>Ga0210377_10000020_pt1 | contig 159586 bp, 109 predicted proteins | sample PLM4_65_b1redo_FD_155480 | JGI IMG/M metagenome (GOLD analysis project Ga0210377, IMG submission 155480) | Groundwater sediment microbial communities from an aquifer in East River, Colorado, USA - PLM4_65_b1 redo | ecosystem: Environmental > Terrestrial > Soil > Riparian zone | place: USA... | reverse complement strand
CAGTTGGGACAACACCTTCAGTTGGACGGGCGTCACTGGAGCGACCTGGTATCTGGTGCAAGTGCAAGCCGCGGATGAGAGTGTGATCCTCCAACAATGGTACACCGCAGATGCCGTCGGATGTTCAGGTGACTTGAGTTGTGCCGTCTCACCTGCGGAGACCTTGAACCTATCCGATGGCGACTACAAGTGGCGCATCCTGGATTATGGTGACTATGGCTATGGCAGTTGGAGCCCGTATACAGCTTTCTCACTTAGCCGGTAATGCAGGGTTGAATCCTGAGTATGCAATAGTTCATGCAAGCGACATGTGGGTGTCGCTTGCATGAACTATTTTTACAATACGCTTTATATTCGCTGAATGAAAACCTTCCATATATGATGCCGTCATTATGAATTCAACCCAAGCCAGTGAGTGGAGGATAAACGTCACTTGTATCGCAGATTGCCAATTGTTACACTAACATCAATTAGCAGAAACAAATTGTCAAATCAGCATACCAATGTTGGTGCTTTGTTTTTATTATTGGACTTTATCAGTCTGATTAATCACATGGAAATGGTTACTTTTGTCATGTAACGCGCTATATGACATATCGTCGTGTACCAGACCTTGCAATCTTGAAATGAGAGCTAATTTTAGCGATATGGGGAAAACCGAATACGTTTGGAAAAAGTGGAAGCAATGATTCAGGGATCTATCTTGGGCGCCTGACCTTCAAGACCTGGGAACTTCCAGAACAAGAAGGGGCATTCCCTGAGGAGCCAATAGCGAAACCGGCCACGTGTCGTTTTCGCTATTTAATTTTAAGCCCATGCAAAACTTTTTATTCAACCGCAATCAATCCTGTTACGCTCTCTAGTCCAATGGAGGATAAGATGTTCACAATCCAATCGTTCGAAAGCAAGCAACAGATCCAACATTTTTTTCAAGTTCAGTTATTAAGGGTCAGGCAGATCTTTACGATCATTGTTTTCCTGACATCGTTATTGGGAAAGAATACGATCATCGTCCGTGCGGATTCGACTGGTTTAGTTTGTGAGACCTTCGAGTCCCTTGTACCCGGCTCTACAATCGGGACATACGCGGGTTGGTATGATGGTGGTGCTGGACCGGTTGTCACAGCGGGGAATGGAGTAGCCAGTTCTGTTGGGGTGGCGACTGCGAACAGTATCTTTAACTGGACTGCTCATCCCTTCAACTGGAATGCCGCGGACTTTCAGAAGATCACACTTCAGGGCGATTTCCAGACCAGCGGCAGTGGAGGGTTTGATGATGACCGCCTGAGTTGGACCACCGCCGGTACGAGTACCAGTTCCAATAATCAATTCGGCGTGCAGCTTGACCCAGGAGGCATTGTTACCTACTGGTCCAATGTGATTGGCAACGCAAAGGTAAATGATGTGATCGTCCCGCTTTCGGGGTTGACCGCCAGTGCCTGGTATCGCTTTACGGCGGAGATCACGAAATTAACCGCAACTTCAGCCAAAATTGATGTGAGCCTTGTCTTATTGGACGCCAGTGGTAATCCCACTGGAACTCCCTATACCGGTTCCATCGCGGATACAAGCGCTCTGGCTTCGGGTCACACACCGGCTGCCGGATACTTTTCGCCGACCACGATGGTACCCAGCTATAAAAACTTCAATTCGATAGCAGGGGCCACCGATAATCTTTGCTACGAATTTGTCACCGCTACAATGATTCCCACCGTCACCGTAACCGGGACGTTGACCTCGTTCGCCTCCCAGCCGGGGGTTGCCTCCGCTGAACAGAGCTATACCGTGGCTGGAAGTAATCTCACGGACAATATCGTTATCACGGCGCCAACCGATTTTCAAATTTCCACCACGAGCGGCAGTGGATTCGGTTCGTTGGTCACGTTCACCCAAAGCGGCGGGACCGTTGCCTCCACCCCGATCTACGTCCGTTTCAACCGCGCCACCGTGGGAACTTCAAGCGGGACCATCACACACGCCAGCACCGGCGCGACCACGCAGAATCTCGCTGTCAGTGGGACAGCAACGGAATCAGGTACGGTCACGTTCGCGGCGTTTGGGGATTATGGCAGCAATTCTTCCAACGAGCAGGCTGTCACGACTCTGGTGAATGGTTGGAATCCCGATTTCATCATCACGACCGGCGATAACAGTTATGGCAGCACTGCCATTGACGAGAATATTGGCAAGTATTACAGCAGTTATATTGGCAATTATGTGGGTTCCTACGGGAGCGGCTCAGCGACGGATCGATTCTTCCCTTCGCTGGGAAACCACGATTACACCGATGGGGGAGGCAGTACAGCCTATTTCAATTATTTCACCTTACCGAACAACGAACGCTATTACGATTTCGTGCGTGGACCCGTGCACTTCTTCGTGATCGATAGTAATCCCTCCGGGACGGGCAGCGCGCCAGGGGACGGACGCTCGCCAACCTCCGCACAAGGAACGTGGTTGCAGGCTGGGTTAGCCGCCTCCACCTTGCCATGGAAGATCGTGTACATGCATCACCCGCCTTATTCATCGGGAAGCATACATGGTTCTGAAACAGCCATGCAGTGGCCTTATGAGGCATGGGGGGCAACAGCCGTATTGGCGGGGCATGACCATACCTATGAGCGCGTGATGCGCGACGACAACAGTAACGGAACCAGCATGCCTTACTTTGTCACGGGGGCAGGCGGCATGAGCCTGTATACATTCAACACTCCTGTCACGGGGAGCGCTGTCTGCTATAGTTCGAATTATGGCTCGATGAAAGTGCAGGCGACCGCAACGAATATCACCTTTGAGTTCTGGTCGGTGGCGGGAAGTGGCACCCTGATCGACTCATACACGATCGACAATTCAACACCAGCCGAAACCCTGCCGATTAACACAGGCTCCACCTGGAAATATATTGACAACGGAACGGATCAAGGCACAGCCTGGACCGGCGTTGCCTTCGACGATACAACTTGGGCATCGGGTCCTGCCGAGTTGGGCTATGGAGACGGCGGCGAAGCGACAGTGGTGGACTGCAGCGCCGTGGCGAACTGCAATACAGACAACTACATCACAACCTACTTCCGGAAGACGTTCAACGTCCCGGATGCGTCCATTTATTCGGGCTTGAACCTGCGCCTGTTGCGGGACGATGGCGCAATCGTGTATCTGAACGGCTCCGAGATCTGGCGCACGAACATGCCGACCGGGACGGTAACATACACCACGCTGGCAACAGCCGCGATAGGCGGCGCGGATGAAACGACATATGTCAATCCGACATCCATGCTTGCCAACACCCTTGTTAATGGGAAGAATGTCCTGGCGGTGGAGATCCACCAGCAGGCCATTACCAGTACCGATATCAGTTTCGACCTCGAATTGACCGGCGTCACAGCGCCGACTTGTTATGCGTTGACCCTGGGGCATACCGGGAACGGAACGACCCCAACAGCGACACCCGCGAATTCAACCGGGTGTTCTGCGGGACAATATATCTCGGGCGAAACGATCGCACTTAGCGGAGCCACACCCGATTCCGGTTGGCAGATCGCCAGTTGGTACGGGACGAGTAACAATACCAGCACAGCGAATACGAATTCCCTGACCATGCCGGCCAATGCTTTATCAGCTGGGGTCAATTACACCGCGGTGTCCACGGGGAATTATGCCCTGCAATTTAATGGCAGTTCTCAATACGTAACCTTTGGAACGGCGGGGCGTGACAGTCTGGGCTTGTCCACATTTACACTTGAACTGTGGTTTAAGCGAACTGGTGCCGGGACGACTGTCACCTCTGGAACCGGGGGAGTGGTTGCTGTTCCGCTCCTGACAAAAGGCCGCGGCGAGGGCGATGGGGCAACGGTTGATATGAACTATTTCCTCGGGATTCGCCCCACAGACAATGTTCTTGTGGCTGACTTTGAGGACATGGCTTCTGGTGGAAACCACCCAATCGCCGGTATAACTGCCATTCCATACTCCGCTGATGCCCCCTGGCATCACGCTGCCGTCACTTATAACGGCACAAAATGGCAGCTTTTCCTGGACGGGAATTTGGAATCTGAACTGACTGTTGGTCAAACACCGCGATACGACAGCATTCAGTATGCCGCTTTGGGAGCATCGCTCAACTCTTGCGGACAACAAAGCGGTGGATCCCGAACCGGTTATACATGCCCAACCGTAAGTGATACCGGAGAGTTTGCAGGGGTGCTGGACGAAGCCCGCATCTGGAATGTGGCACGCACCCAGGCTGAAATTGTCGGTGCAATGAACTTGGAACTGACCAGCGGCACAGGGCTGATCGGGCGCTGGGGTATGAATGAAAACAGTGGGACAATCATTGCAGACTCAACGGTTCCTGCCGTAGAAGGCACGCTTGTCGCTAGTCCCGTATGGATAGCTGGCGCGCCTTTCAATATCACACCTCCAGCCCAATACACGCTCACCGTCAACAAGGTTGGCAACGGGAATGTGACCCTCTCACCGGCTGGCGGTACCTACTATGCTGGCACAGTCGTCCAGTTGACTGCAACCGCTGACTCCGGTTGGACGTTCGGCGGCTGGTCTGGCGACCTGACCGGGTCCACCAACCCGACCACGATCACCATGAATGGCAACAAGACGGCCACAGCCACATTTACTTCGGGTGGTACGGTGACCTTCCAGGAAGGGGTGAATAGTTACCTAAGTACAGTGGATACTCATATCCGTCAGCTTGCCCCAACCACTGACTATGGCTCTTCTATAACTCTTGAATGGGACAGCGAAGATGGAACGGCTGGACAGGCAAGTGCAAAATACGCCCTCCTTCGGTTTGATAACATCTTTGGGTCCGGCGCGGGGCAAATTCCAGCGGGTTCCACAATCACCTCAGCAACCCTGCAATACGTGGTTTCCAACGTAACCACGAACGCTGCATCCAACGTGAACGAAGTTTTGGTGGATTGGACAGAAGCGACCACCTATAACACGTTTGGCTCAGCTGCTGGTGTCCAGACAGAAGATTATGGAACGCTTGTAACGACAGCTCCGGCAACGGCCCTCACAACCTATACAATTAACGTTACCTCCAGCCTCGCTGCCTGGTCGGGTAATCCAACCTCGAACCGTGGGTGGATTATCATACCTGCCGGCACGGACGGCGTTCAAGTTGCATCGGGCGAGAATGGGACAATTATGAATCGTCCGAAATTAACTGTTACCTATTCAGCAACTCCCACCACACCTCCAGATGCGCCGTCTGCCCTGGCGGCAATCACGCCACTTTCAAACCAGATCCACCTGGCGTGGACGGATAATTCCAATAACGAAACCGGCTTTGAACTCGAGCGTTCGACAACGGGCATCGGTGGAGCATACAATCTGCTGACAACCGTATCAGCAAACATCGTTGCTTATGACAACTTAAATCTAACCGCGTCGCAGGAATATTGTTATCGCGTGCGCGCGGTTAACTCATTCGGGCAGTCATCCTATGCTGGACCGGTGTGCGCCATACCAACAGCGCCCGAAGCATTCGATTTTGGTACGGGGAGTGCTTATGTCACGCTTGGCAATTCTGCTCCCCTCCAATTGGCTCAATTTACTCTTGAAACCTGGTTTAAGCGCGAAGGCAATGGTACTACCGCCAACACCGGGTCAGGTGGATTTTTGGGGATACCGCTGATCACCAAAGGTGTCGGTGAAGCTGAAAACAGCAACGTGGATATGAACTACTTCCTCGGTATACGTGACACAGATGATGTAATTTGTGCTGACTTCGAGGAAGGCGCTGCAGGCACTTCACCGGGATTGAATCACCCGGTCTGTGGTACTACAGTTATCTCGAATAACATTTGGTATCACATCGCAGCGACCTATGATGGCAGTACTTGGAACTTGTACCTGAACGGAATGCCCGAAGCCACCCTGAATGTTGGTCAACCAGTGCGCTCTGATAGCATTCAACACGCTGGCTTGGGCGTGGCGTTGAATTCCTCAGGCACGGCATCTGGTCACCTTGATGGCGTGCTGGATGAAGCCCGCGTCTGGAACTATGCCCGCACACAGGCAGAAATTCGATCCAGCATTAACTCCCAGATCACTACATCGCAAACCGATCTGGTCGCTCGTTGGGCATTGGATGATGGCGGGACGACCGTCGCAGGTTCAGCTGGAACAACCGTGAATGGAACCGTCACCGGAACCGGCTATAACTGGATTGCTCCCGGTGCGCCGTTTAATATTAATCTGGTTCCCGCCCAGCCTGCCCTTATTCAACCCTTGCACACTGCCTCGGGTGTTTCCACCTCCCCAACTTTGGAAGTGACTGTTTCTGATCCGGATTCTGCTACCTTAAATGTCACCTTCTATGGTCGTGTTGCAGGTGCTTCTGCAGAGAATTTCAGAATTGTCGTATTGCCCGATACTCAGAATTATTCGGCGAGCTACCCGGCTACGTTCACAGCCCAAACCCAGTGGATCGTAACCAACAAAGACTTAATGAATATTGTGTATGTTGCCCATGAAGGCGACATCGTCAACGATGCGAGTGTCCCAGCCCAGTGGACCAATGCCGATAACGCCATGGATCTGCTGGACGCAGCGAACATCCCCTATGGTGTTGTACCTGGCAACCATGACGAGATCGGTGGCACAACCAATTACAACAATTACTTTGGTGTAAACCGCTTCTGTACTTCCTACCCCACGGGATGCAAGAGTTTCTATGGTGGGAGCTATCCCGCTGGCGACAATCAAAGCAACTACACACTCTTCACCGCCGGTGGTATGAATTTCATCGTCATCAACCTCGATTACACAGCCCCTACCGCAGGCACCCTTGATTGGGCTGACGGTCTGCTCAAAGCCGATACCAACCGCCGCGGTATCGTGATCAGTCACGATATTGTTGGCACAGGCAACCCAGCAAGTTTCTCGACCTGGGGTCAAAGCATTTACACTGCCTTGAGTGACAACCCCAATCTGTTCCTGATGATGAATGGGCACACTGCCGGTGAAGGTCAGCGCAAGGATGGCAACATCTATTCATTGCTGGCGGATTACCAGAATTACACGAATGGCGGTAATGGCTACCTGCGCATCATGGAATTCTCACCGTTAACCGACACGATCAGTATCAAGACCTATTCACCCACACTCGGAACCTACGAAACCGATACGAACAGTGAATTCACACTAACTTATGACATGGATGCGGGCGCTCCATTCGTGAACCTCGGGACTGATACCGATGTACCCAGCGGAACCAACGCCTCGATCACATGGCCAGCGCTGCTAAACAGCACGCAGTACGAATGGTACGCCGTTGCCTCTGATGGTATTGCTCAAACAACGAGCGGGACATGGAACTTCACGACGCAGGCAGCAAATACTGCACCCGTTGCTGATGATCAGAATGTGAATGTCACAGAGGATGTGTCACAGGGCATTACCCTCACAGCCACAGATGCTGAGAGCAATCCACTGACATACTCGATAGTAGATCAGCCCGCTCATGGAACGTTGACTGGCACTGGTGTAGATCAGACCTATACACCTGCTGCGAACTATAATGGTCCTGATTCATTTACCTTCAAAGCCAATGACGGGTCACTGGATAGCAATACCGCGACGGTCAGCATTACCGTGACCGCGGTCAACGATGCGCCAGTGGCAGTTGCAGATTCATATACGACCGCGGAAAATACACAATTGAGTGTCACCGCTCCGGGGGTATTCAGCAACGATAGCGATGTTGATAATGTCAATTTGGAAGCCATCAAGGTGGATGAAGCCTCACACGGCACAGCGTCATTCATCCTCATTGGTTCGGGTGCGTTCTCATACGTGCCCCATCTAAATTTCAATGGGACAGACTCTTTCACATACAAACTCTGGGATGGGGAGGCTTATAGCAATACCGTCACGGTCACCATCAATGTGACTTCGGTCAACAATGCGCCGGTCTGTTCACCCGTCAGCTTGAATACGGCTGAGGATACCAATGGGCAAGCCGACCCATTATGTACCGATGCGGATGGCGATACATTGACCTATAGCATCGTGGGTCCAGCTACATCTGGGAACGCATCTGTTTTCACTGGTACATTGGCTTACGAACCGAATCTCAATTTCAACGGCAGTGACTCGTTCACATATCGAGCCAGTGATGGGAGTCTCTTTAGCGATCCCGCCACGGTCACGGTCACAGTGACTCCTGTCAACGATGCGCCAGTGCTTGGCTTCGTAGCCGATCAGGATATGGATGAACTCGCTTTGTTGAGCTTCACTGCAACTGCCAGCGATGTGGATAACGATCCGCTGACCTTCTCCCTGAACGGTGAGCCAACTGGTGCAGTCATTACCACAGGTGGCGCATTTACCTGGACACCCACTGAAGCCCAGGGACCTGGCACGTATAACTTCGATATCTGTGTCAATGGCGGCGGCTTGAGCGATTGTCAGACGATCCAGGTGACTGTTGCTGAAACAAATATTGCGCCTGTGCTTGACCTCATTGGTGCCAAGTCTGTGAATGAAGGCAGTCTCCTGACCTTTACTGCTACAGCCTCTGACGCAGATATCCCTGCCAATACACTCACCTTTAGTTTATCTGAAGCGCCAGCTGGTGCAAGCATTGATCCCAATACCGGAGTCTTTACCTGGACGCCGACCGAAGCACAGGGACCTGATTCTAACAATTTCGACCTGAACGTAAGTGATGGTATCACGGGCGATTTTGAAACCATCACAGTTACGATCAATGAAGTCAACACTGCCCCGGTAGCCGTTGCGCAAGCGGTATCAACTCCGGAAGATACAGCGCTGAACATCACGCTCACAGGCACGGATGTTGATCTCCCTGCCTATTTATATTTACTGACCTATACAGTTGTCTCTGGTCCTTCTCATGGTGCATTGAGCGGTTTTGCGCCTGATCTAACTTACATACCGGAAACCAATTTCAACGGTTCCGATAGTTTCACTTTCAAGGTCAATGATGGGATCGTGGATAGTAATGAAGCAACTGTGACCATCACAGTCAACGATATGAATGATGCGCCGGTTGCAATGGATGACTCGAGTTATATCGTTAGCGAAGACAGCACTTTGATCATCCCGACAATTGCTGGTGTGCTCAATAACGATAGTGACGCGGATAGCGATCCGCTCACTGCCATTAAAGTGACCGAGCCAGCACATGGTTCAGTTACTCTGAACTCTGATGGTTCCTTCACCTACACTCCGGCGCTTAACTATCATGGTGCTGACAGCTTCACATACAAAGCCAATGATAGTTTGACTGACAGTAATACCGCTACTGTCATGATTGCGGTGACGATGGTCAACGACATACCGGTCATCACTGAGGGTGTCTCGACTAGTATCACCATGTCTGAAGGTGGTGTTCCCGTTGCCTTCGAATTGACTCTACATGCCACTGATACTGAGGACGATACGCTCACCTGGAGCATCTCCGCTGCGGCTTTGCACGGTACAGCTTCTGCAACTGGTACGGGTGCAACCAAGGTGATCGGCTATACAACGGATGCCGGCTTCAATGGCAGTGATTCCTTTGATGTCCAGGTTTCAGATGGCAACGGTGGCATTGCAACCATTACCGTTAATGTTACAGTCGATCCGGTTAGCACGATCTCAGGCACGATCAGAGATCGTGCCGGTAACCCGATCACAGGTATAGCTGTTCAAGTGCGTGCAGTTCTGAAATCGGATGGCAGTCAGGTGGCTTTGACCACTTCCAACCCATTGGATGGAACTTATTTGTTGACTGGCCTGCCGTTCAATACAGCTCTGGCTGTGGTTGCTAGCGATGAGAATCCTGAAGCAGATGGCTACTCTATAAAATACTTTAACAATGTTAATAGCCTCGCTTGGGCACAGAACATCCTGTTTACCAGCGGCAGTTTAGATCCGAGTGGCGTCGACATTAAAATAACCATTGACGAATCCATCGCTGCGGAACAGTTGACCTTCAATGTGCGCCCAGGCCGCCTATTGAACGATGTGAACATTCGCCGGGCGATCGCTTATGGAACGGATCGCCAGTTCATTCTTGACAATGCCTTCATGCCCTTTGGTAATACCGGCGAGATCCTGAACGTCTTAGTGGCGCCCACGGCTTGGTATGCGGCTGAACCCGCTGACCTGACCATTTATAACTATAACCAGACCACTGCCCAGGATATCCTGGTTGCTGCGGGCTGGACTGACACAGATGCAGATGGAATCAGAGAAAATGCCAGCAACGAGGAACTGGCACTTGATTTCATCACAACGCAGGCTCAGAGCCGCGTTTTATCAGCTAATCTCTTTAAGACGCAAATGTTGAGCATCGGTATTCGGGTCAATGTATTCACCATCCCTGGAGACATTTTCTTTAGCGGTGATCCTGCCACTAGCCGACTGGCCGCGGGTGATTTTGATATTGCTGAATTTGCCTGGATACTCAATGATTCTTATGATGAGTTATTGGAAGTATATAACACTGCCAATCCTCAAAACTTGGGTGGTTATACTAACACGATACTGGATAACAACTACAACGAGGCGCTTGCTGGAAAGGTTGTAGGTAATTTATCTGCCTTTAGTGTCAATGCCCTGTTGTGGCAGCAAACCTTTGCGAATGATCTGCCTGCCTTGCCAATGTTTACCCGCAATGGGAACCCAATCCCGACCTTCACTGTACAGCCTGATCACGGCTGGGTAAATGGGAATGGGTGGACGACCGGACGCACCTTGACCCTCACAGTCGATAATGATACAGATCCCGGCAATGGGACTTTGCACACAGAAACTCAAACCGTAGCAGGTGACGGATCGGTTCAATTTAATGTGGAACCCGCCTTTGATCTGGTAGCGGGACAATACGTCACCTTGAGCGATGTGCCCGCTGGAGGCACAACTACAAAGTCCCAGCAGATCGCAGAAGTCTATTTTGACTCGGTGAACGAAACTACTGAGATAGCCGCAGGGCGCGGTCCGGCGAATAGACCAGCCTCAGTCTATGTTCGGACGGACACCAATGAATACACCGTGGTCGTTATGATCGGTTCCGATGGCAATTGGACAGCCGATTTTGGTGGATTGCTCGATATTCAGAATTTACAGGATGCCAATGTGCAAGCCTACGACACCGATGGTGACGGGACAATGGCGCACCTGTTAATCCCATCTATGGATGTCTGGTTTAAGAATGGCTATATCAGTGCCTACAATTGGCCGTTAGGTACTCAGCTTACTTTGACCGTCGATGATCCATCGACACCCCAGCCGACAGACTATACAGCCATAACGGATTCGATCACTGCTCCCTGGGATCCGAAACAGACAGTAGGGCAGTTCAACCTGAATGGCGCGTTTGTAATTTTGCCGGGGATGACAATTACTGTTTCTGGTGGTTCCACAACGAAGGAACTGGTGGTTTCCAACCTGACCATTACAAATATTGACCTGGTCAATGACACCATCACTGGCGGCAGCGAACCCAACCAACAGCTGTGGATGTGGTTTAACAGTTCATGTTGCCGAAATTTCCAGGCTGATGGCAGTGGTGTTTGGTCGGTCGATTATCGCCAGCCTGGCCCGAACGGTGAGCCAATTGCCGATATTAAATTGGGCTCATCGGGCACGGTCAATGCCAGAGATATTGATGGTGATAACACCTCCCTGGACTGGAATATTCCCAATCCATATATTGAAGGTAGTGTCATTAATGATTGGATCCATGCTCGCGAATGGCCGAATGGTACCATGTTAACACTTACGATTGACGATCCATCGGACGGCACGGGTGATGTTGACTATAGTGTCACTGGCACGATGGGTCAGGCTCCCTGGAACCCATCCGATCCCAATGACATTGTGGCGAACTTCAACTTGAATGGCTTCGATGTTAAACCTGGTGACATTCTCAAAGTCGCCGATGGTGCTGAGCCTCCCACCGAACGTACCTATACACTGACCAATTTGGAGGTAACAAACTTTAATTTGAATGCAGATACCATCTCCGGCATCGGTGAACCTGGTGTGGAAGTGCAGGTCTGTGTCAACATACCGAATAATTGTGTTGAGCGCCTCGTCACTCCCGCTGCTGGAACCGGTCTATGGACAGTGGATTACAGCGGAGCAGGTGGAATAGATTTGGTGTCTGGCAGTAACGGCTGGGCCGCCCAGCGCGATGCCAACGGGAATCAAACCTGGCTCGACTGGAATGTGCCCAATCCACGTATTCAGGCCAGCCCGGATGGTGATTGGGTGCAGGCGCACGACTGGCCGATCGGCGAACTCTTAACCCTGACGATCAGCGGTCACCCAACCACGTATGAGGTGACTGTGGTACCGGCTGGAAGTTCCACTTTGGCGAACTTCCAAAACCTGGATGGTTATGATCTTCACGCAGGTGATGTCTTAACGGTCACAGATAACGGAAGTCCTGCCATCGAACGCGTCTATACGGTCACCAATTTGAACATCACCAGCTTTAACTTGGACGCAGACACGATCTCCGGAACCGCCAATACTGGTGAAGATGTGGATGTTTGCGTTAGCCTACTGGTAAACTGTGTTTCACCACTCACAGTAACCCCCGATCCAATCACAGGTGACTGGACTGCGAATTTCAGTGGCATTGTGGATTTGAAGCTTGGGGATGATGGTTGGGCTTCTCAGCGTGCCAGTAATGGTAACGAAACCTGGATCTTCTGGAGAGTTCCCACCCCACGTATTCAAGCCAGCCCGGATGGTGATTGGGTGCAGGCATACGACTGGCCGATCGGAGAGCTCTTAACCCTGACGATCAGCGGTCACCCAACCACGTATGAGGTGACTGTGGTACCGGCTGGAAGTTCCACTTTGGCGAACTTCCAATACCTGGGTGGTTATGATCTTCACGCAGGTGATGTCTTAACGGTCACAGATAACGGAAGCCCTGCCATCGAGCGTGTCTACACGGTCACCAATTTGAACATCACCAGCTTTAGTCTGGATGCAGATACGATCTCTGGAACAGCCAATGTTGGTGAAGATGTGGAGATTTGTGTTAACTCGCCGATGAACTGCGTTTCACTCACTGTGACCCCCGATCCGATCACAGGTGACTGGACCGCGAATTACAGCGGCCTCGTGGATTTGAAGCTCGGAGATGAAGGTTGGGCTGCTCAACGTGCCAGTAGTGGTAACGAAACCTGGATCTACTGGAGAATACCCGTTCAAAGTTGTTATAACTTAACGTTGAGTCACACAGGTGAAGGAAGCAATGCAAGTGCCTCTCCATCCAATTCGGATGGCTGTGCGGCAGGAACATATATAGCGGGCGAGCTCATTCAATTGAGCGGCGCAACTGCCAACACCGGCTGGCAGATCGGCGGCTGGACCGGGACGGAAAATAATTCCAGCACAGCAAGTACCAACACGGTGATGATGCCGGCAAATGAACATGTAGCTTCGGTGACGTATACGCAGATCGAATACACATTGAACGTCACGATCGTCGGCAATGGCGCTGTGACGAAGAGTCCGGATCAGGCAACGTATCACTATGGGGACACGTTGCAACTGTCGGCTTTGGCTGACGCGGGGTGGTTATTTAGCGCATGGTCTGGTGATGCGACCGGCTCGACGAGTCCGGTATCCGTCACGATCGACGGCAATAAAAATGTGACGGCGACCTTTACTGAGATCCCGCCAGCCTGTACCGGCATCCTTTATGTGGATGTTGACTCTACGACGGTCACACCCAACGGCTGTAGTTGGAGTTGGGCATTCCGCACATTGCAGGATGCGCTCGCAGCTGCGCCCGCAAACGGGACTACGATCTGGGTGGCTGAAGGAACCTATTATCCAGATGAAGGTACAGGTCAGACAAACAATGCCCGCACTGGTACCTTTACTCTTGAGAATGGTGTGAGCATTTATGGCGGTTTTGCTGGTAATGAGACCCTGCTCAGCCAGCGTGACCCGTCATTGCGTGTTACGACCCTGAGCGGTGACATTGACCAGGTGACTGGCAATGCGAATAATGCCTATCATGTCGTTTCCGCTTACAACCTCGCATCTTCGGCTGTATTGGATGGATTTACGATCACCGGTGGTAATGCCAATTCGGATGGTACCGGCGGCGGTTTGTACAATCAGAATGGCAGCCCGGCACTTCGGAACCTCATTTTCACCGCTAATGCATCCTCCAACTTTGGCGGAGGTATGTACAGCATTACCTCCGGCTCGACCGACTCCAACATCACCAGCCCGACCCTAACCAATGTAACCTTTACCGGCAATACGGCTGTCCGCGGTGGTGGGCTGGTTACGATGAACAGTAACGCGATATTAACGGATGTTGCTTTTACAAATAACACTGCGACCGGCGGTGCTGGCGGAGGTATGAACAACCAGACCGCAAGCACGAGCAATCCTGCGAGCGTGCCGGTGCTTACCAATGTTACATTCAATAACAACACAGCCAATGGCGGCGGCGGTCTTTACAACGCGAATAGCAACCCGCTCCTGACGAACGTCACCATGAGCGGGAACACCGCCAATGTACGTGGCGGCGGTATGCTTAATGAAGGCGCCAGCCCAACTCTGAAGAATGTCACCATCAGCGGCAACACGGCTCCGGCTGGGACCGGCGGTGCGATCCGTAATATCATCGGCGTGGTTCCTGCAAGCAAGCAAAGCAACCCACTGATCCAGAACAGCATTTTGTGGGGAAACAATGCTGGTGGCGGCGCTGATGAGATCACCAGCGATGGCACTGGCATAACAACAATTTCATATAGTGTTTTGGAAAATGATTGCCAGCCTGCTGGTAGTGTGTGTACAGACATTGTGATCGGAGATCCGTTGCTGGGCGCGCTCGCGAACCATGGCGGGTTCACACAAACCATAGCACTTGGTGTGGGTAGTTCTGCGATCGATGCAGGTAATACTGCCACCTGCGCAACCACCGACCAGCGCGGTATCACACGTCCGCAAGGCGCGGCTTGTGATGCGGGCGCCTATGAAGTTGTGGCGCTGACAAACCTGGCTGTGACTCCGGTCATTGGTGAATACGGCGGTACGGCAACTCTCATCGCCATACTGAATTACAACAGTTCAGGTTTAAGTGGAAAGACAATTGACTTTACATTGAACGGGTCGAGCGTTGGAAGTGCCGTAACAGATGCAAGCGGCGTTGCTACGCTTGACAACGTCAGCCTGGCCGGGATCACCGCGGGCGCCTATCCGGCAGGCGCAACAGCCAGCTTTGCAGGCGATGCGAGTTACGCTTCCAGCAATGGGACTGCGGACTTGACCGTCAACAAGGCAACCCCGGTCATTACGTGGGCGAACCCAGCGGACATTGTGCAAGGCACTCCGTTGAGCGCAACTCAATCGAATGCTACTGCGTCGGTGGCCGGTACATTCGTTTACAACCCGCCAGCCGGAACGGTCCTCGATGCTGGTAATGGACAAACCCTTTTAGTGGACTTCACGCCGGACGATGCAGTCAACTACAACAATGCTTCGGCGGATGTGACGATCAACGTCTACGCCTGCTTTGCCTTGACATTGGGACATACGGGTCAGGGCGCGGACCCGGTGGCTGATCCCGTTAATTCAGCCGGGTGCCCCGCTGGAACATATCGCGCGGGCGAAGCGATCCAGTTGAGTGGAGCGACTCCAGACCTTGGCTGGCATATCAGCGGCTGGACCGGCACAGATAATGATGCAAGCACTGCCAGTACAAATTCATTGACGATGCCTGCAAGTGTTCATACTGCTACAATTAACTATGCACAGAATGAATATGCACTAACAGTTGTCTCAGCACACGGCACGGTGACGAAGAGGCCCGATAAGGGTACGTACAACTATGGTGATGTGGTCACGTTGAGCCTGACACCCGATGCAGGTTGGACCTTCACCGATTGGACACCATCTCTGACGGACAACACTGTCACGATTACGGGCAACACCACAGTCACAGCCAACTTCACGCAAAATGAATATACATTGAATATCACAACAGTTGGCAACGGCACTGTGACGAAGAATCCCAGCCTGGCAACCTATACCTATGGGACGATCGTTGGACTTACACCCGTGCCTGATGACGGCTGGACCTTTGCCGGCTGGAGCGGGGATGCGAGCGGCAGTGCCGATCCGTTGAACGTGACGATGGACGGGAACAAGAACATCATTGCCAATTTCACCAGTGTGAGCATCATACTGAATGCCCCAGCGGGTGAGCTGACCAGTTGGAACAACACCTTTAGCTGGACGGGTTTCAGCACAACCACATCATGGTATCTGGTGCAGGTACAAACCTTGGATGGCACGACGATCTTGCAGAAATGGTCTACCGCCGATGCCGCCGGATGTGCAGGTAACTTAAATTGTACAATAGCGCCTTATGAAACCTTGAACCTGGCGAACGGCGATTACCAGTGGCGCATCCTGGATTACGGCGACTACGGCTACGGCAGTTGGACGCCTTTCACGAACTTCAACCTAAACGCTGCCTGTTACGCTCTGACGACGGATGTACTCCCAGCTGGTAGCGGCACCTTCCATGCCACGGCACAGAATTGCTCTGGCGGCTACATCGCGGGCACAGTCGTGCAACTGACCGCTGTGCCAATTACGGGCTATGTTTTGGATAGTTGGAGCGGCGACGCCATTGGGATTGTCAATCCTGTGTCCATCACGATGGATGCAAACAAGAATGTGACTGCGAACCTGACAGCTTTGGGCGCCACCTTGATCGCGCCTGCGGGTGCGTTGACGAGTTGGAACAACACCTTCAGTTGGACCGGCATCGCCGGAGCGAGTTGGTATCTGGTGCAAGCACAAACGAACGATGACATAATCATCTTGCAGAAATGGTACACCGCCGATGCCGCGGGATGCGCAGGTGACTTGAGTTGTGTCGTCTCACCCGATGAAACCTTGACTTTGGCGAATGGTGATTACAAGTGGCGCATCCTGGATTACGGTGACTATGGTTATGGCAGTTGGACACCATACGCCAACTTCAACCTGAATGCCGCCTGCTACACACTAACCACGAATGTGCTGCCTGCTGGTAGTGGAACATTCCATGCCACGGCGCAGAACTGCAGTGGCGGCTATATCGCGGGCACGGTCGTACAGTTGACGGCGATCCCGAACTCGGGTTACGGCTTTGCCAGTTGGAGCGGTGACACTACAGGCACATCCAATCCCGTGTCGGTCACGATGGATGCGGACAAGAACGTTACGGCGAACATGCTGAGCCTGGGTGCCACCTTGATCGCACCTGCGGGCGAACAGACCAGTTGGAACAACACCTTCAGTTGGACAGGCATCAATGGCGCAAGTTGGTATCTGGTACAGGTGCAAGCCGCGGATGATAGTATGATCTTGCAGAAGTGGTTTACCGTCGATGCGGCAGACTGCTCTGGTGATTTGAACTGCGTAGTATCGCCTGAGGAAACCTTGACCCTGGCGAACGGCGATTACAAATGGCGCATCCTGGATTACGGTGACTATGGTTATGGCAGTTGGACACCCTACACGGACTTCAACTTGAATGCTGCCTGCTACACCCTAACCACGAATGTGTTACCAGCTGGCAGTGGGACGTTCCATACCACGGCACAGAATTGCAGTGGCGGCTACATCGCGGGGACTGTGGTCCAGTTGACAGTGATCCCGAACTCGGGTTACAGCTTTGCCAGTTGGAGCGGAGACGCTACAGGCACATCCAATCCGGTGTTGGTCACGATGGGTGCGAACAAGAGTGTCATTGCGAATATGCTTGGTTTGGGTGCCATGCTGATCGCACCTACAGGCACGCAGACCAGTTGGGATAACACCTTCAGTTGGACGGGCATCGATGGCGCATCATGGTATCTCATTCAAGTACAAACCAACGATGATACGGTGATCTTGCAGAAGTGGTACACCGCGGATGCCGCGGGATGTTCGGGCGACTTGAGTTGTGCGGTCTCGCCTGAGGAAACCTTGACTTTAGCGAATGGTGATTACAAGTGGCGCATCCTGGATTATGGTGACTATGGCTATGGCAGTTGGAGTATCTACAAAGACTTCAGCTTGAACACCGCCTGCTATACCCTGACCACGGATGTGTTGCCAATGGGGAGTGGAACGGTCACTGCTTCAACGCAAAATTGCAGTGGTGGCTACATCGCCGGTACGGTGGTGCAAGTGAGTGTGGTGCCGAACTCGGGTTATGCCTTTACCAGTTGGAGTGGCGATGCGGCAGGGACAACGAATCCCGTGTCGATCACGATGGATACGAACAAGAGCGCCACTGCGAACCTGACGGCTTTGGGTGCCACGTTGATCGCGCCTGCCGGGTCGTTGACCAGTTGGGACAACACCTTCAGTTGGACGGGCGTCACTGGAGCGACCTGGTATCTGGTGCAAGTGCAAGCCGCGGACGACACAGTGATCTTGCAGAAGTGGTACACCGCGGATGCGGCGGGATGTTCAGGTGACTTGAGTTGTGCAGTCTCGCCGGAGGAAACCTTGAACCTGTCCGATGGCGACTATAAGTGGCGCATCTTGGATTATGGTGATTACGGCTATGGCAACTGGAGCCCGTATACAACCTTTGTGCTCAATCGGTAAGGTAGGGTAGTGATATACGTGATGACAAGTACCTGCAAGCGACAACTATGTGTCGCTTGCAGGTACTGTATGGATGGGGGATGCTGTTAATGTTGAATTGTTTTTGAGTTGGAGGCATCAGGGGTGTAACAATTTCTGGAAAGCCGTGGCAACCATCCCTGCGAACGAGGCGTTGCAGTGCTGTCCCATGTTCTAACTTAATCATGATTTGAAATATAATAGCCCGAATTCGGAGCCTGTCCAGCGAGTCCTGATTTTTTGGGAATTGTTGTGAGTAACCTCGGATGATAATTTGCGTCATGTTCCCTAATAGTTTTGTAAGCTGGCGTGTTTTTCTATTTAAGTCGTTATTTTGAGGAGTGTTCCAATGAAATCAAATAAGAATCTTTTTTCATTCCTAGTTCTTTTGGCCATTGCACTGGTGCAGTTTGCGAGCCCGCAAGCAGTGCGCGCGGCTGTCACCCGTTATGTCGCATCTGATGGCGTAGCCAGCGGCACCTGCAGTGATTGGGCAAATGCCTGTACCCTGCACCAGGCGCTGTCTGTGGCAGCTGCAGGGGATGAGCTCTGGGTTGAGCAGGGTACTTATATTCCCACAACGCCAGCCGGCCGTGATGCAACTTTCACGATGAAAGAAATTGCGCTCTATGGCGGCTTTGCAGGGACCGAGACCGCACGTAGTCAACGAAATACAAACCCGGCGCTCACGATCTTGAGCGGTGAAATTGGCAGCGCGGCGATTACCGACAATGTAAAACGCATTGTCTCGATCGACAATATTTCAAGTGCGATGGTGATGGACGGCTTCACGGTGACCCTGGGTTATGTAGCGGATGCGGATGGCAATCCTTATGGCGCTGGGTTTTATATTACCAATAGCAGCCCCACGCTGACCAATCTCAACATTACGAACAACCAGGCTGGCAACACCATTGGGAGCGGCGGCGGTGGCATGTATATTGCCGACACGAACGTTGGTGACGGCGTGATCACTCCACATATCACGAATGTGACTTTCACTGGTAACCAATCCGGGCGCGGCGGCGGCTTGTTCAGCCAGAACAGTGACCCGGTGTTGGAATCTGTAACCTTTACCAGTAATATCGCTTTGGCGACGGGTGGCGGCGGCATGAATTCCCAGACGGTGGGGACGTTCGACCCACCCATCAACCCGGTGCTTACGAATGTGGCTTTTATCAACAATTCAGCCACGGGTGGCGGTGGTTTGTTCATCGGCAACAGCACCGGTCATCTGACGAACGTGACCTTCAGCGGTAATATCGCCAATCGGCGCGGCGGCGGTCTTTTGCTGGAATTTAGTTCCGCTGTGCTGACGAATGTGACCTTCTACAACAATACGTCCAATAATAATTTGGCTGATCCCAAGGGTGGCGGCGGGCTCATGAATATCGCCGGCAGCCCAACCCTGAACAATGTGACCTTCAGTGGTAACACCAGTAACGCCAATGGCGTGGATGGCGGCGCCATGCGGAGTGTCAAGGAAGCGGACCCAGGTGCCATCCTCAGCAACCCTGTGATCCGTAACAGTATCTTTTGGGATAACAACTCAACCGAACTCACCACGGATGGGACCGGCACCGTCACGATCTCGGATAGTGTAGTGGAGGGTGGCTGTCCTGCGGGCGGTACCTGCACGAACATCATTACAACCGACCCCAAGCTTGGCGCGCTGGCCAGTAACGGTGGTTATACCCAGACCATGGCGATCGTTGCGCAGGGTTCGGCAATTGACAAAGGTGGTGTCAATTCCGCTTGTGCCGCGACCGATCAACGCGGGATCAGCCGTCCGAAGGGCGAAGGCTGTGACATCGGTGCTTACGAAAGGGTAACCAGTGTTCTGGCTGCGCCAAATACTGCATTGACCAGTTGGCCGAACACCTTCACCTGGACCGGCATTGATAATGCGACCTGGTATTACCTGGATATATATACATCCACTGACGTTTTTGTGTTTCGCCAGTGGTATAAGGCGACTGAGACGAATTGTTCGGGCAGTACTGCCTGCTCCTTCTCGCCTGTCGAAACTGCGAGCCTGGCTAATGGCAGTTATAAGTGGCGCATCCTGGATTTCGGTGATACCTACGGTTATGGCGGATGGTCGGCGTTTACAAATTTCTCCCTGACCGGCGCCTGCTATACTCTGACGACGATTGCAACCCCGGCTGGCGGTGGCTCGATCAATAATTCTACATCCCAAAATTGTGCGGGTGGATATGTTGACGGTACGATCGTGCAACTGGCCGCTGTGCCAAATACGGGCTATGTTTTGGATAGTTGGAGTGGGGATGCCGGCGGCTCTTCCAACTCTGTTTCGATCACGATGGATGCGAACAAGAGTGTCACGGCGAACTTCCGCGGTGTTACGTTGAATTCGCCCTCGGGTGCTGTGAGCAGTTGGGATCATACCTTCGATTGGACGGGACACGCCGCAGCGACCTGGTATTTGGTGCAGGTTCAAACCTCCACGGATACACCTGTTTTCATGAAATGGTATACAGCGGCTGCGGCTGGTTGTTCCGGTGGTTCTGGGTGTACTGTAACGCCTGATGAAACCTTGAGCCTTGCCAACGGCAGTTACAAGTGGCGCGTACTGGATTATGGTGGCTACGGTTATGGGAGTTGGACAGGATTCACCAACTTCTCCTTGAGTGCCACTTGTTATACTCTCACTACAAATATTGCTGGCAGTGGTACGATCAATACCTCGGCGCAAAACTGTGGTGGTGGCTACACCGCTGGCACGATCGTGCAGTTGACCGCTGTGCCGAATGCGGGCTTCATCTTCAACAGTTGGAGCGGGGATGCCACTGGGACTACCAACCCAACCTCGATCACGATGGATGCGAATAAAAGCGTCACCGCGATCTTCCAGGGCGTGACGCTGTTCACACCCTCCGGTCCGCAGGATCCATGGAATAACATCTTTAGCTGGTGGACGGGCCATGCGGCAACATGGTACCTCCTGCAAGTTCTGGATGCGAATGATGCCACGGTACACCTGCAATGGTACAGAGCGACTGAAACAGGCTGTCCAGGCGGTTCAACCTGTTCGGTATCGCCTGAGGCAACGCTCAACCTGGCGACTGGCAGTTATAAGTGGCGCATTCTGGATTATGGTGAAGGTTACGGTTACGGCAACTGGACCAACTTCCTAAACTTCTCGGTTCCATAACTAATCTTGGCATAAATACTCGAATGGATCTTCCGGTGCGTTTCATGTGCGAACATGGACGTGCCGGGAGGTCTGTTCATATATCGACGCGAATCGTTTTGACAGACCCATGTTCGATCTTCAGACTTTCCGAGGGGTTGTGCGCAGCAGTTTTTTGGTCTCTTTTGGATAGGTTCAGGCTTGTAATGAGTAAAAAGAGCGGGTGACTTTTGTTACTATAATGTTGAGCTTTTCAGTAGTATATATAAGTAACAGGGATATCCACTGGTTCGCTGAGATGTTTTGTTGGTAAAAGCAGTTCACACAAATATGTTGATCAATGTCGGTTTGGGATCAGCATCAGGGCTTGATACCTGTTCTGATGTGCAGAGCATGTCGGTAGGGCGGATGCTTGGAAAGATACTCTTTGCATGTGGTTTAGTCTTCCCTGGTTTATTGTCGTAAAATAAAAAAAATGAATCTATCTAAAATAACTGATCGGACTTTCATCGGCAAAGTGTTGCGCTTGCCATTGCGCCTAATTCCTGCAAATGCGGTTCTGCCGATTTTGCAGGGACCGCTTAGTGGTCTGAAATGGATCACGGGTTCTGGGGTGCATGGCTACTGGCTGGGGGTCTATGAGAATGGGAAACAACGCACATTCGCCCAATGGGTAAAAGCTGGAAATGTTGTGTATGATATCGGCGCAAACGTTGGCTACTATACATTATTGGCTTCGACCTTGGTTGGTGAAACAGGTCAAGTGCTAGCCTTTGAGCCTTTGCCGGATAATTTGACTTTTCTTGAAAAACATCTGGCCTTGAATAGTATTCATAACACAAGGATGTTTGAAGTAGCTGTTTCAGATGAAAATGGCACTGCGATGTTTTCTGAAATGTCTGAACGTTCATCAGGGCATCTTGATAGCACCGGTAAAATGGAAGTGCGAACAGTCAAGCTTGATACGTTATATAAAAACGGAGAAATTCCACCGCCGGTTGTTATGAAAATAGATGTGGAAGGTGCTGAGTATCAAGTGTTGATGGGTGCTTTATCGATTTTGGAAGAACATCATCCGGTTATATTTCTGGCTACACATGGACGGGAAGTTCATAAACAATCCTGTGATTTATTGTTACGACTTGGTTATCAATTGACTTCAATTTCGTCGGCATCCGTGGAAACATCGGATGAACTGCTTGGTGTTTTTAGGTAAAGATGGATGAATGAGCGTAGATGATACCGTTATCTGAAAAAATGGTAGTTGAGGCCGGTGACCCAGATGATAAGACGCGGGCTGAGATAGTTGATAGGGCGACACAGTCAGTAAAATGGACGGTGTTTGCCAGCCTTGCGCCGCGTGTGATCACGCCCGTTGCCACGATCATCCTGGCGGCACTTCTCACGCCGGATGACTTTGGGGTGGTGGCGATCTCAACACTGGTGATTAGTCTCGCCCAGATTGTCACAGGATTGGGAATGGTATCTGCCATAATTCAGCGCCAGGCAAGCGATGTGTTGCAAGCTGCCACCAATGCCTTTTGGATAAATATGATCGCCGGTTTATGCCTTTATGTGAGCGTATGGCTGCTGGCACCTGGCGTGGCAGGCGCCTATCATATTCCGGTACTCAAGGATGTATTGCGTGTTTCAGGACTAGCATTGCCAGTGCATGCCCTGGGAAGTATTCCGCACGCTCTGTTGCAACGCGAGCTGAATTTTAGACGACTGTTCTGGGTGAGCGTTTCTCTACTGGTGGTGCCAGCCATGGTAGCTGTACTATTGGCTTTCATGGGCGTGGGTTTCTGGGCGTTGATTGTCGGCTCGCTGACTGGAAGCATTGCCAGTATCGCCGTGGCTTGGTTTTCGGTGTCTTGGCGACCTAGATTTCACATGGAACGGTCAATTACGCCCTCTCTACTGGGGTTCGGCATTTGGAGTCTGATCACAGCGCTTCAAACATGGCTCTTTTCCTATGCGGATAATGCTTTGGCTGGATTGTATTTTGGGGCAGCAGGAGTCGGTATCTATGCAATGGGTTTCACATTAGCCGGCTTAATACCTGGGTTCGCTGCCTCGGTTATAGCCACCGTTGCTTATCCGGCTTTCTGCGAACTTTACCGTCGCGGCGAGGCGCTGAGAGATACGCTTATTCGTCTTCAAGAACTAATGGCAATAATCTTGTTTCCGTTGGCATTTGGCGTTTCCGCAGTTGCTGAAGAAACGGTAACACAGTTGTATGGAAATCGTTGGTCAGGATTGGGATTGGTGATCGGATGGCTCGCCATTTTTCCAGGGATAACCAATTTATGGAGCCTTAATGCCGAGGCCTATCGGGCGGTTGGGCGTGCAGATATCTTGGCTAAGTTATCCGCAGTGGGTCTTGCTATCATGTTTCCTTTATTGCTGATCACGGGCCCTTTGGGCTTGACCTCCTTCACAATCGCTCGCTTTGCAGGGGCTATGTTCCTGCCACTACTCAATATCCTTGTGACTGCCCGAATACTCGGGATCTCTGCTAAGCAACAACTCAACATACTTGTTGTACCGTTAGCGGCCTCCTTGGTGATGTTTATTGTGGTTAGATTGTTTCTTCAGGTAAGTGAGCCGTTCAATGGCTTGGAAGGATGGTTTAGCCTGTTGGTTTCCATCATCCTCGGAGCCCTGATCTATTTTGGAATTACCTGGTGGTTTCGGCGTGATGTGGTCTTGCAGATCGTGCGCGCGCTGCGCAAGATTATAATTAATGGCTGAGTTTATCTGGCTTGGTTCGAATTCTCTGAGGGTTGCGGGTGAATGAAACAAGATCGCTTGATTAACAAAAACGTGATTGATGATGTATATGCTCTCGAGTACCAATTGGTGACATCTTGGTCGCTGGTGTGTTCGAATTGCCATACAGCTCTCGGACGAAATTTGAATGAATGTATTTGTACCGGGTGCGGCAGGCGCTATCCAATTGAAGCTGGTGTGATTCGCTTCATGGATCGGGATGCATTCTATGAGAACCGTTATGAACCTGGTACCTTGAATTTTCTTCCCAATGAACGTACACCCTGGGGGCAGGCTTTGTTGTATCTCGTGAGCATGCATTATTTTTGGTATATCCGTCGATATATCCCCATGGGTTCAAAGATTATTGACCTGGCTTGCGGCGGCGGTATGCGCTATCTGACCACGCGTGGAAGTGTAGCCGGGGTGGAGGTCTCAATGGCTTCGGCGCGCAAAATGGCGGAAGTGTACGATCTTGGATTGCAAACCTCTGCGCTCCAGATCCCCCTGGCATCCGGCTCGGTGGATGCGGTGGTCTCGCGCTTCTTTTTCGAACATGTGCCTGCTGCTGATAAAAGACCGCTGCTGGCTGAGATCCGACGCGTGCTGCGCCCGGGTGGCTGGCTCATCACCCAGCAGGATTGCGAGTGTGATAACTCATTGTGGCAGTGGGCAAAGCAAGACCCCGATCTTTTTCAGCGCCGCTTCATTGATAACGATGGACATTTGGGTTTGATCACCGCCAGCGAAAATCTGGCGCTCTTCCGTGCGTGTGGTTTTGAGGTGGTCAACTATCATGCCAGTAATAAAACGCCCCTGGTGTCGTTATCCATGCTCGAGTGGATGCAGCCCTATCGGGAAAAATCACGCACAGCCAATTTTTGGCTGGGGCTGGCGGCGGTCGTGAATCGCAATAAGTTCCTGAGCACTGCCTATATTTTTGGTACCACACTGCTGGACGATATCCTTGAGCCTTTATTGCCTTTGAACGGGGCGCGTTATTTGACGTGCATCTGCCGGGTGCCTGAATGAAAATCATCGTTACGGGATACGATCATCTTGATTCGCTGGCTCGCAACCTAAAGGTAAGTTTGCGGGCGTTGGGTCATACCGCGGAGTATGCCCATGATTGGTCGTGGCTGCATTACGAAAAACCCATCCGCCGTTTTATCGCAGGGATGGTGTTGCGGCACCCGCGCTTTGAGCTCTATCGCAGTCAGCGGATTGCCCGACAGGTCATTCTCAACCAGCCCGATCTCTTTATCTCTGTTTGGTCGTGGCTGAAACCGGAAGCGGTTCAGCAAATTCGAGATGCCGGTATCAAAGCGGTGCTTGTCTATCCAGACCACATCGCTAACCTGGAGCGGCAATATGCGCTTCTGGCGCCCTATCACCAGTTGTTCTTCAAGGATCCTTTTGCCGTGCGGATGTTCCGCGAGAAAGCCGGGCTGGCGATCGAGTATCTGCCTGAAGCCTGCAATCCCATGTGGCACAAGCCAGTTGAGTTGACAGAAGCTGAGCGCAAGCGTTATGGTTGTGATGTAACCACCGCTTCTTCCATGTATCCCTATCGCATGCGTATCCTTGAATGTTTGGAAGGGTATGATCTAAAATTGTGGGGTCCAGCCTGGTCCTCCTGGTTAAATTCCCCGCTGCGTCGTAATCATACTGGCGTGGATGTGCGCGAACATGAAAAAGCCAAAGCCTTCTCTGCCGCCCGCATAGTAGTGAACACCATGCACTACGCCGAGATCGAAGGCGTGAACGTCCGCACGTTCGAAGCCGCCGGTTGTGGCGCGTTCCAAATTGCGGATGCGAAACCTGCGCTGGCTGACCTGTTCGTGCCCGATCAAGAAATTGTGACTTTTGCCAGCCGCGCGGAACTCAAGGACAAAGTGGATTATTATCTAGGACATGAGCCTGAACGCCAGCGCATCGCGCAAGCGGGCCAACTCCGCGCCCACCGCGATCATACCTATGCCCAGCGTATCCAGCGGATCTTTGAAGCGGTTGGGCTTTGAGTTATTAATTGATGTATGCACCGTCCCGAAGATTTGGGCTGATGGTAAGCTTGAAATATGGGACCCTCGGGACGTTCTGCGTAAGGTAAGTCATTGAGTATGCTGCAAAAACCAAATGTGATCGCCACCTCCATGCCTGTTAAACCTGCCAAGCCGTCCTTGTGGTTTGCCGTGGCGGCATTCGGCTCTGCATTCGTACTGCTGGCTTTGATCGCAGGCAGCTTCAAAACCCAGCCGCATATTTTGGGTCTTGGTTTTGAATTGGCTGCGGGCGGGCTTGGCTTCTGGCTGGCGTTGATCATTTTGCTCTGGGCGCGACGACAGGGCCGGTTGGATCCATTCGAATTGCCGACCTTCATCAGCTTGAATGTGTATGGTCAGATGATCCTGCCAACCTGGTTGTTGAATCGTAACAGCATCACCCCCATCCCATGGCTGCAATCAGACCCCGGGCGGAAGATGACCATGGCAATACTGCTGATCGGCTTTGGTCTCACGTGTATGTGGGCTGGCTATATCTGGACGAGTCTGCGAATGTCTCGCACCGGCACGGCGCGGCCATCCGGGTTTGGCACGTTCCGAACACTACCGACTTTGGCGTTATGGTTCGTCACCTGGACGCTCTCATTTCTATCCATTGTGGCTGGCGCACAGGGCTGGGCTGGGCAGCTCCAGGGTTTTGTATGGGGCAACTACCTCAGCTTTATCGACATGGTTGCGTGGACAGCTTCGATCGCGCTGGCTTTCCATGTTTTTCGCAATCCCAGCGCACGCGGCTGGATCTGGCTGGTGGTCATGGTACTTACCCGTGTGTATGCTACGCTACTTAACGGAAGTCGCGGTGCCGTTCTGGTGCTCCTTGGAATACTTATGATTTACTACTATGCCCGTCATAGAATTTCCATCCGCTGGTTGGTAATTGCCGTGTTTGCCTTGATCTTTCTATCGGCAGCAGGCTCGACGATCAGGGAAAATCTATCTCAACGTGATTCCGGTATTGGCGTCGGGTTTATTGAGCGCATTGAGGTGGTCGTGGAATCGCTCCTGCAAGTAGCGGACCGCTCGATGGAGAGCCTGGTTGGTCAAACCACGGAATTGATGGTACAACGCCAGTCTTCCTTATTGGATATCACGGCTTCGGTTATGTATATTCATACCCAAAATCAGATCTATGTTGGATCGGAATTCCTGGAATACCTGGCAGTACAGATGGTACCGCGCATCATCTGGCGGGAAAAGCCGACTTCGATCGCCCTGTATGATATTTCAGGTCTATACTATGGCTTTCAAACAAGGGGTCTTTCTGCGATTGGTTTGTTCGGCGATAGTTTTCGAATCGGTGGCTGGATCGCTAGCACCCTGATCTTGGGGTTGCTCGGTGTGATATCCGCCTGGTTGTATCAGCGCGGACCGGGCATTGATAATTTTGCCATGATCGCATTGTATCTGACCGTCGCCACACGGATCATCACCTACGATACCAATCTGGCGTCCTTAACCCTGAACCTGATCCAGATGGGCGTATTGATCTGGCTTTTGCTGAAGTACTTCATATTCGCGCCCTCTGCCCGTGTCAAACGACAACCTCCGCAGAATAATTTTTCTTGATCCTTCAAATCAAATGGGTCAATCAGTAATCCAAACTTGAAAGTCAAATCTCTTTATTTTGAGGAGTCTAAATGACGCGAATTCTTATCACTGGGGGCACAGGCTTCCTGGGCAAACGATTGGGTGTGAGCTTTCGTAAACTGGGGCATCACGTCACATTGGCTGGGCGCAACAATAAACAGAATTTATTAGCTGCCAGTTTTTCAGATTGTGAAGTTCTTGCACTGGATGTCAGCAGTATGGAATCTGTGCGCGATATTGTGACGCAAACCAAACCAGAAGCGATCATCCACGCCGCCGCCACCAAGTTCGTGGACATCTCTGAAAAACAGCCTATGGAAACCGTGGATATCAATGTCATTGGATCACAGAATGTGGCCAGGGTGGCTATTGAGAAAGGTGTCCGTTTGGTGATCGGAGTATCCACAGACAAAGCCTCGCCGCCAGTCCGAAACACCTATGGCATGACCAAAGCCTTGATGGAGCGCATGTTTTGCGCCATGGACGGTAAAAGCGACACCCAGTTCTTATGTGTGCGTTATGGAAATGTTGCCTGGTCAACGGGCTCGGTACTGGGCATCTGGCGTAAAATGCTCAAAACGAATGGTGTGATCGGTACTACGGGACCGGAGATGCTGAGATATTTTTTCACGGTGGACGAGGCTGCTGACCTGGTATTGGCGGCTTTTGAAAATGCGGATGAATGGCATGGCAAGGTGATTTCCCGGCAGATGAAATCTGCGAAAATGGAAGATATCCTAAAGGTTTGGACAGCCCAGGAGGGCGGGCGGTATGAGCGAATTGCCGGGCGGCCTGGCGAGCGTGATTTTGAATACTTGATCGGCGAATTGGAATTGCCGTACACAACGGAACAGCCATACAAGGGCATTCCCCATTTTGTGATCTCATTCAACCAGAAAGTTGACAAGCCATTAAGTGTTGCCCTGTCCTCCGAGAATGCCGAACGGCTGACGGAGGACGAGATCCGATTTTTGATCAACAACCCCCCGTTGGAAGAAGTATGAGTCAACGATTGCCGATTCAACATGCCCTGATCATGGCGGCTGGGCGCGGGAACCGGATGCGGCCTCTAACGGATGTGATGCCCAAAGCCATGCTTCCATATAATGGCAGTACGCTGATCGGGAACAACCTGCTGGCTTTACGTAGTTGTGTCGAATATGTGCATGTCACTGTGGGATACAAAAGTGTGATGCTCTCACAGTATTTGATGACCGTGGGGGTGGATTCGATCTTCAATACCGAAGGGCACAGCAACTCGTGGTGGATCTCGCATACCTTGATGCGGCATCTCGATGAACCTGTATTAGTGCTGACGTGCGATAACATCACCGAGTTGGATATGGAATTTCTCACGAACGAGTATGCGCGTCTCCATGCGCCTGCCTGCATGGTGGTGCCTGTCGCGCCTGTACCGGGCATCGATGGTGATTATGTTGAACACACGCAGGGTGTGGTTACAAATATTCAGCGACAAACGCCCGCCGATATCTACTGCTCTGGTATCCAGGTTTTGAATCCTAGGCAGGTGGTGGCAAATGCGCCGGATACGGAAGACGGTTTCTATGCAGTTTGGAATCGGTTGATCGCAAGACAACAAGTGGGCGTATCGATGATCTATCCCAAGACCTGGTTTTCTGTTGATACGCTCGATCAGTTGGTTAACTTGCAGAAATAAGGTGTATTGCGAATGGATCGTCCGTTGCGCGTCTTGATGGTCAATCATGCCTATATCCGTTGGATGAATCGTCTCGCGCCTGCCAGGCTGGCTGAACAGAACGATATGGATATATACGTGCTTGCCCCGGATGAACTCGTCTCCAGCCAAGGCAAGCGGATTCTGCTTGAACCCGATGCGGTGCAGACCAGCTATCATCTTCTGAAAAGTCCAACTCGCTGGGGTGCGCTTCGCGGTCCAGCTTTCGATGCGCTATCAGCGATTGTGTCTGAGATCCAGCCGGATGTGATCTTTGTGGCGTATGAACCCGGGTCATTGGCTGCGCTCCAGGCGACCTGGTTATCACGTTCATCTGGGTGCAAAGTAGTGTGCTTCTCTGTCGATAACCTGTATCAGACGTTGACGCAGGAATCGTTTCAGCGCCTAAGACTGGGGCAATGGGTTGGGGCAGTAGGTATGCTGTTTGCTGGTATCCTTGAACGTCTGACGATCCAACAGGTGGCGTTTTTGTTGTCTTGTAATGAAGAAGCTCAACAGACATTTAAGACCTATCGAAATTTTCGCGCTCCGAGCACTTTCATCCCGCTTGGGATTGATCTTGAGCAATTCCATCCTTTGGATGTGACCGACCTGAAACAACAGCTGGGCCTCAAGGATTTTGTGTTTGGCTTCTTTGGCCGTATCAGTCCTGAAAAGGGAATTCATTTGCTGATCGAGGCCGCTGCACACTTGAAACTTCCTTTTCATTTGCTGATCGATCAATTTGTGGATGCTCTGAATGATAAGCAGTACCTAGAGCAACTCCTGGAGTTGGCTCGCTTCCATAATATCGCGGATCGCTTGATCTTTTTCGATGCCGCCCATGCGGAAATGCCCAGCTACATCAATTGTGCGGACTGTGTGGTACTACCATCCATAACCACTTCACGCAAAAAGGAACAGTATGGCCGGGTTATTCCGGAAGCCATGGCTTGTGGAGTGCCGGTCATTGGTTCCTCCTCCGGTAATATTCCTCATATGATCGGGAATGCAGGATTGATTTTCCCTGAGGGTGATATTTCGGCATTGCGTGACAATCTGGAGCAGATCATGAACGATACTGTTTTACGGGAGAATCTGGCGCGTGCAGGCCGGCATCGAGTTGAAAGTCTGTTTTCACTGCAGGTGGAGGCAGATACCTATCACCAGGTTTTTCAGTCCATCGTTCAAAGTGAAAAATAAATGCAAAGAATATTGCACGCTATGCGTGAACAACTATGGGGACTCATCGAATGGTTCGTCAGTTATCTGCCGGGACCGCTCGGCATGCGCTTGCGCTCTGCATATTGGAAACTCCGTTTGCGAAGCATGGGCAAGCACGTGCGCTTTGGGATCGGCGTCCGCATCTATAATCCAGAGTGGGTGCGGATCGGTGATGACTGCGTAATCGATGATTACGTGATCATCGTGGCGGGTCCGGCAAGTGAAGAGGGGCGTTACATCCATCACAAACCCAACCCAAAGTTCACGGCGCAGGCTGGTGAAGTGCTTATCGGTCAGCAAGTCCATATTGCTCAGTCCGTGCTGTTGCAAGGTCATGGCGGTGTGATGATCGGTGATTTGTTGACCATCGCGGCAGGCGCAAAAATTTTTTCATTCTCACATCACTATCGCGACCTGACGGGCAAAGGTGATCCGTCCACGGTCTGGAAGTTTGGCGGCACGAACCAGCCGCAAGAGCAGGCGCTGATCTCAAGCCCCGTTGTCATTCAGAACAATGCGGCTGTGGGGCTCAACTCGGTGGTTTTGCCGGGTTCGGTAATCGGTGAAAATAGCTGGCTGGGCGCCATGTCTCTGTTGCAGGGTGAGTTGCCGCCGGGTGTGATCGCCGCGGGAAACCCCGCCGTGGTCATCAAGGAACGTTTTGGATGAAGGTGCTCTACCTCACCGCGGGCGTGTTCGATAAGGGCGGTATCAGCCGTTATAACCGTTATCAGATCAATGCCTTGCGTGATCTGCAAGGCGTTGAAAATGTTGCGGTTGCGTCTCTGCTTGGTCCCACCGGTACACAGCACGATCTGGAAACTTCCTTCGATGTGGATTGGCACGGGCAGGGGAGCTCTTCTTTATCGCAGAATAAACTGACTTTCATGCAAGCCGCCCTGCGTTTGAGCCGCAAGCATAAACCAGATCTGATCTGGTGCGCGCATTTGCATTTTGCGGGTATGGCGCACGTCTTGGCGCGTTTGGTCGGTGTGGTGGATGTGGTGCAGGTCTACGGTCGTGAAGTCTGGTCTCCGCGCTGGCATCGTCCAGATGCAGGCTGGGGCTTGCGGCGTTCCAGGTATGCCGTCGCCGATTGCCACGCCACGGCTGAATATGTGGAGCAGGTTTATCGGGCGCATGAGCGTGTCGCGGTCCTTTGGGATCCGGTTGATACCGGGCGTTTCACACCGGGGCATCCAGATCCCATCACGCTGGCAAAATATCAGATTCCCGACCCGGCCAAAAATTTCAATGTAGTTACGCTCGGTCGTATCAGCACCGGTACAGTATATAAAGGCTATGAGCGTTTGCTTGAAGTGTTTGCCCGGCTGCCGATCAATGCCCGCCTGATCTATGGCGGCGGCGGTGACCTGCTCCCGCGTTTGCAAAAGCGTGCACAAGCGCTGGGCGTGGCTGAGCGTGTGGTCTTTACAGGTTTCATTGATGAAGCAGACCTGCCGGATATCTACCGTTCTGCTTCTGTGTTTTGCCTGATCGGTGATCGCGGACCCGGACGGGGCGAAGGTATTCCATTAACTCCGCTCGAAGCAGGCGCTTGCGGGGTGCCGATCCTGGTGGGGGATCAGGATGGTTCGCGCGAAGCAGTGGAACAGGATGTCAACGGATTCGCGCTTGATCCGTTTGACCTGGATGCGATCGAACGCAGCCTGAAGTTGCTCCTGTCCGATGAGCCGTATCGTAAACGCCTGGGCGACTCCGCCCACAGCCGCGTGCTGAAAGAGCATGCCTATCCCGTGTTCAAAGCGCGCCTGCAAAAATTTCTCGAAAGAGTTACCATGGATCAAAATATGCGCAGGAGCAGATTATGACGTTTATTCCCGTTGCGGCGCCGGTTATCGGTGCGCGCGAACTGGCTTATGTGACGGATGCGGTCCGTTCAGGCTGGGTCTCTTCGATCGGTCCGTATATCGAACGTTTTGAAAAAGGCTTTGCTGAATATCTGGGTGTCTCGCACGCCATTGCGGTAAGTAATGGTACGGTGGCGCTGCATCTGGCATTGCATGCTTTAGGCATTGGGGCTGGGGATGAAGTGCTCGTCCCTGATCTGACGTTCGTTGCCACTGTCCATGCGGTCTTACAAACGGGCGCCACGCCGGTATTTGTGGATGTCGAACCGGATACCTGGTGTATTGACCCTGTCGCAGTGGAACGGGCGCTCACACCGCGAACCCGCGTCATCATCCCGGTACATCTTTATGGCCACCCTGCGGATATGACTGCCTTATTGAACATCGCTGAACGACACAACCTGATCGTTCTGGAAGACGCGGCTGAAGCGCATGGCGCGGAAGTGCACGGCAGGCGCGTTGGCAGTCTGGGACGCGTCAGTACATTCTCGTTCTATGGCAACAAGATCATCACGACCGGCGAAGGCGGCATGCTCACCACGAACGATGCCATGCTGGCGGAACGTTTGCGCTTTCTGAAAGATCATGGCATGAGCCCGGAGCGTCGTTATTATCACAGCGAGCTGGCTTTCAATTATCGCATGACCAACCTGCAAGCCGCCCTGGGACTCGCACAGTTGGAACAGATCGATGACTTCATTGCTCGCAAGCGTGAAATATTTAATGGATATGCTGACGTATTGAAGGATGTGCCCGGCTTGCAACTCAACCCCGAACGCGCCGGTATGAAAAGTGTCTATTGGTTGATTTCGGTTGTGTTAGGACCTGAGTGCACATTATCGCGTCAGGATCTGGCGCAAGCTCTGCGCGTACACGAGATCGACTCGCGTCCGTTCTTTATTCCGATGCATCAACTGCCGCATTTGACTCAATATCGTATCGTCGGGCGTGAAAGTGATGCCTGCCCGCAATCTGAATATCTCAGCGCCCGGGGTTTGAGTCTGCCAAGCGGCTGTACTTTGGATGATGCCACAGTAACGCATGTTGCTGAGAAGGTCAGGCAATTGATCACAAAATGAAGATATTGTACGTGTGCTCCTTTTACAAACCTGCGTATGTGTACGGTGGACCCACGCGGAGTGTCTCGGCACTTTGCGAAGAACTCGCACACCTTGGTGCAACAGTCACAGTGCTAACCACCAATGCCAATGGCACCCAGCCCCTAGATGTTCCCCTAAGACAGCCGGTGTATGTGGATGGGGTGACCGTCTATTATCACCCAGTTGTGCCCGGTTTCCCGCGCATGTTCTTTTATTCTCCTGAATTGGCACACGTCTGTGAGGAGTTGGTCAGCGCCCATGATCTAGTGGTTCTCGAGACGTTCTTCACCTATCCGACGGGTCCGGTTGTGAAAGCTTGCCTGCAGATGAATAAGCCTTATATCATTCCTCCACGCGGCCAATTATTGTTCTGGGCTTTGCGTCAAAAACAGCTTAAGAAACAACTTTATATGGTTTTGCTAGGACGATATTATTTGGACCATGCTGCGGCTTTACAATGCTCCGACCCGGTCGAGTTCGAAGCCCTAAAGAGCTTGAAGTTAAAGACGCCAGCCTTTGTTGTGCCGAATGGCTTGAATACATCCGTCTGGAAAAACCTCCCGCCGTGGGGGGCGCTGCGCCGTACATTGGGCATCCCTGATGATGCTCGGGTTTTATTGATGCTCGGACGCTTGCATCGTGTCAAGAATCCCGAACTGGCGGTTGAGATGCTGGGTCTTCTGGAGCGTGTTGATACTCACCTGATCTTTGCCGGTCCTGACGAAGAAGGTTATCAAGCCCGCCTGCAAAACCGCGCCATTGCCCTTGGTTGTTCTAACAAAATTCATTTCACCGGTTTGCTGGCAGGTGAAGCTCTCCTGCAAGCGCTGGCAGATGCCAACCTGTTGGTGATGCCCTCCGTGATGGAAAGCTTTGGTATGGCGGCTGTTGAGGCGATGTCCGCTGGCTTGCCGGTCCTGCTCTCCGAACATGTTCCGGTGGGGCGCTGGGTCGAAGAGGCTGGCGCAGGGCGGCAGGTGGCTTGTATCCCAGAAGTATTTGCTGCAGCCTGTCAGGAAATGCTGCAAGATGACCATGTGCTCAAAGAAATGGGCAGACAAGCTCGTATATTGGCAACCCAACGCTTCGATATATCAGTGGTTGCTAAACAAATGCTTGCCCAGTGTCAGGCGATTGTGTCACTCACGAAATAACTGTAAAATTCTGTGGTTTGCAATTATCAAAATCCTGTAATGAAAAATGAACACATGAAATCTATAAAAATTAGGAGGTTTTTGTGAATATCTTGGGAATAAATGCTTATCATGCTGGGGCATCAGCTTGTTTGATTCGAGATGGTAAGCTCATCGCAGCAGTGGAAGAAGAACGGTTTAACCGTCACAAATATTGGGCAGGTTTTCCTACACAGGCAATTCAATATGTCTTGAAAGCGGGCGGTATCACTGCATATGATTTGGATCATATTGGAATCTCACGCGATCCGAGCGCCAATTTACTAAAAAAAGTTCTATTTACGCTTTCTAAACGTCCATCTTTTGATCTCATCCGAAGCCGCTTGAATAATGCATCTGAAGTAAAAGATTCAAAAGCTTTTTTGGCACAGGCCTTGGGCTTGGATGCGAAGTCTTGGCATGCTCAATTTCATAACGTAGAACATCATCGCGCTCATCTTGCCAGTGCGTTTTATGCGTCACCATTTGACGATGCCGCCGTCTTTTCAGTAGATGGGATGGGTGATTTTGTCAGCACCATGTGGGGAACAGGAAAAGGACCGGATATGAAAGTGTTGGATGCGATTAATTTTCCTCATTCTCTGGGATTCTTTTATACTGCCATTTCACAATGGTTGGGTTTTCCAAAGTATGGCGACGAGGGGAAAGTGATGGGCCTTGCCCCATATGGTCAACCAAGACATTTGGACAAAATGCGCCAAATTGTGCGGATACAGCGCGATGGGACATTTGACTTAGACCTGGATTATTTCGTAATACATACTGATGGAATTACCATGTCCTGGGAAGACGGCGATCCAGTATTGGGAAACTTATATTCATCACGGTTGATCCAATTGCTTGGGGAGCCACGTGTTCCACGGAGTGAGATCACAGCCTATCATCAGGATGTGGCGGCCTCATTGCAGGCGATGCTGGAAGAGGCAGAATTTGCATTGGTTCGGAAGTTGCAACGGGAAACTGGCCAAAAAACATTGTGTATGGCAGGAGGGGTTGCACTCAACAGTGCATTCAATGGTAAGGTCTTGCCTAATACAGATTTTGAGGAGATTTATATTCATCCTGCGGCTGGAGATGCTGGAACTTCATTTGGTGTTTGTTACTATATATGGCATCAGGTACTGGGTCAAGCGCGCAACTTCGTGCTTAATCATGCTTATACCGGCCCGGATTACACCAATCCAGAAATTGAAACAGTATTGAAAGAAAACAATTTGCCATATGTGGCATTGGGCGAAGATGAGCTTGTTGAAAAAGCTGCTGGCATTGTCGCTGATGGGAATATCGTGGGTTGGTTCCAGGGTCGAATGGAATGGGGACCGCGTGCATTGGGTAATCGAAGCATAATTGCCGACCCTCGGCGTGATGATATGAAAGACATTCTTAATGCACGTATCAAACATCGGGAGAAATTTCGTCCTTTTGCACCTTCAATTATGATGGAGCATGTGGGGGAATACTTCGATCAAACTTATCCAGACCCGTTTATGATTAAGGTCTACAATGTTTTGCCGGAAAAACAAACAAAGATACCAGCTGTGACCCATGTGGATGGAACGGGGCGTTTGCAAACAGTGGATAAAGAGCATTCCCCACTATACTGGAGTCTGATTAATGCCTTTCGGGAAAGAACGGGTGTACCTGTGGTTTTAAATACGAGTTTTAATGAAAATGAGCCAATCGTGTGTACTCCTAATGAAGCAGTTGATTGTTTTATGCGCACCAAGATGGATGCAATTGCAATAGGGAACTACTTGGTTCAGAAGTAGAAACTGCAACATATTGAGTTCATGTTTGGTAAATTGTAAAAACCCATTGCAATGAAGATCCTAGTGGTCACACCCTATTATGCTCCCGATCTCGGTCCCAGCGCGCCCATGTTTACCATGCTCTGCGAAGATCTTGTCGCGCGTGGTCATGCCGTAACTGTTTTATGTGCAGTGCCACATTTTCCGAGCGGGCAGGTTTCTTCTGAATACCGTCGCGGCTTGTGGCAATGGCGTGAAGAGAACGGCGTACAGGTTTGTCGTGTGCGCGTCCCCAGTGGTGATCGCGCCAACCTCATCCATCGCTTATGGGTGTTCCTCATTTATCAATTACTGACAACCCTGGCGGGCTTGCGTTTGCAATACGATGTGGTACTCATTACCAATCCCGCCATCGAAACCGGATTACCTTTTGCTGTTTTATGTTGGCTGCGCCGCAAACCTTGTGTCTATGCAGTTTGGGATGTCTATCCCGAAGTCGGTGTGCGTATGGGGTTATTCCGCCATCGGGCTGTTATCAAATGGGTGGGCTTCCTGGAAGATTTTTGTTTGCACCGCGCCCAGCGCATTCAAGTATTGAGCGATGGATTTCGTACGGATCTCGCGCGCCATGGGCTGGCCCCTGACTCAATTGCTGTGATCCCGCATTGGCTGGATACTGACCTCATTCGTCCTATGCCGCGTAAAAATTCATTTTCGCAGGCGCACGCTCTGGATGACTGTTTTGTGGTGTTATACGCTGGCAATCTCGGCTTGTCACAGGGGTTGGAAACCGTTTTGGAATCCGCTCGCGTATTAGCAGATAATTCCGATATAGTATTCCTGTTTGTTGGTGATGGCGCCGGCAAGACGCAATTGATGAAGCAGGCTGTCGGGTTGGACAATGTTCGTTTTCTACCGTTTCAACCGCGCGAAACTTTGCCTGAAGTTCTTGCCACGGCAGATATATCCCTGGTGGTCTTGAAGCAAGGGCTGGGCTCGGTCTCTTTGCCATCCAAATTATTTTCCATTTTGGCATCGGGTCGCCCGGTCATTGCCAGCCTGGACAAAGGTAGTGATGCCTGGAGTCTGGTGCAGGCTTCTCAAGCAGGCTTGTGTGTGTCTCCTGAAGACCCTATGGCGTTGGTGCAGGCTATCTTATCCCTCCGAGATGACCCTACACAGTGTGAACAAATGAGCCGCAATGGTCGCGCCTGGGCAAAACAATTTCACTCACCGCAGTCTGCTGCGGCAAAATTTGAAAATCTATTCTTGAGCGTTATGCAAACTGGGAAACGATAATGGAACTGGAACAGATCGATTGCCCGGTATGCGGACCTTCGCAAACAAGTCTCTGGCTGGATGATCACAAGCCAACCCGATATTTGCGTTGTAAAAAATGTGCAACAGTGTTTGCGTCTCCACGGCTGGCACAAAAGGTGCGTCATTCCAGCGTTGAGATTGCCTGGGATTACTCGGCAGATTTATTGGCGCGCGAAGCACTGCGTCTTCCCGCATTGAAACAAGAAGCGGAATATATCCAGCAACATGTTCAAGGGGGTCGGCTCCTTGATGTGGGGTGCAGTACCGGTGACTTTTTCAAGTTCTTTCCTCCACCAGCCTGGGAACGTTATGGGGTCGAATTATCTGCCAGTGCTGCAGAGTATTCTGCCAGGACACACAAAGCTCAGGTTATGGCGGGAACGTTACGTTCCGCAAACTGGCCCGTCAAGTATTTTGACGTGATCAGTATGATTGATATGTTCTATTACATGGACGATCCGCGTGCAGACTTGGCAGAGATCAGGCGCATTCTAAAACCAAATGGCATGGTGGCGATCGAGATCACTGGACAGGCATATATGTTTTTCCGCAGTCGCGGTCCGGTCGCGCTCTTGATGGATGGACGTTGGTGCCGCCTGAGTTCTGATTCGCATTTATATTGGTTCAAACCCGCTGGATTGAAACAGTTATTGGAAAATAATGGATTCCAACCTGTTGCCTGGCATGTCCTGCCAAGTCCGGTTCGTTCAGATCGGTTTTCCGATTTTGTGTCATATACTTACTATCGACTATTCTCCGCGCTGGCTGGGCGGTCAATGTCGGTAATGAATTGGGCTCCGAAATATCTTTGCCTTGCCCGGCCTATCGACCATTCATGACACCTGAAATCTTTGCCGAATGGCTTCGCCGTCAGGATCACCGCGTAGTGCAAACCACCAGCAGTTACTGGGTTGAAGCCGGGTCACATATCTTTCAAGCTTTTCCGTACCATTGGGTTATTCAACCCTCGGAACCGGAAATTAAAGAATTCATGGCTCGCGAGTCCGCGATTGGTTTGCGATATTCAGCGCCTCTGAATGCTGAACAAGGTATGCTGAGTTATCACGCGGTTCTTGGCGGCAATTCCTACAATTTGGAGACCCTCAGCCCGAACGCCCGGAGTAAGGTTCGCCGTGGTCAAAAACGGAGCAGGCTCGAAACCATCACGCTGGATCAATTGTCACAAGATGGTTGGGAACTGCAACAAGATACGATGGAGCGTCAGGGTCGGCTCAAAAGCATGAACCAGGATGAGTGGCAGCGGATTTGTCTTGCCGCAAAGGGTTTGCTGGGCTTTGAAGCGTGGGGCGCTTTTGTGAATACCGAACTTGCCGCAACGATCTTAACCGCCCAGGTGGATCAGGTATGTTATATGCTTTACCCTCAAAGTCACCGAAAATACTTTGGGGAATATGTAAATAATGCTTTGAGTTTTGAAGTGACGCATGAAATGTTGACACGGCGTGGCGTGAAAGAAGTGTTCTATGGTCTTCATTCACTCGATGCTCCACCCAGTGTGGATGAATTCAAATTCCGGATGGGCTATACTGCCAGACCGGTTAGGCAAAGGGTTGTTTTTAACCCATGGGTGCGTCCTATGTTTAATTACGCCAGTCACGCGCTTTTGCGTGTAGGGTTGCGTTTACGCCCAGGCAACCCGACCCTTTCCAAAGCGGAAGGCATGCTACGCTTTTATTTGCAAGGTCGGTTACCATTGTCACGCCAGTCCCTGCCGCAACCCTTGCAGGCGCAGGGTGAGTATGCCGATACTCTTAAGGGAACAGCATGATATTTTTTAACTTGCTCAAACCGCGAGAAAATTATTTTTTATTCTTTTGTAAGGACTCATACAATGGAAAATGATCGTACCCTCCTCAAGGCCCTGCTCCCTGTTCAGGCGCAGGAGTTCACGCTGGCAAACTGGATCTCGAACCTTGCCAAGCGTTGGGCGGATATATTGGTCGCCCTATTCGGCTTGCTATTTCTCTCCCCGGTGTTTGTGCTGTTGGGAATCCTGATCAAACGCGATTCCCCTGGTCCCGTCTTTTATCGTGGTCCGCGCATGGGGACGAATGAACGCATCTTCCAGATCCTGAAGTTCCGCACCATGCGCGAGGAGCCCGCCAGTTATGCCGGACCTGGCATTACCGGTCATAACGACCCCCGCATCATGCCGTTGGGACAATGGCTCCGCGATACCAAGCTGAACGAACTGCCCCAAATGTGGAACGTGTTGATGGGCGAGATGAGCCTGGTGGGTCCGCGCCCCGAGATCCCCGAGATCACCCAAACTTGGCCCAAAACCCTGCGCCATGAGATCCTGTCCGTGCGCCCGGGCATTACCAGCCCCGCCAGTATTCTCTATCGGGATGAAGAAAAACGCCTCAACACCAGCCAGGTGATGGAAGACTATCTGGAGAATATCCTGCCCGATAAGCTGCGTTTGGATCAACTCTATGTACGTCATCATAGCTTCATCACTGATCTCGACGCACTGTTCTGGACCTTTGTCATCCTGATCCCACGGCTCGGCGACAAAAAGATCCCGGAACGTTGGTTGTTCGGCGGACCGATTTCCCGCTTCATGAACTGGTACCTGAACTGGATCGTGATCGATTTTGTGATCGCCCTCCTAAGCATTGGTTTGGTGGGCGTGCTCTGGCGCATGACCGGTCCGCTGGATATTGGCTTGGATAAAGCTCTCAGCATGGCGATCATCCTGGCGTTCCTGTTCAGTTTTTTCAATACCCTGCTCGGGTTGAAATCCGTGTCCTGGTCGCACCCCGCCGCGGAGGATGTGTTACGTTTGTTCGTTTCCTGTGGTTTGGTCACGCTTGTAGTGGTCGCCTTACGGGTGGCTTACCAGGCTGAAGCCTTTTTGCCTGTCCGCTTCATGTATACTGCGGGCCTATCGGTCCTTTTTGGATTTGTGGCTGTGCGCTATCGTCTGCGTTTGATCACAGGTCTTGCCAGCCGCTGGATCGATTTTCGCAAAAGCAGTTTTGGTGCCCCGGAGCGGGTTTTGGTGGTGGGCGCGGGCGAGGGCGGTGACTTTGCGGCCTGGCTGTTGAACCGGCGCGAATTCAAACGCATCTATACCGTTGTGGGAATCGTGGATGATGACCCTTCCAAACAGGGGATGCGTTTCGAAGGGCTCAAGGTGCTTGGTACCACCTCAGAGATCCCCGAACTTGTGAAGCGGCATGATATCGGTGTGATCTTTTATACGATCGCACGCATTTCCGAGGAAGACAACCAGCGTATCTTGAATATCTGTAACAAAACCGGATTACACATGGTCATGTTATCGGATGTGCTAAACTTATTGCACCACCAGTTGACAAAAGATGGTCCCCAGAAAGAAAAAGGGGACACCTTTATTCCAGAATCATATATCATGACCGATGATGTTAACAGGCAGGAGATCGAGAATACAAATTTATGAGTGATTTTTGGCGGGATAAACAAGTGCTGGTGACAGGCGCGGGTGGCTTTATTGGCAGCCATCTCGTGGAAGCCTTGCTTGCCAAAGAAGCGCAGGTCCGCGCCTTTGTGCGCTATACCTCGCGCAAGGATCCCGGTTTGCTGCGCCAATTAAGCCCGGAAGACTTTTCCAAAGTTGAGATCATCCCTGGCGATCTGCGGGATGAACAGGCAGTCCGGAATGCAGTCAAGGGTTGTCGGGTTGTTTTTCACCTGGGGGCTTTGATCTCCATCCCTTATTCGTATTATCACCCTGTGGAAGTGGCAAGTACCAACTTCATGGGCACACTGAATATCCTGACCGCCTGTCGGGAGTATGAGGTTGAACGTCTGGTACACACTTCCACAAGCGAAGTGTACGGCACAGCCCGACAGGTTCCAATCAACGAGAACCATTCCCTGCAGGGGCAGTCCCCGTATTCAGCCAGCAAGATTGGCGCAGATAAACTTGCTGAAAGTTTCTTTTGTTCCTATGCTCTGCCCGTGGTAACGGTGCGCCCGTTCAACACGTATGGTCCGCGCCAGTCCGCACGCGCGGTCATTCCCACCATCATTACGCAGGCGCTGGCTGGCGACACGATCAAACTTGGAAGCCTGACCACCACGCGCGATTTTACATTCGTTGCCGATACGGTCCGAGGCTTCCTCTGTGCCGCGGAAGCGCAAGGCGTGACGGGGCAGGCATTCAACCTCGGGGTTGGCGCCGAGATCGCTATCGGTGACCTGGCTGAGAGGATCATGCAACGGGTTGGCAGAGTCGTCCCGGTTGTGGCAGACAGTGACCGGCTTAGACCCGAAGCGTCCGAAGTCCTGAGATTATTATCAGACAACTCTCTCGCTGTCCAGCGTCTGGGCTGGAATCCAACATATACTTTGGATCAAGGTTTGGATCTGACCATTGCCTGGATCCGCGATCATCTTGATCTGTATCGAGTCGGTACGTATGAATTCTAAGAGTGGAATATGAAAGCGGTTGTGCTGGCAGGCGGTAAAGGTACACGCCTGGCACCTTATACCCAAATATTGCCCAAGCCCCTGTTGCCGATCGGGGATATGCCCATCCTGGAAGTGATGCTCAAACAAATGAAGCGCGCCGGGATCAACGATGTGGTATTGACCGTTGGGCATTTAGCGAAATTATTACGCACTTTTTTTATGGACGGTGGACAGTGGGGCATGAACATCTCTTATAGCCACGAACAAGAGCCGCTCGGCACGGCGGGTCCGCTCTCGTTGATCGAGGGTCTGGACTCGACCTTCCTGGTGACCAACGGCGATGTGCTGACCAATCTGGATTTGAAGGAACTGTTTGCTTTTCATAGATCCCAGGGGGGCATTGCCACCATCGCGGTCCACCAGCGTCAGGTCAAGATCGACCTGGGGGTGGTGCAGTGGGATGGAGACAATCGTATTAGCGGTTATATTGAAAAACCAACCTATGATTACACGGTTAGCATGGGCATCTATGTGTTTGAACCGGATGTGATGAAATACATACCATTTAACCTGTATCTTGACTTCCCTGATCTCGTCTTGAAATTGATCGCAGCTGGTGAAAAAGTCACCGGATATACCTTTGACGGTTACTGGATGGATCTGGGTCGCCCGGATGATTATGCCCAGGCGGCTGAAGACTTTGCCAGCATGCGTGCGAAATTCTTACCCGAGGAGTAGTCTGTGGAGTGGCGCGTTCCCTTATCCGATATCGACTTTGGACCTGAAGAGGTTGAAGCAGTCCAGCAAGTGGTGCATAGCCGCTGGCTGACGATGGGCGCCATCACCCAAAAATTCGAACAGGAATTTGCAGCCTACACTGGTGCGCGTCATGCCATCGCTGTGACCAATGCCACCGCGGCTTTACATTTGGCTTGTGTGACTGCCGGATTGGGACCGGGCGATGAAGTCATTCTGCCTTCTTTGACTTTTGTGGCTACTGCCAACGCCGTGCGCTACACAGGTGCCACACCGGTCTTTGCCGATGTCGAAGGTGAAGCCAGTTTGAATATTTCTCCACAGGCGATTGAGGCATGCCTTACTGAAAAAACGCGCGCCATACTCGTTGTTCATTACGGGGGCTATGCCTGTAATATGCCTGCGATCCTGGCGATCGCTCACAAGCACGGCTTGTTCGTCATGGAAGATGCCGCGCATGCGATCGGTTCACAACTCAACGAGCGCATGCTGGGCACCTGGGGGCAGATCGGCTGCTTTAGTTTCTTTTCCAACAAGAACATGACCACTGGGGAAGGGGGCATGTTGGTCACAGATGATGATCAATTAGCTGCCCGTTTGCGTCTTCTGCGTTCACACGGGATGACCAGCCTGACTTGGGATCGACATAAGGGACATGCCTGGAGTTATGATGTAGTGGACCTCGGTTATAACTATCGTATTGATGAGATCCGCTCCGCACTGGGGCGGGTGCAGCTTCAAAAGCTCGAACGCAATAATCAGCTTCGGCGCGAAAAGACTTTGCTGTACCATCAGTTGCTTCAAGAACTCTGCCCTGAGATCGGAATTCCGTTTCAAGAACATCCTGGTGTGTCAGCCTGTCATCTGTTGCCGATCCTGCTTCCTTCATATACAGCACGCGAAGCATTTATGGAGATGATGAAATCCAAAGGTATTCAGACCAGTATTCATTATCCCCCGATCCATCTTTTCAGCGCCTATCGCGAACAGGGCTTTCCAGCTTCTCAAAAACTGGAAAATACCGAATCCCTGACCGCCCATGAAGTGACACTGCCTTTATATCCGGCGCTTTCGGATGCTGATATCAAATTGGTGGTCGAAGCAGTCCGGGCTTCATTAGCCAGTTTGATCCAGAAGCCTGTTTGAATCGTTACTGGATGATTTCACTATTGTGAAAAACAAACATCGACATTATATTTATGTAACTGAGATATGATGAAAGGCAGGCTTCCTCGTGGTTTTATGGGGCAGAGCCTGAATATTTAGGAGTTTTCCATGGAATTGAAAGACTATGTGCGCATCGTACAACGTTGGATCTGGTTGCTGGTCCTTGGGGTGATTCTGGGCGGGGGCGCAGGCTATCTGGTCAGCGATTACCAAACCCCGGTCTATCAGACCATCTCGCGGGTCATGGTGATGCGTCCACCTCAACAGGAAAGTGTTTCTGATTACACCTACCTGAGCGCCCAGCAACTAACTCAAACCTACGTCCAACTAATGACCACACAACCAGTTTTGGACGCAGCCTCCGAAGCGTTAGGCTACAAAGTTGCATCTGAACAGATCGGTGTCCAGCAAATCCGGGATACTCAGATCATCCAACTGACTGTGGAAGATCAAGATCCTGTACAGGTGGTTCAGATCGCCAATGTATTGGTTGAGAAGTTGATCGAGCAGAATGAAATTATTCAAGCTGGGCGCTTTACTGCGTCGGAAGCCAGTCTCCGCGAACAGATCACGCAGATGGAGTCCCAGATCTCTGGTTTACAAACTGTCATCACCCAGATCTCAACCCAAAATTTGAAAGATCAAATTGCACAACTGGAAGCTCAGATAACCCCCTTGCAAGAGGAAGTATTGACTCTGGAGCAGGAGATCGCTGCTCTGCCTCTCAATAATGTTACTCAAAATAAAATTGTTGCTGCTGAAAAGCGCGCCCGCCTTGATCAGATCAAACCGCTGTTGAGTTTATATCAAGAGATCTATTCAAACCTGGTTGTTCTTGGGAAGCCTTTTGAAAGTGGTAATGGCGAGGACCTGCGGCTGGCACAACTGCAATCCACACTGGGACTTTATCAACAAATTTATATTAATTTACTGAACAGTCTCGAATCAATCCGATTGGCTCGTCTGCAAAACACCCCCAGCATCGTACAGATTGAGCCTGCCTCCGTGCCGGATGAACCTATTCGACCACGTACGTTGATGAATACTGCTTTGGCGGCTGTGATGGGTTTGATGTTGGCTGCTGGAATTACATTCCTGGTCGAGCATTTAGATGACACTTTAAAAACACCTGAAGATATCGAGCGTGTATTGGGAGTACCTGTGCTTGGTTTTGTCGCTGAGATGCAATATAAAGGCAAGGGCGCTGAAGAGATCTATGTCACCCGTCAGCCGCGTTCTCCGGTCTCGGAGGCATTTCGTTCGCTTAGGACTAACCTGGAATTTGCTTCAGTACAAAGACCCATCCGGACCTTGTTGGTAACCAGCCCCGGACCATCCGAGGGGAAAACTACGGTTGCCGCCAATTTGGCAGCCATTTACAGCCAGGCAAAGCGGCGTGTTGCATTGGTGGATGCAGATATGCGTCGTCCGCATGTGCATCGCTTTTTTGGCATGCCTAATCGGGATGGTTTGAGCACCTTGTTTCGAAACCAGGCGAGTGTGCAAGATGTTTCTCATAACAAGGTGGAATTGCCTCATCTATTGATCATCACCAGCGGTAGTTTGCCGCCCAACCCGGCTGAATTATTGGGTTCTGACAGGATGGTCAATATTCTGAACGAACTTCAAGCAAATACAGAAATGGTTGTGATTGATACTCCACCATCCCTAGTGGCAGACGCACAAGTACTGGCTGCCAAAGTGGACGCTGTGTTGATCGTGGTTCAACCTGGGGTAACGAATGCAGAAGCCGCTCGCAGTTCCATGGAATCCTATAGGCGTGCCGGCGCCAGAGTAGTGGGTGTCGTTCTGAACCGCATCCCGCGGAATCGTAGTTACTATTATGGCGGTTATAAGTATTACTCTCCGTATAGTGAAAGCAAAGGCTATTATTCAGGAAATAGTTCTGATTTGTTGGAGAATGAAGAAGCTGACAGGTTGCTTTTGGCAGAAACACCACGCCCGGTTTCCGTGCTGCCCCGAATTTCAAAAAATAAGGATGATGTTCCATCTCCAAAATCATCCAGTGATTAGCCATGTTGGTTCTTGATCATAGCGGGTCTTCAACTTCTGGAGTCGTAACGTGTCCTCATTTGGGTATAGCGGAGGACCCTCATACTTGTTTGGCTTATCCATCCGAATGGAATCTCTGCCATCATGCCCGACCCGTATCTTTGGTCAGGCTTGACCATCAGAGAAAGACATGCCTTTCTCCTCACTATGTATTTTGTCCGGTTTATCAAAACAAGAAAGTGGAACCGTTCCCCAAGCGACTACGAATCCAACGGGCATTGATCACGCCAAAAAGGATCAGCTTATTTATCATGGTGGTACTGTTGGTTGGGTCTATTGTTGGGTGGATCTGGCTGCGTTTCTATTAATATTTTAGTATTTTCCAGAACAGATCGTTGAAAGGTTTAGAATGCCTTCGGTGTTGTTCGTTTGTACAGCCAATCGTTTTCGTTCTCCTCTTGCGGCGGCTCTATTTCGCAAGACCATCCAGGACCATGGCATTACCGGTAATTGGATCATAAACAGCGCTGGAACCTGGGCGCCATCTGGATCGGCGGTAATACCTGCTGTATCTGTTGTAGCTTATAAATATGGTGTTGATCTTTCTCGTCACCGTTCAGTTGTCGTGAACGAGGAAATGCTTTCGGCTTGTGATCTGATTCTTGTCATGGAAGCGGGCCACAAAGAGGCTCTTCAGAACGAATTTCCTGCCAGTAGCGAACGCATATATCTTTTGGCGCAGGCTGCTGAAGGGCGCACTTATGATATCCCGGATTTGACCGAATCTTTTGAGTCTGTAATGGAAGTCTGTGGGAACCTTTACGATCTCATTCAATCGGGCTTTGACAATATTTGCAGTCTGGCGATCCGCTTACAAAATACCTCAAAAGAAACTAACCATCGTTGAGTTTTGATTCATAAAAATATGAGTGACCTCATCTCCAGATTCAAAAGACAAACTCATGGCTGGCAGCGCTTTCTCCGCTTGTTGCCAGCCTTTTTGCTGATTATTGTTTTGGTGATTGGCTGCGTCAAAGGCTGGCATTTATATCAAAATGCCCTGATCGTCTATGAGGATGTAACTGATTTACAGGCATCCGTTCGCGGACCGACTGATGCCCTGGATTCTGATGTGATCTCCCGACAATTGCTGGAACTAGATGGGGATCTCGATGCTTTCACTCAAGAGGCAAAACCATTCTTGTGGTTGAGCCCTAAATTGGGATGGATTCCAACTTATGGGGGTGACCTGGTATATGTTACAGATTTTCTCGAACTTGCAGATCACCTTGTCGATGCTTCCGTTACATCCCTTCAAGCTGCTGAACCTCTATTGGATGAAATTAATTCCCAGGACTCTGCACTTGATCCTGCCGGTATTACTGCCTTACTTGTGGATGCCCAACCCCGATTATTGGAGGCCCGGCACGAATTCGATCAGGCGCTTGACGCTCGAAATGGCATTCAAGTTGATCGATTGTCTCCCCGCTTGCGTGAGCTTCTGGTCGATCAACTCGATCCGCTTCTTCAATTAATGGATGATGGGCTGTCCCTTTCCAGGGCTTTGCCGGTTATTCTGGGGGCTGATGGGGCTGGTCCAAAAACCTATTTGATATTGGCACAGAATGAAGACGAACTGCGTCCCACAGGCGGCTTTATCACTTCGGTTGGAAAACTGGTCGTTGATAGCGGACAAATTGTCAGTCTGGATTTTGAAGGGGTCGATTATCAGGAGGATTGGTCCAAGCCTTTCCCGTCTGCTCCCTGGCAGTTGCAGGAGTACATGAATACCAGTGTTCTGATCCTGCGCGATTCGAACTGGTTCGCTGATTTTCCAACCAGCGCCCTTTGGGCTAAATATCTGTATGCCTACAACCATTCGCATGCGGTAGATGGAGTCATTGCATTCGATCAGCAACTCCTGGTCCTATTGTTGCGGGCGTTGGGTCCCTTGGATGTGGATGGCGCGCCCTATGCGATCACAAGCGATAATGTGGTCGCATATATGCGTACTGCCAAGGAACCTCCTAAAGATGGAACCTTGCCTGCCGATTGGTATCGCAAGGAATTTATTGGTGATATTGCAGATGCCGTCTTTCGCGAACTGGTCGGTGGACAAAATAATGACTGGCGTGGACTTGCAATGACACTGCTGCAGGCGTTGGATGAACGTCACCTGTTATTGCAATTTGACGACCCAATGGCAGCAACTCTGCTCGCGAAATATGGTTGGGATAATGCAGTGCGACCCAGTACGGGCGACTTCCTTATGACCACCGATACGAATATCGGTTTTAACAAAACCAATGCCTTGATGGACATTAGCCTGGCCTATGATGTTAACCTCACCGATCTTTCCACCCCAACAGGCGTTCTGGTTGCGAATCATAAAAATAATTCAAGCAAGGATGTGCAATGCATTCATTGGGATAGTGGACTGGTCATTGATGAGTATTCATATCCAATGAACCGCTGTTATTGGAGTTACTTTCGTGTGTACAAGCAGGCAGGTGTTGAGCTTTTGAATGCCAGCCCGCATGTCGTTCCAGCTGATTGGATGCTGCTTGGAAGGAATGTGCCTGCTCGTGTGGATGTACTTGACGAGGAAATCAATGGGGTGTTGGGCTTTGGAACACTGCTTGTCGTGCCAGGTGGGCAATCCTTCAGCACTAGTTTCGATTTTGCCTTACCTGCCCTGGTTATCTCCCATGAAGATGGTACGGACCGATTTACGTATCGCTTGAGGGTTCAAAAACAGCCCGGAACGTTGGCAAACCCGTTGGTGGTTCGCATTCATTTGCCGAATCGTTCCCAGGTGGAAATGATCAACATGGATGCACAGATTCAGGATAATAACCTATTGATTGAAACAGATCTACTAAAAGATGTGTATCTTGAGTTGATTTTCCGCGTCCCGTAAATGGGAACAAAACAGTATTTTGTTCCCATGCAAAATGTGCTAAGATATAATCAGTGGAGAGAAAGGCAGACCATCATGACTAATAAATATTTTCGAACGATCCTTGCGATCATCGCAGTACTTGGGATCGCCTTACTGGCAAGGGGTAGAGTTGCCTGGGCCGGTCAGGATAATACTGTGGGGTCAGCGGTTATCCTGGAACAAAATAATCTAATACCTCTGGCAGGTCCTGACCCGGGCTCGGTCAAGCCACCTCCTACGAAGTTTTCCGCTTGCAAGGATGGTTTTTATTCCATTGGTGGAGTGGTTACCCTGGAGATCAAATATTTGAAACCCGAATACTGCATAGAAGCATCTTTATGGAACCCAAAGTTTCAGATCAAACGAATACCAGATGGCGCTGGGAAGGCCCTTGCCGATTTTCTGTTCCTGAAGGTATATTATTCCGGACACTTGGTATACGATATCCCCGCGACAGATGGAACCATCTCAGCCTGTTATGCTATTCCCCCGAAAAAACAGGCGCAGTTCTATTTCTATGATTTCTATGGGGAGCGCTTTGAAAAGCGAACCGAGCCGCCCCATATTTGGGATATCCTTCCAACCGCTGTTGATCCTGAAAAGAAGATCGCCTGCGCCTTCACCCAGGTTTCAGGGGTCTACGGACTAATTGGTAAATAGACCTGCACCCGAAACGTAATTCAGCAACGGGGAAGAGGTACACCTCTTCCCCGTTATTTTTTTCAGAAATGCCTGTTCTTAAATACTTTCAACGCCATCTGCCTTTGCTTATTCTGGTCACGTTGCTCCTAGGCGTCTACCTGTACACACTGGCGCCGGGACTGACATGGGCAAATGACGGAAGCGATGGCGGCGATCTTATCACTGCCTCGTACACGGGGGGCAATGCACATCCAACAGGGTACCCGCTCTATCTGCTTCTGGCGCGCCTCTTTCAATTCATCCCCACTGGTTCACTGGCATATCGCACCAATTTACTATCAGTTGCGGCCGCCGTATTAGCCGCGGTTCTCATCTATAGGCTTGTAACTCATACCCTAAATGACCTGGGGCTTGATCACACATGGCTTGCCGGGTTGCTGGCGGGGTTTTCATTTGGGCTTGCTCCGCTGGTTTGGTCGCAGGCGGTCATTACAGAAGTCTATGCCTTGCAAGCGTTCATGACTATATCGATCCTTTGTCTGTTTGTATATCCATTGCAGGGGTTGGAACAGAAGCACCAGGAGCGTTTACGGGGACTTATTCTGGGATTGGCAGCCGGGAATCACATCACGACCATTTTTTTATTTCCACTGATTTTATTTTCCGGGAACGCAGAACCGGATGTTACCAAAACTGGATCAAACCCGACTCGCCCAACTTGGAGGGCTGTGGACCTGCGCGATTTCGCGTCATCCCTAACCCGGCAATTGGTCTGGCTTTCGATCGGCATGTCTCTCTACATGACCATTCCACTTCGGGCATTGACCGATCCGCCTGTCAACTGGGGAAACCCGATCACGCTCAGGCGCTTTTGGTGGCTTGTATCAGGGGAGTTGTATCAAAGTTATTATCTGCAATTTCAGTTTGGCGAATTTGGGGAGCGTATACAAGCCTGGGCGGCATTATTGCTTCAACAATTTGGCTGGCTCGGGGTCATTCTTGGGATCACTGGGTTAATCTTTTTTTTCAAGCCATCCCGGTTATATATATCTACGGTCTGGGTGGGCGTGTCATATAGCCTTTTTGCGATCCTATACTCAGCGGATGACTCGTATGTGTATTTGATCCCTATGTATATCTCGTTTGTGATCTGGATCGGGCTTGGATTTGGTTATGTGATGGGAAGAGTTCGGGTCCGTTATCGTTGCATTGGCTGGGGGGCAGGTCTTATACTTGCCGTTTATATTGCGCTCCGTAGTAGCGGTTATGCAGGTCAGGTGGATGCGTCCAAAGATCTTCGGGCAGAAATGTTTGGCAGGCAGGTCATGTCCGAGGTCCCGAATGACGCGCTGGTCTTCGTCAAAGGCGATCAGGCTGTCTTCAGTCTCTGGTACTTTCACTTTGCGCTTAGAGAACGTCCTGACCTGGTGGTGCTCGCTGAAGAGCTGTTGCATTTTGATTGGTATCAGGAAGTACTTCATGGAACATATCCAACGGTAGATATTCCCGACCCGTTTCCATGGCCCGAAACTATTGCGTTTGCCAACCTAACCCGTCCCGTCTGTTATGTTCAATATGTAGATCGATCAGAGATCAATTGTAGAGCGCCAGCGTTGACTCCTTGAAACGCTCTACGATATAGAGTGGATGATGCAGTTATTATCACCGAGCATCCCAAGTGCTTCTTAACACTTGGGATGCTCGGTTTTATTATCAGAAAATGTAAATTCCTAAATTACTGATTGAGCGAGAAGGTTGTATATGGACTCCAACTTCCATAGCCGTACTCACCATAATCCAGAATGCGCCACTTGTAATCGCTATTCGCCAAAGTCAGGGTTTCCGCAGGCGAAACGGCACAACTCAAGTCACCCGAACATCCGGCGGCATCCGCGGTGTACCATTTCTGCAAGATCACTCTCTCATCAGCAGCTTGCACTTGCACCAGATACCATGTCGCTTCGTTGACACCTATCCAGCTGAAGGTGTTGTCCCAACTGGTCAACGCACCTGCTGGCGAAATCAACGTGGCACCCAAGCCCATCATATTCGCAGTCACATTCTTGTTCGCGTCCATGATGATCGAAACCGGGTTCGATGTTCCCGCGGCATTGCCACTCCAACTCGCAAAAACGTAACCGGAATTTGATAGCGCGGTCAATTGCACCATTGTGCCGGAGAGGTAGCCGCCACTGCAGTTCTGTTCCGAGGTTGTAACCGTCCCGCTCCCTGATGGCAACACATTGGTCGTCAATGTATAGCAAACCGCATTCAGGTTGAAGTCCGTGTATGGCGTCCAACTGCCGTAGCCGTAATCGCCGTAATCCAGGATGCGCCACTTGTAATCGCCATTCCCCAAGTTCAAGGTTTCTTCAGGTGATACCACACAACTCAAGTCGCCAGAGCAACCCGCCGCATCGGCGGTGTACCACTTCTGTAAGATCACGGTGTCATCCGCGGCTTGGGCTTGCACCAGATACCAAGTCGCTTCATTGATGCCGGTCCAACTGAAGGAATTGTTCCAACTGGTTTGTTCACCCGCAGGTGCGATCAAGGTGGCACCCAGGCTCAGCAGGTTCGCCGTCACATTCTTGTTCGCGTCCATCGTGACCAACACGGGATTGGATGTGCCTGTAGCGTCACCGCTCCAACTGGCAAAGGCATACCCAGAATTGGGTACAGTCGTCAACTGTACCACTGTGCCCGCGATATACCCGCCAGAGCAGTTCTGTGCCGTGGCATAGAACGTGCCGCTCCCCGCTGGGAGCACATTTGTGGTCAGGGTGTAGCAGGCGGCGTTCAAATTGAAGTTCGTATATGGTGTCCAACTGCCGTAACCGTAGTCACCATAATCCAGGATGCGCCAATGGTAGTCACCGTTCGCCAGGGTCAAGGTTTCTTCAGGCGAGACGGCACAACTCAGGTCGCCAGAGCAGCCTGCCGCATCGGCGGTGTACCACTTCTGCAAGACCACACTCTCATCCGCAGCTTGGACTTGTACCAGATACCAACTCGCTCCTGTGACTCCAGTCCAACTGAAGGCGTTGTCCCAACTCGTTAACGTGTCTGATGGCGAAATTAACATAGCACCTAGGCTCATCAAGTTCGCCGTGACATTTTTATTCGCATCCATCGTGACCAACATGGGATTGGATGTACCGCTGAGATTGCCACTCCAACTGGCGAAGGCATAACCCGAGTTCGGAACAGCAGATAGTTGCACCACTGTGCCAGCGATGTATCCGCCAGAGCAATTCTGAGACGAGGTATTGATCGTGCCACTCTCGATAGGGAGTACGTTGGTAGCTAGGGTATAGCAGGCTGCATTCAAATTGAAGTTCGTGTAGGGCGTCCAACTGCCGTAACCATAGTCACCATAATCCAGGGTGCGCCAATGGTAGTCGCCATTCGCCAGGGTCAAGGTTTCTTCAGGCGAGACGATGCAGCTCAAGTCACCAGAGCAACCAACCGAATCAGCGGTATACCATTTCTGCAAGATCACGGTATCATCCGTAGCTTGGACTTGTACCAGATACCATGTTGCCCCACTGACCCCCGTCCAACTGAAGGTGTTATTCCAACTTGTCAACGCACCCGAGGGTGTGTTCATAAATTCATACGCCCCGATATCACACTGCCCTCCCTGCGGACGCGTCACCCCGCGCTGATCTGTTGAGGGACAATTGGCATTGCTTCCGGTATCAATGGCAGATGATCCAGATAAGAGCGGGATAGTCTGTGTGCTACCGCCATAGTTACCCAGCACACCCAGCAAAGGATCAGTCGTAATGATATTCGTGCCGCCGGGAAACCCATTTTGAATCACGCTATCATAAATGGTAGTAGCACTATTAGCGTCATCTGATACAGTTGCAACAGTGCCCGGATATGGGTAGTTTCCCCACAGAATGCTGTTTCGAATAACTGGATGGCTTGCATCATTCCGGATACCATCCCAGTTATTCGTAATAGTAACGTTTATGAGGGTGGGACTACTTGTATTATTTGCAATTGCACTTCCGCCATATTCTGCAATATTTCCACTAAAGGTGGTATTTTCGATAAGAGGTTGGCTGGCATTGTTATATATTCCACCACCCTGGCCAGTACCAGTGCTAATGTAATCAGCTTGATTGTTATAAAAGGTTGATCTGGAAATTTGTGGATTTGAGTTTTGATAATTGCTCATTGCTCCACCCAAACCGGCTGTGTTGCCTGTAAAAGTAACATCGATGAATGTGGGATTACTTCCAAAATGGTTATCCACACCACCGCCTGCATGGGAAGCTTTATTGTTTACAAAAGTCACCCTTATCAACGTTGGATTGCTTTGTTCGGTAAAAAGACCTCCACCTCCATAAGAGGAATTATTCGAGAAAGTCACATCCGTCAAGGTCGAATTGCTGTTGACTGCTTGCATACCGCCGCCCGCTTGAGCCGAAGAATTATTCGTAATAATGAGATTCTTAAGTGTCGGACTGCCTTCATTCCAGATGCCACCCCCTCTTGGTTTGGCAGAGACACTATTAACATTTGCATTTCCGCCGGTTATGGTAAAACCATCCAGAATCGCGGATGCATCAACACCAAAACTTAAGATAACATGATACACATTTTCCGAGCGGGTCGGTTCATCATGGGCTATGTTGTTGTTATCATCCCCATTCAAATCGCCACTTAAAATGGTGACGTTCGCCGCCGGATCGCGTTGCATACGCAAGGTTTCTGTTCCTGCAAAGCCGCCGTAGATCGCCACACCATTCTTGAGGGTAAAAGAGATTGTACGGTCTGCATCTGTCGTCGGCTTGTACGTGCCTGCCGCGACCCAGATCTCATCCCCGCTGGAGGCGGCAGACAAGGCTGATTGCAGGTCGGTATACGCATTTGACCAGGATGTGCCAGTGTTCGCACCACTTGCATCCCATTTGACATAGAGAATTGGTTGATATTCATATGCGCCGATATCACACTGCCCGCCTTGCGGACGAGTCACCCCGCGCTGATCAAGATTGTTGACTGGCGCAGCCGCACAAATGGTGTCATCCCCGGCGTTAATGGCAGGCGAGCCGGGCAATAGCGCCATGGTCTGGGTGGGGTCGCCGTTATCGGTAAGAGTTTCCAGCAGCGGGTCGCCGCTCAGCGCGGCAGAGCAAGAGCCATCCTCTACCAGGTTGTTGGTATTGGTGCTGATCGTGCCTTCCTCGTTGAAACAATCCCCGCCGCTGGTGGAATTGGCGAGGAGAGTATTGACGTAATGCAGTGTGCCGTCGTTGTAGATGCCGCCACCGATATCAGCCGAGTTGCCGCTGAGGGTGCTGTTCGTGAGCGTGAACACGCCGCTGTTTAAAATGCCGCCGCCCCAAAAGCCAGCCGAGTTGCCGCTGAAGGTACTGTTGGTGACCGTGGCTGTGGGCACGCCAGAAGGGCTGTAGTTAAGGATGCCACCGCCATAGTCAGCCGAGTTGCCACTGAAAGTGCTGTTCGTGACGATCAGCGTGCCGGTGCCAGTGTTGTTGGTGTTAACGATACCACCGCCAGTACCATTGCCACCATGAGTGGCCGAGTTGCCGCTGAAGGTGCTGTTCGCAACCGTGAGTATGCCATCATTGGTAAAGATGCCGCCGCCGATGGCTGCCGAATTGCCGCTGAAGGCACTGTCCGTGATCGTGACCGTGCCAGCGTAGTTATTGATGCCACCGCCAGTACTATAGGTGGCCGAGTTGCCGCTGAAGTTGGTGTTCGTGATCGTGACCGTGCCAGCGTTGTTATCGATGCCACCGCCAAAGTCAGCCGAGTTGCCGCTGAAGTTGGTGTTCGTGACCGTCAACGTGCCTTGGTTATTGATGCCGCCGCCGGCGCGTGCCGAGTTGTTGCTGAAGGTGCTGTTCGTGACCGTCAACGTGCCGTTATTGCGGATACCGCCGCCGGCGCCTGCCGAGTTGTTGCTGAACGTACTGTTCACGACCTCAAGCGTGCCGTCGTTGTTGTAGATGCCGCCGCCGTTACCAAAAACATAGCCATCCGCGATGGTGAGCGTATCCAGCGTCGAGGATATGCCGGGGTTGACAAGCATGACTTGCACTTCATTGTTCCCGCTGATACTGATCTTTGAAGCTAGTGCAGATCCATCAATTGTCAAATTCTTATCTATAACCAATGTAGAACCAAGCGTGATCATTTGTCCCGAAAGCAATGCATCAAAGTTAATTGTGCCACCCGAACAAATATCAGCGATTGCTTGGCGCAGAGATCCGGTGCCCGAGTCGTTCGTATTTAGCACTGTGATCGAACCTGATGTACATGTATCATACGCCGCAATGTAATCGGCAGTGTTCAGCACTGTGCCATTGTTGTTGACATCTGTAAATTCTCCACCGACAAACAATTCATCTCCAAGCAATCCCAACGTATAGGCGTAGGTATTCAATGCGCCGTCCCCACCTCCATTGCTCCCTAACGCAGACCAGTCTGTGCCATTCCATTTGGCAACATAATCGGCTGCAGTGAGCACCGTGCCATTATTATTGACATTGGTGAAGCCACCTGCCACATAAATGTCCGTTCCATTACTTTTGACCGTTATCGGAGTGCCATTCAATGCCCCGTTTCCACTGCCATCGCTTCCCAAGGCAAACCAGTTCGCACCATCCCATCGGGCTATGTGATCTGCTGCCGTTAGGATTGTACCGTTATTGTTTACGTTTTCAAATGCGCCCACCGCATAAAGATTCGCGCCATCGGTTGATAACCCATTGACAACATTAAGAATGGACCCTCCGTAATATGCATCTCCACTGCTACCCACTGCATCCCATTGCGCGCCATCCCATTTGGCAAGATACGTGGCTTCAGGAATTTCATTCAATCCATTGAAAACGTCAATAAACAACCCGCCAACATAGACATCCGAATTCATGACGAGGATAGTTTCTACAAATCCCCCCGATAGTGCACCATTTCCCATTCCATCATTTCCCAAGGCAAACCAGTTTGTTCCATCCCACCTGGCTATGTAATCTGCATCTGTGAGGGTCGTTGTGCCATTCTTGACGTTGGTGAAATTACCGCCAACATATACATCATTCCCGTTAATGGCAATGGCATTCACCCATGATGAGTTTATTGAGGAGCCGCCGGCACCATCATCGCCTAATCCAGACCAACTCGTTCCATCCCATTTCGCAAGATACTTTGCTTGTGGGGCAGGTGCGCCACCAATCCAGGTGTTAGGATAACCGCCAATATAAACATCCGTCCCATTCACAGCAAGCGCACTTGTTGAAACTTGACAATTCTTGATGGCTCCGTCTGGAATTGCCGCGCCATCATTCCCTAAGCCAGACCAGTTCGTGCCATCCCATTTAGCAACGTAATCGGCCGTGGGGTCACCACCAGCATTGACAAAACAGCCCGCCACATACACATCCGTTCCACTGACAACAATATCATATATCCCTGGAAAGGATGGGTGATTGATCGCACCATCCGTCCCATCGGCGTTGCTCCCCAACGCGGACCAATTCCCAGCATTAGTTGCCACAAGCGGAGAGAAGGCTTCACGGTCTTTGGGTGAAAAGATGGGACCGCGCTCAGAGTCCAGTTGCACGTCCCAGCTATCGGCTTGGAAAGAAGCGAGTGCACTTCCATCCAATTTCGGTGTGCCATCGTCATTTAGAAAACCAGAGTTAGAAACGGTTGGATTGATTGTCTCTGCACTTGCATACGCAGGCATTACCCCAAAGGCTCCAGCGATCAATACCAACACGAGCGCCATTCGAACACTTACGGATTTATGATTCTTACTGAACATGGAACTTCTCCCCGGGAAGATGCTTATCCTCCCTAATATGTCTTACAAATTAACTTGCCTGAACACATCGATCAAGATCATTATAGTACGTCCCTATGGAAAGACAAGACAACCGAAGTCACAATTTGGTTACAGAACATGTGGGCCAGCTTTTTCGGCAGCTTGTTGTAACGGTTATAATTAACGCACATCATTGGCGGAGTGGGATGAGAAGTTATTCTTTAGCTTTGTGAGGACTTGAATGTCGATATCTTGGTATGCCATGCGCAGCAAACCCAATAAAGAGAACTTTCTCGCCGGGCAACTTGAAGCACATGGGGTTGCGGTGTTTTTTCCGCGTCTTCACATCACGCCAGTAAACCCCCGTTCCCGAAAAGTACGTCCGTTTTTTCCAAATTATCTATTTGTGCATGTGGATTTGGATGCGGTAAACGTTTCGACATTACGCTGGATGCCTGGGGCCTCGGGTGTGGTCAGCTTCGACGGGGACCCCGCCTCTGTACCTGATCCGTTGATTGCTGCCCTTGAACGACAGCTTGATCTCCTGAATGCTGTTTCACATGAACTGACGAATGATCTGAGACCCGGTGATCCTGTAACCATACTGGACGGTCCTTTTGCCGGTTATGAAGCCATTTTTGATGTGAGACTATCGGGGCATGATCGTGTACGGGTGTTGTTGAATTTCCTTCAGGCCAGACACGTTCCAGTTGAATTGCAGAGCAGGCAAATTCGGCGTGTGAAGCGTGCTTAATAGTCAATTAATAGTTTTTAGCAAAAAAATACATTCTCCAAATCACACAATATTTACAATAGTTATCACCGTAAAGTTCCTGGCTATCATGACATTTGTCACGATTGTATTAATGTTCATTTTCATTATGATGTAAACAGGTTCTCTGGTATATCTATCCCTTTCAGAGGGCAAGTTTATGGGTGAGATCGGGATAAACGACAGTTCCGTAACCTTTTATAAATTCAGTCGTCATGATGGTGATTCGTACGTTTCTCACCATTTTTTGATTCACAACCATTATTCTTTTTTGATCTCTGCGAAATGCAGATGGAGTTATTTTTATGGGCATAAGGACTGAGTTGGAGAATTTTCCGTTCGTGGCTGTGGGTAAGAAGATTGGCAAAGCCAATTCTATTTTGTCGCGTAATACCCAATGGTTGCTGTATATCGGCGTATTAATTTTCTTTGATGCGTTGATGACGGTTTTTGCCTTTTGGATAGCTTACGATATTCGTTTTGCAAATCCTAGTGGTATTTTTGATGAGACTGGAGTTGTTACATTCGAAAGCTATCGTTTATTGCTGTCTATAGTTCCTGTTATATGGGTGTTGATTTTTGCGCTGAATGGTTTGTATGTGCGTCACAATCTACTGGGTGGTACCCGTGAGTATTCAGGCATTTTCCGCTCTGCTTCCGAAGGCTTTCTGTTCATTGTAATTATCGGGTTTCTTGATCCTCGATTGATCATTGCACGCGGCTGGCTGTTATTAGCATGGATTTTCACAATTATGTTTGTGATGATCAGTCGTTTTCTTTTGCGTCGGCTGGTTTATGCTTTACGCAAACATGGGTTTTTTCTGACCCCGGCTGTGATCGTCGGCGCCAATCAAGAAGGGCGTTGGCTGGCTGAACAGTTGCTGCGTTGGGAGACATCAGGATTGCATCTAGTGGGGTTCGTCGACAAGAAAACGCCGGTTACCTTTCCTTTGTTTCATGATTTGGTTTCTTTAGGGTCAGTGGATCAATTGGGTGAGATCATTGAACGTTACAATGTTGGCGAAGTGATCCTTGCCTCCAGCGCAATTTCTACTCGCGATTACCTGCTCGAGATATTTAGAAAATATGGTGTCTCTGATAAAGTTAACATTCGCATGTCGTCTGGTTTGTATGAAGTTCTAACTACGGGGCTGACAGTCAGCGAACTGGCTTATGTTCCGCTTGTTTATGTTAACAAAGTGCGGTTGGCGGGGATCGATAATTTTTTGAAATTTATCCTGGATTATGTTCTTACCATCACGGTTTTGATTGTTTTATCCCCGTTGCTGGTTTTAATATATATCTTGGTAAAATTTAGTTCCCCAGGACCTGTCATACACAAGCGCCTGGTAATGGGCTTAAATGGTAAGCAATTCCATGCGTTGAAGTTTCGCACAATGGTGACCAATGGTGAAGAGATCTTGAATCAACACCCCGAACTAAAAGAAGAATTAGCAAGAACTCATAAATTAAAGAATGACCCGCGCATTACGCGGATTGGTGCTTTCTTGCGCAAGTTCAGTATGGATGAATTACCTCAATTGATCAATGTCCTCAAGCGTGATATGTCATTGGTTGGCCCTCGTATGATCTCGCCTGAGGAAGTGGCAATGTATAAGCAGTTTGATATGAACTTGCTGACTGTACTGCCCGGTATTACTGGAATTTGGCAGGTGAGTGGCAGATCGGATGTATCTTATGAAGAACGTGTGCGTCTGGATATGTACTATATTCGTAACTGGAGTATCTGGCTGGACCTACAACTTTTATTTCAGACTATCCCAGCCGTGCTAAAGAGCCGTGGGGCCTATTAGATAAATTTAGAACGAGAAGGAACTAGCCGCTTGATCATTGTTCAAACCCCTTTACGAATCAGTTTCTTTGGTGGAGGAACAGATTTCCCCTCTTTCTTCATGGATGAAGGAGGGTGTGTTTTAAGTTCCGCAATTGACAAGTATATTTTTGTCACGGTCAAAGAACGTTTCGATAAGAAGCTGCGTATCGGGTATACCCAAACCGAAATGGTTGATGACCTTGATAGCATCCATCATGATTTGATACGCGAGTCTTTACGGTTGACTGGAATTCGCGAAGGGGTTGAGGTCACTACAATGGGTGATATCCCTTCAGAAGGCTCAGGGTTGGGCTCATCGAGCACAGTCACGGTGGGTGCGTTACATGCGCTTTATGCATATTCTGGTGAGATCGTTTCCGCTGAACAGTTGGCACGTGAAGCCTGTGGGATTGAAATTGATACGCTTAAAAAACCCATTGGTATTCAAGATCAATATATTGCAGCTTACGGTGGTTTGCGCTTCATTGAATTTAAACAAGATGGTGAAGTTAGTGTTAAGAAAATAAAGATTTCTGCTGATTCCCATCGCACTTTTAATGATAATTTCCTTTTATTTTTTACTGGTGTCAGTCGCAAAGCAGATACAGTACTGCAAGAACAAAAAAATAACATCAAAGATCGTATGCCTGAATTACGCGAGATCAAGCAAATGGCATATGCCGCCCGGACCTATATCGAATCAGAAGATTTTGATTCATTTGGTACATTATTAAATCAATCTTGGGAGTTAAAAAAGCGACTTTCCAGTACCATCAGCAATGGACGTATTAACGAGATTTATGATGCCGCGCGGAGAGCTGGAGCAATTGGCGGCAAAGTGGCTGGCGCAGGTGGCGGCGGTTTCCTCCTTTTGTATGTTCCCTACGAAAGGCAAAGGTCGGTTCGGAACGCACTAAGTGATTTACAGGAATTACCATTTCGCTTGGAGTCGGATGGCACCAAGGTGATTTTTAATTATCGTCGCTCGCTGGAAATAAAAACTAGACAGTAGGCTAAAATGGAAAACATTAAAAACTATATCTCAACTCTGCACCAAACCATTGATCAACTACCTCAAGAATTGATCGCTGAAGTCATTGCAATATTACAACGCACCCGCATCTCGGGAAATCAGGTCTTTATTATGGGTAACGGTGGGTCTGCCTCGACTGCAACTCACTTTGTCTGTGATTTGGCGAAGAATACCCGCAATGCACAATTACCTCACTACCGAGCAATCGGGCTCACAGATAACATGGCAATTTTCTCTGCCTATGCCAATGATGAAGGCTATGAAAATGTATTTGCAAAGCAACTGGCAAATCTGTTACAGCCTGGCGATGTTGTCATTGGTATTTCTGCCAGCGGTAATTCACAGAATGTACTTAATGCTATTCAAGAAGCCAAGCGTGATAGTGTAACAACGATTGCGTTTACTGGTTTCGATGGCGGTCATTTAGGTGGGATGGTGGATATCAACATTCATGTCAAGAGTCACATCATCGAACATGTTGAAGATATCCACCTTATGCTTGAACACATGATTGTAAAGACAATTAAAGATCAGCCGTATATGGGTATTGATTCTGTTGACTTCTTGGTAGAAAAGCAGCCCGATGAAGTCTTGGGTGACTAATTACACTTATTGTGTGTTGGTCGAAGCACTGTCCATGTTCTGAATGGCAGCTAGCGCTTCTGAAAGATCATTAAAAACAAAATAGTCCGCAAGGCTTTCAGGTTGTGGTTGGGATAGTTGGTCGTTTCCACGTCCAGTTTTTAAAAGCGCTACACCGCGCACTCCGGCCGCTTTGCCTGCTAACAGATCGCTCCACGCATCACCGATCATCCATGACCGGCTTAAATCCAATGTCAATTCTTTTGCGGCTTGCAAAAGTAAGCCCGGATTTGGTTTTCGACAATTACATTGATCGCTGGGTGCGTGCGGACACATAAAGACGCCGTCAATTTGTCCTCCGTTTTCCTTGATTACCTCGATGAGTTGCTTGTTGACCTCATCAGCAATTTCCAAAGAAATCAATCCGCGCCCAACAGCAGATTGATTGGTCACAATCACCACCTTGTAATCATGTAGATGCGAGAGCGCCCTGACCGCCTCAGGAAAAATTTTCACATGCGACCACTCGCGGACATATTCAGAGCGGTTTTCGATCAGGACGCCATCACGGTCGAGAAAAATAGCACGAAACATAGAACTATTATACTATTCGAAATGCATGCCAAAACATATGCTGGAATGATGTACTCTCTTATAATTAATGACTGGTTCAAACGCTCGATAAATAGGATGGATAACCTGTAGGATGCCCGCCTCATTCTCGCGAGCGCCTGTTTCTGTTTTATAGGCATTTTTCTGCCTGATTCTTTTATGACAAGGATAGGTAATGTTGGAGTGGCGGAACGCGCCAATAAGTAACTTACTATGTTGAAAAATGTTCGCTTGTACCTTGATCGTCAGGCATCTTCAATATTCCGCTATATTGTTGAGCAAACTTTATATCTCCTATTTGGCTGGATCCCAACCATTATCGGTGTCGGACTTCGCGGTGTGTTCTACCGCCTCATATTGAAAATGGATGGAGTGGCGGCGATCGAAAGCCGTGTGCGCATTCGGTTTGCCGATCAGATCAAGTTGGGACACGGCGTCTATATTGATGAAGGTGCTTATTTACATGCCTGCCCCAATGGCATTGAGATTGGAGCCGGTTCCATCGTTATGCACGGAGCAATTTTGCATGTCTACAATTTTCGAGATATGAAACAATCGGGCATCAAGATCGGACGCGATAGTTTGATCGGAGAATATTCTGTGATTCGTGGTCAAGGCGGAGTAAGTATTGGTGATCGTGTGTATACCTCTCCGTTCACTCAGATCATTGCCGTCAATCATGTTTTTGATGACCCCAACCGTCCTTTTGTTGAACAGGGTATCACAGCTGAAGGTATCGTTATAGAAGACGATGTTTGGCTAGGCGCTGGTGCCATTATTACGGACGGCGTGAGAGTGGGGCAGGGGGCGGTTGTTGCCGCAGGTGCTGTAGTTACAAAAGATGTGCTGCCTCATACGGTTGTAGGTGGTGTTCCAGCAAAACCAATTAAGAATATCAATGGTAGTATCAGTAATCCTGGTCGCCAAATTTATCAATCAATTTAAGGATGGATGTCTAATGACGGTTTTATCTATTGTGATCCCTGCATATAACGAAGAAAATGGCATTGCTGAAATCGCCAATCGCGTATTGGCTGTTGGACCTGCGTTAAAAAAGGCTGGTGTCGAAAAACTGGAACTTTTGGTTGTTGATGACGGCTCAAAGGACCGCACAGCTGAGGTGGCAGCGGGCATCTCAGGGGTAACCTTGATTCGGCATCCCAAAAATAAAGGCTATGGTGCTGCACTTAAGACTGGTTTTTCCAAAGCCAGTGGCGAGTTGATCGGCTTCCTGGATGCTGACGGTACATATCCCCCGGAATATTTTCCGCAGTTGTGCCAGGCAGCTCTCAACGGTACGGATCTTGTGATCGGCTCGCGCATGGCTGGTGCTGAGAGCCAAATGCCTGTCACTAGACGTATCGGCAACTTTTTCTTTGCTAACCTTTTATCCATTTTGGGACGCCAAAAGGTTACTGACAGCGCTAGCGGTATGCGTGTGTTCAAGCGTGAGATATTGGAACAGATCTTTCCGCTTCCTGATGGCTTAAACCTGACGCCTGTGATGAGCACACGCGCCTTGCATGAAGGCATAAAGATCGAAGAAGTTCCCATTCCGTATAGTGAACGTGTTGGGCGCTCCAAGTTAAGTGTTATCCGCGATGGACGAATTTTCCTTCAAAGCATGATATGGACTGCGCTTTCTTATAATCCCGTTAGAATTTTAGGGCTGCTTGGTCTGATAGGCATTGGGATCGCCGGTTTGACTTTCCTCGGATTGATGATCGCCAGATTGAACGGTGTTACCACCCTTGGACCTTGGGGCGTAGTTGCACTTTTCACAGCCTTGATTTCGGTGGTTTCTGGTGTTAATGTATTTGCACTTGGCGTTACTTTCAATTATCTGATTTCGTTGTTCTATAAAAAACCGATCCGCCAGGGGCTGTTCGGCAAGCCTATTTTTAAGACGCCGCTTGATCAACAATTCGGTTGGATGGGAGTTTTGGCAATTGTTATCGGCTCGGCGATCGGTATTGTTGGTTTGACCCTTGGAGTGCAGGGGTGGGTTATCGAACGTTTATGGTTTTATCTATTGAGTAGTGCCATGATTTTCCTGGTTGGTATTCAATTGGTTATTTATTGGTTGCTTCTAAGAGTTCTCGAGGAATTAAGCCAACGCGAACTTCTGACAAAGCAAGATTTAGGCTTAGATCAGTAAGTTGTTATAAAGGAGAAATAGTATGACTACAAATGAACCTCAATCCGTTAATCTCGGAACCCGTCGTCTTGCAAAATTGCGCACAGTTGATTTTCCCAATGCGGACGCGATTGTTCGTAATGGCTTGCTTACTGCCAAACGTTCCGAAGAAGCCGTGGACATTATGTTGGTGAATCCGCCTACGCCTGATGGTGAGTTGTGGATCCGCACCCAGCATCGCGTTGGACGCCGAACACGCGAGAATATGATATGGCCCCAGGTTTCGTTGGCACAAATGGCGGCATTGTTGCATCCAGTTTACAAGGTAAAGGTCGTGGATTGCAATGCTGAGCGTATGGGTTGGCCAGAGTTTACAAAAATGCTTGATAAATACCAACCCAAGTATTATCTTACCCAGCTCACTGCGCCAACCCTTGAAAACGATATTTATGGTTGTTTCTTGGCGCATGCTCGTGGCGCAAAAACCATTGCCTTTGGAACACACATTACGCCTCTGCCATTGGAGACCATGCGCCCGTATCCCAGCTTGGATTTTGCATTGGTTGGCGAACCCGATTTGACCATTCGTGACCTGTTGGATCACTTGGAAAATAAGTTTAGCGAACGTTCACCTGAGATCAATAAAATATTCGAAAAGCACGATCCTAGTTACAAACCATCCTTGAATGACGATGGAACTGTGAATATGCGTGGCATCAAAGGCATCGCATGGCGTCAAGGCGAAGAGATCAATCTGAACTTTCCACGCCCATTCGTGGCTGATTTAGATGACTTGCCGATTCCCATGCATGAGTTGCTGCCTTTGCAGTCATATCGTATGCCCTATATCAAAGGTGCCTTTACTTTTATCGTTACCAGTCGTGGTTGCCCGGCGGGTTGCACCTACTGTATCAAACATGTCAGTTACCAATATTCCGCTCGCATTCGTTCGCCCAAATTGATCATGGAGGAAATGTGGCGGTTGAAGAAACTGGGCATCAATAATATCCATATGTACGCTGATCTATTCACGGTCAATCGTGATCAGGTCATGGAACTTTGCCAGCTGATGATCGATGAAAAGATCGACCTCCATTGGACTTCCAACAGCCGCGTAGATTATGTGGATGAGGAAATGCTCACCCTGATGGGCAAAGCTGGTTGCCGTTTGATCTCCTGGGGTATCGAAAGCGGAAACGAGCAGATCCTCAAACATGCTCGTAAAGGTGCATATCCCGATAAAGCTGAACGCGCATTGCGTTGGGCAAAGAAGGCTGGCATCATGAACTGGGGCTATTTCATCATTGGTTTGCCCGGCGAAACTGAACAGACGATTCGTCAGACGATCGATTTTGCCAAGAAACTGCCCCTTGATATTGCGCTCTTCCACGTTGCCGCGCCGTATCCCGGCACGCCATTCTTCTTTGAGGTTGTAGAAAACAAATGGTTCCGCCCCGGTACTCGCTGGGAGCAGGTCGACATGGATAAAGGCACTGTGTTGGATTATCCAGACATGCCTGCTGAACGTTTACTATACTGGCAGAAACGCGCCTTCCGTGAATGGGCCTTCCGGCCAGGACCGGCGTTTACGTATCTTAAGATGTTGTTGTACGATTGGTCAACCATGAAGACCGCGCTCAATGTTGGTATACAACATATTTTCTGGGCTTCGTCTGATTCAGGTGCGCCGGTAGGTGGGGCAAGCTAACCCTACCCTCCGCAAAGGAAATTTTGTCTTGCGCCAACTTGTCAACGATCGACGCTTTGCGCTTGTTGATCTGCTGCTTGTGTTAGTTAGTGGGGCGGTCTGGATGTTAAAACCGGAATGGGGATTCTGGTTTCTCCTGGCCGCCCTGCTTCCAGCAGTATTCAGGTTAGTTGGCGGAAGATCCCCATTCCAAAAGACCCAGTTGGACGGACTGGTGATGGTTTTTTTTATAACTGCCATCGTTGGTTATTGGGCATCCTATGACCAGGAGACTGCCTGGAGCAAACTCTGGTTCATCGCTACCAGTGTTCTTCTTTATTATGCCTTAAGTGCCCAGCCAATCGAAAACCTTGTATGGGTGTGTACCATCCTCTTTTGTATAGGAGCTGGTGTGTCCGTGCACTATATACTGGCGTATGACTTTGTAGGTGCTCCCCGAAAACTGCAAATAGCAAATACCATCGGTCGTTGGATCATGGATGTTAGACCCCAATTCGCGTGGACCTCCATTCATCCAAATTATGTGGCGGGGATCGCTGCAATCATGACTCCGTTCATTCTTTACCCGTTAATAGAATTGCGGAAGAATAAAAGCCAGAATATCTTCTTATTTGTCCTCATTTCAATTGGAGTTGGCATATCTTTGTTTGCCATTTTCATGGCGACCTCACGCGGAATATGGATGGCAATTTTCAGCGCACTTGGGGTATGGTTGCTTTGGCGATTCGTTAATTTGCGCAGGATCAATCTCCAGCTTGGAAAAGAAGCGGTATTTCCATCCATTGTTTTGATCTATTTATGTGTGGTCGTTGCTGTTTTGTACATGGGACCTGCAAATTCAGTCGGCACATTTTCAAATGAATACTTTTTCGGCACTGGGAGCCGCGCCGAACTATTTGGGCGCAGTGTATCCATCTTAAGTGATTTCCCGATCACGGGTGGTGGGCTGGGAGCCTTCCCAGGTTTATATTCTCACTACATTCTTGGAATTCCTTATTTCAATGTTCCGAACAGTCACAATATGTTTTTGGATGTGATGCTCGAGCAGGGGCTTCTGGGTGGATTTTCTTTTTTGGCTATTTACCTGGCAAGCGTATGGATTGTGTCGCGTGCGATCATAAAATCTAATTCCATGGGATTACGGTTTTTCAATTGGCTGGTTTTGTTTGCACTTACCATCGCGACCATTCATGGCATGGTGGATGATTATTTGTACAATGGGAATGGCGCTTTTCTGGCATTGTCCTTAGCTGGCGTTTCTGCAATTGTAAGAAGAGAAGACCATTCTGACGCGATGCCAATTAAGCAATGGGATCTTCAGACTGTTATATTGGTGTCTTTGATCGGCATTTGCCTAACCGCCTTCTTATTTCTGAATAGAATTTATTCTGTTTGGTATGCGAATCTTGGCGCTGTACAAATGGCAAAAGTGGAGCTCATAGGTTTTCCCAATACCGGATGGGCTGGACAGGATATCGTCCTGCAACTGCAGCCAGCAGACGCTTCGCTTCTTTCTTCGCTCAAATCTGATTCGAAAAATCTGACAGCGAATCATCGTCTTGGTTTGCTTTTCATGCTAAATAGAGATTTTCAATCAGCAGCAGCCTATCTAGAAGCTGCTCATCAATTGGCGCCTGAACATCGCGGCGTAACCAAATCCCTTGGTTATTGTTATGTGTGGCTGGGCGAATTTGATAAGGCACAAGTACTTTTGGCAGATATTCCTGAAACAAAAGATGAGCTGGATACCTACGTATGGTGGTGGAAAAATCAAGGCCGTACTGACTTGTCTGAAATGGCTTACACTATGATCGATAAAATGAATTCAGCCCCGGTTCAACCCTAATGAGGCAGTTTTTCTTATGATAAAAAAATATGGAAATCAAATGAATTTTTTCTGTGTGCTTGCACTGGCGGTGGGGATGGTTTTTGGGAATTTTCAAGATGGCAAAGCGCAATCTGAAACAGGCTGGACCGTTCCGGTTAACCTGTCTTTCTCGGGTGTGGCAACTAATCCAGTAATGGTTATTGATTCTACAGGCGCAACTCACGTAATTTGGCTTGACGAAGTTGATGGTTACAAATATTCTCAAAGTGTTGATGGGATAACCTGGTCAATTCCTTTGACGGTCAAGTTTCCGTTCGAACCTGAGGATGCTGCCCCGACACTTTTGGCTGATTTGAAAGGTGTAGTCCATATTTTTTGGACGGATAAGCACGGTGCATTATATTACAGCCGGACGCCCTCTGATGATTTTGACGACCCATCGACCTGGGGCAAGGTCAACCTTAGTAGTAGTGTGTCCAATTTTGACGTTGCCATTGATGCGCTTGGAGAACCCCATATAGCTTATATAGAAAATGTAACTAATAGTCTGGGACAAGCTGGAGTTTATTATCGACAATCAATCGGTAGTTCCTGGTCTAGTCCTAAACAAATATATCTATCAGAATATTTCCGAATGACTACAGCCGCGAGTGCTTATGTTCGGGTGGCAGTTACCGATCAACTCGCTAAACAGAAAATTTACATCTCTTGGGATGATCGTCCTCAGAAACGAACATACTTTACAAGTTCCGATGACTCAGGAAAATCTTGGTCTGAAGCACAACTATTCAAGGGACCTGATGACTCGGGAAGATATAACATACCTTTCAATACCAGCATTTGGGCTGGTGGTGAGAATGTGCTATTAATGTGGCAGGTTGGCGCGCCTGGCGCTTCCAAATGTTCAGTATTTAGCCAATGGTCAAAAGATGGCGGCAAGACCTGGGGTGAGGTCATGACCTTATTTGGCGGACCCACAACGTGCCCATCCGGGATTAAATATGTGGCATCCCAAAATGACCAGGTGGTTGTTCTCCTTGCAACTACAGGCGATCCATTACTATTGGCGTGGAATGGCATCCAATGGAGCAAAGTTCAATCACAAGCCAGTCTTCCAGGACTTTCAAATCCTTCAACTTATGATGCTCTCCTTTTAGACTGCCGCCATGATGTGATCTTTGAAAACAAATTATTTGTTGTAGGTTGTGATCAGGCCCGGGGTGGGGATGTCTGGTTTTTATCCCGCTCATTGGTTCCCGTGGAGGATTGGTTCACGCCTTTATCCATATGGGGCAACTCGATTGTGCAAGAGATCGACGAGCAGACAATATCCTTTTTATCATCAGTGCCGGATTCTGAAGGAAATATTCATGTTGTTTGGGTTGAAGCTCCTTTGAGTGATGATGGATCAAAACCATCTATCGTGTATTCGCGTTGGAATGGCTTTGAATGGTCTGGACCCGAAACGATCATAAGGAATTTGGACGGTGAGCCAAGGCAATTAACGATTTATATTGATTCGCTGAATAGAGTGATGCTTGCCTGGGTGGATGGTACAAATGGTGATATCTTATTTAGTTGGGCAAATTTGGATCAGGCCAGTAAGCCTTCGGCTTGGGAGGCATCGAAAGTATTGCCTTCTCCATCTCAGCTAAATAGTTCTCCGGATATTGTGGTTGATGCTTCCGGTCGTATTGTGATTGTATATGCCGTGCCTTTAAATGAAAATCGGGGAACATATCTGACTCAATCTACTGATAATGGATTTACCTGGTCTTCATATTCTCAAGTGTTTGATGGGGTTGCTTCTGAGTGGGATATAGTCGATTCCCCAAAAATTACTTTGAGCAGTGATGGCAGTTTGCATATATTGTTTACCCGCCAATCCATTAGAAACAATCAGCCAGTCGGAATGTATTATTCGCAGTCACAAGATGGTGGAGTTTCTTGGAGCGATCCTCAAAATGTCAGTGAGAGTGTGGTCTCATGGAGCGATATTGTTGCCTATGGTGAACAGACAATTCACAGGCTCTGGCAGGAAGATAATGGTCTGGTGGTTGCCAATCTGTCCCAGGTTTCTAATGATGGTGGAGTTAGTTGGGGGAAATTGCTGGATGTCACAGATGTAGGTGAGAAAGTGTCTCCTGTAGCTCTGGCAACGAATGGCAGAGGACAATTATCTTTTATTCAGTTGAATATTGAGAATTTTTCCGGAGTTGGCGATGATACGTTGATGCTCCATGATTGGAAATGGGATGGAACTCTTTGGAATCCGGAAACGACGCGGGAAATTAGCTTGAAAAGTGGCGGAGAATACTCGATTACTGCTGGAATAACATCTGAGAATTACTTGGGAGTTTCTTTGTCGACCCAGTATCATGATGTGACAGGAACTCTCAAGGATCAGGTAATAAGTTTTAGCCGTTTCCGTGATGCGATCGGCGATCAAAGTGTAGGTATGGTATCGCTAATACCTACGCCTTTGTTGCCATCTGAAAACACAATTGTCCTTCCTGACGCTTCACCAGCTCCCACAGCGAATAGTGAAATTCTTTTTGATAGTAATGACCCGTCTGAAGGCATGTCGAAAAATTTGGTTGGTGTCGCGTTGATTGTTGTAACTGCAATTGCGGCATTTCTTCTGCTTATCAGGCGGAGATCCAGTGTACAAAAATAGAGTTGTTGATGCTATGAGTGGTATTTATATGAGATCGAAAACGGTTCTATTTATTTTTCTCATCGTTTTTATGGCTGTTTTCAGTGCGATTTCGTTTCCAGTTCAGGCTAAACCCGCGCGCCAATGGGCATCTGATCGAAAAGTACCGGGCTATCTTGAGGATACGTTTACGCCTTTTTTGCTCGCTGATCAGAACCGAACAGTGCATGCTTTTACCAGTCAGTGGATCGATGACGGCAGCCGAAGATTGGCTGTTGTGTACCGAAAATGGAGTCTGGCTGGCGGTTGGACGCGTCCCATTGATGTTTTACTAGCTCCCTCCGGAAGTGCAACCTTTCTGGGGGCATTTCTGGATATTTCGGGCACGATCCATGTCATATTCGCACAAGGTGAAAATCGGAAAGTGGATGTCTACTATTCCTATGCGCGGGTAGAAACAGCCGATTCAGCAAGTGCATGGTCTGCTCCAGTGCTGATTGGCTCTGATTTGTCTGGTGTGAACTCTGCCGCAATGTCTGGGGACCTGCTGAGCAATTTGGTAGTAATTTATAGCGGAAATCTCGACGGAAGCGGGGTTTATGCTGTGCACTCATCCGATGCTGGGCGCGACTGGTCTGACCCTATTCAAATTTTCGCCCCCAAGACATCAGACCTTACTCCTTATAGTCTTCGTCTGTTTTCTGGGCGGGAAAAACACATTCAAGCTGCCTGGAATGTAGTGAGTGCATTAGGTGTGGATGAAGAGCTATATTTTTCCACCTATGATATTGAATCAGCTAATTGGGCAAAATCTATGGAGTTGGAAAAGCGTGTTGAATATCCAGAGTATTTTGGGCCGTCTTTCCCTGCAATTGTTGATAATGGTAATGAAATCGTGATTATGTACAATGGCGGCAATCCATTTTCTGGCCTTCCTGTAGGTTATGGTCGCCCTGTCCAGCGGGTAACTGTTTCCACAAACGGGGGGCAGTCGTGGAGCGAAGCCATTAATCCTTTTCCATTTCATGTGGGTAGGAGTGGTGAACACTCGCTGGCATTGGATGGTGTTGGTAGGCCACATGCTTTGTTTGTCCAACGTATTGAGACGCTAGTGGATGGTCAATATTCGATCGTCGGCGGTATTTGGCATAGTATTTTTGAAAACGGTAGTTGGACAAACCCGGACCGCTTTGTAACCACCTATTCGCCTCATGATGTCAGGTCGATCATTGTGCAAGGGAATGTTTTGCTGGTTGTATGGCGCGAAGATCCCGGGGAAGGAACACATGGTGTTTGGTATTCCTACTATGTTCTGGATGTACCTGAGTTACCTGTAGTGCCGATCTCAACGATCAATCCACCAACGGCTGTGACTAACAATAACATAGTGGATGTTAATCATACACCTGTCGCCTTGATCGAAACATCCACCCCCGTGAAGTTGACGGATAGTCAGCGTGAGATTCTGGATGGAAGCTCCAACCCTGCCAACCCAATTATCATCGGTATGATCCCCGTGATCATAGTACTGGCAGGTGTGGTGTTAATGTATAAATATTTCCGTGTTCGCTCATAAAATATCATATCCCCGCCCCGTATTTTCTCAGGATAAGCATGAATTCAGTTCTTGGTTTTTCGTTGTTCAATAAATTGCCATCTCAAAAGGCTGAAGCAGTTTTAGCCGCCCAACATAATGCTTTGGGCTATTTTAAGCACATTCAACATCGATCGATCTTGATCGGCGAATCAAGGCTTGAGTTGTGGGGGCATAATAATTTAAATGAACGTTTTCATTATCTGTCCGATGGCGCTTTACTGGTCCTGATCGGTTCACCGCTTGGTGGCGCCTCTTTGATGGAAGTGGGAGAGACAGTTTTGAATCTCCAGAATATTGGAGAATTTGAACTTCCCTGGGAAGGGCGTGCGATTCTGCTCAAGGTCAGTGCAGATGGAAAATGCTGGACGATGTGGAACGACTGGTTGGGAAGTATTCCGGTCTTTCATACTGAAGCGGCCGGCGGACGCATCGTTTCCACGCTGGAACCTGTCGCTGTTGCCGCAGGCGGATTCTCACCTGACGATATTTTCCTGCCAGGCTTGGTGTCCTTGTTGATCAATGGACACTACCTGTCTGATTGGACTTTATACAAAGGTATGAAAATTCTTTCGCCTGACAGTGTGGCAGAATGGGATGAAAAAGGTTTACGGGCGAAACAGTTGTGGAGTGTGCAACCAAGCCAAAGTCGGTGGGAGGCGAGCTCGGATGATCTCATAGATGAGATGCACGAGCTATCCCATAAGGCCATTGCAGACACTCTGAGATCACAGCCCACTTGGATATTGCCATTATCGTCGGGCTTGGATTCGCGGCTGATTGCTGGGGTGGCCGCAGATATAGGGGCAGATGTCCATGCCTATGCATGGGGGGCAGCACATACAACAGATGTTGCATACTCACGACAGATCGCAAAGACACTGGGTCTTCCGTGGAAACATATTGACTTGCCAAAAGACTTTTTGAGTAAATACACGCCTCATTGGGCAAATTGGTTCGGAAGTGCCATGCATTTCCATGGCATGTATCAGATGTCTTTCCTCGATGAAATAAAAACTGAGCCGAACGCCCCGATCATCTCCGGATTTATCGGTGACGTGCTGGCTGGAGACTCTATCAAAGACGTCGCTGAAGTTCATTCCTCCGGGAGAAGTTATCAACTCGAAAGCGATTGGTATTGCCATTGGACCGTAAACGAAGTTCGCACATCTGCCAAATTTCCTCTCGTAGATGCTCTTGAAGCCAATGCTGAAGAATTGAAAAAACAGATCAATTCCCTGCCCGGGGCTTTTTATCAAAAATTACAACTCCTCGAACTTTGGAGTCGACAGCGCCACTTTACAGGTTTTCAATCTATACTATCAGATTACTGGCGCGGTGTGGCAAACCCGTTCATGAACCGCGCCTATGCCCGTTTTTGTTTGTCCATTCCTCGCATGGCATTGGACAATCGTCAGTTGCTTTCCGGTGTATTTCGTCGACATTATGGCAGGCTGGCGGTCATTCCAGGAACCTATGCTCAAGACCCATATATCCTTACCGGCAAATACCTGGTACTGCGAAAAATTGCAGGTGCCTTGCTCCCGGCTTTTCACCGGGGACCCCTAAAAGGATTTGGGAACGTACAACTTCGCATAGATATTGCATCCGTTCAGTCCATAGGCAGGGATGCGCTCTGGCCCCTTTTTAATGTTTTAGATCAACTTAAAGAGTGGATAGATATTGATCAGTTGGAACAGGATTACCAGACGATCATGCACTCCCAAAAAGATATCCGTCCGCTCCGAAGATTACAATCGGTGCAGGTGCTTGCCTATCGCCTGCTTGGTAAAAAGGGTAACATTTCATGAATTCAGTGGTCGGTTTTACGATTTTTTCGAATCTTCCGGAGAACAGAATAAAAGCACTTCAGGTTGCGCAGGATCGCGCACTTGCATATTTCGCACTTCAGAGGCGGTCGCTGGTGCTCGGTGAAACATATCTGGAAGTATGGGGACGCAAGGGGATGAAAGAACGCATCCACACTCTGCATGATGGCTCGCTCGTTGTTGTGATTGGGTCGCCTCACGGAAAAGTTGTGTCTGCTGAAATGGAAGACAACCTCCTCTCAGATGATTTTGCGATTCCCTGGGATGGACGCGTAATCATACTGCGCGTCAGTGCGGATGGCAGGCGCTGGACGATGTGGAATGACTGGCTGGGAAGCATCCCGGTCTTTCACGCTGAAGTGGGTGGGAGCCGCATCGCTTCCACGCTGGAACCTGTTACGGTTGCAGCAGGTGGATTTTCCTCTGATGATTTTTATCTGCCCGGATTGGTGTCCTTGTTGATCAATGGACACTTCATCTCTGATTGGACATTGTTCAAAGGCATGAAGACGGTTCCACCAGATTGTGTAGCGAAATGGGCGGAAAGTGGTTTTCATAGCCAACAATTGTGGACGGTGAAACCAACGGAAGACCGCTGGGAAGCAAGCTGGGATGATCTTGTAGATGAAATGCACGAACTATCCGGCAAGGCAATTGCTGATGTGCTGAAGACACAGCCAAACTGGATACTTCCATTATCAGCGGGTTTGGATTCCCGGCTTATCGCCGCAGTGGGAGCCGACCTTGGTGTGAATTTTCATGCATACGCATGGGGTGAACCAGAATCAACAGATGTGATTTACTCGCATCAAATTGCAAAAACCCTGGACATTTCATGGAAGCGGATTGAATTATGTAAGGACTTTTTAGAGTGCTACACTCCGCTATGGGCTGATCTGTTCGGGAGTTCTATGCATTTTCACGGTATGTATCAAATGTGTTTTTTGGATGCGATAAAGTCTGAATCAGATGCACCACTTATTACTGGATATATTGGCGACATGTTGTCGGGTATGAATGCAATGCAACATGATACAGGGTACATCATTTACAAAAAAGACTGGTATATGCACTGGGATGTTGAGGAAACCAGATCATTGTTGAAAATCCCGATTGATGAGGCCTTGCAGGAAATCGCTGAGGAGGTCAAAAGGCTGGTTGCTGCAATGACAGGGGGATGGTACTCGAAATCCCTTTACTTTGCATTATGGAGTCGACAGCGCCTATTTACATCTTTTCAGTCAACGGTCTCTTCTTATTGGCGCGGGACTGCAACCCCGTTCTTAAATCGGGCTTATGCTCGATTTTGCATATCGCTCCCAAGAGCAGTGCATGAAAACCGACACTTATTGGCGGATGTGTTTCGTCGTTACTATGGCAGGCTTGCCGTTATTCCGGGAACATATGCCAGTCAGCCATTCATCCTCACTGGCAAATATCTGTTAAAGCATCGTATCGTCGAGCACCTGCCGGCTTCATTGCATCATGGACCGTTTGCTGGTTTTGATGATATACCGCTTCGAATGGATGTTGATTGTATTCGGGCTACCGGGAAAAAATCATTATGGCCCATGTATAATGCCTGGGATCAGTTAGGGAAATGGCTGGATGTGAGCCAGCTTGAACCAGTTTATCAGGCTGTAATGAGTAGTGCGGAGGATATCCGCCCACTCCGGAAGTTGCAGTCAATTCAAGCTTTAGCCTATCGGCTGCTTAATAATTAGGAATGATTTGGAGATTATTGGATGACCCCCGTAATACGATTTTCAAATGTAGTAAAACGCTATAACCTTGGGCTTACCCGTACGAGTGTGCCTTCGGTTATCTCTCAATGGCTGAAGCAGATTGCTGGTGGCTCGTCAGAGTCGGCTGGGGATAAGTATCACTGGGCTTTGAACGATGTGAGTTTTGAACTGCAGAAAGGCCAATCACTGGCGTTGGTTGGACCGAACGGCGCAGGCAAATCCACCATTTTGAAATTACTTGCCAAGATCACGACCCCCACATCCGGGGAGGTAAAGGTCGATGGTCAGCTATCAGCCCTAATTGAGTTGGGAGCGGGTTTTCATCCAGATTTAACCGGGCGTGAAAATATCTATCTGAACGGCACAATCCTGGGGTTAAGCTACAAGGATATTGACAAGCGCTTCGATGAGATCGTGGCATTCTCTGAACTTGACCGCTTTATTGATACGCCGGTGAAACGCTATTCATCTGGTATGACGGTGCGCTTGGGTTTTGCGGTGGCATCCTGCATTGAACCAGATATTCTGCTGGTGGATGAAGTGCTGGCTGTTGGTGACGCGTCGTTCCGACAGAAGTGCATTGAGCGGATCAAGAAATTATTGAGCAATGGCACCAGCCTGATCTTTGTTTCGCACGATATGGGTTTGGTGAAGGCGGTTTGCGATACAGCCATTTACATTGAACAGGGCAAGGTGCTGCAATATGGCGGCGCGGCAGAAGTGATCGAAACCTATAACCGCGTGCTTGACCAACGCCGCGCGCTCAAGTTGCGATCAGGTGAGTCTGCTTCTGAGAATGAGTCTATTGTGGAGATCACCAAAGTGGAGATCCTGGATGGCAATGGGCAGGCTTTTGATTCTGTATATACCGACGAACCATTCGTGGTGCGCTTGAATTATTTTGCCTATAAAAATATTGGCAGGGCAAATGCGCTTGTGCGCATTTATCGTTCGGATGGAATTTCCTGTTGCGTCATGCGTACCAGCCTTGATGAATTCCCGGTTGAATTGAAAGAGGGGCAGGGCTCCATTACCGTTAAACTTGAGCCGGCTCAGTTGTTTGGCGGTTCGTATTACGTGAGCGCCTGGATCATGAACGCGGAGGATGCTGACGGTCTGGCAAATTCTGCGTCTGAATGGTTCGAAATAAAAAATCGTATGCCGGGGTTGGAGATGCACGATGGTGTCTTCGAGCCGCTGCGAAAATGGAATCATGATTTTATAGGTCATCCGGCTGTTGCTGAAAAAACTGCGCACACGGGAGAGAACAATTAAATGATCACACAGGTAAGACAATTATTCAAAGCGCGCGATCTGATCTGGGCATGGACGGCGCGCACCCTGCGCGGACGCTATCAGCAATCTGTGTTGGGCTGGTTCTGGGCGATCGTTCAACCCGTTGCGACCGTGGCGATCTTTACCATTGTGTTCACCCGCTTTGTGCAGGTGGATACCGGCGGCGTACCTTACATTTTATTTTCCTACGCGGCGGTTGTTCCTTGGACGCTTGTGTCCACCTCTGTCACCGACATGGCGATGTCGCTGGTGCAAAATATGAATCTCGTAGGCAAGATCTATTTTCCGCGTGAAGTCTTGCCCATCTCGGTCTTGCTTGCGCGCCTTGTCGATTTTGGGATTTCCGCTCTTCTGCTTGTGGCACTCGTTATATACTATCAAAGGCCGATCTCCTTGACTGGACTGTTGTATCTGCCCCTGATCCTTGGGATTCAACTCGCGCTCATTATGGGACTTGGAATTGGTTCAGCCGCCTTGAACGTTTTCTATCGTGATGTGGATCCTCTGCTCAAGCTCGGCATTCAGATCTGGTTCTATGGTTCCCCGATCCTGTATCCGATCTCACTGGTGCCAGCGCAGTGGCAATGGTTATATTTTCTCAACCCGATGGCTGGGATCATTCAATCGTATCGTGATATCTTGATCGATGGTGTGCCACCAGGGTCGTATCTTCTGCCCGCTGCCATTGTTTCATTCGTGATCTTTATTTTGGGGTATTGGTTCTTCAAGCGTGTTGAATTCCAGTTTGCGGATATCATCTAGGCTTTATGAATTCCCCACTCGTCAGCGTTGTCATCCCTGCCTATAACCAGGCTGAGTTTCTGGTTGAGACCATTCAAAGCGTCCTCAACCAGACTTATCAGAACTTTGAGATCATTGTGGTTAACGACCTATCCACAGACAACACGAATGAAGTGATGGAGAAATTCACCGACCCGCGCATCAAATACATCGTCCATGAAAAGAACCTGCGTCTTCCGGCAACCCGCAATACAGGGATGCGTGCTTCTCAAGGGGATATTATCGCGCTTCTGGATGCCGATGATCTGTTCACTCCCGATAAACTACAAGCGCATGTGGATTTTCTACAGGCTCATCCTGAGATCGGCGTTTCCTATAATGCCCGTTTTGAGTTGAATCATTCGTCAAATACCATCCGTGAACTTTGGCGTCCGCCGTTGACGGTTGGGCTTATGGATTTAGCTCTCGGCTTTCCGTTTTCTCCGAGTGATACCGTGATCAGACGCGAATGGGCATTCAAGGTCGATCTCTTTAATCCTGAAATGGGCAGTGCTGAAGATACTGATTTCCCTTGCAGGCTTGCACTTGCTGGTTGTAAATTCGCCGGGATTGACCGCGCTTTGAACTACCGCCGTTATCATGCTGGACGCGGACGTAAAAATCTGGAAGGTCGCCTTAGTGATGTGGAACGTGTTCTCGCTGCCGTGTTGGCAGATCCGCGTTGTACGGCTGATGTGCGTGCGATGGGATCCAGAGCGATCAAGCATCATATGATGGTGATTGTCTCGCTGTCATTAATGCAGAATGAAACAATAATTGCCCAGAAATATCTTCGCAAACTTGTTGAACTCGACCCAGCAGCAGTAGAAGGCAATCCATGTGAATTGGTTGAATTCCTGTTATCTGAACTGATCACTGATGACAGCGCCGATCATGAAGCGATGTTGAAAAATATGTTTGCTCAATTGCCGCAGGATTTTGCATATCTTTCCGCGCAATATGGCTGGGCAATGCAACATGGCTTATTGTGGAAGGGCATCCGTGCGGTGATATGGGATCGGGTGGAGCAGGGGCGTGCTTATTTCAAGCGCGCGGCTGAATTGAAAGCGGTTGTAGATGAAGCGTTGCTGCAACATACAACCTATCATCTGCTTGGCTTTGAACATGAGCGTGGCTCCGGTGCGGCACTCAACGTCCTCTCGAATCTGCGTCCCTTTTTGAATCAATTGACCGGGCGTGGCGGGGACAAACTGGAAGGTTCGTATCTGGTCAATCGCGCCTTTGAAAATTATCGGGTTGGCGAATATAAACAAGTTCCCGGCAAAGTTCTGCGGGCATGGATGCGTGACTTTGCCTATCTATCGAACCGCGGTGTGCTCTCCATCTTTTTACGCTCATTGGTGAAGGGGTTGCGATGAGAATTGGCATGATCGGCTATGACATGCAGGAGTTTGGGGGACTGGAAGAGTATGCTGTGAACCTGGCAATCGGACTCAAGCAACAGGGACATGCTGTTAGTTATGTATCCTGTGCCTGGGTCGCACCGGAGAATCAATACGCGCTCAGGCTCAAGGCAAATAATATTCCATTGATTCAGCCATTGAAATGGATCTCAAAACTTGCCTCCGATTGGGATACCAAGGAAAAAGTTTTGCGCGGAATCATGATGTTGTTAAGCCCATTGACCTTTGCATTGGGTCTTGCTTTGGCTTTGCTCAAGCGCCGTTCCTTCACGGATTCTTGGATGAGTGCCTACAACTTCATCAAAGGGAAGATCATGGATGGCGTGCTGGGTCATGATTATCGGAAAAGTCTAGGGCGTTTTCTGCTGAATACGTGGCAGGCACGTTGGCGAGCGGATATTTACCACATTCAGGGCTACACCACGACTTTGCTATTCGCGATCGAATGGGCGCATGCGCGTGGGATTCCGGTTGTATATGAAGAACACCAGACTCCTGATCCACAATTCAATTGGTGGAAGGGATTTGAACACAGCATCAATCTGGCAGATCGGGTTATTGCCGTTTCTGAAAAAAGCGCGGAAGGCTTGCGGGATGTTTGTTTGGTTACCCAACCCATCGTCGTACGCGGACCACTTTTACCCGACCCTTTTGCTTCGGGCTGGAAAAAAGAGTCTGAACGACAGGCTGACAAACCATTTGTCATTACAACGGTCGCACGTTTGTATGTCACCAAGGGACTGACCTATCTTTTGGATACTGCGGCATTGGTGAAACAGACGCATCCAAATGTTGAATTCAAGGTTTATGGTGAAGGCGAACTTCGTGACGAATTACTCGCCAAAGCGAAAACGTTGGGGCTGGATGGTGAAAGAATCTTTGTAGGTGCCTTTACGAATCGCGAAGAGCTTTCCCACATCATGGCAGGGACGGATATCTTCTTGATGTCATCCATTTTGGAAGGTCAGCCTTTGAGTGTGGTGGAAGCGATGGCGTATGGTTGTCCCATCGTCACAACGGCAGTGGGGGGGATCCCTGAATTGATTCAAGATGGCGTCAATGGGTTGTTGTGTCCACCGGAAGCCCCGCAGTGTTTGGCGGAGAAGATCAAGTTGATGTTGGATGACCCTGCCTTGCGTCAGCGCTTGGGAACCGCTGCGCGTGCCTCTTACGAGAAGAGCCCGTTTCAGCCACAAGCGGTGAGCAGTCACTTTATTGCGGTGTATGGCGAAGTGCTCGCAGAGCGAAAAAGCTTAAAGGTGTTGAAACAGTGACCGGTCCAGAAAAAGAAGCGTTGTTTTTCATCCTATGAAAATTGCCTACTGTTTACCCGGTCAACATTGGATCGATGAGATGCGTGGCGGCAATCCGAAAGATGCGGCGCATATTCAACAGCGTTATATCGCTGAAGGTTTGCGCGCGCGCGGACATACCCTCACGTATATCGCGCCACGTGATCTTGAGCAGACAGTGTCTGCGCGTGACATGGATGAACTAAAGCTTGTGCCGCGAACCTGGACTGCCAGCGGCTGGTTCAATTTGTTGAGCAAGATCGTTTGGAAGCTTCAACAGATTTTGCGCATCCCGTATTTGAATTATTTCTCGAACCAGCGGCGTTATGATGCCTGTCTCCAACTTCTGCCCGGGCATGAACTCGTGTACGAACGTAATGCGCTGTATAACGTGGGTGTGGCGCAGGCTTGTAAAAAACTTGTGCTGCCTTTCATTATTTTTTTTGATGCCGATCAGATCGCTGAATTGGAATTTATGGGCAAGCCGCTTACCGGCTGGCTGCTTTGGCGTGCCCGCAATTTGCTGCGTGAAAATCTGGCTGCGGCTCAACGCATCATTTGTGTTTCTGAGCCTGCGAAAGATCATTTGATGATGAAATGGGACGTGCCCTCTGACAAGATCGTGGTGCTACCTAACGCCGTGGACATTCACCGCTTCCAACCGGACCCGAACCTGCGTGCTGAAACCCGAGCCTCGCTCAAGCTGACAACGGAGCCGCTGTTGGTGTTCGTGGGCAGTTTTTATCAGTGGCATGATATTGTCACGTTGCTAAATGCCTTTGCACTCGTCTTGAAGTCAAATTCACAGGCGCGGCTTGTTTTGGTAGGGGATGGGACGGAGCGCGAGAAAATGATGCAATATGCCAAAGACTTGAGCGTAGAGCATGCTACAAAGTTCACGGGACACGTGACACATACTGAAGTCTCGCAGTTCGTGAATGCGGCGGATATTGCAGTAGTGCCTGTGCCGGTGATGAAGCAGACCATGTGGTTATCGCCGATGAAGCTGTTCGAATATATGGCTTCAGGCAAGGCGGTGGTTGCTTCTGCAATGGGACAGATCGCAAACGTGGTGAAGGATAATGAAAATGGTTTGCTTGTCCCCGCGGGCGATGCGGATGCAATGGCAAATGCCATTAACCGATTGATCGCTGATCCTGAACTCCTCGCGCGTTTGGGTCAGCAAGCCAGAGAGACCGCGGTAAAAAATCATTCCTGGGAGCAGTATTTTTCCAAACTTGAAACTGTGTTTGAGAGTGTGAAAAATACTTCGATGAGTCATAGCCGATGAAGATCTTATTTCTTTCAAATTTATACCCGCCGCATGTGATCGGTGGATACGAGACCCTATGCATGGAAGCCGTGGATGGTTTGGCGAAGCGTGGTCATGAAGTCTCTGTGTTGACGAGCACTTACGGTTATGACCGCGAGATCACCGAAGGAAATATTTATCGCCTGCTGTCGTTGGAAGGAGACCTGCAGTTCTACAAAATGAAAGATGCGTGGTCTTATCCACAAAGAAAACGCCGCAATCTGGAACATCTGCGGAGTTTGGTTGCCGCCCTAAAGCCTGATATTGTCTTTATCTGGGGGATGTGGAATATGTCCAATAGTTTGGCGTACGAAGCGGAGAAGTTATTAGGCTCGCGTGTTGTTTATTATCTTGCCAATCCGTGGCCTATTGAAGCAAATATGCATCAGGCTTTTTGGGATGCGCCAGCGACATCCTTTGCTAAAAATATTGCCAAGAGGATCATGCGAATTCCTGCCCGTATGATTTTGCGTGATGAGTGGACGAAAGTCCCTTTGCGATTTGAACATGCACCTTGTTGTAGTGCGGCGCAACGCGATCAACTGCTTGAGGCGGGGGTCCCATTGCTGGATGCGCCTGTGCTCTACGAGGGCGTTGACTTGACGAATTACCTGGCTCAAGCCGAAAACCGGACTTATGAAAATAAAGATGGGAAGCTGTCCCTTGTGTTCGTTGGAATTTTGGCGGAACATAAAGGGGTGCATACCACGATCGAGGCGCTGAATCAGCTGTCGGCTGAGGAGCGGAGGCGGGTTCATCTCACGATTTTGGGGAAGGGACATGAGCAATATGCTGAACGTTTGCGGAGTCTGGTAAGTCAGTATCAGTTGTCTGATTTTGTCACTTTCCAATCCCCGATCCAGCGTTCTGAGTTGCCGGCATTTTTAGGCAAGTTCGATGCCTTGTTGTTGCCGTCGATTTGGGCTGAGCCGTTGGCGCGCATCATGCAGGAAGGGCTGGCGTGTGGGATGGTTGTGATCGGTTCAGCAAACGGTGGTACCGCAGAGACGATCGTCCATGGTGAAAATGGGCTGCTGTTTCAAGCCGGTGATGCTGCTGATCTGGCACAGCAAATAAAATATTTACTTACTAATCCGCAGATGCGACGCGTGCTAGCTGATGGCAGCGTGCGAACAGCCAAAGAACGATTTGATATAAATACCATGGTAAGCGAGATCGAAAAATATTTGGAGAAGGTCCATGCAAATGCCCGTTGAACATGACCAGCCTTTGGTAAGCGTTATTATCCCGAATTACAACCATGCGCAATATGTGAGCGATGCGATCAATAGCGTGTTGACGCAGGAGTATCGCAATTATGAGATCATCGTGGTGGATGATGGCTCTGCTGATAATAGCCGCGAAGTGATCACGAAGTTTGACGAACCGGTGCAATATATTTACCAAAAGAATGCCGGCTTATCTGCCGCTCGTAATACGGGAATCAAGGCGTCGAAAGGTTCATTGATCGGGGTGCTTGATGCGGACGATATGTATGAACCTGATTTTCTCAGCACGCTGGTAGCGGTTTTGCAGGAAACCCCCGATGCCGACGGCATCTATTGCGGTTATCAGTTTGTCGATCATAAGAATAACCTCCTGCCGCAGATCGAAGTACGCCCAGTTGACTACGATAAACTTTATGATGCTTTACTCGACGGGAATTTCTTTGTGCCTGAATCGATCTTTTTACGCAGAACCGTGTATGACAATGTAGGGCTCTTCGATGAGGCACTGCGCGCCTGTGAAGATTGGGATGTGTGGCTGCGAGTGACCAAGAAATATAAGATCATCCATTCACCCAACATACTAACCCGTCACCGGATTCTGCCTGGTAGTATGTCCACAGATCCGCAGCGGATGTTGACTTATCGACTGGCGGTTTTAAAGAAGCATGTGGGCGATGAGCCTGTTGGAAATGGCGCGTCTGAAGTGCATCGTGTTTATGGTCGTGCTTATCTTGGTTCATGTGTAGAGTATCTTCAATATGGAAATACAGACCGCGCTTATGAGTGTTTCCAAAAGTTGGCAAATATATATCCGACCTTGTTGACGGAGTTGGATACTTTTTACCAATTAGGATGTGGCGATCAACCCAAAGGTTCGATGGGCGACCTGGCATCCTTAAATGTAAAGCGAAATAGTGTGCCCCTCCTTTTGATGATGAATAGTTTGTTCTCAGATTCCGGAACAGGAAAAGGCGTGATAGCGTTGGAGCGCGCAGCTTCTGCCAAGGCATATTTCGCTTTGGGTATGTTGGCGTATGGAACGCGTGAGTTCCGAGAATCGCGCTGGTTTTTGGCACGTGCTGTCTTTGCCGATTTCAAATATCTTTTCAATCGCGAACTGACTAGTCGCTGGGTAAAATCTCTGATGAGTCCCAAGGTCGTTGATTTCTTGAAGAATTTCCGCCACCGATTTGCCGCCTAAACATAATATGCGAATCTTATTTCTTTCCAATTTTTACCCGCCTGCCAGCCGTGGTGGATATGAACAGTGGTGTCAGGAAGTGTTGGATGGTTTAAGAAGTAAGGGACATATGGTCGAAGTTATTACCAGCGACTATGGCAAATCCAGTTTGCGGACCTCTGATCCTGCCTGGGCACATCGGTCCCTGCATTTGGAAATGGAACTGGCTTCGTTAAAGAACGCCTTCCAGTTTTTTACCCATCGAAAAAAATGTGAACAGGCGAATTTAAATTACATCGGGAAGTTCATTGAGCAGTTCAAACCCGACGTTGTATTGATATGGGGAATGTGGAATTTGCACTATTCCATTCCTGCGTTGATCGAGAAGCAAATGGCAGGACGGGTTGTTTATTACATGGGCGATTACTGGCCCACACTTCCCAACCAATTTGAGAATTATTGGAACGCGCCACCGCGCAGTTTTTTGACCGGGTTTCCAAAGTTACTGTTGAAGCCGTTTGCGCAAGCTATACTTGCCCGTGAAAAGCGACCTGATATTAAATTGGGGCATGTGCTTTTCCCCTCCGTTTTCATGCAGAATGAATTCAAACAAAAAGGGATCGCGCCAACTTATACAAAGATCGTATATGGCGCAATTGACACACGTCCTTATATTAATAGTCGTAAAAAACAGGGCGATGGATTGTCTCTATTGTATATCGGGCGTTTGTCGCAGGAGAAGGGCGTTCATACAGCCATTCAAGCCGTTGGCATTCTTGTGCGTGACCACGGTTTCAAAAATATAAAGTTGACGATTGTTGGGGAGGGAGAGCCGGAGTATGAGGCATACTTGCGCCAACTTGCAATGCAGGAAAATGCCGTTTCTTTCGTGACCTTTGTCCCGGCTCAGCCAAAAGAGACTTTGCCTGCCCTATATCAACAGTCTGATGTTTTTCTGTTCACTTCGATCTGGCCCGAGCCGTTTGGTAGAGTCATTGTAGAAGCAATGGCTTCAGGCTTGGTCGTGATTGGCGCACCTGTGGGTGGAGCAGCGGAGATCCTGAGAGCGAACGAGAACGCTTTGACATTCACGCCGGATGACCCTATTAGCCTGGCTCAACAATTGCAGAAATTGAGCGAGTCGTCGGCGCTGTATGCGCAATTGGCAAAAACAGGCCGCGAAACCGCTATCCAGCAATTCGATCTTCAGCGTATGACCAGTGAGATCGAAACATATTTGCAGGCACTTATATAAAAATGAAGATTCTTTTTCTTTCACGCTGGTTTCCATATCCAACCAATAACGGCTCCAAACTGCGGATCTATAACTTGTTGCGCGGGCTGTCAAAACATCATGATGTGACTCTGCTCAGTTTTGCGGACCAGCCCGATGTGAATCCCGAAGCGGCTGAAGTCAAATCGATTTGTTCAGATGTGCAGGTCATCCCGTGGCGGGAATTTAATCCAAATAGCACACGTGCAAAGTTAGGTTTCTTGAGTTTGAAACCGCGCTCGATCATTGATACCTTCTCGCCAGAAATGGCGCAGGCAATCACACAGACTTTGAACAAACAGAAATATGATGTGGTGATCGCATCCCAATTGCAAATGGCGGCTTATTATCCGCATTTTCAAAATACCCCGGCTTTGTTCGAAGAGATCGAAATTGGGTTGATCCATGGGCAGGCAAAAACATCTGGGGATAAAGTGCAACGCCTCCGTCACGCCTTTACCTGGTTCAAACTCCGCATGTATCTTTCCCAACTCCTCAGGTCTTTTCAAGCGGTCACGGTGGTCTCTGAGCAGGAACAGAAATTAATCGCTCAAAATTTTCAGCACGTAAAAAATATCCAAGTGATACCCAATTGTATGAATATGGATGACTATCATGATATTCATGTTGAAGCTAAGCCCAATACGCTGATATTTACAGGGTCATTTCGTTACCATGCGAACTATGAAGCGATGGTCTGGTTTGTCAGGGAAGTGTTTCCGTTAATTCTGGAAAAAGTGTCTGATGCCCAATTGATCATCACGGGCGATCATGCTGACCTACCATTGCCCTCAAATCAGAATGTCACACTTACCGGTTATGTGGATGATATTAAAGGGTTGATCGCCTCAACCACCGTAGCGCTTGCTCCGTTATGGAGTGGAGGCGGTACACGCCTCAAAATTCTTGAAGCCATGGCAATTGGTACTCCGGTTGTCGCCACTACGAAAGGCGCAGAAGGGTTGGATGCCCAAACTGGGGAGCACCTTTTTGTCACGGATATCCCTGACAAATTTGCAACGCATGTTATAAAATTGCTTATAGATGGCAATTTAAGGCGCAAAATGGCTGGCAACGCCGATCGTTTTGTAAGAGAAAAATATGATTGGGCAGGGGTAATGCCCGAACTCTTGAGCCTTATCAAACAAATAACCGAGAATTAGTCCAGTTTGCATTTTTGTAACTTTTCCCCATTTAGCTCGTCACGTACCTGATAAAAATGTAATAGCGGGTTTCAACACGGTCTTTTTAGGAAAGCTGTTAGCTTAGCGTATGCTGTTTTTTGAATGTATGTGATTAAATTTTAACAAATTGTCATTTTTTCTTTATGATTGAGGAGAAGTTCCCATGTCAGATCAACGAATAAAATATGCTGGTATCATTCATTTTGCTCTAGTGATTTCCATCCTGGTTTTCGGGACTGGTGCTACTCCCGTTTCTGCTCTGGATGGCGTCCCTGTCACCCCTATTCTCGATAATTTTGATCGCGCCAACGGGGCGATCGGCACGAATTGGAGTGGTTATACCACTGCGTTCAGCATCACCTCCAATCAATTGGATGTCACTGCTAACGGCTTTGATACGTACGCCTTTTGGAATAACACCTCTTTTGGCGCCGATCAGGAAGCTTACTTTACATTCTCCCAAGTGGACGTTGATTCTTCCGAGCAGAGTCTCTTTCTTAAATCGCAAAGCAGCAGTTCATATGGCAGTGGTGCCATCGAAGTATTGTACGACGCAAACATGGATGTAGTGCAAGTGTGGACATTTCATCCCACGGGTGGCTGGGCGCAACGCGGTGCAAACATCCCGGTTGTGTTTGTAGATGGTGACCAGTTTGGTGCCCGTGCTCTTGCGAACGGCACGGTAGAAGTCTATAAGAATGGAGTTTTACTGGCGACACGCAGCATTACAGGATGGGTGCTCTATGCAAGCGGCGGTTATATTGGGTTGTGGCTTGCCGATGCGGCTGACGCGCGCCTGGATAACTTTGGCGGTGGAACTGTATTGCTGACTCCGACCGATACCCCAACAATTACACTAACACCTACGCAAACCAACACGCCGTTGCCGCCAACAGCTACATTTACTCCCTCGTTGACCCCAGTTAATACACTTACCTTTACACCGACAAATGTTCCGCCAACGTCAACAGATACGCCGGTCGTTACAGCAACATTCACACCGGTAAATACTGTGACAAATACACCATCAGGTTCAGCAACCATTTACCGTGTCGCTATGAATGGTACCCCCAACTCGTCATGCGGTACCAGCTGGGCAAATCCATGTGATCTGCAATATGCTCTTGCCACTCTGGCTTCTTCGAACAGCGAATTGTGGGTGAAGCAGGGTATTTATACACCCGGAAATAATCGCACATCTTCATTTATATTGAAAAGTGGGGTTGCCATATATGGCGGTTTCGCGGGAACAGAAACTGCGCGCAATCAACGCAATTCTGATCCTTTGACAAACAATACTGTCTTGAGCGGAGATATTGGCACAGTCGGCGCTGTTGCAGACAATGCTTATAGTGTTGTGAGTGCTTTCTCTGTATCTGGTAGCGCCGTATTAGATGGCTTTACAGTTACAGCTGGGAATTCAAATGGAGGCACAGGTCATGGAGGCGGGATATACATCCAAGATGGCAATCCGTCTTTTGCCAACCTGCTCATCAGCAATAACTTTGCTTCGGCAAATGGTGGTGGTATGTTTATATTATCCATTGCCAGTCTCCGTGTCAACTATAGTAGCCCCACATTTACAAATGTAATTATCAACAATAACACTGCTGCTCGTGGCGGTGGTCTCTATACCCAAAACAGCAACCCAGTACTTTTCAATGTTACCTTGAATGGTAATATAGCCACTGGCGGCGCCGGTGGCGGGATGAACAATCAAGTGCTCAACGAATTGGCTGATGAATATAGTATCCCGATGCTCACGAACGTCACCTTCAGTGGCAATATTGCTAATGGTGGTGGTGGTATGTTCAGCAACAACAGCAATCCTGTTCTGACCAATGTTACTTTCAGTGGTAATACCGCCAATATCAGAGGCGGTGCAATTCTCAATGAAGGTGCCAGCCCCATTTTCCAGAATGTTACGTTTAGTGGAAATACTGCCCCGGCTGGATTGGGCGGAGCAATGCGCAATATTCAAAATGCCCTTGCCGAGCCAAGTCATCCGCAGTTTCGTAATAGTATTTTGTGGGGCAATGGCTCTGAAGAGGTCACAAGCGATGGAACTGGTAGTATTACTCTTATCGATAGTGTTGTGCAGGGTGGTTGTCCGGTTGGCAGCACTTGTGCGAATGTGATTAATGCGAATCCCAACTTGAGCGCCCTCGCCAACAACGGTGGCTTCACACAAACCCGGGCGTTGGGTGCAGGCAGCTCCGCAATTGATACTGGCGGAGTGAATAGCACCTGTCCTACTGTCGACCAACGTGGTGTGACACGCCCGCAGGGAAGCGGATGTGATATAGGTGCATATGAACTCGAAGCGCCTTCTACCCCTACAAACACGCCTGTACCGCCAACAGCAACATATACGGCAACCGATGTACCGACCTTAACACCGACAAATACACTCATGCCCCCAACGGCCACCTTTACACCTACTTTCACATCTACATCAACAAACACGCCTGTACCGCCAACAGCTACTTTTACGCCTACAAACACAGCTACCTTTACCCCGTCCCCAACCAATACACCAGTATCTACTGATATCCTTTATCTTAGCTCCACTACGGATGGTACGGCGGGCGGTGTCGTGTTTGCAGATGAAGACATTCTGTCCTATAACAGAGCCACCAGCACCTGGTCCATGTACTTCGACGGGTCAGATGTTGGGCTTACAAGTGACGTTGATGCGTTCTTCCGCATGTCTGACGGCACCATTTTGTTAAGTGTTGATACAGACGGCACGGTCGGAACCTTCGGCACGGTGGACGATTCCGATATCATCCGCTTCATCCCAACATCCCTTGGTGCAAATACTGCAGGCAGCTTTAGCTGGTATTTTGACGGTTCTGACGTTGGGTTAACCACTACTGCAGAGGATATAGATGCGATCGGCTTTGCGCCCAATGGCAAACTTGTTATCAGCACACTTGGTTCGTATGGCGTTACTGGTGTCTCTGGCAATGATGAAGATCTGATAGCATTCACAGCCACAACGCTTGGGTCAGCCACTACTGGTACATGGTCATTATATTTTGATGGGTCAGATGTAGGTCTCAATGAAGCTACGTCCGAGCAGATCAATGGAATTTGGATCGAAGCATTGACCAACAAGATCTATCTGACTACGGCAGGCGCCTTCTCTGTTTCGGGTCTTAGCGGCACAGGATCAGATATATTTATTTGTACCCCCGGTACTCTTGGCTCCACAACGTCTTGCACGTATACTTCCTATTGGATCGGAGCATCCAATGGATTTGCCGGTGAGATCATTGATGGCTTACACATCGTAAAGTAAATCGGACTTTAGCGTTTCTTACTAACCCTGGTCTGCCTGCGTTTCAAAATGTATTTTGCTTCTCTGATGCAATTCTGTATTAACTCAGGCAGACCCCTGTTTATAATCTGATGGATATAGATATCAACCTGAAGTTCTTTTCGTTCACGCGGAAGATTTCGATCCGCCGACAATGGATTCAATATGGCATCATCGTGGCAGTCACTGGCGTTGCGATGGCTGCTGCATATTGGGGATCTATGTTGATAATGGTGGCACTGATCGCACTGCCTATTGGCATTGCTGGAATATATTTTTTCTTCCGTCAGCCTAATCTGTTATATCCTTTCATTTTGGTGGGGGGCATGTTCATCCCCTTTACTGGTCCTGGTGGGATCAATGTCTCTGTCCTTGGCATATTGCTCTTGATCGGCATCTGGGTATTGGATATGTTCGTGGTTAAGCGCGAATTCAAGTTCCTGTATACTCGAACCATCCGACCGCTCCTTTATTTCATGGGCATTTCGGTGGTTGCATTTGCAGTTGGTCAGATCTCTTGGTTTCCGTTTGCCAATCAGGCGCCCATGGATGCACAAGTTGGTGGCTTTGTCATTTACCTGATATTGCCGCTTATCATGCTGATAACCCCAAATTTGATCAAGGATCTGTATTGGTTAAAGATTGTCTTTTGGGTATTTATTGGTTTTAGCATGATCTATGTTTTTGCTAGAACCCTTGAGCTTTCTATTGCTGACCGCCTGTTTACAAATGCATATGTAGCCAATAGCATGTTATGGACCTGGTTGAGCGCCCTCCTCGTGAGTCAGATCATTTACAATCATGAACTTGGCTGGCGAATGCGCGGCATGCTGATCGCATTTGTGGCTCTAGTTTTCTATGTGGCAATGGTACAGCAGAATGATTGGAAATCTGGTTGGGTTCCCCCGGCGGTTGCTGCACTGGCTCTGGTTGGGTTGCGCTTTAAAAAGCTTACCATTGTAGCCATCCCATTTGCTGTTGCGGTTGGCATTTATCTTGCACAGGATCTGATCTCAACAGACCAATACAGTTGGGGCACGCGCGTGGATGCCTGGCTGGTTGTTTTGGATATCAGCCGGGTTAGTCCTTTGATCGGGCTGGGGTTTGCCAATTATTACTTTTATGCGAAGGTCTTTACAATCCGCGGTTATCATATCAAATTCAACTCACATAGTCAGTTCGTGGATATTGTTGCCCAGACCGGCATCCTGGGATTGTTATGTTTCTTTTGGATTTTGTTCGAAGTGGCGCGATTGGCGTGGGATCTTTCCCTGCGATTGAAGGATGGCTTTGCCCGAGGATATGCGTATGGGGTTCTTGCCGGGGTAGTAGGGTGTCTGATGGCTTCTTTTTTGGTGGATTGGGTTTTACCATTTACCTATAACATTGGTATGAACGGCATTCGCGCCAGCGTCCTGCCGTGGATTTTCTTTGGGGGCCTGATCACGATTGAACAGATTTTTCTTTCACAACCGAAAACCGATATCTCAAGCGTACGGGAGCGGTTGCTTCGATGAATAATATTCTTATATAGGAGAGGGTCTTATGGAAGAACTAATTGGTCTGATCCCTGCAGCAGGGAAGGGTGTTCGATTGGGTTTGCCTTATCCCAAGGAGTTGTATCCGGTTATTCGTAACAATCATTACAAGCCGATCTCGCAGTTCGTTGTGGACAACCTCACGAATGCGGGCTTGAAGCATATTGTCTTTGTTGTGAATGAGACCAAGCACCAGTTGATGGGCTATTTTGGCAGCGGCCAACGGTTTGGTTGTGATATCAGTTACGTGGTACAGGAAGTGGTGGAAGGGAAGACAAAATCCACCTCGCCGGGGTTGGCGCACGCCTTGGATTCTGCCTATCATCTGATCAAGGGCAAAACCGTGTTCTTTGGCATGGCTGATACGCTGATGAAACCGAACGATATTTTCAAGCGTGTCTATGAAGCTGCTTTACCTGATGACGATGTCTTGTTGGGCATGTTCACCACCGACCGCCCTGAAAAATTCGGCATGGTAAAAATGGATCAGGATCACCGTGTCCTTGCGATCGTTGATAAACCCAAGCAAACTGACCTGACCCAAATGTGGGGCTGTATTGTTTGGCGTCCGAAGTTTACCGAGTATATGCACGAATGTGTGTTTGAGCATGGTATCTCAGATTTTGCGAAGATCATGAACGATGCGATTGCCCTTGGTATGAAGTTCAAAGGTGTCCACATGGATGACGGGACTTATATTGACCTTGGTACCTATGATGAGATCGCTGAGATGGATAGAAAGTATCGAGGGGAGTAAAAGATGCCAGAAACAGCAAGCAAGCCCATAGCCCAGAAAAGAAGCGCTGGACAGGTTGTGGATATGTCCATTGTGCTGGTGTGCTGGAATAACAAGGCATACCTTGATCCGTGTTTGAAATCCTTGTATGAAGGCGGATTAAAAAGTTCCTTCGATGTGGTCGTTGCAGATAATGGTTCCACGGACGGCAGTCAACAAATGCTTGCGGAAAAATATCCAGATGTAAAGATCATCCAGAACGAGGGGAATGTCGGTTTGGGCAAGGCAAGCAATCAGGGGATCGAAGCCACAAACGGGCGTTATGTGTTGTTGTTGAACAACGATACGATCGTGAATGGACCCGCGCTCGGTATGCTGGTCGAGTTTTTAGATGCACATCCTGAAGCGGGAGCGGTGGCTGGGAAGCTGTTGAACCCGGATGGTTCTTTTCAATCAGGATATGCGCCTTTCTCAACGCTGCTGGAAGAGTTCCTGATCGCTACGCATATTGGCGAATTATTATGGAGTGGTTATCCTTCACATGGCGACTCGAATGAGATCAAAGCCACAGGCTGGTTGAGCTCGGCTTGTTTGCTGGTGCGCAGAAGCGCGCTGGATAAGATCGGCTTGCTGGACGAAAGCTATTTTATTTATGGTGATGAAGCGGATCTGCAATATCGCTTGAACAAGGCGGGCTGGAAGGTATATTTCCTGCCGTCATCCACGATCATTCATTTTGGTGGGCGCAGTATGGATCGCTGGAAGCGGCGCAAGATGGTGTATCGTGGCAAGATGATGTTCTATAAAAAAAATTACGGCTTCTTAAGCACTTTGTTGTTGCGCATCCTGTTCTTTGTAATGAGTTTGTTGAAGCTGCTGGTTTGGTGTATTGGCTTCTTCGTGCCGAGTAAAAATGATCAAGCTAAAAAAGAACTACGCTCGAACATGGATGTAATGGCATTGTGCCTGAACTTGAAGTGAACGTAAGAACATATTAATTCTTTAGCCACAGGGTACACAGCGATCAGATCGGTGGACTCTGTGGCGAAATTTTAAGTAGTGGATTGGCGATGAACATATTATTCCTTACCCAGATCGTACCGTTCCCCCCCGATGCCGGACCCAAGGTAAAAACATGGCATGTATTAAGAGCTTTGATAGGGCAGGGGCATTCTGTAACTTTGGTCTCTTTTGTTCGTCCAGAAGAAGAACAGCACATTCCTGCATTGAAAAAAGTTTGTGCAGATGTGCACATGGTGCCGATTCGCAGATCACGTGTTGCAGATGTTGGATATATGTTACGAAGTTATCTGACATCTCGTCCGTTCCTGGTTGAAAGAGATGACTTGCGTCCCATGCAGGATATGGTCAATAAGTTGGTTCGGGAAGGCGATTTCCATTTCATCCATGCCGACCAGTTGACGATGGTCCAGTTTGCGCTCAGAGGCGCTGTTGCAGTTCCGGGCAAAAAACCGAAGGTCATCTTCGATGCCCATAATGCAGTCTGGTCGATCGTGGAAAGAATGCAGGAGAACGCGCGCTGGTTTTTGAAACCTGTGCTTGGCATCGAAGCAAGACGGGTCAAACGCTACGAAGGCGAATTGTTGAAAACAGTGGACCATGTGTTGGCTGTCACGGATATTGATCGCGTTGGGCTCGAAGAAGCATTGAACTTTTCAAAAGTGAAGCAGAATGACCGTGTTGCTCCGATCACCGTTGTGCCGATCGCCGTAGATACACAACAGTTGCAACCGATCAAACGCAAACCTGGTTCGAAGAATATCGTTACGCTCGGTACACTGCATTACCCGCCCAATGCCGATGGAATCCGCTGGTTCTTCAACGAAGTATTCCCACTGGTTCGCCAGCGTGTGCCCGATGTCACGTTGACCATCATCGGCAAGAATCCGCCGCAGGATTTTCTAGATCTTGCGGAACGAAATCCGGGCGTGATCACGATCACTGGTTATGTACCCGAATTGGCTCCGTATTTGGAGCCAAGTGCGTTAATGGTAGTGCCGGTCCGTGCGGGCGGTGGGATGCGTGTGCGAATTCTTGAAGCGTTTGCGTATGCCATGCCTGTGGTCACAACCACAATTGGGCTCGAAGGTATTCATGCTGAACTCGAAAAAGATGTGTTGGTCGCAGATTCGGCAATAGATTTCGCAAAGCGCGTCAGTGAGCTTTTGGAAAACACGACTTTACAGGAAAAACTTTCAGAGAACGGCAGACGACTAGCCGAAACCAAATACGATTGGCAGGTAGTGTTGTCTGCCATGAGACCTATTTATGAGTAATGCAGTAAAACAAAATCCGAGCCAAAACTTCTTGAAGCGACTTGCCGCACAGCCTTTGCCCGCGATCCTGGCGCTGTCGGTTTTTTTGCGCATCGCAGTTGCGTTCGCGATGGGCAACCAGGTCGTGGAACTGCCGGGTATCTTTGACCAGATCTCTTATCACAACCTGGCGTTGCGGGTTGTGAACGGTTATGGATTTTCCTTCGGTGAAATGTGGTGGCCCATTACGCCCGCGAATGCGCCCACCGCGCATTGGAGTTTCCTGTATACGTTTTATCTTGTCTTTGTTTACGCTTTGTTCGGCCCCAATCCCATCATTGGACGCATCCTTCAGGCGATCATCGTCGGTATTCTTCATCCGTATATTGCTTATCGCCTCGGCGACAAATTGTTCACAAAAAACATTGGGCTCGTTGCCGCTGGCATCACAGCCATATATGTTTATTTTTTCTATTACGGTGCGGCACTGATGACCGAACCGTTTTATATTACCGCCATCCTCTTTAGTTTATTTTTCTCCATGCAACTCGCAGAGAGCACCGACAAAAAACAGGATATCAAACTCGGCATCGCTTTGGGGATTTCCATTGGGATCACTGTGCTGTTGCGACAGGTCTTCCTGCTCATGTTTCCATTCCTCTTTTTATGGATATGGATAGCCCGCTTCAAACGCAGCCGAAACCTGCCTCTGCTTCCGACAATCCTGTCTTTCATCCTCATCTTTTCGTTCATCCTGCCGATTACGTTCTATAACTATTCCCGTTTCGGACGATTTGTTCTACTCAACACCAACTCGGGTTATGCCTTCTTCTGGGGCAACAATCCCATCTATGGGACGAAGTTCATCCCAATCCTGCCGACTGCCACGTATCAGGACATGATTCCCGCCGAAGTCCGTCATCTGGATGAAGCGGCTCTCGATAGCGAACTGCTTGGGCGCGGCATCCAGTTCGTGATGAACGATCCGAAGCGCTACGTCCTGCTTTCGTTGAGTCGTATCCCGCCTTATTTTATGTTCTGGTATTCGTCTGACTCCAGCATGTTGAGCAATATCTCACGTATTGGTAGTTTCGGAATATTCCTGCCGTTCATGCTTTATGGTTTGGTGTTGGGAATCAAGAAAAGTGCCTCTGAAAAAGGAAATCGCTTTTTGAATTTGCTCATATCTCCCGAAGGGCTGATGATGATCTTTGCAGGAGCTTATACGGGGGTTCACATCCTCACGTGGACATTGGTCCGCTATCGTTTGCCGGTGGATGCGGTCTTGATCCCATTCGCGGGTTTGGCATTGATGGATATTTATAGCCGCGTATCTGCAAAGTATCCAGCGCTTCGATTCGCAAAGGTTGGAGAATAAAATGAAGAATTTCAAACGTGTCATTGTGATCGTGTTGGATGGCGTTGGGGCGGGGGAGGCTCCCGATGCCGCGGCGTATGGTGATGTAGGTAGCAACTCGCTCGGTAATGTAGCGCGCGCCATCGGCGGATTGAACACACCGAATATGTATGAATTAGGTTTGGGCAACATCACTTCTATTGAAGGTGTGCCTGAAAATAAAAATGCGCGCGGCGCTTTTGGAAAATTCCAGCCAAAATCAGCGGGCAAAGATACCGTGATCGGACATTGGGAAATGATGGGCGTGCATCTGCCTGTGGCATTCCCAACTTATCCCAACGGTTTTCCGCAGGATGTGTTGGATCAATTTAAACAAGTGACCGGCAAGGATGTGCTGGGTAACAAGCCTGCTTCTGGAACTGAGATTCTTGTTGAACTTGGCGTTGAGCATATGCAGACCGGTAAACCCATCGTGTACACCTCTGCCGATAGTGTCTTTCAGATCGCGGCGCACGAGGAAGTGATTCCTTTGGAAGAGCTGTATAAAATGTGTGAAGCAGCTCGAGAGATTTTGCAGGGTGAGCACGGCGTTGGACGTGTGATCGCTCGTCCATTCCTTGGCGATGCTCCCGAAAACTTTAAACGCACCCACCACCGCAAGGATTATCCCCGCCTGCCCAGATATCCCACGATGATGCAGAAACTCGTCAGCGCCGGGAAAGATGTATACACCGTTGGCAAGATCGACGATATTTTTGCGCATCAGGGCATCACGAAAAAAAATCATGTGCTGACCAATATCGATAGCATCAATGTCACACTCGATTTGTTGAATGAAGACTTTGAAGGTTTGATGTTCGTGAACTTGATCGAGTTCGATATGATCTATGGTCATCGCAATGACCCGCGCGGTTATGCCAATGCGCTTGAAGAATTTGATCGCTATGTCCCTGAGATCGAGAAACGTTTGAGACCCGGTGATATGGTCATTATCACAGGCGATCATGGTGTGGACCCCACCACGCCCGGTACCGATCACTCGCGCGAATATGTGCCATTGCTGGCATTTGGTCCGCAGGTAAAACCCAATGTGGATCTCGCAATTCGCGGAAGCCTTGGTGATATTGCCGCCACGCTTGCTGAAATTTTTTCACTGGAACCCCAGCCAATTGGCAAAAGTTTTCTTGGGGATGTCCTTTCATAAGTTTTCAAGGATGTAATAGGATTTATTAATGAAGATCATTTCTGTCGTGGGCGCACGCCCTGAATTTATTCAGGCCACTCCGGTCAGCCGCGCCCTCCGTAAAAATCATCAGGAGATTCTTGTCCATACTGGACAGCACTACGACTATAAAATGTCGCAGACTTTTTTCGATGAACTTGGCATTCCCGCGCCGGATTACAATCTTGAGGTTGGCTCCGGTTCACATGCTGGGCAGACCGCAGAAATTCTCGTCAGCTTCGAGAAGGTTATTCTCAGCGAACAGCCCGATGTGGTTCTGGTGCGCGGCGATACCAACTCCACGTTGGCGGGCGCGTTGGTCGCCAGTAAATTACATATCCCCGTGGTTCATGTCGAAGCAGGTGAGCGCAGTTTTGATCGCCGCATGCCCGAAGAGATCAATCGCCTCGTTGCCGATCAACTTTCATCGGCATATTTCTGTGTGAGCCAGACTGCTGTTAGTCAACTCGCAAAAGAAGGCATCACTAAAAATGTCTTCTGGGTTGGGGACGTGATGCTGGATGCGAATCTTGCCAATCGACCGCTTGCCCGACAAAAATCCACGCTTTTTTCCAAGCTGGAGCTTGCTCCTGAAAAATATAGTTTGGTCACCGTCCATCGCGCCGCCAACACGGACGATCCCGCACGACTGGCAAATATCGTCAAAGCCTTAAGCCAGGTTGGTGAGACAGTTGTCTTCCCAGTCCATCCACGTACTCGTAGCGCATTGCAGAAATTGGATGTGCAGTTCGGCGATAACGTCCGTTTAATAGAACCAGTGGGCTACTACGATATGATGGTATTGGAAGAGAATGCTCGTATAATCGCCACGGATTCTGGTGGTGTACAACGTGAAGCCTATTTCATGCGCAAACCGTGTCTCACCCTGCGCGATGAAACTGAATGGACTGAAACTGTTCAGGTTGGCTGGAACAAACTTGTCGGTGTAGGTGTGGAAACCATCCTGAACGAATGGAAGAACTTTACACCGCCTGCCGAACAGCCTCCAATCTTTGGTGATGGAACAGCAGGCGAGAAGATCGCCGAGCTATTGGGTCAAATCAACTTATCAATACATTAATGGAAACGAAAGATATCATGGATAAAAATTCAAAACAAACAGTAGGCATTATCGGCGGCGGTATCATGGGCATCAGCCTGGGATACTTCCTCTCACAGCAGGGCATGGATGTGACCATCTACGAAGCCTCGCCTGTATTGGGCGGCTTGGCAGGTCCGCTCACACTCGAAGATGGCACCGAAGTGGATCGTTTCTATCATGCCATCCTTTCCAGTGATCGCCATCTTGGTGACTTGTGCAAGGATTTGGGTATTCACGACCAATTGCGCTTCAAGGAAACCAAAACCAGTTTCTATTACAAGGGCAAACTGCACCCGATGAATAACATCATCGAGTTCTTGAAGTTCCCGCCCCTCGGTTGGATCGATCGTTTCCGTCTGGGTCTGACGGTCCTAGCTGCGCAATTTATCAAGGATTGGAAAAGTCTTGAAGCAGTTAGTGTGCAAAGTTGGTTGTTGAAGTGGGGCGGTACAACAACCTTCCAGAATATCTGGCGACCCATGTTGAAAGCCAAATTCGATGGTGGCTTTGATAATGTCCCCGCCACTTGGGTTTGGTCACGGCTCGTGCGTATGAAGTCCACACGCGAAGGCGCGAATCAGAAGGAAATGGCTGGTCACTTAATTGGTGGCTACATCACGTTGATCAAAGCCATGCACGCCAAGATTCTTGCCTCTGGCGGGAAGGTGCTGCTTAAGACCCCGGTCAAAGAAATCGTGATCGAGAACGGCAGGGCAGTGGGTATTCGCATGGTGAATGATGATGTGGTGAAATATGATAAGGTGGTTTGCACCATGCAAACGCCCATCTTTCAGCGCCTGATCCCCAGTGCCGATAAAGCCTATCATGAGTTCCTCGGCAAGTCAGATTATCTTGGAATTATCGCTCCCTTGCTCGTATTGACCAAACCCCTCACTGGTTGCTGGACCGTCAACATCACCGATGATCGTTACCCATTCACCGGTGTCATTGAAACGACTGCCTTCATTGATCCAAAATACATCAATGGTTACCATCTGGTGTATTTGCCGAAATACACCGCACCGGGCAGTCTATGGCAGCAGAAGAGCGATGAAGAAATTAAACAGATCTGGTTTGAGAACCTGCGGGCAATGTTTCCTGATTTTGATACTTCGTCGGTGAAGTATTTCCTCATTCATCGTGAGCGTTATGTTGAGCCACTTCATGGACTGAATGAGACTGATCAGGTTCCGACCGTCAAAACACCAATTGAGGACCTCTTCCTTGCTACGACCTCCCAAATTTATCCCGCACTCACGAATGGCGAGTCGGTTAGCCGTCACGCCCGTGAAGCGTCTGAAATTATTTTAGGAGTGAAATAATGGATTCGAAATCTGTAATCATTGTATCCGGTTTGCCGCGTTCGGGCACATCCATGATGATGAAGATGCTCGAAGCGGGCGGGCAGGCGATCCTAACCGATAATTTGCGTGAAGCGGACGCTAATAACCCCAAAGGCTATTACGAATTCGAGCGTGTCAAGCAAATGAAGGATGGCGATCTCGCCTGGCTTTCCGATGCAATGGGCAAGGTGGTGAAGATCGTTACCGGCTTGATCATGTTCCTGCCTTCCGGGTACAACTATAAGATCATTTTCATGCGCCGTGATTTGAACGAGATTTTGTCATCGCAAAAGAAAATGCTCGGTCGCCTTGGCAAGGAGGATGACAATATTCCCGATGACAAAATGGCAAAGGTGTATGAAGAACATCTGAAGGAAGTACGAGGCTGGCTCATTCGTCAGCCCAATATTGAAACCTTGTATGTCAATTACAATTCGATGGTCAAAGATCCCACGGAAGCGTTGAACAAGATCAATAACTTCCTGGGCGGTAGCATGGATGTCTCGATTATGTCTGCGGTGGTGGATAAGGAACTTTACCGCGAAAGAAAACAATAATAGGATGTAGTGGCGACCCATCAAGATACTTTAACTTTAATGGACAGGCCGCCTGACGATATTCAATAAATTTTCACTTGTTTACAAGAAAGGAACAAACACATGAATTCACCTTTTAGATTAACCAGATTACTTACCTTGTTGGGGCTTTCCGATCCCATCAACGGACGCAATTACCTCGGACCGGAAACCCTGATGCCATTGGCATCCATTCTTGCCGCGATCGCTGGTTTCTTCCTGATGTTCTGGCGGGTCATCTTCAAATTCATCAAGAAGACGGTTCGCAAGTTGCGCGGTCTGCCCGATGAAGTTCCACCCGAAGTTGTGGAAGACGCGCTCGAAGAAGAAAAAGAAAACCAAGCTTAATTGATCGCAATGAAAAAAGTAATCGTGATCGGGTTGGATGGCTTCGAACCGAAGATCGTCGAAGCCATGCTGGCTCGTGGTGAACTCCTTAATTTGATGAAACTACGTGAACAGGGCGGATACTCACGCCTAAAGACAACCGCCTCTGCACAGACCCCGGTTGCCTGGTCCACGTTTTCGACGGGTACCAACCCGGGCGGACACGGTATCTTCGATTTCCTGACTCGTGATACTAAGACCTATTTGCCGTTAATGGCATTGAGCCGTTATGAGCAGAAGAATGCCTTCGTATTGCCGAAAGTCGTCAACATGCGGCGTGGTACACCATTCTGGGATCTGCTCTCGGCGAAGGATGTGGAGTCAACAATCCTTCGGATTCCGTGTGCATACCCGCCGGATAAAGTCAAAGGGCGGATGCTTTCGGGAGTCGGTGTCCCTGATTTGCGCGGCGGCTTTGGCACGCCCACGTTTTACTCGACGCGTACTGGACTCCATGGCGAGGCAAGTGAAAAAGTGGTCACCGTCAGCGTGGAGAATGGGAAAGTTGCCACATACGTCATCGGTCCGCGTGACCCGAAGACCAAGTCTGATCACAAGTTTGATATCAATATTCAAATTGACCAGCCGAACAATAAGATCATCATTATGTCACAGGGACAGCCCGACAAAGTTGAAGTGGGGCTGGGTAAATGGAGCAAGTGGCTTAAGGTCAAGTTTAAAGTTGGTATGATGCAATCCGTTTCTGGGATTGTGCGTTTCAATCTGCGACAGATCACACCTGATTTCGAATTGTATGCGTCACCGGTGAATTTTGAGACTGAAGAACCGTTGTTCCCGATCAGTTCACCGCAGGAATATGCCCACGATCTGGCGATGAAGATCGGGCGTTATTACACCGCTGGCATGGCGGAAGATCATGATGGTTTGAATAACGAACGCTTTGACGAGTCTTCGTATCTTGACCAATGCCGCATTGTTCTGCGGGAGCGTCGCAAGATGATGGAGTTTGAACTCGGCAGATTTGAAAAGGGATTTTTCTTCTGCCTGTTCGATACACCTGACCGTCTGGCGCACATGTTCTGGCGATTTACCGAACCAAGTCATCCCGCCAATCGTGGTGATGATGTATCACGCTATGCCAAGGTTATTGAAGAACATTATCGTGAATGTGATGAGATTGTCGGTGAAGCGATGAAACACGCGGATAACGACACATTGTTCGTTGTATTAAGTGATCACGGCATGAACTCTTTCCAGCGTGGTTTGAACCTCAACACATGGTTGCATGATAACGGCTATCTGGCATTGAAGTCTGGTTTCAAGCCGGGTGAGAGCGGTGACTTTTTCCAGAATGTGGATTGGGATAAGACCAGGGCATTCGCGATGGGCTTGGGTTGTATCTTCCTCAATCGCAAGGGGCGTGAAGCCAATGGTATTCTCAGCGATGGGGATGTGGAAAATGTTCAGGCTGGGATCGTAAGCGGATTAACCGGTTTGGTGGATCCGGTTCGTAGTACAGTAGCAGTTCGCAGTGTGGCAAGAGGCGCGGATGTCTATCACGGTCCGTATGCGAATGAAGCGCCAGATCTTGTCGTCAATTTTTCCGAAGGTTATCGTGTCTCGTGGGATACGCCGTTGGGTGGGGTCCCGCAGGGCTTGTTTGCAGACAACACCAAGAAGTGGGGCGGCGATCATGTGATCGATCCAGCGCTGGCATCGGGTGTGTTGTTCATGAATAAAAAGTTCAGCGCGGGCTCGCCAGGTCTGGTCGATCTTGCGCCCACAATTCTCAATGCGTTTGGCGTTGCCAAAGGTGCCGCGATGGAAGGGAGTGATTTACTGTCATGAAAATTTTGGTGTTTAATTTGCAGGGCGCGAAGCGTGCCAAGTTGTTTGCCAATGACCAGCTCGAAAATTTTCGCCGCCTGATGGAAATGGGTTGTTTCGGTGAGCTCGATGGCGATCCACAGGAATGGAATATTTTAGGACGCCACGAGTCGCATACGCTGACCTTAAGTGAATTTCTCGCGCAAGCCGGAAAAGATGTGACGATGTTTGATGACTTCACCGCCTTGCAGTCAAAACTTAAATCGGGCGCATGGGATTGCTGTCAGTTGAACGCCTCTTTCTCAGCTGGAGGTGGCTCCACTGACCCATACCTTGACTTTGACCTTGGTCTGGGCGAAACGCTCCAACACTTGAGCGATGATACGTTGTTGGCGATTATCGGCGAAAATAATTTTGTGCTGGTCGCTTCGAACAATCCGATTACCGGTTATCAAGATGGCTCGACTCTCGATCTCACTCCGACAATGCTCGAACTGGCGGGATATCCGCTGCCATCGAACATCGAAGGTAAATCATGGGTGGCAGGTATGGAGTTGAACAACGCTTCTGGCTTGAGTGAAGATGAACAAGCCATGCTCCGTGAACGCTTGAGCGGGTTGGGATATATCTAAACCATGTAGGTCACGCTTCAAGCGTGACCTACGAGTAGAAGGCAGACTCATGAAGAAATTCGACAAGAAATTTGCATCCGAGATTCTCCAGCAGGCGCTCTGGTTTGGATTGATCGCCGGGTTGGTCGAAGGCGTATTACTCTACGTTCTACAACGCTACGAAGCCTTAAGAGGGCAGATCACCTATCTGGGTTCGGATTGGCAGGTGTTTTGGGTCGCGCCGATCTTTGATGCGCTCCTCTTTTTACTCGCGGGCGCGGGGTTGGCGGTTGTTGCACAATTTTTGCCACGCAAATTTGCGAAGCAGGCAGTGTATTTTGTTTTTTGTTTCATGGTTTTCTTCGATTGGCTTTTGGTTTATCTTTCCGGCAGATTGAATCCCGCTGCCACCGGATTATTAGGCGCAGGGCTTGGCTATCAAGTTTCGTTGCTGATTTTTGAACGTGAGAAGCGCTTTGCCCCTTTTGCACAAAGGACTCTAAAAAGCCTCGTCGGTGTGACCGTCGCTTTGTTGATCGTCATTCAGAGCGGCTTCTGGATTCAGGAACGTATGGCGGTTAGTAGTTTGCCCTCTGCAAAAGCATCCACGCCGAATGTATTGTTCATTGTCGTTGACACTCTGCGCGCGGATCATATGTCACTGCAAGGCTATGAGCGAGAGACCGACCCGACCATGAAACGGATCGCTTCGGAGGGGGTGATGTTCGAGAACGCCTATTCCGCTTCTTCATGGACACTGACGACTCATGCTTCACTCTTCACCGGTCGCTGGCCTTATGAACACAAAGCGGATGGCGGACGTGACCTCGATGATACCTATCCCACCATCGCCGAAGCGCTGACCGATCGTGGCTACCGTACCGGCGCATTCATTGGAAATTTTGAGACTATCCCAAAACGCTGGGGTTTCGCGCGCGGCTTTGCCCACTTCGAAGATTATTATCAAACCTTGCCGCAGTTGGCAGTCAGTTCGATGTACGGCCGCTTTTTAGAATATTATGTTTTCCACAAAGTGTTAAAAATGGAGTTTTCCGTTGACCGTCGCTGGGCGCCGAGTGTTAACCAATCGGCTCTGGATTGGATTGATCAAGACTCCGAAAAGCCGTTCTTTGCCTTCATCAACTATTACGATGCGCATGCACCGTATGTTTCGCCGGAACGCGCTCGATTTTCTGAGTTTGAGAATCCAGGCGGCTTGGTAAATACCGACTGGACCACCGCTGACATTTACAACCCCAAGACCGATGAGCAAATTCAGGGTGAGATCGATGCGTATGACGGTGGCATCTATTACACCGATCAGCAGATCGATCTGCTGTTGAAGGAACTTGATTCCCGCGGCGTGCTCGATAACACTATTGTTGTGATTACTTCGGATCACGGTGAAATGTTCGGTGAGCATGGCTTGTGGGAACATCATAATTCCCTGTACAAGCCCGTGATCCATGTGCCGTTGATCGTATGGTATCCGCAATCTGTGCCGCAGGCTGTGCGAATTTCCACACCGGTATCGAACACCTTCGTTCCTGCCATGTTGTTGGATATGCTGGGAGAACCCGGGCAGACGATATTCCCTGGCCCGTCGCTGGCGCAGTTGTGGAATGATCCATCAACTGCTGCTAACTTCCCTGATCCCATTGCTGAGATGGCTGAGTCAACCTGGGTCAATCCGAATCATTTATCCATCAAGGGTGATATGGTGACAGTGCTTTCTTCTGACTGGCAATATATCGAACACGAGTTCAATGGTGTCGAATTGTATAACCTGAATGATGATCCGGATCAATTAAATAACCTTGCCTCAGAGAATCCCACCATATTGGACGAACTTAAAAATTATTATCTGGATGCTCTCGCCGAGATCGGCTTGAATTGGCCCTACGAGAATACCAAGTAAGTTGGGAAACGTGAAAGATAACTTCAAGAGTTTCACAAAAAATATCATTACACTTGCTGCCGGGTTCGGTCTCATTACGGGGCTGGTGGAAGGTGTATTGCTGTTCGGTTTGCATCAATTCGAGTGGCTGACATGGCGACTTCAAAACCGTGCTTATTGGTATGAGACTTTGTGGATCGCTCCTTTGGTGGATGTGATCTTGTTCTCATTAGCGGGCTTGGTGCTGGCGTTAATCGGTTTTCCTCTGCGGAAAAAATTCCCGGTTGGAAAGATCAGCCTGTTTCTATTTTCTGCCCTTGCGGCAGTTGATTGGTTGTTCATCGTCCTGTTTGGGAAGATCTCACTTGTTGCCATTCTGTTGTTGGCAGCAGGATTAGGCGTGCAGGTATTTACCTATTTTTCCAAACGGGAAGCGTTGATTTCGCAAAGATTCCAGCGCGGCTTGCCGTGGCTGGCTGGCATTACGGTTGCAACGTTCATAGGCATTCAAGGCAGCGGCTGGCTTGGTGAAAAAATAAAAACAGCCAACCTGCCTGGGGCTCAAGCTGATGCACCGAATGTCATTGTCATCGTGGTGGATGCTCTGCGTGCAGATCATCTTTCCGCTTATGGGTATGAGCGTGATACGAGTCCATTCATGGATGGTCTTGCTGAGGAGGGTGTCCGTTTTGAAAATGCAATATCACCCTCTTCATGGACGCAACCATCCCACGCCTCCATGTTGACGGGACGCTATACCTATGAACATCAGGCAGAGACACATCCTTTGGATGATACCTATCCAACCATTGGTGAAGCCCTGCAATCTCAAGGTTATCGGACCGGTGCCTTTTCAGCGAATACATTATTCTTTACACGCCGACAGGGATTTGGACGAGGCTTTCTGTACTTTGAGGATAATTACCAATCTGTGTCGGATGCATTCCTTAATTCATCCCTGTATGGTTTTATTTTTGATTTTTACGGCTTGCGAAAAGCCTTGAATTACGAAGGCGTGCCCATGCGAAAGTATGCCTCGGATATCAATCGTTCCGCTCTGAATTGGATCGACCAGGATGAAGACAAACCCTTCTTTGTCTTTATGAATTACTTTGACGTTCACGATCCTTATACACCGCCGGAACCCTATCGAAGCAAATATGCATCTGTACCAAACCCGGGTGGGTTGATCAATGGATTCGTGGAGCGGTATCACCCTGAATTGACGCCTGAGCAATTGCAAAGCGAGATTGATGCCTATGACGGTTCAATCTCTTATGTGGATGACCAGATCAAAAATCTGTTCAGCGAGCTTGAACAACGCGATATGCTCGAGAATACAATTGTTGTCATCACATCCGATCATGGTGAATCGCTGGGCGAGCATGGTTTACTTCAACATAGTGCCTCACTCTATTTACCAGAGATCCATGTACCTTTGATCGTATGGGGTCCGGATCGCATTCCAGCTAGCAAGACCATTGATACTCCGGTTTCTCTATCTGCATTACCTGCAACCATATTGTCTCTAGTCAATGAAAGTGACGAAATTTTCCCTGGACCATCACTTGCCCTCTTAATGAACGGCGATAATGCTGGCGCGAATTGGCCTGCCCCGATCTCTGAGGTTGCTCAAATGGATGGTGCGGCAGAGCAAAACCCGTCCACGCATGGTGAGATGAAATCTGTCGTTGACACTGAAATGCAATTTATCACCCACGAGAATTTTGGTGAGGAACTCTATAACTGGCGCACTGACCCGCAGGAGTTGAACAACCTCATCAACGACCCAGCGGCCCAAACTGTTGTGGATGTATTCAGGTCGTATCTCAATAATCTGATCGGTGAGTTATTTAAAAAGCCATGAAACATAAACCCTTATCACGTAGAGATTTCCTGAAACTGGCTGGTGCAGGTGTGGCGATCACGGTCCCTGCCGCACTGGGCTACAAGATTTTGGATGAATCCAAAGGAGAGCCGCTCATTGAGCGCTCTCCTTATGTTAATCAAATTCACACATCCAACCTGAATGGCTCTGCGCCGATCCTGCTGATCACAAATCAGGATTCAGAGAATCATTTCGGCATTTATCTGACGGAGATCCTGCGTGCAGAGGGGGTGAACTGTTTTCACACTGCGGACCTTTCTACCCTTCAACCTGCTTCACTGGGAAAATATGACATCGTCGTCCTGGCTGAAACTTTGTTGAATGATAAGCAGGCAGAAATTTTCGAAGGATATGTTGCGCGCGGCGGAAAACTCGTCAGCATGAAACCGGATGATCGCCTGGTTTCAGTTTTCGGCTTGGAAAGAGACGCGGGCACTTTATCCAAAGGCTATATTAAGACCGAGTCGAATCATCCTGCCAGTGCCGGGATCAATTCAGCCACGTTGCAGATCCACAGCCCGGCTAATTTATATGGTCTGGCAGGGGCCGAATCGATTGCGTGGTTGTATAGCGACCGTGACACGGCAAGTGAGCATCCGGCCATTGCGCTCAATCATTTTGGTGATGGGCAGGCAGTGGCCTTCGTATTTGATCTGGCAATGAGTATTGCCTACATGCGGCAGGGGGATCCTGAGCATGTCAACGAGGACGCTGATGGTTTGGAAGGCAACCGCTCGGTTGATATGTTCGTGAATTGGATCGACCTGGAGCGGATCGAGATTCCGCAGGCTGATGAGCAACAGCGTTTGTTCGCGAACATCCTTTCACAGCTCAGCCAGCAGCCGTTGCCACGCTTGTGGTATTTCCCTGAAGATAAAAAGAGTGTGTTGATCGTCACTGGTGACTCGCACAGCAACCCCGCGAAATTCATTGAAGATGTTTTGACGCGTGTTGAAGAACGCGGCGGTCACATGACAGTGTATTACTCGCCGCAGATCGTTAGCGATGCAGGACGTGCAGCACGCTGGACACGGTTTTGGTTGACCGATCATGTGTCATTCATTTCGGAGATGTTGGGCGATGAATTTGGTTCACCAACACCCTTCATGATGGATGATTGGCGGGCACGTGGGCATGAGATCACCCTGCATCCCTATGTGGATACCGGGCTGGATGAATGGGAACTTTATTGGAAGGAGTTCACCGGCAGAGGATATGCGCCGGTTTCGCAAACAGTTCGTACGCATCGCATCCTTTGGACGGGTTGGACCGAAACTGCCCGCCTTCAGGCATCCTATGGTATGCGTATGAATTTTGATTACTATCATGTTGGCCCATCACTGCAAAAGAAAAATGGCGAGTGGGTAAATGGTCACCTGACCGGGAGTGGCAGACCCATGAAGTTCATTGATGAGCAGGGGCGTATCATTGATCTCTACCAGCAGCTAACGCAACTTACCGATGAACATCTTATTCCGATGGATGTGCCGGGGTGGGGTGGCTGGCCTAATTTGAGCGCTGAGCAAGCCGTTGAAGTCTCAAAATATTTATTGGATCGATCAGTCAAATACAATGATTATTGCGCGATCGGCGGTCAGTTCCATATTGACCCATTCCAATTGGGCGGCGATCCCGCTGAAAAAGGCGGCGTCTTTTTGGAAGGCACTCTCGATTACGCCCGGCAATTGGGTGTGCCCATTCTCTCTGCCCAGGAGTGGCTGGGTTTTACGGACCTCAGACACGATACCGATTTCGTGAACATGGTCTGGGACCCGAACGCTTCAACCCTGACCTTCAACCTGCTTCCACGCAACCCATCTGATTCCACGCTGACAGTTCTACTCCCTATGCGCCACACCGAAAAACCTATCGCAACTGTGGATGTAGATGGTGTAACGACTTCATATTCTGCCCGTCTGGTTCTAGGTAGTGTTGAATATGTACAAGTCATACTCAGCGCGCAGGAACATGCAATCAAAGTAACTTATTCATAAATCGGAGAAAAAGTTTTATGTTGAATTTATCGGGGACGTCCATTTCACGAAACCAAAAAGCGCTTTTATGGGCGTTGGGTATATTGCTTGTGTTCTTTCTCATTTTCTTTAATCTCACGCGTTTTCCTGCGCCTTGGTTTGACGAAGGCTCACATCTGCACGTGCCGAAGACTTTGGTTCAACATGGTGTATATGCCGATATCAGCAGTGAAGGTTTTCGATATTACGGACCAACCATCGGCGTCGGTCCAACCGTGATGTTGCCTATTGCTGCGATGCTCAAGTTGTTTGGTATTGGTCTGTTACAAGCCCGACTTGTGATGGCGCTTTATCTGTTGGCAGCGATATATACTTTCTATTGTCTTGTTGACCATGTATCCGGGAAATGGGTTGCGTTGATTGCGCTTGCCTTGATGCTTTCCTCCCGTAGTGTGCTGTTTCTGGAATATGGGCGTCAGCTATTAGGGGAAGTGCCGGGGTTCTTCTTCCTGAGTCTGGCACTCTATCTGTGGCTTTCCAAATGGAACGAAAACAGTTGGAAGCGTTTGTCCCTCATCGGCTTGTTCTTTGGGCTGGCGATGATCACCAAGTATCAATATTTATTGTTCCTTGCGCCCATGCTGATACTTTCATGGTTTCTGGATATTTTCTATTACAAAAATTCCACGCACCGCAACTTTCTTGTGCCTGGCATCATCGCGGCAGGTAGCTTCGGGATCTGGCAGGTGATAACCCTGCAATATCTTGGTCCGGCAACCGCAATGGAAAACCTGGCGTTGCTGCAGGCTTCTGCGGAAGGCGCGGCATTCAACTTTAATCTCGCGCAACTTAATGCTAATTTCGGCGAATTAACATCTCGCGCTGTTTATCTTGGCGCACTGTTCCCGGCTCTGTTCTACGGCTTTTTCATCTCCATCCCTCGCACCCGCGAAGGACAAAAATGGAGCGTGATCTTCCTGTTGGTAGTGTTGAATCTCGGCTGGTATGTGGTTGCCTCCATCGGCTGGATTCGATATGCCTTTCTCGGGCTAACGCTATCCAGCATCTTTATTGCCCGCTTGTTCTCAGACATTACCGATGGTTTCAAATTTGACTGGAGTTTGGGATATTTCCGTTCCATCATTGAAAGCAAAAATGCCTACCGCTTTGCGATTGTAGTTTGGTTGCTGGCAATCGTTATGATCCCCATGGCAAAGAATGTGCTTGATATTGCCTCGCCGGGACCTGCTTATGCAAAACAAATGTCGGCATATCTCAATGAAAATATCCCACAATCAGACATTATCGAAACCTGGGACCCGGAAATGGGCTTCCTTACCGATCATAATTATCATTATCCGCCCAATGCTTTGCTTGCCATCGCTGTAGACCAGGTCTATTACGGCGGTGAACCTGTGCAAGGTCACTATGATTTCATTCAAACCGAAAAACCTGAATATTTGCTGATCGGCGAATTCTCCAAATGGACCGAGATCTATCCTGCTGATTACATCCAGGAAAACTATCAATTGCTGCAAACCTTTGGTGATTACGATCTTTATCAGCGAGTCAGTAAATAAATGAGTAAACAAAGACTCCTCTGGGTTGAGTTCATAAAAGCCTTTGCTTTGATCTGGATATTTTTCAACCATATCTCAGAACAATTGTTTGGCTATCCCATGATCGCCAATCCCATTTCGAATTGGTCGCCATTATCCGAGCGACTCGCGCAACTTGCGCCTCTTACTGGTTATGGGTTATGGAATATTTCAGTAAATCTGCTTCGATACATCGGCTGGGTCGGCGATCAGGGAGTGCAGTTGTTCATCATCGCCAGCGGGTTTGGACTCACCTGGGGCTTGCTCCAGCGTATGGCCGATAAACCGCTGAAACTCGGTGAATTTTACGTACGCAGGGCTGAACGTATTTATCCGCTGTGGTGGGGTGTCCATCTTATGTTTATGGGTGCGTGGCTTGTTACAGGCTGGGGACTTTCTGTTTTTGAGCCCGCCACGATCATAAGCCTGCTTGGTATACGCGTAACTTCGGGATTACTATATTATTTTTCACCCGCCTGGTGGTATTTCTGGTTGCTTGTCCAACTTTACTTAATATATCCGCTCCTGTGGGCAGGTTTGCGAAAATTGGGTCCCGCAAAATTATTGTTGTGTAGCAGTCTCATTTCATTCGTTGTTCGTGGGGCGGGTCTATATTTCTTTGATGGTTATCTGGATGCATGGTCGCGAGGCGCGATCTTTATCACCCGCCTGCCGGAATTTGTTTTCGGCATCAGCCTAGCTGCATGGCTGTTCTCACAACCCGCTGAAACAAACAAACGCCTCAGTTCATCCAAATCCCTGTTCGGGGCGATTGCAGTTTATGTTCTAGGACTGTTACTTTCCCTGACGCTGCCCGGCATGACAATTGCGCCTTTCCTGTTGGGCATTGGTATCTTTGTCATTCTATACCAACTCTTCACCCGCCTGCCTTTTGCAGCTCCCAACTGGCTTCGGTCTTTCGGTGAATGGATTGGGGAACATTCCTATTCACTTTACCTTGTGCATCACCCAGTGATTTTAGCGCTGGTCCCATTTGGGATTGCCGCATCTTTCCGCACCTCGATCCGGATTCTGCTTGCGATGGCAGTGACTTTAACCCTGGCGCTCGTTCTCGAATGGTCGGTCAATTTCTTCACGAGGATCGCGCAAAATCTTGTAAAGAAATTAGGCATGATGCGGGCGCTCCTGACAGCAGGACTCCTTGGCGGACTGCTCATCGTATTGTTGATCGGCAGCGAACTATTGGTACGTCGTCTGGCGCCCCAGGAAATCAATGGGTGGGGGGAGCGTTCAGCCCTTGAACCAGACAATGAATTAGGATGGCGTCTCATCCCCTCAAAAACGACGCGTTTGCGCTGGGTCAGTTATGACTACACTGTGGAAGCCAACTCACTTGGCTTTCCTGGTCCCGAATATACCTCTGAAAAGCCGGGAAGCACCTATAGGATCATGGTCACTGGTGATGCGTTTACCAGTGCCGAAGGCGTGGATACGTCTCAGGCTTGGCCCCGCTTGCTGGAAATAGATCTAAATGCGAAGGTGAGCAATAAAGATATTCAGGTTCTTAATTTTGCCATGACTGGCTACGGTCCTAATCAATACGCTGCTGTAGTGGATAAATATGTGCCTATATATAAGCCTGACTTGATCGTGATCGAACTATTTGTTAACGACTTTCAGGATGTGCTTTGGAGTAATGAAGATTTTCAATACAACATCGGTTTCAGTTCGCCCGATCCAAACAGCTTATCATCCGTCATTAAATTAGATTCTTTGCGACGCTTCACCTCATTGAATGTACTGGGGCCCATCAAGGAAGTCCTGCGAAATCAACCGGATGCCAACGGCTATTTCCTTGGACATTTTTCAGCCTTGGTGGTTGGTCATTCCGAAATCGAAAATGATGGTCGCCAATTAACGTATGAAAGACTGAAGAATATTCAGGATGTAGCAAATCAAAATACTTCCAAGGTAGTCTTTGTCTTTGTACCGGCTCCCGTACAAGCTTGTGAACCAGATCAACTGGCATATTACCCCCGAAATGTAGACCTAAATGATACAACCCAGTTTGATACAAATCTACCGCAGAGATTAATGACTGATGTTGCTCAATCGCTGGATGTACCCTTATACGATCTGCGTGATATGCTTTCTTCTAGCGCTGAATGTTATTACCAGCCTCACAACATCCACTGGACGGTGGCTGGACATCAGACTGTTGCTGAATATCTGACAGATGTCTTGATCCGTGATGGTTATCTCCCATAAAACTGGAGTTTCGATGAACAAACTCAAAGAACGTTTTACCAATACCTACTTGCAATTTCAAGCTGAAACAGCTTTATCTGATAAGTCTAGTTATTTGATACTGGCTTTGATCGTGTTTGGCGTCCTGATTGTGCGCTTGATAATGATAGATACACCAGCATTGGAGTGGGCGGCTTGGAAAGAAATAGATTATTTAACGATCTCCAAAAATTACTGGCAAAATGGTTTTAATTTCCTGCGACCTGAAGTAACCTGGCCTGCTGAACCGCCCAGGGTTACCGAGATGGAATTACCGTTGGTGCCTTTTTTGACAGCTGCCTTTTATCAGTTGTTTGGCTTTGGCGCTTTCACGGCCCGGGCTGTTCCATTGATTGCATTTTTGGTCATGGTTCTTTATGTTTATAAACTCACAAAGCGCGAACTGGGCGCGTATGTCGGTCTTTTGGCAGGGATGGCAACTGGGCTAATGCCACTATACCATCCGTTCTCAAATACGCTCTTCACTGAGCCTGCCATGATCGCCATGTCGGTGGTTTCGTTATATTACATGGCAGAATGGGTCGAACATCAGCGTCGGCGTGAACAGATTCTCGCTTTGCTCGCCTTATCTTTGACCTTCTCTCTTAAACTCGAAAGTCTCTACCTTTTACTTCCGCTTTCATGGATTGCATTCCGGACGTACCAGTTTCAGTTTAGGAAATATTTTGGATTTGTTCTGCTGATCGTGCTATCCTTTGTGTTGCCGATTATTTGGTATTCATACGCCTATTATTTGGAAAATACTGGCGCCCACCTGTTTGGGATTTTCAAAGGGCACAACAAGTCACAGATCGCGACCATGTTGACCGACCTGCGGTGGTATCGAACCATGGCGGGCAGGATTATCAACGGTATCTTTGGCGGGATATATGGTTCTACCTTGTTCGTTCTGGGATTGGGACTTGCCGTTCTTAATCGAAAGGGTGGGCTGTTCTTTGCCTATCTGGCTTCGGTCTGCATCTACTTTGTGCTTGTCGCCGAAGGGAATGTGGATGCTCCTTATCGTCAACTGCCGATGATACCATCTGCTTCGATATTTGTTGCTTTGGGTGCACAGACACTTGTGGTGGCATTGGCGACAATATGGAAATATATTTCAAAGAACAGATCATGGCTGTTAGCCATGCCATTTGTGCTCACGTTATTTATCCCGGTGATGAAACTGGATGAAGTCTTTGCATCAAATGTCCCTGCTCATGTCGACCGGTGGCAACTCGCTACTGAGATCAAGAAATACTCTGATGAAGGCAGCAAACTCGTGGTGCTGGGAGAGTATTCAAAGCATGTCGGCGGATACGACTTGAGCCCGGTTCTCTACTACTACAGCAACCTACAAGGCTGGTCGCTCAAGCCCGAACAGTGGACTGTCGAATACGTTGAAAGTCTGCGCCAAAAGGGAGCGACCCATTTTGCGGTGATCTTTCCCTACGGGTATCCTTATGATTTTGTATATTTGCCTGAAGAGTCCTATGATGCTTTTGTATCCGAGATGAGAGCAAAATATCCAGTTTTGTACGAGTATCAAGACCAATTGCTTTTGGACTTAAGATAACATCGAATACCATGCCTGGCAAGACATTCTCCCGTCGCGATTTTTTGAAGAGCACCGCTGTGTTCGGCGGGAGTTTATTGATTCGACCTCTAACTCAACGCTTCAATACTCGGACCCTTAGCCTGCAAGCTGGACAAAAAAGGATTTACCTGGCCCCTGACGATCATACCGATTACTTCTGGAGTGCTGGTGAGGATGCCTACCGCGATGCCTTCATCCACATGATCGATTATTACCTCGATCTGGCCGATGCAACACAAAACAATCCTCCTGAATACCAAAGCCGCTGGAATTGTGACGGCAGTTTCTGGTTGTGGGTCTACGAGAAGAATAAGTCTAAAGCTGAATATGATCGTTTGATCAGTCGCGTGAAGAGTGGACATGTTAGCTTTCCGCTGAACGCTTTGGTTGTTTGTTTGGGTGGTGTTCCGGCAGAGGCAGTGTTGCGCGGCATGTATTATGCAGGCAAGATCGAGCGTCGTGAAAACCTGCGTTTTCGGATGGCGATCTCCATGGAAAATCAGACCCTGCCTTTGGGCTTGGTTAGTCTCTGGGCGGGAGCGGGAGCCCGATTCAGCTGGAAGGGAATCTGTGGGTGTGATACACAGGTATCGGCTGCGGGAGATCGGGAGAACGAGATCTATTGGTGGGAAGGATTGGATGGAAGTCGCATCCTAATGAAATGGAATTCAATGCTTCAGGGGAATCAATATCCCGGCGGGTATGCTGAGGCGCGTTATCCCGATGCGGTGGTGGATTTCGTAGATGGCGATGCAGCTTTTACCGAGAAGTATCCATATCCGATTATCGGTTGTTTTGGTAAGGGTTGGGATGATGTTGAGACTATGACGGATGAATTTGTGACGGTCGCCCAATCGAAGACAAATGGATCGCGTCAGGTGATTGTCTCGAATGAAGAGGATTTCTTCGATGATTTCGAAGCCAATTATGGTTCAGATATTCCATCTCAAACAGTCAGTTTTGGCAACGAATGGGATTTGTATTGTGCAGCCTTGGCGGAAACCTCCGCTAATGTAAAACGCTCCTTGGAAAAACTGCGTGGTGCCGAGTCCGTGGCAACACTGACAACACTTGCCAGTCCATCCTTTATGAATGACAAACAGGGAGCGCGTGACCAGGCTTGGATGAATCTTGGTTTATTTTGGGAACATAACTTTGGAATGGTTGGCACGCCAGTGGAACGTTTACAGGAACGGATTGCTTGGCAAAAAAGATTAGATGTTGAAATCTCAGCATACGTGAATACGCTCTTTGCTGATGGCAAACTTGCGCTTGGTAATTTAATTGCAAAGGCAGGTAGGGATCCGCGTTTCTATGTATTCAATCCATTGAATTGGATGCGGTCAGACTATGCTGATTTTCCATTTGATGGTCCACATTCTGTACATGTGGTGGATATAACGACTGAAGAGGAGGTCCCTTCTCAGCTGGTTGTACTAAGCGGAGAGAGATATGTCCGCATTTTAGCATCTCAAATTCCGTCGATGGGATATAAGGTTTTTGAAATTCGTAATGGGGATGGTCAAGAGTTTGCCAGTACAGTTTCATTGAATGGAAGTGTGATCGAGAATCAGTATTATCAAGTCACAGTTACTGAGAACGGTGCCATCGCGAGTTGGAAGGATAAGACCCGGAACAACCGCGAGTTGGTAAAGTCGACGAATGGGTTGACTGTCAATGATCTTGGAGCTGGAGCAGGCTCGATACGAGTCGAGAACGAGGGGGCTGTAAGTGTGACTTTGGTGGCAGAGTCAGAATCGCCATTGAGGCATATAAGTCGCGTCACTTTGTTTCGTGATCTGGTGCGCGTGGAAATCCAAAATGAGATCAAACAGAATTTTGATGAGACGCAGACTTGGTCATTTGGCTTTGACCTGAATGATCCGAATGTATGGCATGAGGAAGTGGGCGCGGTCATCAATGCTAAACTGACAACAGATGGTGGGCATTATTCGCCGCGAGATTTCAATTCCCGCTACGACTGGCTGACCCTGAATCATTTTGCCGATATGTCTGACGGTGATTTAGGTGTGACACTGTCGAATGCTGATTGTTATTTTATGCGTTTGGGGAATAGTACCGTTGCTCAACTTGATACCCGTACGCCGCAAATCTCAGTGCTGGCTGGCGGCAGGGTGGTGGGCACAGGCAGCGGCATTTATGATCAGGGTGGCGCAGATTCCTTTTTGCAACGGTTCGCACTTGCCTCGCACGGCGCCTACGACCCGGTCTTTGCCATGAAGTTTGCGTTGGAGCATCAGAATCCTTTTGTTGTAGGTGAAGTCAAAGGCGGTGCTGGTTATCCCGCCGATTTCTATTCGTTTCTTGCAATTGATAATCCGAATGTGTTGCTTTGGGCGATCAAGCCAGCAGATGATGGTGTTGATGCTGGGGTTGTGATCAGATTATGGAATGTTTCGCAAGACAAGCAGGATTTTTCCCTGCGTGTTGGCGGCGAGATCAAGAAGGCATTGAACTTATCTCACATTGAGACGCCAATTGATGACGCAGTGATTCAAGTTGGTGCGTTGGTGGGCTCGCTCAATCCCCAACAAATGAAAACCTATGCTGTTTTTATAGAGCAATCAGGAGTATCTGTTTTAACACCAGTGCCTCCTTCTGCAACAGTAACCCCATCTGATGCTGTTGTTACAACCTCAACCGCGCCAGCAAATGTGGCAACGCCTTCTCCAATGCCCACGGCTGATGTAACGCCGGCACCGGATGGGAAGGGATGTATATTGGGATTATTGGACGTATTGTTTGGTGTGTTTAAATAAGTTAGAGAGGATGCCATTCATCCTATTGTGTTTATAATAAGAATTATGATACATTTCACAAGTTGAAATGGAGGACTAATTATATGGAACAGGTCAGAATTGGTGTCATTGGAACCGGCAGGATGGGACAGAACCATTGCCGCGTGTATTCCAATATGCGTCATGCGAAATTTGTCGGTGTGTGTGACGTGAATGGCGATCTCGGCAAGGACGTTGCGCGCAAGTTTGAAGTCTCGTATTTCCGTGATGTGGAGTCTCTGCTTGAAAATGTGGATGCCGTCAGTATCTGCACGCCCACGCCTCAGCATTACGAGCTGGTCACACTTTGCCTGGAACGGAATATCCATGTCATGGTGGAGAAGCCGTTCACAGAAACGCTGGATCAGGCTCAGGCTTTGAAAGAGGCGGCGGAGAAAAATAAAAAGTTGGTCGTGCAGGTGGGGCATATCGAGATGTTCAATCCTACTTACATCGAACTCCGCAAAGTGCTGGAGGGGATGGATGTGCTGGCTATGAACTTCAATCGTCTTAGTCCGTTTCAAGGCAGTAACGTGGATGTGGATGTGGTGCTTGATCTGATGATCCACGATATTGGTTTGATCGTGAATCTGTTTACGAACGAACCTGCCCTGGTGGATGCGCATGGCTTCTCGGTGTTCAGTGGGACGATCGATCATGGTCTGGCTATTTTGCAGTATGCGCCTGCGCCGCTGGTTTCATTGACAGCTTCACGCGTGACCGAACAAAAGGTGCGTGCGATTGCCGTGACCACCAAGGAAGCGTTCATCGAAGCGGATCTGCTGAACAAAAATATTTCTGTGCATCGCCGCACCCTGGGCGATTACGTGAATCATAAGAATGGTGTCAACTATCGCCAGGAAAGTTTGATCGAACGCATCGTCGTTCCGGCGATGGAGCCGTTGTATTTGGAGCTGCAGGATTTTGTCAATTGTGTGATCGGAAACAAGACGCCGCAGGTCACTGCCGCTGATGGATACAATGCCCTGCGGTTTGTGTTATTGCTGCGCGATAAAATTTTAGAAACGATGAAGGTGAAGTAGTTATGAAGTTATCAGTAGTTGTGCCTTGTTATAACGAGGAAGATAATATCGGTAAACTAAAGACTGAGTTTTTTCCGGTGATGGAGAAATTGATCGGGAGCCATTTGCCCGATGGCGCGCAAATCGATTCGATCGAAGTGGTTTTCGTGGATGATGGCAGTAAGGACAACACCTACGAAACATTGAAGAATTCTTTTAGCACGTCCATGCACCCAGCCATCACTGTGAAATTTGAAAAGCACGAAGTCAATCGTGGTTTGGGCGCGGCGCTCAAGACCGGCTTCAAAGCGATCACCGGGGATGTGATCGTCACGACCGACAGCGACGGTACGTATCATTTTTCGACCATCCCATCGATGCTCTCGCATTTGACCAAGGATGTGGCGATCGTGACCGCTTCGCCGTATCATCCCAAAGGGGAAGTGGTTGGTGTGCCGCCGTTCCGCATCTTTCTCAGCCAGGGGGCGTCCCTGCTCTATCGCCTTTTGCTTAGCTGGAAGATTCATACCTACACGGCTTTGTTCCGAGTCTATCGTCGTGAGATCGTTGATCAAATTCCCTTCGCCGCTGACGACTTTTTAGGTCAGACTGAGTTAATGGTGAAAGCCATGCTCAAGGGCTACAAAGTGGATGAATTCCCCGCTGCACTGCACCGCCGGATGTTTGGTGTATCCAAAGCTAAATTGATGCGAACTATCAAATCACATTTGGGTTTTCAAACCCGCCTGTTGCTACACCGTTTTCATATTCGTTCGATGTTTGCTGAATAATCGCAATCCAATGCAGGAGTCTACTCCTGCATTTTTATGAAAGGGAAAAATTTATGGCTGTTCGAATTCATCCGACCGCAGATGTCTCTGACAAAATAAAAATAGGGGAGGAATCAAGCATTTGGCATCATGCCCAGGTGCGTGAGGGCGTATCTATCGGCGACAATTGCATTATAGGCAAAGGCGTCTATGTGGATGCCGGCGTTTCGATAGGCAACAATGTCAAGATCCAAAACTATGTATCTGTCTATCATGGCGTTTCCTTGGAAGACGGTGTCTTCGTCGGACCCCACGTCTGTTTCACCAATGATATGCGTCCACGAGCCGTCAACCCTGACGGCTCGCTAAAAGCTGCTGACGATTGGGTGTTGAGTGAGACGCTAGTCAAGCGCGGGGCGGCGCTTGGCGCCAACTCCACCATCCGTTGTGGTATCACAATTGGGGAGTGGGCGATGGTTGGTTCTGGAAGCGTCGTCACGAAAGATATCCCGGCGCATGGGTTAGTGTATGGCAACCCTGCACGCCTGCATGGGTTCGTTTGTGCCTGCGGCGAGATCGTCGAAAAAGAATCTCAAAATGATCGTGCTGTCACTGTACACTGTCCGAAGTGCAGTCGTTCGATCCAAATTTCAATACAAGATTGGGAGAGTCAAAAATGATTCACATGGCAAAGCCCCAGATCGGGGAAGAAGAAAAACAAGCGGTTATGGAAGTGTTGGATTCCGGCATCATTGCCCAGGGTCCGCGTGTAAAGGCTTTTGAAGAAGGTTTCGCTGAGATGTGCGGCACAAAGTTTGCCATCGCCACATCGTCAGGTACCACTGCTTTGCATGTTGCTTTGCTGGCGCATGGCATTGGTACAGGCGATGAAGTCATCACGTCAGCGTTTACCTTTATTGCTTCAGCCAATAGTATTTTGTTCACAGGTGCGCGACCGGTCTTTGTGGATATTGACCCGAAAACCTTCAACCTCAACCCAGATCTGATCGAAGCCGCCATCACGCCGAAGACAAAAGCCATTATGCCGGTTCATCTCTACGGGTTGGCTTGCGATATGGACCCGATCCTTCGCATCGCTGAGAAACATAACCTGGCGATCATTGAAGATGCCTGTCAGAGTCACGGTGCTGGGTATAAAAACGCAAAAGTCGGTTCATTCGGCACTGGTGCCTTTTCGTTATATCCCACCAAGAACATTACTTCTGGCGAAGGCGGCATGATCACTACGAATGATCCGGTGATCGATGAGAAATGCCGCGTGCTGCGTCAGCATGGCATGCGCCGACGCTATTATCACGATGAGTTGGGTTACAACTTCCGCATGACGGATATCCATGCTGCGATCGGTTTGGCACAATTGAAGAAGTTGGGCAAATTCAATGCTCAACGGCAGGCAAATGCCAAAATGTTGAGCGAGAACTTGAAGGGTGTTGCGGTGCCGCACATCCCTGAAGGGTTGACCCACGTATTTCACCAGTATACAGTTCGCGTCCCAGACGGGAAGCGGGATGTGCTCCGTACGTATTTGCAGGAACATGGCGTCTCGTCTGAAGTTTATTATCCGGTTCCCATTCATCAGCAAAGCTTTTATGTCAGCGAATATGGCTATAAAGATGTTCTGCCTGAAACTGAACATGCCACACTCGAAGTTTTGTCCTTGCCGGTACATGTGGGACTCAGCGCTTCTGATCTGGAGACGATCGTTGCTGCAGTAAATGATTTTACTGCCAGCAACTAACGATTCTTTTGATGAAGATTGCCTACGTTGTTCCATACGTTCCGAATCTGATTCGAACTCGTCCATATAATCTCATTATTCAACTTGCCTCTCTGGGGCATGAAGTTGAGGTTTTTACGCTTGGATCAAACAGGCAGGATCTGGTTGATGTACAAACGCTCAAAACGAAGTGTAGCGCTGTGCATTATCACGTCCAGCCTGTTTGGCGTTCGTTTTTAAATAGTGCCCTTGCTGTTTTTTCTACGCAGCCGCTTCAATCCGTGTATAGCTGGCAGGGCAGTATGGCTCAACAGTTTGCGGAGCGTGTTTCGCGAAATGAGTTTGATGTTGTACATGTTGAACATCTAAGAGGTTCGCGTTATGGCACTTTTCTAAAATCGAAATTCCCCGCCATGCCCGTCGTGTGGGATAGCGTGGATAGTATCAGCCACTTGTTTCAACAGGCAGCCAGTCAAAGCCGTAGTTTCTTCGGGAAATTTGTAACGCGGTTTGAGCTTCCGCGTACCCAAAAAGCGGAAGGTAATTTGATTTGCAGTTTTGATCAGGTTTTGGTTACTTCAACGACCGACAAAAATGCTTTACTCGAATTAGCTCCCAAAGACAAACGACCATCTCCGATTTCAGTATTACCTAATGGCGTGGATCTGGATTATTTTCAACCTAATCCTGATATTCAACGTGATGAAGAAGCCATCGTTTTTAGCGGGAAGATGAGCTACCACGCCAATATTTCAATGGCGAAATATTTGGTTGACGAAGTTATGCCGCATGTTTGGAAGGTGCGTCCAGCTGCGCGCCTGATTATCGTTGGCAAGGACCCAACACCGGATATTAAAGCGCTTGCTGAGAACCCGCTTGTCATCGTTACTGGAACAGTGGGTGATATTCGTCCATTCCTGTGGCGCGCAACTGTTTCGGTCGTTCCGCTTTTATACGGGGCGGGAATCCAGAATAAGATCCTTGAAGCGATGGCAACGGGGACGCCGGTTGTAACCACATCACGTACGCTTTCTGCACTTGAGGCTCAACCTGGCAGGGAGATATTGGTGGCTGATGATGCTAACACCTTCTCTGCCGAGATTTTACGGTTGATTGAAAATAAGGACTTGGTTAACGAGCTTGGGAATGCTGGTTTGATGTATGTGCAGAAAAACCATTCCTGGAAAAATATCGCATCTCGGCTTGTTGATGTTTACCAACAAGTATCAAGAAAAGTCATCTAAGGTTTTGCGATTTAAGCCTTTCGCCTAGCCATCTTTGAGGCGTAACTATTCTGATAAAATAGCGTCATGTGCCTAACAAAATAGATAGCTTTTCGCCAGCGTTTTTCTTTTGGTTTAACAGCTGGTATTTAATTTTAATTTTCAATAGAAATCATGCAGAGCAAAATAAACTATGGATATTAATGCTTATTTAAAGCCTCTTTTAAGATGGTGGCGTCTTATAGCTGTTGTTACTCTGTTGGCGGTGGTGGCAAGTGCCATTTCAACTTTGTTTCAACCAGCTCAATATGTTTCGCGCACAACCCTCATGATAGGTTCAACCATTTTAAATCCGAACCCTGATTCGGGTCAGATTAGTATTTCGCAGCAACTTGCCATTATTTATGCTGATATGGCGAGGCGTGAACCAATTCAGAATGCTACCATGGAGGCCTTGGGGATTGATTGGTTGCCCGCATATCAGACCAGGGTGGTTCCAAATGCACAATTGATCGAAATTTCTGTTACAGATACAAACCCGCAACGTGCGCAGATCATCGCAAATGAACTTGCTAATCAATTGATTTTGCAAAGCCCGGCAATTAGCGGCGGCGGTACAGAGACCGGCGATCGCCAGGAATTTATTACACAACAGCTTTCCAGTTTACAAGGTCAGATCCAAGAAACTGAAAAAGCGATCGAAGAACTTCAGTCCAGCTTGATTGGTCTGAATAGTGCGAGTCAAATTGAGAAGATTGAAAATGATATTAGCGATTTGAATCAGAAGCTGATTTCCCTGCGGGAAAGCTATGCAAGTTTTCTCGCCAATTCCCAGGAAGGGGCTTTAAATATCCTGTCGATCGTGGAGCCTGCCAACCTTCCAACTAATTCCGTTGGTACGAATAAGATTCTGATCATTATTTTGGCGGGATTTGTTGGCTTTACATTGGGGACCGGCGCAGCCTATTTGCTTGAATATCTTGATCGAACTATTAAAACCACCTCGGATGTCGAACGCATTTTTAACCTGCCTGTAATAGGTTATATCTCGGAAATTTCAGACGAAGACAATAATGCCGTGGTTGTATCCAAAGACCCGAATTCCATCCTAGCTGAAAACTTTCGCTTATTGCGTTCGAATATTGAATTTTTTCAAATTAGCAATCCACTCAAAACGATCCTAATTACCAGCCCAAATCAGGGAAATGGAAAAACCACGATCGCAGCGAACCTAGCTTTGTCCATTTCACTGGGCGAACAGGAAGTCATTTTGGTGGATGCGGATCTACGCAGGCCCGCCATCCATGCTGCACTAAAGATGAGCAAAGAGCCTGGACTTTCTGATGTGATCAGAAATAAGGCTGAAATCCAGAGTGTTGTTCGCCAGCCTAAGAATCTAAATGTCAATGTAATTACTGCCGGAAATATTCCCCCAAACATTACTGAAGTGGTGGGTTCAAAGCGGATATCCTCCATTTTGTCGAGGCTGAAAGATAATTATGAATTAGTGATCGTTGATGCACCACCTCTGATTATCTCAGACTCATTTAATTTGGCTTCCAAAGTAGACGGTGTTATTCTCGTCATGGTGCCAGGCGAGACAACGATCGACCAAGCAAAAGCCATCAAAGAACAGTTGGACCGGTCTGAGGCACGAATGCTCGGAATTGTATTCAACAAGATAACCGCTCAGACTGCGAGTAGTTATGGCGATTATCAATATCAATCATTGTATTCGCCCAAGTATTATGGCGATTATATTTCAGGCTCTGTGCGCAAGGAAGAAAAGCGACCAGATTCGCGTTCAAAGAAGATCATGGCGTTTTTTGAACATGGAGAGGTGCCTGATGATGTCGCCATGGAAGTGGAACATGCCATTACTGCCATCAAGACGCAACCTAGAAATCTAATGAATAAGATGCGAAAGTCGAAAAAGAATGGCAAATCTAGTTGATTTTTCTCGACCTCAAATGGGACACATCAGATGATGTGTCCCATTTTTGATTCTTCAGCCGGTGTATACTAGAATGATGAAAAGCCGATCCATATTCGCAGCAATTCCGCTCACACTTACAATAGTTGTTAGTATTTTTCTCTATTCGTATTCCCAAAAAATAAACCTGCCGGATTCCGGTATCTCTGCGTTTGGGTCTGAAAATATTCGTGCCCAGGTCGTTGAGATCATTGAAGATGGAGAGATTGACCTGGGCGGCACGATGCAAAAATACCAGATCGCGCGGGTGATTTTGCAGGAGGGGAAATATGAAGGCATCACGATGGAAATGGATTACGGTAAACGACAGGTTTTGTCGAACGCGATATACCTCCAGCCTGGTGATGAATTGTTGGTAACTGTAGGCGCCCGCCCTGACGGTGTGTTAACCGTTTATTTTTCAGATTTTGTACGTATAAACCCGCTTTTGTGGCTGACTGCCGTGTTCGCCGTCGCTATTCTTGTGATCAGCGGTTGGAAAGGGCTGCGTTCACTCCTAAGCATGGTTTTTAGTTTGATGGTGATCATTGGTTTTATTATTCCGCTTATTTTGTCAGGTGAAGACCCGTTAACTGTCAGTATTCTGGGGTCTATAATTTTGCTGAGTGTGACCCTGTATCTCACGTATGGGTGGAATCTCAAGACCCATGCGGCTGTACTCAGTATGATGTTTGTTTTACTGATTACAGGCGTTTTGGCAGTGATCTCGGTTAACTTTACCCGCCTCAGGGGATCGGGGGATGAGAGTGCGTTATTCTTAATCCAAATGCTCAGCGCGCAGATCAATCTGCGTGGATTATTGCTCGGCGGCATGATCATCGGCGCGTTGGGGGTGTTGGACGACCTGGTCACAACGCAGGCATCGGCGGTGTTTGAGTTGCATCATGCGAATGAGTCTTTCGGTTTTCGTGAGTTATATCGCTCTGCCATGCGGATCGGGCAGGATCATGTGGCGGCGACGGTTAATACGTTAGTGCTGGCATATGCCGGGGCATCATTGCCCATGCTGCTTTTGTTCTCGCTGGGGCAGGGCAAGTTTGGAACCCTGGTCAATTTTGAATTCGTGGCTGAGGAGATCGTGCGTACCTTGGTTGGGTCGCTGGGTTTGATTTCAGCTGTACCGCTCACAACTGCCATTGCTGTTTTCTTCGCTCTCAGGGTGGATTCGCTTGAGTGGGCGAGGCAGTTCCTCGGTCCAGAAGGAAGCGGAGAAGGTCATTCTCATAGCCATTAAACGTGCAACTTTTTTCCATCCGCGGCGTATGTTCTGTTAGAAAGTCTAAGAGGAGCGCGAGTGACTGACGAAAATGCCTGGGTGCTCCAGGCGCAACAAGGTAACGACGACGCCTTTACGCAACTCGTTGAAGCCTACCAAAAACCTGTCTACAACCTGTGTTATCGCATGTTGGGCGAGCCCGAAACGGCGGAAGATGCCGCGCAAGAAACCTTTTTGCGCGCCTATCAAAACCTGCATCGGTATGACTCATCTCGCTCGTTCGGGACGTGGATTCTTTCGATCGCGGCGCATTATTGTATTGATCGGTTAAGGAAGAAGAAATTTTCGGTCTTTTCCATGGATGCGGAAGACGAGGATGGGACGCCTTTTGAAGTGGCAGACCCCGCCTCACCCGACCCAGAAGCTGAATCTGTGAAAAAAGAGGATCGCAACCGCCTGCATCTTTTACTGAAAGACCTCGATGCCACCGATCGCGCGGCAGTCATCATGCGCTATTGGTACGATTATTCTGAAGTTGAAATTGCCCAATCGCTGAAGTTGACGGTGAGCGCCGTGAAAAGCCGCCTGCATCGTTCGCGCAAAGCATTGGCAGGTATGTGGCAGGAAGAAAAGTCCCGCGCTCACCCTGAAAGGAGATCTCGTGAATCACTTGCCTTTTGAAGAATGGTTGTTGAATAACAGCCGAATAACCCCTGAACAACAACGTGATCTCGATCTGCACTTGCGTGCCTGTGCATATTGTTCCGCGCTGGCTGAAACTGGGAAGGTGCTCAGCACTGCCAAGATGGCGACGCCTGCGCCAGGTTTTACCATGCGCTTCCAGGCTCGTTTGGCTGAGCGCAAGATCGCGGAGCGCAGACGCAAACTGTGGGGCGCCGCTCTGTTCACATTGGGAGGCTTGGTCTTGCTGATGTGGATGGTGGGACCCTACCTTGCTTCGTTTATCGCTTCACCTGCCACATGGATTTCGGTCGTCGTCGGGTGGTTGGTATTTATTGGAACAACCCTGTTCGCCTTGGTGGATGCTGGCGCAGTGATCTTGAGCATTGTTCCCAAGTTCCTGCCGCCGTTTGCGTGGCTGGTGTTGTTTTCAACGTTTGCTGGGGTGGGTCTGTTGTGGTCGGTATCAATCTGGCGGTTTGCCCAACGGGGGGCGCCGCAAGGAGTTTAATCTATGAATAAAATGCTCAAAACTTTAACTTTGTTGTTTCTGTTGGTTCTATTAATTGCCCCTGCCAGCCCGGCATATGCACAAAGCGGGGAGCCGGGGAAGATCGTCTTCGGTGATAACTACACACTTGAAAGCGGTGAAGAACTTAATGGTGACCTGGTCGTTTTTGGCGGGAATGTGACCGTTGAAGACGATGCCGATTTGAATGGCAATCTGGTGGTCTTCGGTGGGACGATCTCCAGCAACGGTAATTTGAATGGTGATGTGGTCGTCTTTGGCGGACAGATTTCACTTGATGAAAATGCTGTTGTTGCTGGTGATGTTGTCACGATTGGCGGGCAGTTGACCCAAGCCGATGGTGCCGAGATTCAAGGCGAAGTGATTAAAAACGTCTCGCCTGAAATTCAGATCTCCAATGGTCGGATTCCGCCAGATGTGAACCCACCTCAGATTAACATTGATTACAATCCCTTCTGGACTGTAGCTGGTATTTTTTACCGCGCTCTGATCGTTGCGGCGCTGGCAATGTTGGTGGTGATCTTCCTCAAGCCGCAAATGGAGAATGTTAGTCAGGCAATACTTAGTCAGCCTGTGATGTCTGGCGGGGTGGGATTGCTGACCGTGTTCGGTGGACCCATTTCCATTGTGGTTGTGGCTTTGGTTATGGTAATCACCCTGATACTTATTCCTGTAGCGGCTGTGGTTATATTTGTGGGTGCGCTTGCAATTGCTTTGGCTTGGTTGTTTGGCATGATCGCCTTGGGCAACGAGGTTGGTGAACGCTTTACCCAATCCATCAACCAGAGTTGGGCACCGGCCTTTACCGCAGGTTTTGGAACCTTCCTCCTTATGTTGGTTGGTGGCGCCATTGGAGAAATTCCCTGTATTGGGTGGTTGTTCGTAGCCTTGATCGGTTTCGTGGGGATTGGTGCGGCAGTGCTGACACGCTTTGGGACTCGGCCTATTCAGGCCATCCCAGTGAGTGTTTCCACGCCGCCAGCAAATATAGACCAGCTTCCACCGACAAGCTAAGCCTAAAATCCCTCATGTTATAATCAATCCGCCCCGATGCAAGAACGGGGCGGATTGATTTTTTGGAGGAACGTATGGCTTTGAAAGAAACCCCCATTCCCAATACAATTATTCATGATACACCGCCGCCCTTAATTGAAATCGCCGGCACACATCGTAAGATGGGACAACAGATCGGTGAGGCGCGCCGCGAACAGGTACAGCATAGCGTTGATAATGCGCATATATTGATTGACCAGTCTTACAACACCCTGGAACTTACCTGGGCTGGCGCAAACATTCAAGCGCGTAAATATCTACCCTTTGCAGAGGAACGTTATTCGCAATATGTGGATGAACTGCGCGGCATTGCCGAAGGGGCAAATGTTTCCTTTGATGATTTGATGGTCGTCAATGCCATGGAGGCGGTGACCATGGATGCGTTGCATCTTACACGTTGCACAAGTTTTGCCGTCAACGAACAGCGCACGGCAGATGGGCACGTATTGCTGGCTCATAACGAAGATTGGATTCCCGAGGATGAAAACGACGTCTATGTGATTTCGGCGAAACCGAACGATGAACCTCCGTATCTTGCCATGACGTATGGCGGGCTTCTGCCCAATGTCGGGTTCAATGCGTATGGCATTGCACAAGCCATCGATTCAGTGTATCCGAATGATTCGCGAATTGGCATACCGCGCCTTGTGGTGGCGCGTGCGGTATTGGCTTCGCGTCGTATTTCAGGTGCGCTTGGACGGACGCTCGTGCCTCATCGTGCGGCAGGCTATAACCATTTAATTGTCCACGAAAGCGGAGAGATGTATTCAGTGGAAGTCTCTGCGCGTCGTTTTAATATCTTGCATGGGGCAGATGGATATATGACCCATACCAATCATTATCTTTCTTCGACCATGAAGGAGATCGAGAAGGATCCTGAAGAATTGATCTCATCCCGGGTCCGTTATTTCCGTGCCAATCGTTTACTACGCGAGAACAGCACTCACACCATCAAAACTTTACAAGGGATCCAGAAAGACCATGTCAATTTGCCCAACTCGATCTGTAATCATAATATCGAAGGCATTGACCCCATGGACCGCGAGAGCACTATTACAGCCCTGGTCATAGATTTGACTGCACGTGAGATGCATATTGTGTGGGGGAACCCCTGCCAGAATACGTATCATACTTATCATCTAAGCGGATAATGCTTCTTTATAGGGTTGCAAACTTACCCATTCGCCTGTATAATCCCCCTTACATTTTTCTTAATTGGAGCATCAAGTGACAGATCAGAATCAGACCCTGCCCGCCCAAGGGAGCGATACCAATCCGCAGGGAGAACAACTCAATCATAATAACAATCAAACCATGGAGTCTTTGCTTAACGAGCAAGAACTGAATGTTGACCTGCCTCAGCCTGGCGAAATTCGCACAGGTATGATCGCGAGCATCAGCCACAGTCAGATCCTCGTCAGCATTGGCGCCAAATCTGAGGGTGTGATTTCTGGTCGTGACTTGGATCAACTGTCGGCTGAAGAACGTGACGCGTTGAAAGTCGGGCAGGAAGTCCATGTATATGTAGTTAACCCGGAAGATGCCAACGGGAATGTTGTCCTCTCCTTCAAACGTGCTCAGGAACAACTTTCCTGGGAAAACGCAGATAAGTTGCTGGAAAGCAATAGTGTTATTGAAAGCAAGATCACCGGCTTTAATAAAGGCGGTTTGATCGTTGCGGTGGAAGGCTTGCGCGGCTTTGTACCATCATCGCAGGTAAGCGCTTTGCGCCGCACCCAAACCACCGGTGATACCCCTGAACAGCGTTGGCAGAAAATGGTGGGGCAACCCATCACTGTTCGTGTTGTTGAAGTGGATCGCGAACGCCGCCGCCTTATTCTTTCTGAGCGCGCTGCCAGCACTGAATCTCGCCAATCTCTCAAAGAACGCGTATTGGATGAACTCGAGCAGGGCAAGGTCTACACTGGTCGTGTGACCAGCCTCGCCAACTTTGGTGCATTCATCAACGTGAATGGCGCGGACGGACTTGTGCATCTCTCGGAGCTTTCATGGGATCATATTGAACATCCCAAGGAAGTTTTGGAAGTCGGTCAGGAAATCAAAGTTAAAGTCATCAACGTTGACCGCGAGAAAAAACGCATTGGGCTTTCCGTGCGTGCCTTGCAGGAAGACCCCTGGCGCTCACGTGTTCAAAAGTACAGTGTTGGTCAGTTGGTCGAAGGCGTGATCACCCGCCTCACCAAATTCGGTGCCTTTGCCCGTCTTGAAGGCGACATCGAAGGCTTGATCCACATCTCCGAGATTGCCGAGCATCGCATCGAACATCCCAAGGAAGTTCTCAAGGAAGGCGAAGTCAAAAGCCTGCGCGTGATTCGCATTGACGCCGACCAGCATCGCATCGGCTTGAGCCTCCGCAAGGTTGATTCCGCCGCCTATGCCGATAAAGACTTCAAGCTTCTAACTGCCGAGTTTGACACTCCGGCATCAGATGAACCAACCTCTGATGCGCCGGAAACTCCCAGCGAAGAATAAACGAAAGAGCGCACTTCGGTGCGCTCTTTTATGATATGACACTTATCATCGATTCTCACCAGGATATTGCCTGGAACATGTTGACCTACAAACGCGATTACACGCGTTCGGTCGCTGAAACACGCCGCCTCGAAGCCAGCACGCTTATTCCAGAACGCAATGGGGAATCACTGCTGGGCTGGGATGAATATCAGCGTGGGCAGGTTGCTGTTATTTTTGCGACTTTGTTTGCCGCTCCCGCCCGAAAAAAGGAATTATGGGACTCAATTTGGTATCCCGATTCGGATACAGCCCACCGCCTCTATCGTGACCAGATCCTGCTCTACCGCAAATTAGCTGATTCAAACCCGGACAAATTCCGCCTCATCGCCTCAACAAAAGAACTTGATGCTGTAATCGAGCATTGGTCCAAGCCTTTGCAAAATGACGCGCATCATCCCATTGGCTTGATCTACCTGATGGAAGGCGCGGATGGCATTCGTTCGCCACATGAACTTGCCGAATGGTGGGAAATGGGCTTACGCTTGATCGGTTTAGCGTGGGCAGGTACAAGATACTGTGGTGGCACCAGCGAGCCTGGTCCTTTGACCGACGATGGTCGTAAACTTCTCTCTGCCATGCGCGAATATAACTTTATCTTAGATCTCAGCCATATGGATGAAGCCGCCGCCATTGAATCTTTGGACCGCTACGAGGGTCCGCTTATGGCAACGCATGCAAATTGTGCCGCCTTGATGCCGGGGTCAGATTCAAATCGTCATGTATCCGATCGTGTGATTCGCGGCTTGATCGAACGTGGTGGGGTCAATGGCGTTCTGCCCCTTAATTCATTCTTGAAAGTGGGATGGAATCGACACAAAGGCAGCCGTCGCGATGAAGTTCCGCTCGATGTCTTGATCGCGCACATTGATCATATTTGCCAATTAGCAGGTAATGCCGATCATGCTGCCATTGGTTCAGATTTTGATGGCGGCTTTGGTTTGCAATCCATTCCTCCTGAGTTGGATTCGATCGCCGATTTGCAAAAGATCGCTTCCAAATTGATGGAGCGCGGTTACAGCGAGTCCGATGCAGAAAAGGTTCTGGGCGGCAACTGGCTGAGATTCCTTAGGGAGCATTTGCCAGCATGAGCGTTGACCTTGGCTTTCGTATCTCTTATCTGCGTGTCCGTTTCAGCTTCATCATGGTAAGTTTTGGGCTGTTTGTATTCGTGGTTGGGGCAAAACCCAACTGGTTCGGCTGGGATAGAAGCCCTGTCGTTGGATTTATCCAGATCGCAGTCTTCTTGATAGGGCTGGCATTGATATGTATTGGCGGGTATGTTGGACTTGTAGCGATGTGGGGCAAAGAACAACGCAGTATTCTGGCTGACATTGGCTTGCGCCTGGTTGGGACCGGCTATGTTATCGCAGTCTTTACCGGCATGGCGGATATCTTTGGGCTGGGTTCACAACCTTTGCCGATGGTTCCCTACTTTGGACCCTGGCAGGCAGTGGGGGTGTTGATCGGTCAGGCTATTATTGCCCTCGGGTTATTTATGACGATCCCGTATCATTTCCTTATGAAGGGCAAAGAGAGTTAGAGATTGTCTGATTGTTAGGTTTGGGGATTTTTGATCGGTTTACCAAAAACTACTTTAATCAAGAATGTATTCGCTCCCAAAAGTTTATTCCCGATCTTCGTTGCGATTTTATCCAGCCAGACGAACAGGAATGGTTTTCTGATTACAAGCACAGCGATGGTGAACAGAGTCAGAAACAGTACATAAAAAACGACTCTAAGAATAAAAATCATTATGGAGGCAAGTAGAAAGAAAATCCAGGTAATGGGGGCAAGAAAAATCGCACCAAAGTGGAAATCGCGTTTCTTTGGATCGTCTCGTGCGAGGCGGGCATTGACGAGATAAGCATAGCCTGCGCATATGAACATAAATACCATTAGCAGGAAAAAGCCATTGCAAAAATAAGTGGGGTTATTTGTCGGCATAACTTCCCCGAAATATATATTCGATATTGTAGCACGTATATAAATAACAAACATCCCGTATCTTTTATGACACGGGATGTTTGGGTTTTGAACTTGCTGCTTATTTTTTATTCCAGAAATCGTTTAGCAGTCTCTGCCAGCATGGCTGTGCCGATGGGCATAGCGCGTTCATCAATATCGAATTTGGGATGATGAAGCAGGTATTCTTCATGCCCTGCCTTCTGTGTTCCCAAAGTGAACATGGCGCCAGGAGCATATTTCATGAACTCTCCGAAATCTTCTGCACCGAGCGTCTTTTCGATTTCGCCGACATTCCCTTCACCTAGCAGATCCATCCCGGTTTTTTCGATCACCTCAGAGACATACTTGTCATTGATCATTGGCGGACCACCGATCTCGTATCTGATTTCATAATCTCCGCCCAAAACCTTCACGATATCGAAGGCACGCTTGATCTCGGCATGGATTTGTTGATGGACGCTTTCATCGGTAAAGCGTAACGTGCCGGTGATCTTCACGCTTTCAGGAATCACATTTTCGGTGAACCCACCGCTAATGGAACCAATGCTGACAACCGCCGGGTCAAAAGGATTTAATCGCCGCGAAACGATTCCGTTCAGTGCCATGATCACATGTGCCAGCATGTAAAAGGGATCAACCGTCTTATTGGGATGCGCGCCATGTCCGCCAACACCCTTGATGACCGCATGCCAGGAATCGACCCCACCTGAATTGGGCCCGGCATTAATGCCGATCGTCCCAACCGGCTTGGATGGGTCGACGTGTTGGGCGATCACGTAATCCACGCCGTCCATCGCGCCCTCAGCCGACATCCGTTGCGCACCACTTAACCCTTCCTCATCGGTGGTCTCTTCGCAGGGCTGAAAGAGGAAGCGTACCCGCCCGGGCAATTTTTCTTTTGATAATAACAATGCCGCGCCGAGTGCCATCGCTGTATGCGAGTCATGCCCGCAGGCGTGCATCGCACCTTCATTTTGAGAGACATACTCCGTTTCATTCATCTCAAGGATGGGGAGCGCATCCATATCCGCGCGGATGGCAACCAGCTTGCCGCCTTCGCCGATCTCAGCGACGACGCCGGTCTTCCCGACCCCACGCTTGACTCTGTACCCCATCTTTTCCAGTTCATCCGCAACGATCTTGGATGTACGATGGAGTTCAAACCCGATCTCGGGATGCATATGAAAATCGCGCCGCCACTCGATGAGTTCTTCTGAAATTGCATGTGATTGTTTGAGCATGGTTTCTCCTATTTGGAATGCAGGAGCTCGTGTGCCCGTCAGGGTATGCTCCTGCATGTTGCGACAGCGAACTATCGCATTCCAGAATTACTTTTTAACCTTCGCCGTTGCCTGCGCAGCTGCTGCCAGGATTCTATCCAATTCCTTTTCCTGTTGGGGCTCCAACGGCGGGACCGCATGTTCGCGCAGAATTCTTTCGGCTTCGTCAACAGCATGATCTGCCATGCCTTTGCGTTCGAGCTTTTCTTCCCAGGTATCCCACGAATTGCGTTCGGCGAGTTTTGTAAGCGCGAGCTCGCCGCCACGGAGATATTTCATCGTATGTTTTTGCCCGAGGAAATTGCGTGTACCGTTCATTACATTGCCAATGATCTCAACCGCCAGATGTTCGGCATCCGCTGAGAGACCGGCGCGCAAGCGATGGACACTGCCTGCAAGTTCGTTATCCAAAACCATTTGTGCGAACGAGCCCATCACGCCTGCTTCCATTTCACCAATGCCAGAGAGTTCATCCGCACCCGCCAGCCCGGGGATGGTGGCGTTGAGTCCGCGTTCGAAGGCGTTCTGCGCATCGAGCGTATGGGCATTCGTTGAAAACCCATACACATTGACGGCGAATCCGTAATAATGTCCGAGTTGAACCGTGGCGGCGGAGGATAAGCCTAGTTCCACGCCGCTCCAGATCAAGCCCGTGCGTGGCTCCAACATCCCAAGTCTGCCGCAATACACAAAACCACATCCAGGATTAATAATTTGCGCCAGCACCAGCGGAGCAAGTGATTCAGCGCTTTGTTGCACGATACTGCCGGTGATAGTCATGGGCGAGGTTGCGCCGCCGGTAGGGCAGGGCAAATTGGCATGGACAATGCCCGCCTTCGCCATTTCAACGATCGCTTCAGCCGCGATATCATGCATGGTGAGCGGACTAACTGGCGAAAGCGACAGAGTGAGTTCGTTTGCAGGTGTACCGACCACAGCCGCCATTTCTACTGCATATTTAACTTCATGCCCGAACTGAATGCCGGGACCCTGCACTGGCTTGGTAGTATTGGAGAGCGCATGACGATACATGTGCAACGCCATGAGTTCATTCGAGACATCAGGAGGTGTGAAGAACGGGGTAACTGTGTTGCAGTTTGGCAAAGCGTCCAGCAAACGGATCGCATTGACAGAGTCTTCCGTCGTGGCAGTGTGATGCGTGCCTGTGCGGGCATCGAAAACATCACGCGCGCCGCCCAGGTTATGGAAGTACAGTTTCCCATTACCCAATTCGTTGACCTGACCATTGCGTCCGCGAATAACAGGGCGTTTGTTGGCTTTCGCAATACAAGCCATCACAAGATCAGGTGGGAAGCAAACGCGATTGCCATTCATGGTACAGCCTGCATCCAACAAAATATCAAGGCTGGGTTTGTGCGTCCAAATGACGCCCACTTCGTGCAATATCTTTAGTGTGGCTTCGTGCATCGCCTGCACATCTTCATTTGATAAAAACTTTAATGGCTCCATGGCTGCTCCTATGATGTTTATTTTTCCAACACCTTCGCTAAAAACTCCACTCGTCTGATCTCAGAATCAAGAAGGTTCTCAATCTTCAAAAATGAATGACCCTCATCTGGGTATAAAAGCAAATCCACTTCCTTGCCAAGTTCGATAAGTTTATCACGCGCATCCACCGAATCAACCGCAGGGCAACGCGGATCAATACCGCCACAAATTAACTGCACAGGCGCATTTACTTTATCCAAAAAGAAATAAGGCGAACGAGCGATCCAAAGTTCTTTATTCTCCTCAGGGTCGCCCATGTTTTCAATATTCCAGTGTTGTAAGTCTTCACGTGACTTGTTATGTGATTTGATCCAATTCAAAAAAGGCACAACTGCCGAACCGACCGCAAATAATTCAGGGTACATCGTCAAGCAGGTCATCGTTAGGTATCCGCCGTGACTGCGCCCCGTCACGCCGATTTTATTTTTATCAGCCAGGTTATTGTCAACCAAATATTTTACGCCAGCCGCGCAATCATCCGCATCTACACCGCCCATATCGTAGCGACTGGAATTCTGCCACTTTTTTCCATAGCCGGTTGAGCCGCGATAATTGGGTGCGAGCACCGTCCAGCCGCGTTCCGCCATAGTGCTCATGATTGGGTGCCATAAAAATTGAAAATGCCAATTTGGTCCGCCGTGGATGTTGATGATGGCGGGCGCGTCGTTATTCTTTGCGCGATATAACAACGCAGGTACTTGCGTTCCGTCTTTACCCGCATACCAAACTTCTTCAGGTTGAATAAATTCCTCGTCTCGCAATTCGGTGGGCAATGAATTCGTCAACTGTTGTTTCGAACCATCTTCCAGATCGATCTTCCACAAATCACATGGATGACTTGGATCTTCATAAAGAATTACAACGCTATTGGATGTGAACTGCGGCAGATAATGGACTCCCGCCCCGATCTGGATCTGCTTAACATCAGCGCCTCTTTCCTTAAACTGGAAGCTGGTTCGTGCTCCTTCAGCATGGACCCAACCGATAGTTTCCCCGCTCTGCGACCATGCCGGTTGTGTATCATCGCCGACAGATTCGTTGACCCAGGTGATTTCCCGCGTTTCCACATTGAACAAACCAATATTATGCCATTCTCTGTTCTCAGCCGAGAATGCTAAAAATTTTGAATCAGGTGACCATACCGGGTTCTGGGCATTTAATACTTCGCCTTTGATCTTCAACTGAAAGGTATGGATCTTCGTCGCCTTGCGCGGACGATTGATCGGTATCACGTAAATGCTTCTGTCGCTGGCTGTTGATTCTGCCTCCAGCGCGATCCATTGTCCATCTGGCGACCAGGTCACATCCCAGCAGGGTTGAAAAACATTTTTAAGCAAGCGTCCCGGCGTGCTATCTGTGGGGAGCAGATGCAACGCAAATTGACCGTGTCGATCAGAAAGCACCGCCATCATTTTTCCGTCCGGTGACCACGAAAAATTAGGCTGGTGAGCATAAGCAATATCTGGTGTGAGATCAGATGATGTATTGGTTTGGAAATTATGAATGAAGATGTGATAGGACTCGCTACCATCTGGGTCGAGGGCGTACGCGAGCTTTGTGCCATCTGGAGAAAAGCGGGGAGAGAATTTGGCGCCAGCTACTTCTGGAGTCAAACAGCTTGCTGTTTGGTCAACGGGAGCAAGCTCCCTGATTCCAGATTCATACAACTCCCACGTGCCGTTTTTATTCCACGAAAAGACGATTCGTTTTCCGTCAGGTGAAATGTCGAATCGCAATCCGTTATCAATATTTGGGACACGCAGGAGCTGTGTGAGATTAAGCAAGATCAAATTCCTCGATGTAGGGTAGATGTTCGAGACCGGCTTGTTGAGCAAGGCTAAACACGAAGTTGTGGAGTCGACTCACTTTATCAGGATCCAACTCAGGACGACGATAAGAAGCGAGTATTTCCGTCACACGAATGCGCGCGCGGGCGAAGGCATCCATGAAACCGGATTCTTTCCAGCCACGCATTGAGTCACGGTCGATCACTTTGCCGGGCATGTGCTGTTCCTTTTGGAAGAGCTGCATGGTGATGCGCTGCTTGAGGAAGTCGCCGCCTTTGAAGTTGACGCCTTCATAAAACCCGGTGGCGAGTGTTTCGGTGTGAATCTTCATGCCTTGCACCATGCGCTGCGCCATTGCAATGCTTTCTGCATCAATGACAAGTTTTTCCGGGCTCTGGCACAGGAGCGAATCCAACATGCCTGCGCCGGAAATCATGTTAATGCCGCTCAAAGCCCCGACCATTGCGCCCATACCGCTTTCAAGACCAGCTTGCATATCCAAAATTTTCGATTCGGTTGCGCCGAGATAGGCGTGCGTTGGCAGACCCAGCGATTTACCAACTTGCGCGTACGATGAATCGATCATGGCGGTTTCCACAGAACCAAACGGTGTGCCGCCTTTGCGCATGTCGAATGTTGAAGGCGCGCCGCCCCAAACAATGGGAGAACCCGCATGCGCAAGTTGATGAATGGTGATGCCCGAAAGACATTCTGCGGCGTGCTGTGTGACTGCACCGAGCAATGTGACGGGAGCTGCTGCACCAGCAAGCGGCATCGAAACAATTTCAGCTGGTGCACCTGCGCGCGCTAATGCGATCAATTGACCCGCGCCAAAGTTGGACCAGATCAACGGCGGTGATGGGCAAACATCAAAGATGGCGCGCGGATGTTCACGTAAATTGTCGCGCCCGCCCGCGAAGATGGCGAGCATGTCGATCATGTGATGCACGGTTGTGTTTGTGAACGCGCCCGTGACGATTGGCTTCTTCGAAAACAACATGACCAGATATAAACGATAGAGGTCATGCAGTTCCTTGGGGACATCGTGACACACAATTGCCGTGGATTGCGCGTCGTATTGCGGTAGGCTCTCCGCCACTTTGATAATGCGGATCAAATCTTCTGTTTCAGATGTCTTATGCTCCAGTGTTTCCGGGATCAGGATCGCGACTCCCGATGAGCCTGGGTCGAACTGAACGGCATCGCCTCCATACTGGATCGTGGGGTTGCCATCGTAATCGTAAAGCTTGAACTCGTGTGGAACCGTTTCCAGTGCCTTGTGGACGATCTGCCCGGGAATGCGGACGATCATCGTCTCTTCATCCACTTGGGCACCGGCTTCGGCGAGCAGTTGCCGGGCTTCGGCATTCTGTACTTTGATGCCGGGCTTGAGCATAAGTTGATACGCTTCTTCGATGATGCGTGCGATCAACTCTTCGTTGAGCAGGGATAACTTGGGTTGCATGGCATACCTCCAGGGTAACTAAGAAATGTGAGTATCGAGTGTTGCCACTCGTTAATAACCACTTTTCAGTTGCCCGGGCGGAGCTTATGCAGGTTGAAGTTCTTCGAGAATGGGCAACTGTTCGATGCCGGCTTTTTTGGCAAGATCAAGCATGAAGGCATGCAGCGCTTTTTCTTTAGCCTCATCAAGCACCGGCTTTGTGTATGAAGCGAGCAAGTCCTTTACCATTATTTTGGCACGTTCAAATGTATCCAGCGAACCGGCTTTTTTCCAATCACGCATGGAAGCGCGATCAATGACATCGCTGGGTAAATGCTGTTCCGAGCGGAAAAGATTCATCGTGATGCGCTGTTTGAGGAAATCGCCGCCCTTGAAGTTGATATTTTTATCGTAGAACTCAGTGGCTAATGTTTCGGTGCGGAGTTGTACGCCTTCGAGCATGCGCTTTGCCATCGAGATGCCTTCGGCATCGATGATGAGTTTTTCAGCGCTGTGACAGGAGAGGAAATCCAACATACCAGAACCGGAGATCATGTTGATACCACTAAGGGCACCGATCATGGCGCTGATGCCGCTTTCGAGTCCGGATTGTGCATCGACTAGTTTTGAATCGGTGGCACCGAGATAGGTGTGGGTGGGCATGTTGAGCGATTTTGCAACCTGGGCGTATGAACAATCGAGCATAGCAGTTTCGACTGCGCCCATGGGGGTTGCGCCTTTTTTCATATCGAAGATGCAGGCGGCTCCGCCCCAAACGACAGGCGAACCGGCTTTGGCAAGTTGATGGATGGTGATACCAGCGAGACATTCGGCGGTATGTTGGGTAACGGTGCCCAGCATGGTCACGGGTGCAGCGGCGCCGGATAACGGAACCGAAACGATCTCAGCGGGGACGCCTGCACGCGCAAGGGCGATCAAATTGCCTGCACCAAAGTTGCTCCAAATGAGCGGCGGGGCAGGGCAGACATCAAAGATGGCACGCGGCTTTTCACGGGCGGCTTCATACCCGCCAGCGAGCAGAGCAAGCATGTCGATCATCTCAACGACGGTCTTGTTCGTGAATGCGCCGGTGACGATCGGTTTTTTGGAATATAACAATGCTAGATAGAGACGATACGAATCCTGGACTTGTTGCGGTACATCATGGCAGATCACGGCGGTCGATTGAGCATCATATTGCGGCAGTTGTTCAGCTACTTTGATCAATTTGAGCAGGTGCTGAGATTCGGTCTCGTCGTGCTCAAGCGTTTCGGGGTTGAGCATCGTGATGCCTGATGAGCCTGGGTCAAAATGGACGGCATCGCCGCCGTATTTGACCTTGGGGTTGCCATCGGCATCATAGAGATAGAATTCACGCGGCGTGCTTTCCAATGCCTTATGCACGATCTGTTCGGGAATATGTACCACGTTGGTTTCTGGGTCAACCTGTGCGCCAGCAGAGGCGAGCAAGTCCCTGGCTTCGTCGTTATTTACTTTAATGCCAGGTTTCAACAGGAGTTGATAAGCCTCGTCCAAGATACGAGCGATCATTTCTTCATCTAGGAGCAGAAGTTTGGGTTGCATAAGACACCTCTAAGTTTGATCTGATTTCTCTTTGGCGAAAGAGAATATAAGTCTGATGGTCGAGTAGCCCCGCATGATTTTCGCGGGGCGTACCGAGACCATCGTGTAACAAAAATATTATTGCTTATTGGTAGTCTCGACACCTGCACTTGCGCGCTGGTGCAAGTGTACGGGCGAGAAAAACACTCGCCTTACTCGACCACCAGTACTTATAAAGATTTTTATTTCTCGACCGATTTGATAATTCGTTCCAGTTCCTGACTAAGTTTTTCATCCAATGCATCGGGTTGATGTTCAGTCAAAGTTTTTCGAGCTTTGTTGACTGCCCAATCGCGCGCGTCATCTTTCTTGGTTTCCCATTCACTATATGGACGGCGATCCATGAATTGGGGCATGAACAATTCGCGCATATGTTTGCGGGTGTGTTTCTGCGCGAGATAGTGCCCACCGGGACCAACGTTGGCAATCGTTTCCAGTGCCAGTGTTTCTTCGTTCACTTCGATGCCTTGCATCATTTTGTGAACGATGGAGAATATCTCGCAGTCCATCATCATTTCGGCATAGGACCAAATACGGCTGCCATGCAGGAACCCACAGCCCAAGAGCATATCGGACATGACGATGCTTGCCATGAACGTGGAGAGACTGCCATCAATGCCAGCCTGCCAATTCGGTTCCTTGGCGCCGGTTGCGAACGAACCCATGGAAAGTGGAATGTTGTAAAAGTCCGCGAGCACGTTGGTGGCTGCGCCGAAGAGATAATCTTCAGGTCCGCCGCCAGTGTAGGAACCGAAGCGTAGATCAGAAGCAGTTTGTGCCGCCGCATAAAAGACGGGTGCCCCTGGATATGCTAGTTGTAATAATGCTGTGGCTGCGATCACTTCTGCGTTGCCGACAGCAAGGTTGCCTGCCATCGTGACGGGACCTGTCGTCAAACAAGATGCCATCGTCATGAAGCCGGTGGGTATGCCATGTTCTGCGGCGATCAAGGCCGCATCCAAACTTCCGCCGTCATGTCCAAGTGGGGGAGCAGTGCACTGCATCAGCGAAAGAATCGGATGCTCGCGGAGCTTGTCCTTGCCGCCGACGATCGCGGCTGCCATCTCCATGGCAGCTTTGGCTTCGGCTACGTTGTAGATGCTTTCGGTCTGCACGTGCTTGGTGGAGTTCTCCCACACGGCTTTGATCTCGTGCAAACCACGTGCTTCGACTGGTGCATCCTGTGCCGAGACTGCGACCCAATGGAACGCGACTTCCTCAGTGGCATCAGCCACGCGCGCGATATCTTGTACATCGCGCAGGCACGAGGTCCGTTTTTGATGCGTGTTGATGTCGATCACTTCCACGCCGCAGCCGTCTGTCCCGAGGTAGACGTGATTGCCATCCAGTGGCAGATCCTGTTGCGGATCACGAGCTGCGAGTGAGTAAGCTGGCGGACATTTCGTCAGCGCTTCTTCGATCAGGTCGCCTTTGGCACGTACAATCTTCTTTTCGTGATCGACCGTCGCGCCGTTGGCTTCCCAGATCTCCAATGCGCGCTTGGATGGAAAACGCACACCGACATTTTCAATGAGCCATAACGTGGCTGCGTGGATCTTTTTTACTTCTTCAGTTGTTAAGATTTCAAGCTTTAACTTTGGATTACTAATTGACTTGATTTTTTTGGACATAGTGCCCTCCCGAGGCTTATGTCTCTGCTCTCTCTGTGTTGTCCTACTATGGTGGTCGAGTAGTGGCGAGCGATAGCGAAACACGTATCGAGACCACCGGTGTATTTGTTTACTCTTTTCCAACCAAACGCTTCGCCAATTGCACCGCGCCAACGGCATCTTCAGAGGTGCCATCAGCTTTGATCTTTTCTGCCCAGTCTTTTGTGATCGGTGCGCCGCCGACCATCACTTTGATGCGCGGACGTAAACCTTCTTTATCCAATTCTTCGATCACTTCGCGTTGACGTACCATGGTGGTGGTGAGCAACGCGCTCATGCCAATGAGTTGGGCATCAATTTCAAGTGCCTTGCCGATGATCTTCTCAGCAGGCTGGTCTACACCCAGATCAGTGACTTCGAAGCCTGAAGCGGCGAGCATGGTGCCGACGAGCGTCTTGCCGATTTCATGGATATCGCCTTCCACGGTGGCAAGTACCACGCGTCCCATGATCTCGCGGGCTTCACCGAGTTTTAGCAACTCAGGTTCAAGCACCGCAACTGCGGCTTTCATGGCTTCACCAGCCATCACCAATTCAGGCAGGAAGGCTTCACCTTTTCCGAACTGGTCGCCGATGTAATTCACGCCCACTACGAATCCATTTGTGATGGTGTCCAAGGGGTGCATGTTCAATTCGATGGATTTCTTTGCAAGCTCAGTGGAGATATCGGAGTCTCCGTCAATGATGCATTGTGCCATCTGTTTTAAGATTTCTTCATTCATAGTGCAGTCTCCTTATTTTGAATTCTTCAACAGGAACGATACCTGTGCTTCTTTTTCGCGCAATAGTTCGGTGGGGACATCCAAATATTCTTCGAGCCACTTCCCAGATTCCATCAAATGCTCAATGGATTTTTGAACGGCTTTCTCAATGTTTCCTTTTTTAAAAGACTCGAGGATCGCTGTATGTTCCTTTTGCATGGCGTCCATGCTGCTTGCCAATAACTCGGGTTTGCGGAAGATCGCCTCGTACAACAGCCAATCGGGGAACGCATTGGACACGACATCATATAACTTGATCAGCAATTCATTGCCAGTTGCTTCTGCGATACATGCATGAAATTCGCGGCTTAATTGCCGGATGTGGGAGACGTCTTTCAACGAGTGGCGTTTCCCCATCTCCGCTAGCTTCTTTTCCAGACTTTTGAGCTGCTCGGGTGTTATATTCTTTGCCGCCTCCCGGGCGATGAGCGCTTCGAGGATCAAACGCAAGCCGTATGCTTCCACCACGTCTTTTGTGACCATTTCCCGCACGCGGACTCCGCGATAGGGGACGCGTTCTGCCAGCCCAGCCGCCACCAACAGATCCAGCGCCTCGCGGACCGGGGTCATGCTCACGCCGAGTTGGGTGGCGATATCGTCCTGTCTGAGCCAGTCACCGGGTTTATAGGTGCCTGAGATGATCTTGCCATGCAGAACATCAAAAATATCCTCTTTGAGAGGACGTTTCTGGATTAATTCACTTTCTTCGTTTACTGAGGGATTGCCAGCCATTGCACTCCTTGATTTCCCCATGATTATAAATTATATATAATTTTTAGTACAGGAATGTTGGCAGGTCGTAAATCATAACTCAGGCATGATTTACGACGGGTTTCTCTTTCAGCATAAAAGCCAGCGGCGAAGCAAGCAACACCAAGCCAGTGGTCATGATGAGTACGGTAGGGAAGCCATAATTCTCTGCAATGGGACCGGTGAGCAACATGCCAAGTGCGCCGGAGGAGAAAATGAACCCAAGAATCAAGCCAGAAGCCAGCGCCATGCCACCTGAGATCATGCGTTGGGCAAGTACGACCATGATGCTGTGCACGGAGCCTGTACACGCGCCTGCGAGCGGAATCAACACATATAACCAGGGTGACCACCCGATCTGACTCATGATGTAAATGGGTACAGCTGCCAGAAAAAGTGCGGTTGCTGCAACCTTCCCTTTGGTGAAACGGTCGCCAAGATTTCCGCCGATCACATTACCCAAGGCAGAACCGCCCATGAACAAACCAGCGATATTTCCATATGTCCCTGCGCCGAGTCCCATGTCTTTGATGTACTTGGGCACAAAGGCGATCATGTTCGATTGCGCCCAGGATTGCAACGTGGCAACGATGGCAAGCAGGACGATGAATCCAATACTGGCTTGCAAGCGGATCTTGCCGTCTCCAGTGGGTTTGGGGTGGGGGTGATTATCACGTAATTGATAGGCGAGTGAAAAGCCAATGGGGATGGAAACCACGGAAAGAATCACGAGCCAGTGTAACCCCAACCAAAAAAGGATTGCGCCTGTGATGATGGGTCCGATGAAGTGTCCCAATTGCCCCGCCATGAAGAACAAAGAGGCAGCGGTGGTTTCACGCCCAGCCATGCGATGCCGTCCCTGCAGAGTGGCTTGGGTCGTGCCAACAGGATGAAAGGAGGAAGAGCCGAGCGCGGCAATGATGAGACAGATGAGTCCGCCGGTCCCTGGTACGAGTGCTGCGCCTGAATAAAATATCGTCATCCATAAAACGCCGCCCGCCGCAAGCCAGCGTGGACCTACGCGATCGGATGCCCAGCCGAAAAATGGTTGGGTCATCGCGGATGTCCAAATGTAGATCGTGGAGATCAAGGCGATCTGCGTTTCAGAGAGACCGAGATAGGTTAGCAAAACTGGGCGACTGCTGTTGAACACATCCACCATGAAATGGCTCAGCGCAACGGATGAGAAGAGGGCATCAAAGAGTAGGGACATATGATTTGAGATTTTCGATTTTGGATCTACGATTGATCGTAGAGATGATGTTCGTTGATGTATTCGTATACAGATGGCGGAAGATAATAGCGGACTGAATGCCCCTTGGCGATGCGACTCCTGATCTCGCGTGAGGCGATCTCCAGCAACGGCGCATCTACATAATGGACCTTGGAACTGATCCCCGGCAGTTGGTTTTCCAGTTCATCCAAATTTGATTCGTCATGCGGACGGCGCATCACGCCGATCCAGTGACAGGCGTACACGAGTTTTTGCGGTTCGTGCCATGTGGGTAGATCACGCAATGAATCACCGCCGATGATGGGTACGATATCGGCATTTGGGTTTTGTTCCGCGATCAGTTTGACTGTATCCAGCGTGTAATGCGGACCCGGTCGATCCAGCTCGATGCGCGAAAGCTCAAAGGCAGGGTTATCTTTGATCGCAAGCTCCACCATTGCCAGCCGATGTTCTGGCGATGTGATGAATTGATCTTGTTTGTGGGGCGGCTCGGGTGTGAGAATCCAAAGCAGACGGTCGAGCTCCAGTTGCGTTTGCGCCTCCGAAGCAAGGATGAGATGACCGAGATGCGGCGGATCAAAGGTGCCACCAAAGAGTCCGATACGATTGGGCATGAGAGGAAGTATATCGCAAGTTTTCTTGTACTATAATTTGCCTTATGAACACAAAATCCCGTTACGAAACATTCAAATCTGAGATCCACACGCATAATTATTAGTGTCATGTTTTGGATGCGCCCATTCTCTTGCCTGCCAACATCTTTGGCGCGGACGATGCGCGTGCTTGGTTAGCAGAATATTTGAACAAATAAAAAGTGACGGTCATCTCTAAATTTGACCGTCACTTGAAATGCATTTCTCTTTTGTTGAGATGTCTACTTTAAATTAAAGTAGGCAGAGTAAATCTGATTACTATTTAGATGAAGGAATACTATGTAGCACCCGGAAGTGTTTGGAGTGGACCAATTGTAAATATATTGGTTTGAATCGATATCGTAGCGAAGGCTTGTATTGCCAGTTGCATTGGTTTCAATCGCATCTGTGGGGTCACTCGCAAATGCGCTGCATGAAGTAGGCTCGTATGTAATTGATGTAATTACGTCAAGATCGCTTATGTAATTCCCGTCAGCGTCGGTTAAGTGCCACTTAACAGGATATGTTTTGCCTGCCTTCCCAACATTGACCGTATCAGGGTTGTCAATTGGCGACAAAAAGCCGCTAAAGTTATATACCGGGCCAGTAATTTCTGGTAAACGCATGACTCCACTGGTTAATCCACTTACATCAACAGGGGTAAGACTATTGGTGGTTGTGCCATTGCCGAGTTGTCCAAAGGCGTTGTTACCCCAGCATTTGACACCACTATCTGTAGTTAGTGCACAGTTGTGATTTGCGCCCGAGCTAATTTGCGCGACACCAGTGGAGAGTCCATATACATTCACAGGTAAAGCACTATCAATTGTAGCGCCATTACCAAGTTGCCCATTAGAGTTGGAACCCCAGCATTTGGCTTCACCATTTGTTGTTATTGCGCAATGAGAAAGGTCACCAGTGCTGATCTGCGAAACACCTGTTGTTAATGCAGGTACATCTCCTGAACTTAATATTATTGAACCATTCGTATACCCTGCCCCCCAACATTTTACGCCTCCATTAGTTGTTATTGCACAGGTGCGGAAAATGCCTGATTTGATTTGGGTGACACCGCTACTATATCCAACCACATCTGTAGGTATAGGGTTGGTGAAAACAGCGGGATTACCATTTGCAAGCTGACCTCTGCGATTTGTTCCCCAACACTTGACACCGCCAGTAGTCAGCAAAGCGCATGTAAAATCTGTACCCGTACTTATTTGCGATACGCTACCGCCCAGACCAATCACCTCGACAGGGACCGAGCTATTTGTGGTTGTGCCATTACCAAGTTGGCCAAAACTATTGGAACCCCAACATTTGACAGTGCCATTATCCATTAATGCACAGATATGTTGTTGCCCCACGCTAACTTGGGATACGCCATCTGCCAGCCCTGCCACGTCAACAGGAATAGAACTATTGACAATTGTGCCATTGCCAAGTTGCCCTCGGGCATTACCTCCCCAACATTTGATACCACCATCTATCGTTACTACACAGGTATTAAATTTACCGGTGCTGATTTGAGCGATACCACTACTAAGCCCGATTACATCAGCGGGTAATGGGGCATCGAGCGTTGTGCCATTACCAAGTTGGCCCTGATCGTTTCTTCCCCAACACTTTACACTGCCATTCATCAGCAGAACACAAGTGTGATTTGCGCTGGCTCCATCGGTAAACATTCCACTCTGGCTTACTCCTGATTCCTGCCCGGTAGCAGTATAGGTGTATTCTCCGATAGCCAGTGGGCTATCCCAAAGTGTAACTTGGCATGACCAAGTTTCGACGCTGGTAACTACACCTTCACAAGAGGCAGTATAACCATTTGGCCCTACTACATCAACTTCAACCATTTCATTAGGCAAATAGCCCACCCCATCACTGTTGTCACCGCTGATGGTAACTATACTTCCAGGGGCGTAATCATCCTGATCAGTTTGTACAGCGGCAAACGCCACAGACGAAACAATGAACATTAATATCAGTGCTAGCGAAAGCGAGACTGACAACTTCTTTTTCATGTAAAAATCTCCTATTGTTGTTTGAAAATATAATGGGTAGTACTAGTAACGCCATTCAGTGTGTCGTAAGCATCACCTCCATTTTTTGTTGCTTAATTTTTGTACGAAATAATAAAACACTAAAGATTAATGACATGGAAATACGTCTAAATCATATTTCATTAACCCAATTGACAATGCTAGTACATTTGATAGTTGGAGTTAGCGATAATAAATCCTCCTCTGTACGCGACTTCCCGAAAAGTTATCACCATCCTTATTGATATTGTACTTTTTGAGACTATTAAGTCAAGGGAATTATTGCGTCAAGTTGGGACGAAAAGGTTACATATCTTGATGTTGTTGAGTAAATATGTCTGACATATGTGCGTATGTTTCATCGGATTTTTATGAATTTATGCCACGTTTGTGTTTTCAATTATTAGAACGTTTTAGAATATAATTTCGTTCATGAACACAAAATCCCGTTACGAAGAACTCAAGTCTGAGATCCACGCGCATAATTATCGGTATCATGTTTTGGATGCGCCGGTCATTAGCGATCTGGAATTCGATAAGTTGTTGAACGAACTCAAGCGGATCGAAGCTGAGCATCCCGATTGGGTGACTTCGGATTCGCCGACGCAACGCGCCGGAGCCAGGCCTGCTGACCGTTTCGACAAGGTTCGCCACCCTGCGCCCATTCTCTCGCTCGCAAATGCCTTTGGCGCAGACGATGCGCGCGCCTGGTTGGAACGTGTTTCAAGAATCGATGACCGCGTGGAAAAGGCGAAGTTTGTCGTCGAGCCGAAGATTGATGGCTTATCGGTGGTCTTACATTATCGCGATGGAGTCTTTGTGCAAGGCGCAACGCGTGGTGACGGCGAAGTAGGGGAGGATATCACCTCCAACTTGCGGACGATCCGTTCCATTCCCTTGAAAATTCCAGTGGAAGCAAAAGGACCGAAGCCGCCGAAACAGCTTGTGGTGCGTGGCGAAGCGTTTCTTCCCGTCCGTGAATTTGACGAGTTGAATCGCAAACTCGAAGAAGCAGGTGAGAAGACCTATCAAAATCCGCGCAATACAGCAGCGGGTTCATTGCGCCAACTCGACCCAGTGTTGACCGCTTCACGGCCGTTGACCATTCTGGTGTATCAGATCATTCACTCCGAAGGTGGGAAGGTGCCCACATCCCAATGGGAGATTTTGGAATATCTCAAAGCGCTTGGATTCCCGATCACGGATGTAGCAAAACGATTTGACAATTTTGAAAAAGCGATTGCTTATACCGAAACATGGGACAAGAAACGCGATGAACTGCCCTATGAAGCGGACGGTATGGTCATCAAGATCGATGACCTGAACCTCGCGCGTGAACTTGGCTTTGTGGGCAAAGACCCGCGCGGTGCGATCGCGTTCAAGTTCCCGGCGCGTGAAGTGACGACGAAATTGCTGGATATTCGCGTGACTGTCGGGCGGACCGGTGTCTTGATCCCCAATGCTGTGCTCGAACCCGCTGAGATTGGCGGTGTGGTCGTTGAACGTGCCACCCTGCATAACTTCGATTACATCGCTGAAAAGGACATCCGCGTGGGTGACCGTGTGCTGATCAAGCGCGCCGGAGAAGTAATTCCCTATGTGATCGGTCCAGTCGTTGACGCGCGCACAGGCAAAGAGAAAAAATATAAGCCGTCTACAACCTGCCCGGCTTGCGGACAGCCCGTTGAGCACTTTGAGGGCGAGGTGGCGTGGTATTGTGTTAATGCAGCCTGCCCTGCACAATTGGTGCGGAACATAGAGCACTTTGTCTCGCGCGGCGCGATGGATATTGTCGGGCTAGGCTCCCGCATTGTGGAAAAGCTGATCGAGACAGGTAAGGTCAAAGATGTTGCGGATATTTACACATTGAAGCGCGCCGATATTCTGGATGCCGTCACGAAGAAGGAACGCAAGACAGAAAAAGCGCCGCCCGGCAAGATCGCGGATAATTTATTGTCAGCGATCGAGGCTTCCAGGGGTCAATCATTGAGCCGTTTGATCACAGCGCTGGGCATTCATGGCGTTGGTGAGGTGATGGCTGGAGATCTGTCGCGTGCTTTCCCTGATCTTGATGCACTTGCCAAAGCGAAGACGGACGACTTGTTGCAGATGGGCGGCGTCGGTCCCAACACCGCCGAAGGGATCGTAGATTGGTTTGCACGTCCGTTCAATCAGAAATTGTTGAAGAAGCTAAAGGCAGTGGGGATGTGGCCTAGCGGTGGAGTGTCGAACGTCAAAACTCAAACATCTAGTGTGTTTGATGGTTTGACGTTTGTCATTACGGGGACGTTGCCCACCTTATCACGCGATGATGCAAAAGATTTCATCGAGTCACATGGCGGTAAGGTGACGGATAGCGTCAGCAAGAAAACAAGTTATTTGGTGCTGGGTGAAGCGCCAGGCTCGAAGTTCGAAAAGGCGAAGTCGCTGGGGGTAAAAATTATCGGCGAAGAGGAACTGAAGAAATTGGCAAAATAAAATTTCCGAAGGGATGGCATGCTTCAAAATCATGACACCCCTTCGGGGTTCGAATTCATTGAATTCTGATTTCTATAATAATTGCATCCCTACGGGATTGCGCGTTTTAGGAAGAGATGTGACGGATTGTAGTCCGTGGCGCTTAGGGTTTGTACAAATGAAATTCTAGTCCAAATAATACTTGTATCCCTCGGGATTGGTGAGTCAAAATCCCGAAGGGATGGTAGGATTCTAGAATTGAATAGAAGCAAAGAATAAATCCCGAAGGGATGACATGATTCGATATTAGCGGAGGAACCATGGCAGGTACATTTTCCCAAATTTATATTCAAATTGTCTTCGCTGTGCAGGGACGCCAGAATCTCCTCCAAAAAGAATGGCGGGATGAAGTTTTCAAATATATGGCGGGGATCATCAAGAACAAGGGGCAAAAGCCCATTATCGTGAACGGTGTCTCTGATCACGCGCATGTGTTCATTGGCTTGAAGCCTGCCATGGCATTATCGGATCTGGTACGGGATGTGAAGAATAATTCATCCAACTTTATCAATGACCATACATGGATCAAAGGAAAATTTAGCTGGCAGGAGGGCTACGGGGCATTCTCGTACGGTCATTCGCAAATCGAGAATGTGTATAACTACATTTTGAATCAAGAGCTGCATCATGCTAAACAAACATTCAGGGATGAATATATGGATATTCTCAAGAAATTCGAGATCGAGCATGATGTGAAATATTTGTTTGAATGGATTGATTAATTGCCCCAATTTTATAAATCCCCAAAGATGTGTCTAAAGAACTATGACATCCATCGGGATTGAGTTTTGAGTTATAGGTGTCGTTATAATCCTTTCGCCCCTTCGGGGTTGACTACGCTAGGTGAGTAAGCAATTTTGCGTGACTTCATTTTCGACTAGACCATAAATTGACTGATAAATAAAACTGGAGGATCATTCATCCTCCAGTTTTATTTCAACAGCCTTGTTCACGTTGTGCCGCTTTTCGATCTCGGTCATTACCCGGGCGCGGATCTTCAGCCACTCTTCGGCGGGAATAGCGAGGAAGGCGGCGACAGCTTGGGGGTCGAACTGTTTACCAGATTCTTCTTCAATGATCTTACGCGCATCCGCGTATGGACGCCCCATGCGATAGGGACGGTCAGAGGTCAGCGCGTCGAAGGTATCGGCGATCATGAAGAGCCTGGCGCCTAGCGGAATCTCCTCGCCGCGCAAGCCATTGGGATAACCGGTGCCATTCCATTTTTCCTGATGACCCAGCACGATCTGAATCTCTTCCCGTAAATACGGAATGTTATCCAGCATGTCGTGACCGGCCTGTGGATGGCGTTCAATGATTTTTCTTTCATCACCATCGAGGGGTCCTGGTTTATGCAAGACCGCATCTGGCACGCCGATCTTGCCGATATCATGGATGAGCGCACCGCGTCGAATGTTCTTGATGAAGTCCTTGTCCAACCCAATTTGTTCGGCGAGACGGGCGGTGTATTCCACCACACGGCGGGAGTGACCTTCGGTTTCGCGGTCGCGCAGGTCGAGCGCGGAGGATAATGCCTCGAGGGTCAGGTCATAGCTGTTCTGCAATTGGGCGAGCAGTTGCGCGTTGTTGACTGCCAGCGCCGCGCTATCCGCAATGGCGCGGAAGAGATCAAGGTCTTCCTGATTGAAGAGCCGTCCGCCACGTTTGTTGACCGCCTGGATCGCGCCGATGGATTTGCCTTTCAACACCAACGGCACCGTCATCAACGAACGCGTGACAAAGCCGGTCCATTCATCGGCGGAGCGGGCGCGGCGGCGGTCCTTTTGCGCATCTTTGATGATGATGGATTTGCGTTTCGAGACACTGGTGCCAACCACACTTTGCGCCGAAAGCGAAACAGCGAAGCCCTTGAGCATTTCAGATTCAGGACCCGTGGCATAGCGGCATTTGATGAAGCCCGCTTCTTCGTCCACCAGCCAGATGGATTGGGCTTCGGCTTTGATGGCTTTATTGACTTCGTTGAAAATACGTGGAATGAGCTCATCGAGATCAAGGGTTTGATGCAGGTGCGTGCTGATCTGATTGAGCAGTTTTTGACGCTCAGCGCTTTGATGCTGACGCTCATACAGGTGTGTGTTTTGGATCGCCACGGCGATGTGGATCGCCAGCGTGTGAAGCAGGTTGCGATCGGCGCGGGTGAAAGCCGACCTGCCGACTTTTTTATTCACGATCAATACGCCCATGAGCTTGTCACGCGCTACCAGCGGAGAAGCGATCAATTGTCGAGCGACCAGGTTGAAATGCGAAAGAGGCGTTTTTACATCCAGCCATTCAGTGTGCGGTGCGTTTTCAAAGTCCGATTTTTTGGCGGTGGCTGTGCGATAGGTCTTTGTGAACTTGCGGGCATGCATGGTGCTTCCCAACAGATCCCCGGCATGTGAACCAACGGTATGTTAACATTCCAGCCCGGTGCCCGCTTCATCGAGCAGCCAGATGGAAATATTCTCACAGCGGATGTCGCTTTGAATACTCTTGAGGATCGAAAAAAGCGTCAGATCCAGCACGGGCATGGCGCGATATGCCTGACCTAACTTCAGCAGGAGGGCGGGGGCAAGCGATGGCGCGGAGGTTTTGTTCATATCGATAAAGTTCATAGCATGTTTCGCAGTATACTCGCTACAGTAATAATCCCAATGCAACGTTAAAAATATAACACCACGACTCTCTCTGGGGTGCGAATTGGAACGCTGCAATTGGACATTTGCTGGGAAGGTCTCCATGCTAGACTCAAAACGGAATCGTAACAGACGTATTACCCAACTTTTTTGGATTTTGATCGGCTCCTGCCTCCTGTGTAGTTGCTCTGCCAGCGCGGACATTGCCCCCGCTGTGACCTTGACCGCTGTCGCGCCGATACGCAGCACACCCACCGCCGCATGGACTCCGACTCCCACGCGCCTGCCGGGACCGTGGCAGATCGTCGGCATCTACAACGCGGACCAATCCATCATGACCGCGGGATTTTTCAATGAGCAGGTCGTTGCTACAGGCGGAGTGGTCGGGCAAATGGGATATTCCAACGATGGCGCGCAGACTTGGCTGGTGACCGATGCCGTCGCGGATTGTCGTTATGGCATGGACATTGTCAGCCCGCAAGTGATCTGGGCGTGCGGCGGCGCGACCAACGTCCGCAAGTCGGTGGATGGCGGTAAGACTTGGTTGGTGTTGGCGGCGTTCGGCAATGCGCAGACGATCACCAATCCCTGCCACTCTGCGAGTTTTCTCGATGAAAATATTGGCTGGCTGGCGAACTCGAATTTATTTGGCACCACGCTCGATGGCGGACTCTCATGGACGATGCAAGCGCTGCCTGAAACTGCCAATAAGATCGCCACGATAGACACCTACGGATCAGGTGCAGGTTATCTGCTCGATCAAAGCGGTGTGTTGTTCTTCACTGAAGATGACGGCGCACACTGGCGCGAAACCAGCCGCCTCAACCTGGGCATGCTCAACATGTCTTTCTCGGTCTATCAACTCGCCGCCATGCGTTTCATGGATTCGCAACACGGACTCATCGTCGTTTCCCCAACGGACAAAGCCAAACTGGAACCTGTGCTTGCCTTCCACACCTCCGATGGCGGCGCGACGTGGACTTCTGAAGTCGTTCCCGTGGTGGCGGGACCCGTCTATCTCGCGCGCGATGGCAAGCTGCTGACCGTGATCTCGGGCGTGAATCAGCTTACGTTGTTGAGGTATGAGGAATAAGTTTGGTTGCATTATTTGGATTTATAATTAGGTAAGACTTGGAGGTTGCCATGACCCTTTTAGAACAAATCGAAAAACAATTGAGCGCCTTGCCCCCTGAAAAACAAAGTGAGGTATTGGATTTCATTGCGTTCCTGCAACAACGTGCCAATGCCTCGCAACTTGTAAAGCGACGTTCACTAAAAAAACATAATGCCTTTGGTTCGTGGAAGAATCGCAATATTGATGCGATCAAGTACCAGCAAAATATACGTGCCGAGTGGGGCATTTGATGATTGCAGTCTTTGACACGAACATTGTGATTGACGCGCTTAATGGGGTTGCCGAAGCCGATGCTGAATATAGCCGTTACGAGCGCGTACTGATCAGCCGTGTCACATGGATGGAAGTGTTAATTGGGGCAGAGGGTGATGATGCTGAACTGCGTGATTTCCTGGAAACACATTTTGAGATTATTCCGCTGGATCTGGCAGTGTCAGAAACAACCGTACAACTTCGTCGTGCTCATCGTATTCGCCTGCCCGATGCAATTATCTGGGCGACTGCGCGTGTGAATGATGCAGTTCTAGTCACGCGCAATACCAAAGACTTCAACCCTGAATGGGATGGAATTCGTTCGCCTTACTCCCTCTAATTTTTAATTTACCGGCGCGTAGTCAAATGAGTCTTCAACCTGGCGGGACGTGGACTTCTGAAGTCCTCCCCGTGGTGGCGGGACCCGTTTACCTCGCGCGCGATGGCAAGCTGCTGACGGTGATCTCGGGCGTGAATCAGCTTATGTTGTTGAGATATGATGAGGAATAAGAATCGAGCAGCATATGAAATATTTATTTGAATGGATGGAAACATGAACACATTCCCTGTAGGACCCCCAAAAACCATTTTTGATTGGGCTGCCTTGCGCGATGAATTTTGCAGCAAGCTTGAATTATTGGACCTGGACACCTTGTCCATTTTGTATGGACTTTCCCAAACGGTCGGATTTCAAGATGATGATTTCGTGCGTGAGGCGCAAGAATATCTGTCCAAATTCGCGGACCCGGTTCGAACGCGTTTCGATTTCGCCTATCATTTGGCGAGTGGGTTCTGGGAGGAGTATTCAGGCTGGGGCTATTTGGTCTATACCGAAAAACCTGCGAACGACCGCCCATATCGTGTTTTCAAACGTGAATATAACGGACCTGAATTTTATAGCGTTGACCTGCTCCCCGACGAGCCGGGTTACGCAGGCGATTTCGTGGATGGCTTCCATGACCAGGTGATGGATTGGTTGCTGGAAGGACTCTCTGTCTACGCGGATGAGCAGGAAGTGATCGATTATGCCTTTTATCTCATATCACGAATTGGCATGTGGGACACCTTTCTTAAAGAGCCGGATCAAGCCTTGATGGAAGCCGCCGCCAAAAAAGAGATTTCCTTTAAGACCAGCGCTGGCGGGAGAAGAATGGTCAGCCAGGTTATTGAGGCGTTTGAAAAAGAACGAGAAAAGAAAGATGATGAGCAGAAAACCAATGAAGAATAACTTCATTAAATGGTTCATGAAGTTCAACGCCTTCCTCATCCGCCTTACCAGCGGGCGGATCGGAGGCAGGCTCGGCACACAGACCATCCTTCTGCTAGAAACCACCGGGCGCAAAACGGGGCAGCCGCGCGTGATTCCCATCGCGTATTTCTTTCACGAGGGCGTTTATTTAATTGTCGCATCCAATTGGGGCAAGGACAAAGATGCGGACTGGTATTTAAATTTGCTGAAAGACCCGCGTGCAAAGTTGACTGTGAATGGAAAAACGATTCCGGCTGAAGCCCACGCCGCACAGGGAGACGAATACGCCCGCATGTGGAAATTCGCCACCGAACGACACCCGCCTTATTTGAATTACCAGAAGATGACCTCACGCCACATTCCGATTGCGGTGTTTCAGACGATTGATTTGTAAATACGTTGTAGTAAGATTTCAAGCGAAGGACTTGAAATAAGATCGTGCTATACTCGCAGAAGTTGATCTGGTTAATTGATAAGGGATATATCAGAGGTCTTTATGCCACAGGACAAATTAAATTCGGCAATAGCGGCTTTTAAATCCGGCGATAAAAATACTGCCCAGCAAATCTTGTCTGATTTGGTGAAAAGCGAGCCAAACAATGAAAATGCATGGTTGTGGTTATCAGCTTGTCTAACCAATGTTGAACACAAGCTACATTGTTTAGATAAAGTCTTGTCAATTAACCCTAACAACCAAAATGCTCAAAAGGCATTAGCACAACTTAAGCCAACTCTTGAACCGTCTCTTGACGACATAATTTCTGGTCATTCACAAAATGTATCAATGCCTACTTCCATTGCCGTGTCAACGACAATATTGATTTGCCCTTCTTGTGGTGGAAAGCTTGAAGCGCCTGATAACACTGATCTAATCCATTGTATGTTTTGCGGCACAAAAATTCTTCTCAGTCCGACTGAAAGAGCAAAAGAACAAAGTAATCTGAGACGTTTCCGTGAATTACTTGACGTTGCTATGAAAGCAGGAAATTATAAGGAAGCCGTTGAGTATTGTAATAATATTTTAGTTATTGAACCTAAAGGTCTTGATACATGGGTAATTAAGGCAACAGCTGTTTGCAATTCAAGTACAGAGTTGGTTGACCGTTATGATGAAGGAATAGAATACCTAAGAAAAGCAAATCAGATAGAACCCAGCAACGAAAAAATTCTAACGGCTTTTACTGAATTAACTAATCAACATGCAAAATGGTATTTAATTTTAGGCGCGAAATACAATAGAGAGTCAGCTAACTTGCTTTTACGAGGTTTGGATTCAAGGAGAGAATCAATTGAAGCAATGGAGTACAACATAAAGGCATTGAAATGTCAGCCCGATAATTTTCAGGCGCTTGAAAGTGTTGAGTTAATGGTTCAGGCAGGTTCAATGATAGGTATCAATTACGGAAATGATGTATACGAACAATTGCAAGTACTGAATGCTTGGCGCGCCAAGAGAACAGCAGAACAAAGATTGCCAAGCCTGCGTACAGAACTTAATAGATTAGATGTTTCGCTTGCTAAACTAAAAACCGAGTCGGGATTATTTACAAGTAGTAAAATTAAAAGCACCGAGACCAACATTCAAAAAATTAAATTAGAAATTCAATCCCTTGAAAAAGCAGAAACTTTTGAAGTGCCAAAAGCCAAACTGTAACTTTTTCAAATTATCTTTACATTTTATAAAAACGCTCTTTACGGAGGCGTTTTCGCGCCTTATTTGTCGTTTTCTTTTGGAACATAAGTTATCTCCTCTATCTCAACATATGATGTTTTAGGGGATAAATTAGGCTTGTAAACTCTTAGCATGATGGAACACGCATAGTTAGCATCGAATATTTCTTTTTTTAGTTTTCCTCTCATTTCAAGTTCAAGGATGAAATATAACCTAAAGAAATCTGGTTGTGGTTGTGGCTTTGGTCTAGCAAAGAAAAACTCAAAGAGCATAAAAAAAGGCTTTTTTGTTAGAAAAACAATCCTGTCATCTTGCAATTCAGCAAGATAAATTACTTGATGAGATTTTCTGCCTATCTTGGGAAGATCAAAATAACAGCCATCCTTATCCAATGTATTAAAAGACAGTGGATGGGGTTCGCCAAAATCATCATAATCGAAGTCATGAAACCCAGTTAGCTCAATCACCATATCAAGCTCTTCGTCTGTCTTGTTCTTTATAAGAATTCCAGCACGGTGATAAGGGGTAGGAAAATGATAATGGTATTCTTCAATTATGATTTTTGATGGTTCAAAAATCTCTAACCGATTATGTAGCTCCTTCCCTGCGAGGTACGGAGCACGAAGAATGTTTACAATGCACAAAAGTATGAAGTAAGGCACACCAACAATCACAGAATCTATAAACAAATCAAGGAAGAAATTCATGGCTGAATTTCTTCCCAATACATAGTACCTTGCAATTCCAAGTGTAATAGAATAAAAGAAAGCAATGAGAAAGGCGAGTCGTGTCCCGAAGAACTTCCCCATTTCCTCTTGGAATTTTTCCCAAACTTTTGAGCGAAAGATTTTGTTGTCCATCTTCCAATTTTACCCAAACACGTGGCGTTAAGGGATACTTGCCAAACATTAATCGTTTGACTGGCAAGCGGGGATATTTGTACATAAAGGTTACTTATAAAGATGAGTCTCTAAAATTTCTTATCTAAATACAAATTTCCTGTTTTACCGTATCTCAGCCCTTATGATAAAATACCGCCACTAAACAAAGGACGCCTTGGGGGAGCACGTGTGCCGAGCGCTATTCTCGGTGCGAGCCATTTGTAAATCTATTTAATTTCGGAGTACAACCTATGCCAAGAAGAAGTCTCGCTCGCCTGTACAAGGACGAGTTCACTGGCTATTCACTTGCCAAATTTCAACAGGACCTGCTCGCAGGTCTCACCGTCGCTGCGGTAGCGTTACCGCTGGCGCTCGCGTTCGGAGTATCCTCGGGTGCATCCGCGGCGGCGGGGTTGGTCACTGCCATCCTCGCGGGCTTTATCATGGGCGCTCTCACCGGCGCACCGTTTCAGATCAGCGGACCCACCGGTGCGATGTCCGCGGTGCTGATCGTGTTGGTGCAGCGCTACGGTCTCACCGGCATCTGGGTCGCTGGTCTGTTCTCGGGTTTGATCCTTCTCATCATCGGTCTCCTGCGCCTCGGTCGCTTCATCGCCTTTATCCCTTCGCCCGTCATCAGCGGCTTCACCTCCGGCATTGCCCTCATCATCTTCATCGGTCAACTCGATAACTTCCTCGGTGTCAAAACGCCCGGCACCGACACCGCCGCGCAAAAATTCCTCGGATATTTCCACGGCGGATTCGCGCCAGACTGGCACGCCATCGTCATCGCCCTCGTGGTTATTGGGACGATGCTTTTCATGCCGAAAAAATGGAGTGCGCGCTTCCCCGCGTCATTGCTTGGACTCATCCTTGCGACGGCTCTTAACTACGCCTTGGGTTGGTCCACCCAAATGATCGGAGCCATCCCGCAAACGATCCTGCTCCACGACCGCCTCAGCCTTGCCAGCATCCCCTGGACGAATCTCGGTGACTTCATCGCACCGATTCTGACGATCACCGCGTTGGGCGCCGTTGAATCATTATTGTGCGGCGCAGTCGGTTCCAACATGACCGGTATCCGCTTGCAGGCAAATCAGGAACTCATTGCGCAAGGTGTGGGCAATATGCTCATCCCGTTCTTTGGCGGAGTCCCTGCCACGGCGGCAATCGCACGTTCCAGTGTCGGCATCAAATCCGGCGGACAGACTCGTTTGGTCAGCATCGTGCATGCGGTTGGAATATTATTGTCCATGTTCCTGCTTGCGCCGCTGATGGGACGAATTCCGCTCGCGGCGTTGGCGGGCGTGTTGATGGTCACCGCCGTCCGCATGAACGAATGGGATGCGATCAAGTTCATCTTTGGCAAGCGCTTCAAGACCGATATGATCGCCTTCACCATCACGATGTTCGCAACCATTGTCCTTGACCTCACGCAAGCCATCCTTATTGGTTCCTTCCTCGCAGGCGCGGTCTTCCTCAATAAGATCGCCAGCATTGATATCGATGTTCAGGACGTGGATATCGAACGCCTCAAACAGCGCGGCGTTGAAACTGCTGGCAAGTGTAAACATGTGAGAGTTGCATTTCTCACAGGTCCGCTGTTCTTTGCGGCGGTGGGTCAGTTCAACGAAGCATTCCAGAATCTGAAAGATACGCACGCCTTGATCCTATCTATGCGCGGCGTGTCCCTGGTGGATACGGCGGGTATCGAAGCCATCCATCGTCTGCATGAACGCCTCCACAAACAAGGCGGCACGCTCATGTTTGCGGGCGTCCACGATAATGCCCGTCAAATGCTCGAACGCGCCGACCTGATCAAAACGATCGGTGAAGAAAACTTCTTCTGGTCCAGCGACCAAGCCATCGTCGAAGCAGAGAAGCGTGGCTGTAAGTTCTGTGCGTAGCGCATCCAATCCCAAAGGGATGTCAGGATTCTAGTCTTATAGCCAAGACCGAAAATAAACCCCGAAGGGGTGATATGGTTACCAAATCCATTACACCCCTAGTATGATGAGAGGGACACGGCAGGCCGATCATCCCAAGGTCCAAAGAGACCGTCCCGAAGCGCAGGTCGCCGTGTCGCTCATTCATGTAGCCCGAACAGTTGCCTGGTCATAAAGAACGTAT
>Ga0210377_10000019_pt1 | contig 164437 bp, 150 predicted proteins | sample PLM4_65_b1redo_FD_155480 | JGI IMG/M metagenome (GOLD analysis project Ga0210377, IMG submission 155480) | Groundwater sediment microbial communities from an aquifer in East River, Colorado, USA - PLM4_65_b1 redo | ecosystem: Environmental > Terrestrial > Soil > Riparian zone | place: USA... | reverse complement strand
GCACGTCAGTCCTTGACAAGGTGAACCACCAACTGGAGAGCCGGATGCGGGAAATCCGCCAGTCCGGTTCGGAGGGAGGGGCGGCGCAAATCAATGCGTCGTCCCTACCCCTATCAGTGGTCAAGTATATGCCTGTAAAGACTGGATTACCGTTTACACGGGAATGACGGAATATGCCCACGACACAATGAACCGCGAATGAACGCAAATCGACGCGAATTAAAATTAGCTCATGGATACCGCCTTTTTGCTTAGCGTTCATTCGCGTAAATTCGCGGCTAAAAACATCCGTGGGTTCCGGCTTGCCCGGGTTAGGATTGCCATGAAAACAACCGTAGTATGCGGCTTACTGGGTTCAGGAAAGACGACGTTCATCAGGAATTTCGTGGCCAACCGATGGGAAAAGACCGTGGTGCTCGTCAACGACTTCGGGAAAGCCGGCATCGACGGCGAGATCTTCTCGGCAGGCGGCATCGAATCGGTGGAACTGCCGAGCGGGTGTGTCTGCTGCACCCTCAAGTTCGACCTCATCACGACCATCCAGCGGATCATAAAACAGTTCTCGCCGGAACACCTGGTGATAGAACCGAGCGGCGTGGCTTCGCCCTCCGGCGTTCTGGAAGCGCTCGAGAGCGCCGGCGTCGGCAAGGCAACGGTGATCGGCGTCGTTAATGCCACGGAATTCACGGAGCTGTACGGGTCAGGGATGTACGGCAGCTTCTTCGAGAACCAGATCGTAAACTCCGACATCATCCTGGTGAACAAGACCGACCTCGCCGACGAATCCGCGATCGTTGCCGCGGAACAATTGATCAACTCCATCAATCCCCGCGCTGTACTGCTCCGCGCGAGGAACGCCGTGATCGACATTCCCCTGCCGGATATTTCTCACCCGCTCCCATTGCAAGAGAGGGCCGGGGTGAGGGGGAGTGTTCCGGGTCTCAGGCCTGCTCACCTTCATTTCGAGACGCTCTCGTTCAAACTGGCGCAGGGGATCGATCTGGTTTCGGTGCGGAAGCTCTTTAATAATCTTGCACAAGGGAAATTCGGGCGTGTGGCGCGGTCAAAAGCACTGATCGATACGTCAAAAGGTCCTTACCGTTTTGACATCGCGTTCGGCAAGGTGGACATAGTGCGGTTTGACAAAGCTATTGAGGAAAGCAGGCTGGTGGTTATCGGGGAGAAACTGAATGCAGCAGCGATCCAAAAAGCGGCAGCGGCTTTTCATCCTATCGATTTTTGTAGCGACCGCTGACTCACCCTGCACCTAATAGCTGTATCTGACCCCCAGGCTGACAAGGTTATCGGTGCTGTTCGTGCCTGGCAGGTTGGAATCGCTTGCCTGGTGATCATAGTGCGCGTCGATGAACCATTCTCTCATGAGCTCATATTCAAGACCTGCTGATACCGTGTTGGCCGTCACTTTGAATCCCGAAGGTTCGTCATAGTTGCGAACAAGGTAACTATAACCAAGAAGGGCTGTCGTCTTTGGAAGGATCACGTAGCCGGCTAAAATACTGACGGCGTTGCCGTTATAGCTGAACAGGGCGGAATCAGCGCGGTCCTTCTCGTAAGTATAACTTTCTTTCAGCCAGAATGTCGTACTGAGCTGTTCCTTTACCGCAACAGACGCACCGTAAGCAGTACTATCACGCTGCGAATCGCCGAATCGTTTGAGCATGCCGTTGATCGCGACCTTGGCGGTCACCATCCCGCCCAACCCCTTATTGAGCCCGGCGCTCAATCCGCCAATGGTGGAGTTGAGCAGGGTAAAACTGCTGTATGACGTGTGTTCCACACTCCCGGTCAGGAACAAGAACGTGTCGTCGGCGATCGTCCTGAATGCTCCCAGGTCTGCATAAAGATTGATGGCCGTATCGCTGTTCGACGTCGAGCTCGATCCGGTATAGGAAGGCCCCATCTTCAAGACACTGCCCGTCATGGATCCCCCGGGAGTACCGGCCATGCCTGCATTGCCGCCGCGCTTGTCGGACAAGAGTCCAACAACATTATCTTCGTAACTCCCCTTGATCGCCACGTTATAATAGATTCCCGCATGTACGACCGGGGTGAAAAGAACGATAAGAAGCGCGCTCGTAAAAATCATTGCCGGTATTTTCGTTGATCGAAGGCCTCGCATGGAGTTTTTCCTTTCTGTCTTGTTCGCGCTTGACATTTTTTAAGAGACTCTATGCATTATCATAGCATGGGAAAATAGAAAACAGGCAGCTGCAAAAACGTGCAACTGCCTGTCAACCTTCATTCACCTGCATACATCAGAACACTACCGTCTCGAACCTCCCGTGCCCGTCCCGGCGCCTGACCCCATTCCCGGGCCGTGGTCCATGCCATGGTCCATTCCTGAATCGCCGCCCATGTGGTCACGGTCGCGTGTCCTGTCCGGGTCATGCTGCATGGTTCTCTCCCGGTCCATGGTCCGCTCCGCGTTTTCCGCGGCCTTGTCGGGAGCGGTTCCGGATCGTATCTCTCCGGCATAGGCATTCGTAGCAGCCATTATCCTGCCTGCTCCGACTCCCTTGTTGATCCCGCCGGACATTACCTGCGAGGTTTTATCAGCCGGTGCGCCGGCTGCCACGGTCTTGCCATAGGTGTTCGTCATCCGCTCGGTTTCGCGCGCGGTGTACTTGTGCTGTATTGCTTGCGCAGCGACCTCGGCTGCCTCTTTCTTCGCGCCTCCTGCTGCTTCTATGGATCTGGCGACCGCGGCAAGGTCCTTGCCTTTCATTCCCTGGTCCATGGATGCTTCCACCACGCGATAGGCGTGCTCCACCGGCACGCCCTTTTCAACAAGGCTGTGGAGCGTGGCTGTTGCCTGGGAGTGGTCTCTGGCATCAAGCTTCTTTTCCGTTGCCTGTTTGTCGATATTTGCTTTAGCCTCATCCAGGGTAAGCGCAAACGCCGTTGTTCCGAAGATCAGCGTACTTACCGCGACGATCGTTATCAATAATTTATTCATGGTGTTCTCCTTAGGATATCATTTTTTAATGATCTGCCTACTGCGTTTTACTCCGCTTACCGCCTTCCGCCCATGCCTCCCATGCCCCCTCCTGAACCGGGACTGTGCATGGAGGACCCTGCTCCCGGTCTTTCCTGCATGTCATGCAGCATCTCTCCCCGCTCCATGCGGGAATTCATGCCGGAAACGACCTCGCTCATGGGGCGATTCTTTCTGAGCTCGTTGACCATGTAGCGCTCCATGGCCTCCAGGTCCCGTTCGGAATAGCCCCTGTCCACAGCCGTATGCACCATGTTCGCCGCCTGTTCGGCAGTCATGCCGCTCCCGACAAAGGTGGTCATCGTATCCACTGCCCGGTTGAACAATCCCATCGATCCTTTCCGGTCCTTCACGTGCTCTCCGGTCCTCATGACGGCGTCCCGGGGGATAGCTCTCTCCAAGGCCCTCGCCACGGTCTCGACTGCGGCATCCGAGCCTTTTGCGCCTGTTGATCGCATACCCTCGGACTCGAATTTATTCACCATCGGCTTGGCCGCTGCCAGGTGCTCCGAAAGCCTTTGGGTAACGCCGGCGATCTTCTCGGGAGGCACGCCTTTGGCGAGCCCCTGTTCCATCCGGTCGAGAACGGGTCGTACGGGCAGGTTCTGTTCCTTTGTCTTTGCCGCCGTTTCGAGGAACCCTTCGACATGCCGGCCCTCGGCACCCTGTTCCAACCCCCGGGTTATGATGAGCGAGACATCCTCGGCAGGAACGCCCGCCGCCACGGCCCGGTCGGCCTTTGTCAGGATGCCCGTCTTCGACTCCTTCGGAAGCCCGGACCTTTCGACAGCGATCCGCGCTTGTTCGAGATGCGCTTGGCCTGCATCTTCAGCCCTGACGCAGGGCGCTGCCCCCAGAACCGCAGCTGCAGCCAGGAGCAGCGGGATAAGGACCTTGAGAACGGTTGTCGTCATTTTATTCCGTTTCATATACTGACCCTCTTCACCGCATTTTTATTTCCGAAACCATCGTCACGGTAGGCTTCCGCATCCGGGTCGGTCACCCATGCTTTGCCGTCCACCACGAACATATAACTGTGCTCCCCGGGCTTTAACGGCACGCTGATGGTCCAGATCCCGTTTTCCTGTCTGGTGAGCACGTGCGTGTCGGTCTTCCACTTATTAAAGGTGCCTGCGACTGCGATGTGGTGAGCTTCAGGCGCGTGCAGGTTCATGGTCACGTTCACGACCTGTTCCTGCTGCCCGATCATAGCCGTCTCCACGGGTGCGTTCCGGGTACGAACAGCGAGAGTGACAACAAGAGCAAAGACCAGCATAGCCGCAAATGCTGTGGCCATGTTCCACCTGAGTACGCGGCCTTTGAGCACGAAATCCCGGATGCGCATTCCCAGGGGCGCTTTCCTCGGCTGCAGCTGCCGCATGACCGCTGCGGTAAAGAAAGGAGGCGCGGGTATCCGTTCGCTCGTCTCGACCGCCCGGACCACCCGCAGAAGGTCGTCAAATTCTTCGTTCAACACAGGATCTGCCTTGACCCGGTCGGCCAGAGCCTTCTTTTCATCAGGCCCGAGGTCCCCGTCCAGCAGCCGGTGGATGATCTCCTTATCGAGTTCATTTCGTTCTTTCATAACGTGACCCCCATTCCTTCCAGGAGCTTCCTGAGCATCTCCCTGCCCCGGTGCGCCCGCACTTTGAGGGCGCTTATGGAGACCCCCAGAGTATCGGCGATCTCCTGATAATCGAGCCCTTCGATATGCTTCAGGATGATCACCTCGCGGTAATCCGGGGGCAGTTTGTTCAGCGCCTGCTGGACAGCGTCCCCGGTCTGTCGGCTGGAAGCGGCCTGCTCCGGCGTGCGGTCCGGGCCTGCGATATCTTCGCAGATATCGTCCACCGGCACGGTCTCCCTGGTGGCCCTGAAATGATCGCGGCACTTGTTGACCACTATCCGGTACAGCCAGGAGGAGAACCGGGAATTGAACTTAAAATCACCGAGCGCATTATAGGCGGCAATGAAGCTTTCCTGCGCCATGTCTTTGGCGGTATCTGCATCTCCAACCAGCCGAAAAGCGATGTTGTATGCCAGGTCTTTATAGGCGTCCACCAGCACGGCGTAGAGGTCGGCCTCGCCGGCCAGCACCTTCCGAATGATCCCGTATTCGTCTTCAACTCTGTCTGCATTCATGTCTCACCTATTAGACGATGATTGCGCGAAAAGGTTACTGCAAGGAATCTTCCCGCACCTGGAGCACGGAGTTCTTTTTGCCGAACCCGTCGTCCACTTCGGGGACAAAGGGGTCGGGCCGCCACTCCTTTTCGTTTATGACGAAGAGATATTCGTACCGCCCCTCAGGAAGGGGGAGCACGATAGCCCACAGGCCTTTTTTGTCCGGTCCGGATAAGCGGTCTTTACGGATGTCCCAGGCATTGAAACTGCCGGCGATCGCGACGCTTTTCGCCCCCGGCGCATACAAAGAGAACGAGACTCCCTCTTTCGTCATCATCGGACCCGGATGCTTCGGTCCACAGGCAACGAGCAGCGAGCAAAACAACATCAAGGGAAGTATGGTCAGACGCGGTTTCATGGTTATGGGCAAGCTCATCTCTTGTAATGATAGCGCGCATGACACAGGGTCCGCAAGGTAAAACAACATGCCCGCAACTTTGACCAGGGAATGCGGAGGACAAAACAACAGCAGCCGGACCTGTATCCGGCTGCCGCAAACTTACGGGAATGAAACTGGATTATTTAAAAACGAGAGAACGGTTCAGATCGTTCCATTAGTCGTGGTCAGCCGGCTGATGAGCGCCTGCATGTCAGCGGCCATGAGCCCGGATCTATTCATGGTTGAGCCCATGAACGTCGTCATGGCGTTCGCCAACCCGCTGGTCCCTGCCGTGGGCTGCATCATTGTCCCGCCGCCATTCATGTTCATGCCGCCGCCCATCGTGATAGGGGTGCTCCCCATCATGCCGTTCATGGTGCCATCGGCGGCATCATTCATCATTGCCGTTACCATGCCGGAAGACTTCGGCATGCCCAGGGTCTGTGCATATTGCGTCATGGCCGCTATGGCTATCCCATAATTGATCCTGTCTTGTGTTGCCCCGGCTCCTGACCCGGCAACGAGCGGATTCATCGGCGTCGTATGGAGAATGTCATCTACCATGAAATAATGACCCATTGCCGTGTTCGCTGTCTCGCAGTTCGTTGTGGTCATGCCGCTTGCCATCCTGCCTGCCCTTGCCTGGGCCATGGAGGTAAGAGGGGTCACGTGAATTCCGGTAATGGTTGCGCCGCTCGACATCATGGGAATAAGGGCCGTCATCACATCGCCCATGCCCATGGTCATCACGGACCCGGTCGCCTCGTCCGTATAGGTCCCGCCGCTCATCAGCAGCATGACCGGACCGGTATAATTATCGATGTTCATGCTGAAATTGCCCTGACTGTCCGTCATGGCGCTGGCAAGCTCAACACCTCTCGTGCCGTTGGTCACCGCATATGCCACCATGGTGCCGCTGTTCACAGGCCCCTTCACTGCCGTCCCGCTGATCGTCCCGGTGCTGGTCGCACCCGGATCAGTCGCGCTGCCGCCCCCGCCGCCGCATCCGGAAAGCATGAACAAAGAACCGAGCATAAGAACAAAAACAACCTGCAGATATTTTGATCTACTCATTTCAGACCTCCTCAAGTCCATTCGATGATATGTTCATTGCACCTTGGCAATGATATTTTTGCAGCATTCTTGGATTAGACGAAGGCAAGTGAGAAAGGTTACAGCCATTGCTCCTTTTTATTCCAACCGAGGTTATGACCCGACCAAATGTCGATTTTTCAGCATCTTGTGCGTCTTCAGGCAGGGCCTATACTACTTTGGATGGACAAACGTGGCGTTCGCGGGATCAAGGTAATAGTATGGAGTCGTCGGAGTGCTCAGGGAAGGACAACATCACGCAACACCTGGAGGAACAATATCTCTTTTGATTCTGCTTCCGACAAAGCCCCGTCAACCCGGCGCATTGTTCTTTCCCCCTCATTTCCTGAAGCGCGTTAACGTTTGAGCTCAGGGAGCGGTCCGCCAATGCAATAACCAAACGTGGATGAACGGGAGAAAGCTGGCCGCCGTACCCAGCGCGAATGCCAGCAGCAACTTGCGATCATCAACGTGCCCGTGTGTAACCGCGTACTTCGTTGCAAATAGGCTCAGGGGAAGATAGAGCACTGTTCCGGTAATCGCTCCCGGCACATAGGTCATCTGCGTTACCGAATAGATGAGATGAAAGAACCCATTGCCGAAGTTTACAAAGAGCAGCGCAAGCCCGACCCAAATCACCCGGGTTCCAAGCAGGCCCAGCATTCCGAACAGGACGGTGAAGCCAAATACGTTGAGTAGTTCAAGCGTTACTTCGGGTGGGACCAGCGAAGCAGCCTGCTCAATGCCGAATACGCCGACAAACGCATTTCTAAAGTTTCCAGGCCACCCGTATTCTTCAAATTGATGCAGCCCGACGGCCGCCAGGTGAAGATAGACGAACCAGTGGAAGTACGGCCGTGTGGCGAACTCACTGCGCTTGCGCCAGGCAATGGCTGCAAACATCGCTGCAACAAAGAGACTGATGAATGGCAGATAGGTCACAGCAGCCTCAGCTTTCTTGTCGGATCGAGAACAGCTCCCCAGGGGGCCAAGCGTTTGAGTTCAGGACCGTCGACCCTGCGGCGAATAGTCAGGAGCCGTCGCGCCCGGTTTTAAACCTCGGAAGCCAACGACCCACCTCAGAACTGTAACACGCCCATTCGCCCCCGAACTGAGAACTCAACCACGGCTCCTCGTTAACCAGAACGCGAACGTGGAAGCCGACTGCGAGGACGACCGAGTACAAGGCAAGTACCGGCGAAGTAAGAAACAGAGACCAGCCGACAACCATCATGAGCACGCCAACATACATTGGGTTTCTCATGTAGCGATAGAGCCCTACTACAACCAAGTGCTTTGGCGGGTCCCACGGAGCCAACGTTCCTTTGCCGGAAACATAGAAGTCACGCACACACCACAACAGCCATGCGACGCCAAGAAGCATTACGAGCACACCGGGCCATAAAATGTTTTTGCGCCACGGATCAATCAAAGCCAAGAGCGGAGGCAGGATGAACGCCGCGACGCCTGGTAGAACTACAAATGCGAGCAACGCACGGAAGAACATAGTGGCTCCTGACGATGAGTCGGTAGGTTGGGCAGAACAAAGTGAAACTCAACGTCTTTACAAGTTTAGCAGATACTCAACTCTGATTGCCGAGATCATGTCGGGTTTCGCACTGCTCTACCCGACCTACGGACTACCGCGTAAATTCGAACGACGAGTCAGCGTGCGCTCTCACGCTCTCGTTCCAGTGCAACCTCATATCTACCCGTCAGCGCCCCGCCAATTTCCCGTGCCCGATAGGTTGCAAAGGTGATCCGATCCACGGTCAGCCTGCAGGGGTCCTTTGGAAAGGACAATAATCTCTCGAATACCACGCTGCCCGGAAAAGCGCCCGAATAAAGTCCGACGGTGATATGGGGAGTATAGGCGCTCCGGCTGATCTCTTTTCCTGTCGTGGACAACAGCGCCCTCACGCGATCGAGGCCGCCATCCAGGTCAGCGACTTCCAGAAAGGGGGCGGAAGCAAAACTGCTCAGACCGCCGATCTCAACGGTAAATGGCCTGACCGCTGCCGCTCTCAGCAACTGCGCATCATTTTCCCGCTGCCCGGCACTGTAATCATCGTCGTACCGCGGCGTGTCGGCGAGAAAGCCGCACACATAGACCGTGATATGCGGCTGCCGTTGATAGGGTTTGATCAGGAGATCGGAAAGATGTTCCCTGGCAGCAGCGATCTTTTGAGAAAGCTCCATGCCGCTGAGTTCAATGATCCAGACGGAGTAGTCCTGGCGACCGCGATGCCACTCGGGATAATCACGAATGGGTGAGGGGATGGTTTCCTGGTTCCGGTGAAGCATGCTGGATACCTGTCTCGGTGTCATAGCCGGCTGCGGCCATGAAGCGTATTATTACTTTCGCTTCTGTTTGAGCGCTTTATCCTCGTACATCAACTTCTCAGCCCGCTTCAGAAGATCATCAATGGTGCAGGGAGCTTCCGGATCGCACCCGGACAGGCCCAGGCTGATGGATAAGGTGTAGGAGCGGCCATTCTTTTCGTTTTGTGCCCTGATGTGCTCCCTGAACCGGGCGATGACCATATCAACTTCGGTCTTATTGCCGGCCACGGGGATAACAACAAATTCGTCGCCGCCGATGCGGGCAATGATGTCCGTTTCGCGAAACGCGGCCTTCAGAACATGTGCCGTATCGATTATCGCATTATCGCCTTCATGATGGCCGAGCACATCGTTGATCTGCTTGAGGTTGTCCAGGTCGGCATAGAGCAGGAAGACGGGATGCATATTGCGGCAGGCCAGTTTCAGCAGCGGCACCGCCATCGTAAAGAGTCCCCGACGATTGTAGAGACCGGTAAGTTCGTCGGTAAGGGAAAGATTGCGAAGCTTGTCCTCCATCTCTTTGAGGTCGGTGATATCTTTTGAGTCAACGGCCACGGCGGTGATCCCGGCGCCGTCGGTTTTCACCGGGCTGAAGGTGCGCAGAAAATACCTGTTGTCCCTCCGGCTGAAATGTTCTTTCTGGATCGTATCGCCTGTTTTGAAAACAGTATCCACGCTTTCTATGATCTCAACGGTTTCTTCTGCAGTATGAAAATCACTGTAGGCCCGGCCGACGTAGTCTTCGTTGCTCAGACCGAGCCGCTCGATATGTTTTCTGTTCATGAATACATACCGGCAGTCGGCATCCAGCAGGTAGATCGAATCCGCTATGGATTCCATCACCGAACGAAGCCTGTCCTCGCTCACGCGCAGTGCCTGCTCCGCCGCGATCCGGGCATGTTCCAGCTTTTTGCGTCTGCCAACAAATCCCGCCATCAGGACGCCGAAAAGGACCAGGATCGCCATGAAGAGAAACCGCATATAGAGCTCATGCGTGTCGCCGATCAAGGTCGCCGTCCAGAACGATCCTTTTGCAAATGCCAATGAGTCGACCAGGGCATCGATGATCCACGTCAATATGCCGCCAATGATCGAAAAGAAAATTATTTTTTGTCCGTCCTTAAGCATGTGCATGACCCGCAAATAGCCCACCTGGCCGTCAATACCGGTGAATATCGTTTTTACCTGCCGCTAAAAATCTACTTCAGGGAATTCTCCCGCTTCCTGCGCTCGGTGATCGTCTCGCCGGCGATGCCCCAGTTGTCCGTGTCCACTTCCTCGATGACCACCACGGTGGTCTGAGGATTTTTCCCCAGGATATCGTGCAGCATGATGGTTACGCCCTGTATCAGTTGTTTCTTTTGATCTGCCGTGGCGCCCTCCCTGGTGATCTTGATATTAACGTAAGGCATAGCGTCCTCCCTTTCGGATCAGAGAAATATGGCAGGCGGTCTAGGACACACGGCGGGCGCCGAGGAAATGTTTTTTCCAGTAGGGATCGTCGAGGCTTTCGGTCCGCACGCGCTTGCCGGAGCTCGGCGCATGCACGAAGCGACGATCGCCGAGGTAGATGCCCACGTGCGAGTATTTTTTTCCGGACTGTGTAAAGAACACGATATCGCCTCTGCGTATGTCGCGCCACAGGACCGGCACGGTGCGCTGTCTCAGCGGACCGGTGCCGTGCGGCAGGTTCATGCCGGCGGAAAGATAACTGTAGCGCACGAGCCCGCTGCAGTCAAACCCCTCGGGACTGTCGCCCCGGTACTGATAGGGCCTGCCGACCATGGCGAGGGCCGTGTCCGCCGCCTTGTCAGCCGCGGCAGCGGAGTATTTTCCCGATGGACGCGGAGGGGCCGACACACAGCCGGAGAACAGGGCCATGCTGCAGAGTAGTGCTATGATGAGAGAGCGCTGATGCATGTCCTGCTCCTTGCTTTGGAGCATACTAAGCACTCGCGGCATGAAAGTCAATCGGAAGATCAGATTGATGGACTGAAGGCTGAAGACTGAGACGACAAGATCGAGACCCACCTCCCCAACCCCTCCTTGCCAAGGAGGGGCTACGACCGTAGTTATCCTATTATTAATGGTCTCATAATAATATAGACATTGAACACGGTCCCATCCCCCTCTCAATCTCCCCCTTGAAGGGGGAGAAGTTGATTTTCACCCTCCCTTTCAAGGGGAGGGCGGGGGTGGGGATGGGTCTTGTAAGCTGCCTGATGTACGGATAATTATGAGACCGTTATTAACTTCATTCGCGCTCATTCGCGTAATTCGCGGTTAACCTCTTTTGCCAGACCGAACGACCTTCAGCCTTCAGCCTCAACACCTGATTCATCCCAACCCAGAATCCCCTTGACCGCTCTTCCCTGCCCTGTTATATTCCCTTCATGAAACATACTATCACCTTCATCCCGGACAGCGTCACCGTCACGGTCGACGACAACACCAATCTCTTCAAGGCCGTGAAATCCGCCGGGGTCTACGTGCTCTCATCCTGCGGCGGCAAGGGCAACTGCGGCAAGTGCAAGGTCGTGGTCAAGGAAGGCACGGTCGAACCGGGCAAGTCGCGCTCATTCCTCACTGCAGAAGAGATCGAGCGAGGCTACGCGCTTGCCTGCCATTCCAAAGTGAAAAGCGACCTGACGGTCGAGATCCCGCAGGAATCGCGCATGCAGGCCAAACACAAGATCGCCACCGGCGCGAACACGGACGAGATCATCAGGCTCATGGAGGCCGCCGGGGGATGCCTGGAGTCGCGTATCAGACGCGTGTATCTGGAGATCAATCCGCCCACCATTGACGACAACATCGCCGACTACGAGCGGCTCCGGCGGGCGCTCGATCAGAAGGGTTTCGACGCCTCTCACCTCCATATGAACTACCTCGTGCTGAGCAAGCTGTCGCATGTGCTCCGCGAAACGAACTGGAAGGTCACGGTCTCCCTGTTCACCGTCACCGCGGTGCTCGAAGTGCTCGACATTTTCCCCGGCGATGTCACGAAGGCCCGCTACGGCGCGGCGATCGACATCGGCACGACCACGGTCGTCGTGTACCTGGTGGACATGGCGAACGGCCATATCGTCGGCACGGCCTCGACCTACAACAGCCAGGTGAAATGCGGGGACGACGTGATCACGCGCATTGTCTATGCCACGGAGCGGAACGGCCTCAAGGAACTCCAGGGGCTCGCCGTGGATAATATCAACAGCCTGCTTGCGGATCTGGCGGAAAAGAACAGAGTTCCGCCGGGCATGATCGACTACGTGGTCGTTGCGGGCAACACCACCATGATGCATCTCTTCTACGGCATCGACCCGCAGCATATTCGGGAAGAGCCCTATATCCCGGCAGCCACCTTCTTCCCGCTTGTCCGGGGCAAACACGCCGGGTTCAAGGCGGATCCCCAGGCCATCATCTACTCCATGCCGAACGTTGCCAGCTACGTGGGCGGCGATATCACCTCAGGCATCCTGGTCTCGCAGATCCATAAGCAGGACAAGGTCTCGCTCTTCATCGATATCGGCACCAACGGCGAGATCGTGCTCGGCAACAAGGAGTGGCTGGTGACCGCGGCCTGTTCCGCCGGCCCGGCCTTTGAAGGAAGCGGCATCAAGTTCGGCATGCGCGCCATGGAGGGCGCCATCGAAGAGGTGGAGATCGATCCGAAGACCTACGAGGTGAACTTCCGGGTCATCGGCGACGTAAAGCCCATCGGCGTCTGCGGCTCGGGCATGATCGACGCCCTGGCCGAGATGTATTTGTCGGGCGTCATCGACCAGAAGGGAAAGATCCGGGAAGAGATCGGTTCCAAGCGAATCCGGCGCGGCGAGAGCGGCCTCGAGTACGTACTTGCCTGGCGGGTGGAAAGCGCCATCAACAAGGAGATCGTGCTGACCGAGGTGGACCTGGACAACCTGATCCGCGCCAAGGGCGCCATCTACGCCGGCTTTGCCACGCTGCTTTCTCATATGGGCATGGGCTTCCATGACATCGAAAAGCTTTACATCGCCGGCGGGTTCGGCAGGTACATCGACGTGGAGCGCGCCATCACCATCGGAATGCTGCCCGACCTGCCGGTCGAGAAGTTCCAGTTCCTCGGCAACACCTCCATCATGGGCGCCTACTATGTGCTGCTCTGCGACCGCTTGCGGCACGAGGCAGAGGAGATCGCGAAGAAGATGACCTACGTGGAGCTCTCTGTCTCGCGGAGTTTCATGGACGAGTACATGTCCGCGCTGTTCCTGCCGCACACGAACCTGGATGCGTTCCCGACGGTGAAGAAGGAGCTGGAGAAGAGGAAGAAATAGGGCAGGAAAAACACTGCAGAAACAAATACAGGCTGACCGGATACTTTCGGTCAGTCTGTTGTTTTTGCGATCGATACAACCGTGCTGACGAACAGCTCAGCGGCGGGCTGCCGCCTTCAGCGATATCCCGTCGTGACAGTTAAGCGAAGCGCAACCCAACGTCGTTTGTCGGGTTTCGCGTTGCTCTACCCGACCTACAAACTGCACCTCCACAGAATCTAATGAGGCGGTCTCTTTCTCAGGACCAGAATGGCTGTCAGGATCACTGCTGTCAGCACCAGCCATGCCCACTTGTACGGCACTTCGTAGTGTGACGTGATCATATACTGGATCACGATGACGTTTGCGATCGTTAACAACATCTTTCCCATGCGCCCCCCCTTTACGTCAATGCAATTCTTACCTGCTTCAGATCAACCGCAGAACGACTTTCATCATGGCCTTCGAAATACATCGGATTTCTACACAGGACCGGGCGATTCGGCCTTACTTCTATTCGTAATGCGTCCAGAGGCGCAGGACCTTGACGATCCGCTCCTTCTTGAGCACCTGATAGACCACGCGATGCTGGATATTGATCCTGCGGGAATACGCGCCGGCAAGGTCACCGACGAGCTTCTCGAATGGAGGATGGGACTCAAAGGGATTTTTTTCGAGGATTTCCAGGATACGCTGCGCTTGTTCCTTGAGTCCGGAGCGAGCAAGCTTCTTCGCGTCCTTCTGTGCCTGCGCTGTATATACGAGCTTCCAGCTCACCAGACGAGCTTCTCCGTGCACTTCTTGACCGGCGTCTTCATACCCGCTCGGATGGATTCCCGCATGCCGGGGATCGAAAGCAGGTAGAGCGTCTCCTCGATCGCCCGCCAGTCTTCCTCGCTCACCAGCACGGCATTATGGCGCTTTCCCGTGATCTTAATCGGCGCATGGGACTCTGCAGCCTCATCCACCAATGCGTACCAGGACGCCCGGGCCTTCGTGACAGCAACCGTCTTCATGTCTGCACCTCCATGGATCCATAATACGCAATTCCGTACGCTTTGTCAATTCCCCCAAATAAAGGGCGGGCCACGATATCAGCAACCATTTCGTGTTTTTTTGAAACGCGGAGGAAAACACAGGAGAACTGCGAAGTGCACCTACAAACCCGCATTTCCAGACAGGCGAAACACGACCCTCTCGACGGAGAAGTTAGGGAGCGCTAGCTACAATGCGCTTCCTTTCTACTTCTGCCGCCTTACCCATAGCAAGAAGTACATTCTCTAACAAGGGAATATCTAGAGTTGAAATATTATTCTTTTCATAGATATATCGCCAGAATACAAATGGATCATCACCAAGATTTTGCAATTGCGTCCTGAACGTGTTGGTATCAGTCAGGCTATTCGCAATGATGGAAAATGAGTCGGCGATTTTTTTCTGGTACGAGGGCTGGATTCTGTCATATATCTCAGAATACTTATGCCCGTGCAGATCAACACCTACAGCGTCAATATCAGCCTTCGTCTGCGCGGTAGGATAAGGGATGACCAGAAAGAACTTAAGAAGCAGTTCAATCGCAAAGCTCTTGCACATAATAGCTGGTGCGGCGAAATCGACATCCCGCGTTTGAAATATGGCAGATGAAGCCATATCACCAGCGCGGGAGTAAGCATGGGCAATATTGAACAGTGCGCTATTAAGTGTGCGAGTACCTGCCTTGGACAATAATTCGTCGATGTTTGGCATCGACTCGGGCATAACATTCTCCTCTCAAGTGGAACGTTTGTGCTTTCATGAGCACCCTAACGAACCACATTTGGTGTTTCTCCGAGTTCTTGCTCCGAAAGCTGGCTTGACCCACAAAGTTAAAGCACCATAGTCAATCGAAGACAGCCTGATATAGAACCAGGGGCCATACGACCGGGACGAGGATGAGCGTGTCGAGCAGCAGGCTGAAGGGGAGGTCCAGGGCTGGATAGGCCGGCGGTTCTACATCGTATTTCTCCCGGTAAACGCGGAGGACCTCATCGTGCTGTACGCTGGCGTGGAAGTCGAGCCGGGTGCCGCTATAGACCATTGGGCTTTCGCTCGTAAAGTGAGTGGCTGTTGTCAGCGTCGCGCAGCTTGTGGTCAGCACCAGGAAGATCAGCATGGCAGAGACTAATCGTCTGTTCCGTGTCATCATTGCTCTCCTTGAGTCCCTCGGTTCGAACCATCTCCCCAACCCCTCCTTGGCAAGGAGGGGCGGGAAAGAGTTCCTCCCCGCGAGAACGGCCGGGCTTACTTCAGATAGGCGGAAAAATAGGGGGCCATTTCTTTCAGCATCTTTTCCGCTGCCATGGGGACCATGATGGCGAAGACGTTCAGGTTCACCAGCGCGTGCACATTCGCGTCGCTCCGCGCGGCTTCGATCATCCGCTGGCTGAAGTCCTTGTTCAGGATCTTCACTTCGCCGTAGATCTTCGCAAGGCCCTCGATCCCCCATTTCGGATTCTTCCCGGCCTGCTCACGGATGAGCTGCGCCACAAGGAACATGGCGACCGTTCGGTAGGCCGTTTCATCCAGGCTGGCAAAGGGAAGATGATAGCGGGCCATGGGCTTGAGCGGGTCCATGATCGGGCAGCCGCTGGTGGCCATGATGACGCCGAGCAGCGGGCTTAAGCCCTCCTTGAGGGAAGTAGCTTTGCTATATGCCCGTTCCTTGACAACGACGGTCACGTCAACGTTGTCCTTGGAAGTAACCCCTTTGAACTCCTGCACAACCCCCGTGAGATTCGCGGCTATGGGACAGTAGGAATGGCGGTCTATATCGAGAGGGCAGTGCGAGCATTGCTTATATTCCAGGCGCGCCCATTCCGGCAGCTCCTGTTTCCGGTCGGCCACGAACAGGAGACTTTCCCGGTCCAGATGGATGTCAAATTTTTTGGACGTACCATCCTGAAATTTAAAATCGTACACGATCTTTATCTGTTCCGCCACGTTCTGCTCCTCCTCGTATCAGTGCGTTCTGCCTGCCGCTGCGGCGCGTTCACGCTTCGTCCTGCACCCGGCTCATCAGGGAATCGATGTACTCCCAGAGTTTCTTTTTCGGCACATACCAGTCGGCGTCAGTGACCGTGATGTCCAGGGTGGCCGTTTCCTCGTTCCAGTCTCCCAGGAGCCGCACGCCGTGCTTCTGCGTGTCAATGGACCAGGGGTTGTAGCCGTTCACGACGGCGCCGTGGGACATCAATGCATTGATGATCGCTTCCACCTTTGCCCGGTCGATACTGCCGTAGGAATGGGTTCCGTGTTTCGACATCTGTTCGGTTGCCTCGCGCTGAACGTGCTTCGGGAGAGCGTCATTTGTCATGATGACATTTTGAACAAATGAGGTAGTTCTTCATGGAAACCTCGTGGCAGCGGCCGCAGGACCAACCCCGAGTGATCTTATTCATGCTTATCTCTTCGGCGCCCTTTTTCATTTCATACAGTGCCGGCATCAGAAGATGGGGTTCATGACAATCAGTGCAGGACAGGCTCTTCGCATGAACTGTCCCGTCAAAGACCACCTGACCCGCTCCTTTTCCTGCATAAGTGATAGTAACCCCGCTTTCCACAGCGTGCGCGCTGTTGGCAAGAGAACAAAGGACCATGCAAAAAAACATGATAAGGTGAGTAATGTCCGTTTTTTCCGATACTTTTCCGTTGCTGCGGCCTTCCACATCCTTGCTCATACTGATCAATGCCTGTCCTCCTTAAGTGATTGCCCGGTTCGGATCGTCCGCCTCCGAACACGGTCCGGCCAAATACGGTCTGCATAGTATCGCAATCGATTATGAAAGGAAACCGTTATTCGTGTCGAAAAAACGGGGCTGCTCAGGATCGTTCCGCCTGTTCAGCTCGCTTCGAAAGAAAGGTGCTCAAACCCTGCTGGAACGGGACCGGCTCGATGCCGAAGGCGTCGCGGATGTCCTTCATGCTGCAGACCGTGTCCTCCTGGAGCATGATGAGCTGGTCCAGGGTGATCGGCGCCTTCGGAAGGACTGTCTCCATGACCCGCGCCAGGGGCCGCATGAACAACAGCGGAAGGTGCAGGGCGGGCCGCGAAACGCCCAGGACCGCGGCAATGGCCCGGGTGACCTCTTCGTAGGTAAGCTGCTCCGGCCCGCCGAGTTCGTAGAGCTCGTTCAGATAGGCTTCGCTGGTCACGGCCTTCAGAATGCAGGCCACCACGTCGTTGATGAAAATGGGCTGCACCTTGGAATCGCCCGAACCGATGATCGGCAGGACCGGCGAGAGCCGGATCATGTCGGACAGCCTGATGGTGAACTGGTCGCCGGGTCCGTAGATAAGCGACGGCCGAAGGACCGTCGAGGGAATGCCGCTGTTGCGCACCAGTTCCTCGGCCTCCCACTTGGTCCGGTGATACTTGCTCTCCGCATTGGCGCGAGTGCCGAGGGCGCTCTGGAACAGGAAGTGCCGCACGCCTGCTTTCCGCGCCTCTTCCACAAGATTGCGCGTGCCGTCCACATGCACGGACTGGAACGTGGCGCCCGGCACCTCCTGGATGATGCCCACAAGATGGACCACGCGCTCCACTCCCTGGACGGCCTTTTCCAGGGACGCTTTGTCCGACACATCGCCCGGCACGACCTCGACGCCGAGGTCGAGCAACCCCGTCGCCTTTGCCGGGTTCCTGACCACGGCCCGGACGGGAAGGTTTTCCTGCCGCATTCGTTTGATCAGGTGACTGCCAACGAAACCTGTACCGCCGGTAACGAGTATCATGAAGGACCTCCGGGAACATAGTGTCGTAATGCAAAAATGTTTCAAGATTCATACGTCAAAGGAAATCTTTTGTCCGCAGATTTCGCAGATGGACGCAGATTTTAAAGCAATTCCAGTCTCATCAACCGCGAATGAACGCAAATAGACGCTAATATTTTTTTAATTCGTGTATATTCGCGTCCATTAGCGGTTTTACCCGCTTCGATTTCATCTGTGAAATCCGCGTCTTTTAGAAGCGACTACTTTTGAATTCCGCGAGTAATCTTTTACCTTCAGCCTTCAGTCTATCCACCTTCAGCCGATCCCTAGAACAGCGCCGGCATCCAGATCCCGATGTTGAACGTTCCCTCGCCTTGCTCATCAAGACCCTTGGCGACGACGAGCCGCAGCGTCACGGGCAGGTGGTACGCAATAGACAGGTCCAGCCGCAGCTCGGCGCCCACGGCGCGTTTGGCGTCCGAGGATCGGTACTCGCCGTCCCAGGCGTTCCCTGCCTCGGCAAACACCGCGCCATGCAGCCTCCTCGCGAAGAACGGCGTCTGGCCGCCTCCCCGCTCGATGTTCACCAGGGGGAACCGGTACTCGATACTGGCGAGCCCGGCCTTCTGGCCGCGGAAAGCATTTTCCGGATAGCCCCGAAGATACACGGACTGATCACCAACCCCCAGCGTAATCTCTCCCGGCGAGTCGCCGCCGAGCGCAAAAGCCCCCTGGGGGAGGGGCCGGCCTGTGGAGATGCCGCCAAAGGCACGGACCGCGAGCACATGGTGTTTCCAGGGGAGATCGAGATATTCATGCAGATCGGCCGTATATTTGTTGAACTCAAAATCGCTGCCCAGCGATCTGTCGAACCGTTCGTAGCCCAGCTCCATGGTCTGCCCGTCCTCGGGACTGATGGAAAAATCATGCTGGTCCGCGTCGTTATACAGATAGCTCAGTCTTCCCGAGCCGAGAACGCCTTCCGCCGGATGGGGTGTATACGACGACGAGGGGAATGACGCAAGTTTCGTGAGCGAAGAGACCTCGCTCCAGCGGTAGCCGAGCGTTACGATATGCTGGGTCTGTGTCTTGATGAGCGGCGCAATAATTGAAATGCCGTAGGACCTGTTGCGCTCCACGTAATCCCTGCTCCCGGACGGAAGGGAGAGCAACTCGGCATAGGTCGTGTCCATATCCGATGCCTGGAAAAGGACCGAGGGAGAGAATCCATCATAGAGATAGTCGAGGGTATACCAGGCACGGCCGTTTTTGGGGCCGTAGAGACCGCTCACCACATACTGATGCCGCTCCACCGCATCGACGCCGAAAGTGACAAACCCGCCGAGCACGCCGCTCTCATGGCTGTAGCCGTACCAGGGGATCCAGAAGGTCGGCGCCAGGGTCGCCAGCGGACTGTAGGGCTTTGTCGAGGTTTCGATCTTTTGCTCTTCGTACTGCACCACAGGGTAGGGGTCCTGGTACGCTTCGGCAGGCTTCCAGGAAACAGGGTCAACAGCGATGCTATGGACGTCGAACCCTTTTGCGCTGTACGAGGTGAATGCGAGCAGCCGGCTGTCCGGCGAGGGGGCAGGGTTGAAGGCCCCGCCGAGAACATTGGTGACCTGAGAAAGGTTCCTGGTCTCAAGATCAAAGGCATAGAGGTTGTAGATCCCCGTGCGGTCCGAGGTGAAGTAGAGCACGTTCCCGTCAGGGCTCCAGGCAGGCGAGCTGTCTATGGCCCGGTCGTGCATCACCTCGTCGAGCTTCGCTCCCGTGCTGTCAAGGATCCAGAGGTCCTTGTAACCGCCAGGCTGCCACAGGCTGACGGCGATCTTCGAGCCGTCGGGGCTGAAACGGGGGCCCTCGTACTGGAGCTCGCTCTCCGCGGTGAGGAACACGACGTCCTTCTGCCCGGCAAGCCCTTTCCGCCCGGAAGCCATATCAAGCGACGCGAGCCTGGTCATGCCCATGCGGTTCATCACAAACAGAAGCTTTTTTCCGTCCGGCGAAGGCTGAGGGTCGCGAGCGCGAAGCTTTTTGGTGAGCCGTACTTCCCGGTCCTTTTTCAGATCGTAATAATAGAGGTCGTCGTAAAAGTTCGCGCCCCGCACTTCGATCTTGGTGTAGTAGAGCCTGTTGTTGTCGGCTGACCAGGCCAGGGTCGAGCCGGTCGCGCTCGAGGGGGACAGGTTCTCCGTCAGTTTGCGGTCGCCCGTGCCGTCGGCGTTCATGACATAGATGCCCGGGAATTCGTCCCCGTTCGCCACGAGATAGGCGATGCGCGTGCCGTCCGGTGAAAAGGAAGGAGCGAGCGTTTGATACCCTTTGCGCGTAAGCGCTGTTGATGCGGTCATTCCTTTGGCCTTGACCGTCTCGTGCTGCCTGAAATAGTTGACCCGGAGCTCGTCCCTCCATTCGCGGTAGAGTTTGCCGTAGTACGCGCCGAGGGCCCGGTCGGCCGTGGAGTTCACCAGAAAGGGAAAGCCCCGTCCGCTGTAGGTGAGGCTTAAGTCCGCAAGTTTTTCCCTGCCGTACGTATCGGCGATGAAGCGCGTAAAGGACCCGCCGAAGAGATAGGGCACGTCTCCCTGGGGCCAGGTATCGGGAAAAATGCTCATCTGGCTGAGCAGCGGGAACGGGCCTTCCAGCGTTGCCATGCGCAGCACCATATCCGCGCCGGCTGAGCGTCCCCGGCCGCCCGCGGTCTGCTCGGTCTCCTCGTATACCGCGAGACCCTCGATCAGCCAGATCGGCTGAAGTGCGTTGGGGAAATAGAACCTGCCGAAGACCGGCTGCATCACGCCGCCCAATCCTCCGGTGACCATGTCGATCTGGAGCACATGGGCGTACTCGTGCGTGATCAGCATCCGCATCCAGTCCTCGTAGGGCGTGGTGCCGAACCCCGGCGCGCCCACGGGTTGAGTGAGCAGCAGGACCATGATATTGTAGGGCATCACGGTGGTCATGCCGTTCGCCTCGTCCATGGCGTCGACCAGAACGACCTGGGTCTTCTTGGTCGGCTCCCACTTGATGCGCGGGACCAGCCGGGTGTGCACGTCTTCGGCTATCTGCGCCGTTTTCCGCGCAAGGGCTTCGCCGCCCTGATGATAATGGATCAGGAAGTGCGGGGACTCGAGCGTGGTCCAGGTGAAGGAGGGATCGAATTTGGCTGATGCCGGAGCTGCAAGAAGCAGGAGAATAAGGCCGGTGAAGATCGTCTTTTTCAAAGTGACCTCCGCGATCGATTATAGCGCTGTCCGGGTTGATGGTGCCAAGCTCTGCAAAATGCAGATGACGTGCATCTCTCCCGCGCAGTGCACACGCATACCTCAAGTGTATATCAAAAAAATAGGGCGGTAAAGGAATTCTTTACCGCACCAGCTCATCTCAAGCTGCCTTTTGAGCGACTCCTGGCAGCGTTTGCGTTCACGTGCCGCAGCCAAGGGACCAGAGGGCCGTTTATTCAGTGAAATCATAATTATTTACATCTCTGCCCTATCCCAGTATAATGTCCGCATCATAAACAGGAGAGGAGCACCACGTTGGCAAAACCGAATTTCGATTTTCAGAAGCGTCAGAAGGAACTGGCAAAGAAGAAAAAGAACGAGGAAAAAAAGCAGCGCAAGCTGGAGAAGAACAAACCGGAGAACGTGGAACATACCGAGCCGCAGCCGGAAGAACGTTAGCTTTCTGTGTCACCAGTGACGGCTTCCTGCGAGATGCTGTTCAAATAACGAAATAACGCCCGTGAAGCCTTGGGCGAGGGAGTGTTCCTGCTCCGCTCGTCCCGGGCTTTTTGGACCAGGTCGAGCAGTTGGCGGCGGTCCGCCCCGGGCCGTTCCGCCAGGATCATTTCCAGCACCTGGTCATTGCCGGCAACCAGTTCGTCCCTCCAGGTTTCTATCTGCTTGAACGCCATCGTCCGCTTGTGATTGCCTTCTTCGATGGTGTGAAGGAATTCCCGGATCGCCGCAGTATCATATTTCCGCATCAACGTGCCGATATACTGCATCTGCCGCAGGAGCGGTCCATGCTTGGTGGTCTTTTTTGCCAGCTGAATTGCGGTGAACAGGGTCTCCGGCAGATCGATGCTCCGGAGCTGCTCGTTCGACAGCTTCACCAGCTGCTCGCCCAGATCCTGCAACGACACCGCGGCTTTTTTCTTCTCAGTTCTGCTTAACGGTTCTTCCATAGCGGTTCATTTCCGGCTTCACCAGCCTGCAGGCATATTTAGTCGTGCGCTGCTCAGTGCCCCGCGCACCCGGACGTTTTAGGATTCGCCCTTCTGGCCCACAAAGAAATCCTGCTTGTCCCTGAAGAGGACATTGAAGGTCGTGAATGAACCATAGATGCGCGTGATGTATTGCTGCAGCTCCACTTTCTCGGTGTCGGAAAGGACCTTGTGCGCGTTGATCTGCGCTTCCATGACCCGCAGCCGGTCGCGGGCCATCACGATCTTGTGAAAAAAGGTCTCTATGGGTATGCTCTTGGAGGCCAGACCCGCATCGCCCGGTTTCAGGATCACCTCCCCGTCCTTCCAGCGGGGCCCCAGTTCTATCCTCGGCAGCTCCTCGCGGCTCACCTCGAAGGCCGCAAGCTTCATCATCTCGTAGGCCGTGGTCTCCGTTTCGGAAAGCATCTGGAGCTCGTCTTCGATTACCAGCGACTGCTTGTCGCGCCGCGGGAAATAGACCGTGCAGTCGCCGCCGGACGCCTCCAGGACGCGCCCGATCCCGTGTTCGTCGTGGCGAACCAGATCTCCTTTTACAAAGTCGGTCATACTCGTCCTCCTGAAAAGGTGAATTAAAAGTCCGGGAACATCCGCAGCGAAATATCCTTATCGTCCGCAGATTTTGCCTGTGCCTGAAGAATACCGCCTTCGATGTAGGCGAGCTTGAAATTGGTGAACCCGCGGGAGACGAAGTTCTGCGCGTCGGCAGGACAGCCGCCCTCGCACCCGGCAATGCCTTTTATCAGTTTCGGCACAAGCCCGAGAAAATCAAGCCCTGACGTTGCCGCGCCCTGAGAAGTAAGAAAGCTTTCGATCTTTGCTACCAGGGATTCAAGGTCCAGTCGAAAAGGATCGGGAATCGGGATGGATAAGGACTTACCGGCAACCTTTACATCAAGCTCCATTCAACGACCTCCATGGTAATGGTATCATGAGGAACTGATTCTACAGAAAAACGCAGCATTTTGCAACCAATGTCATCTGCCAACAATGTCATCAATTGCAGCGAACAGCCTGCTGATATCAAACTCGTTGTTGTAAAAATGTGGAGACACGCGGATGCCGCCCCCGCGGACGTTCACCATGATGTTTTTCTCGCGCAGCGCATCACTCATCATAGCGGGATCAAATGTTCCGGAGAACGTGATATTGCCGCCCCGTGCCTGCCGGTCCTTTGTCGTCAGGACAGTAAAGTCCCTCGCCTCCGCCTCGCGAATGATCAGAGCACCAAGGTCAAGTACACGCTTCTCAATTGCGTCGATCCCGACCTCGAAGAGCAGCGCGATGGCCGCACCCAGGCCGATGATGCCCATGAGGTTCTGGGAGCCTTCCTCGAACCGCAGGGCATCGGTCTTGAGCGTGAGGTCCGCGTGCTCGAAGGCGAACTCGTTCTGCACGCTTTTCCATCCGATAAGCGGCGGAGCAAGCTGCTCTGCCAGCCCTTTTCTGCAATAGAAGATGCCGATGCCTTCAGGGCCCAGCAGCCACTTGTGCGCGTCAGCGGAAAGAAAGTCGATACTGCATTCCTTGACATCCATGGGCAGCACGCCCAGGCTCTGGATCGCGTCAACACAGAGAAGCACCTTATTCGCTTTGCAAAGCTCACCAAGCCGTTTAAGGTCGATCCGAAATCCGTTCACGAACTGGACCGAAGAAATGGCGATGAGCCGGGTTTCGGGATCCATGAGCCCGGCGATGTCGTTGACCAAAACCTTGTTGTCGCAGGAAGGGATCATCCGGACCTCGACGCCCCGCGCTTTAAGGTTCAGCCAGGGGTAGAGGTTGGAGGGAAACTCTTTCTCATAGACAAGAACGTTGTCGCCCGGTTTCCAGTCAAGGCCGTTCGCAACGAGCGAAAGTCCGTGCGATGTGCTTTTCACGAACGCGATCTCGTCAGCGTCAGCATTGATCAGCCGCGCACAGGCCCGCCTGGTCTCGACCACCTGCTGCGCCCATTTCGGATAATGGAAGGCGCCGCCTTCCGTAGACTCCTTCAGGAACAGCTCGACAGCGGTTTTGACCCGAAGCGACATGGGCGCAACGCCTGCGTGGTCAAGGTAGAGGTATTTTTCCGTGACGGGAAATTCCCGGCGATAGGTTGCGAAGCGTTGGTCGTTCATGGCATATCCGTCATTCCCGAATGATGCTATCGGGAATCCAGTGTTTTCGTCTTCTTTCGAGCGGCAGCTGTCCGTCTTTTCTTCACCATCAAGTCTTTCTCATCCCGCGACAGTTTCTTTACCGCACATTCCCGCTTCAGCGCCTCGCTGCGGTTTGCACAGGCCTCGTGATACACCCGAACGACCGGCAGCCGGCTGCGGGTGCAGCGCGAAGCAGTGCCGTTGTTATGCTGATCCAGTCTGCGGTCGAGGTCCGTGGTGATGCCGGTATAGAAGGTGTTGTCTCTGCACTGGAGGATATAGAGGAACCAGCCGGGAGCCTTCACTTTAGTTGCGCGCTTCTTGCCAGCCATGCGGGAAATACTAACCAACTGAGGCTTTAATAGCAAGGAATTTCGCGACAGACACAACGTACACGCTCTCTTGAATTAGCAAATACGCTGTGTTATAGTACGCCGGTCTATGAAGAACCTGCACGATATGCTCCTGCCCGTAGTAAGCGAGATCCGGGCGGGAAAAAGAACGATAGAAGTGAGCGAACTCTGGGGGGCCTCAAAGGCCCTTTTTTTGTTCGGTCTGCAGCAGGAATCCCAGAGGCCGCTCATCGTGGTGACGGCAACGAACGAAGAGGCGGAGACGCTCGTTTCGGACCTGGGGTTCTTCGGCAGGACGGTGTTTGCAAAAGAAGGGCAGCCTCTGCCCGAGCTCCGCTGGTTCCCGAGTTGGGGGCTGTTGCCTTTTGAAGCCGACTCGCCGGACAGTCGCACCGTGGGCGAGCGGATGCACTTTCTCTACAGCCTCACGTCCGGTCTTGCGGGTGTCTATGTGGTGCCGGCCGGGTCGCTTATGCAAAAGCTTCCGCCCTGGGAGCTGTTCATCGATTCCGTCAAAACGATCAAATCAGCAGCCCAGCTCGATCCCGAGAACCTCATAGCCTCGCTGGTTGCCACAGGCTACGAATCGTCTTCCCTTGTCACGCGCGTAGGCGAGTTCAGCAGGCGCGGCGGCATTGTCGATCTCTTTTCTCCGCTTTATGATCAACCCGTACGCCTGGAGTTCTTCGGCGACGCCATCGAGTCCATGAGAAGCTTTGATCCTGAGACGCAGCGCTCCACAGGAGAGCTGTCCGAGGTCGTGGTGCTGCCGGTGCGCGAGCTTATAGTCACGGAACAGGGCATAAAGCGGTTCAAGGGCCGGGTGGATGACGAGGTCCTGAACGACCAATTCAGCGATGGTGCGCTCGTGCCCGGCGCCGAAAGCCTGGCGCCGTTCTTTTACGACATGGAAAGCCTGTTCCGCTACTTGCCGACCGAAAGTCTTATAGCGCTTATCGAGCCTGACGACATCAACAAGGCGATCGACGAGCAGCGGCAGAAGGTCGAGTCGGGGCGCGAGGAAGAGATCGAGGAAGGCCGGACTTTGCCGGAAACAGCAGAGCTCTATCTCGATCAGGAGAATGTCCATGACGGGCTCTCGAACTATCCCGTGCTCGACATCCGTCTGCTCGGGACCGGCGAGGGACACCGGCTCGATACGAAGTCCGCGTCCTGGCTCGGGGTGCGGCTCACCAAACCGATCAGCCTGGGTGAGCAGGAACGGGAGCGGGAGTCCCTCGAAGGGACCATGGCCGGCCTGGTCGAGAAGCTGAAACGGTTGAGAGCGGAAAGCCGCGTGGCTGTTGTCTGCGGTACCGATGAGGCCGCGGCGCGGCTCAAGAAACTGTTCGCTGAATACGGTCTGAGCGTCGTGGTTGGCGATCATGTGACGGGCCAGGAAACAGGGCCCTGGCCGATCCTGGTGATGGTCAACCGGCTGACCGAAGGGTTTCTCTGGCAGGAGCTGGGCCTTACCTTTATCACGGAAGAAGAGATCTTCGGCAGGAAGGTCCATCGCCCTGCTGCGACGAGATCGAAGGTCACCCCGTTCCTTTCCTCGTTCAAGGAACTTAAGCCCGGTGACTTCGTGGTGCATACGGATTACGGCGTGGGCGAATACCAGGGCCTGACGCATATCAGCCTTGACGGGTTCGAGACCGACTTTCTGACGCTTCGGTACGAGCCGGATGTAAAACTCTATGTCCCGCTCTACAGCCTCGACAAGGTGCAGAAGTACATCGGCGCAGAGGGCGCGGCGCCGAAGCTTGACCGGCTGGGCGCGCCTGCCTGGGCAAAGACCAAGGCAAAGGTAAAGAAGGACATCCTGGCCATGGCGCAGGAGCTGGTGGCGATCTATGCCGCGCGCGAGGCACAGACCCGCGATGCTTTCACGCCGCCGGACAACCTTTACCGCGAGTTCGAATCCGCTTTCCCCTACGAAGAGACGCCGGACCAGCAGAAGGCCATCGATGACGTGCTGTCCGACATGCAGCGGCCGCGGCCCATGGACCGCGTGGTCTGTGGCGATGTTGGTTACGGAAAAACAGAAGTCGCGCTCCGGGCGGCGTTCAAGGCTGTGGAGGACGGCATGCAGGCGGCCGTGCTCGTGCCGACGACGCTTCTGGCGGAGCAGCATTTTCGCACCTTCTCCACACGGCTTGCGCCCTTCTCGATCCGGGTGGAGATGCTTTCCCGCTTCCGCACAAAATCCGAGCAGCTGGAGACGCTCAAGGGCCTAAAAAGTGGGACCGTGGACTTCGTGATCGGAACGCACCGTTTGCTCCAGAAGGACGTTGTGTTCAAGAACCTGGGCCTTCTGGTGGTGGACGAGGAGCACAAGTTCGGCGTAAAACATAAGGAGCGCATCAAGGAGTTTAAAAAGCTCGTGGACGTCCTGACGCTCACGGCCACGCCGATCCCTCGAACGCTCCATATGTCGCTTGCCGGCATCAGGGACCTCTCGATCATCCAGACGCCGCCGCTGGACCGTCAGGCCATCCAGGTGTCGCTTGCGCGCTTCGGCAAGCGCGTGATCCGCGAAGCGATCCTGCGCGAGCTCGAACGGGGCGGCCAGGTCTTCTTTGTGCATAACCGCGTGCAGGGCATCGAGCGCATGGCTGATTTCGTTCAAAACCTTGTGCCCGAGGCAAAGGTCGGCATTGCCCATGGCCAGCTCAAAGAGCACGAGATCGAGGACGTGATGGCAAAGTTCATCGCGAACCAGCTTTCCGTGCTCGTGACCACGACGATCATCGAATCAGGCATCGATATTCCCACGGCGAACACGATCATCATCAACCGCGCCGACCGCTTCGGCCTGGCGGACCTCTACCAGATCAAAGGAAGGGTCGGCAGGAGCAGGGAGAAGGCCTACGCCATCCTGCTTGCCCCTGCGGACGAGGTGCTCACGGAAACGGCGCGCAAGCGGCTCCGGGCCATCCAGGAGCTGTCCGAGCTCGGCGCCGGCTTCCGTATCGCCGCCCAGGACCTGGAAACCCGGGGCGCCGGCAATTTGCTCGGCAAGCAGCAGTCGGGCCATATCGCGGCAGTGGGCATCGACCTCTACACCCAGATGATGGAAGAGGCCATGGCCGAGCTTCGCGGCCAGGAGCTCAGCCCCGAGCCGGACACGCAGATCACCATGCGTGCATCGGCCTTCATCCCCGAGGATTACATCAATGATCCGAGCCTGCGGCTGGCGGCGTACAAGGAAGTGTCGAGCGTCAGCGATGAGGCAGAGCTCCGCGACCTAGCCGACGAACTGCGCGACCGCTACGGCCTGCTGCCCGAGCCGGCGGCAAACCTGTTCGAGATCATGAGCATCAAGATCATCGCCAAAAAAGCACAGGTCGCGCGGATCGACGCGGGCAAGGCCATGGTGCAGATCACCTTTGCCGAAGGCGCGAAAATTTCGCCCGAACGGGTCATTCTGCTGCTCAAAAAGAACAAGGGGAAGATCAAGCTGGTTCCCGAGTATACGCTGCAGGTCCTCCTGGGCGACGAATCGCTCAAAACCGCGTCAAATGCGGTGAAAAAGTGCTTGCAGGAACTGCTGTAAAGTGTTATATACAAGGCTGTTACCCGCGCAGTGATAACCCGTTCATTGCAGGAAAAAATCCATTGGAGGAATACTTCATGAAACTGTTTTTTCAGACCGCCACAACCGTGCTTGCGCTCGTGCTCGGCCTTGCCGGCTGCAACAAAGGCACTGACAGCGCCGTGCTTGCCAAGGTGAACCGGACCACGATCACGGTCTCCGATTTCAAGAAACAGGTCCAGGACCTGGACCCGCAGGTTCAGCCCATCGTGTCCACCGATGCCAAGGCCCGCAAGGAGTACCTCGACCAGATCGTCGGATATGAGGTGGCCCTGCAGGAGGCAAAGCGGCTCGGGCTCGACAAGGACGCCGAGTATAAAAAGCGGATGGCTACGTACCGCGAAGAGATGGAGCGCAAGGTCCAGGAAGCGATGAAGTTCGAGCTGCTGGCCAACCTGGTCAAAAAAGAGCTCGCCAGCAAGATCACGGCCCCCACCGACCAGGAGGTCAAGGAATACTACACCAAGAACATCACCCGTATGCGCACGGCCGACGGCAAGAAGGTCAGCCTCGAGCAGGCCGCGCCCCTTATCAAGGACCGGATGGCCAATGAGCGGCAGCGCGACGCCTTTATCGAATACGTGAACAGCCTCAAGGCCAAAGCCACCATATCGATAGACGAAAAGGTCCTTGCGTCGCTGGGCACCGATACCCCGGCGCCAGCCAAGGAAGAAGTAAAGAAGGAAGATCCCAAGAAGTAACACAGGAAACATGGCCAACCATCGCTTCTTACCCTATATAGCCCCGGCGCTGTTCCTGGGGCTTCTCTTTTTTTCGTGCACGAAAAAAGAAGAGGCCGCTGCTCCGGTTGCGGAGTCCGCACCGTCGGTTTCGCCGGACATCAGGGTCGTGGCGACCGTGAACGGCGACCCCATTACACTGGCCGAGTTCCAGGAACGGTTGGCCCGCGCGGGGTTCAAATCCGGCAAAGAGGTGGAGCCGGAGGTCAAGGAAGAATTGCTGAACCGCCTGGTGGAGCGCAAGATGCTGCTGCGCGAAGCCCAGCGGCGGCGGATCAAGATAGGGCTGCCCGATATCAATAAACGGATCGAGTCGTTCCGGGCCGAGCAGGGCCAGGAGATCAAAGTGGCCTTGGCCAGCCAGGGGATCGATTTTGAAAAATGGAAGAACGACGTATGGGAAGACCTGATGATCGAGCGCCTGCTGGCGCGTGACGTGAACAAAAAGGCTGCAGTATCCGGCACCGAGGTCCGCAGGTACTATCAGGACAACGCGCAGCAGTTTGAACGGCCCGAACAGGTCCGGGTGCGCCAGATCGTGGTCTCCACCGAGGCGGAAGCGCAGCAGGTGCTGGAACAGCTCCGGGGCAATCCCGACTTTGCGGCGATAGCACGCGAGAAATCGACGGCGCCCGAGGCCGACCAGGGCGGCGATCTGGGCTACTTTTCCCGGGGAGACATGCCCACCGAGTTCAATGTCGTTTTTACGCTCCCCTTGGGCGGCGTAAGCGGTGTTGTAAAGAGCCCCTACGGATTTCACATTTTCAAACTTGAGAATAAACGGCCTGCAGGGGTGCTGGATCTCGAGGAGGCATCACCGGCGATCCGGGAAAAGCTGACGCAGGAAAAACAGGACCGGCGCTACCAGCAATGGCTGAAAGAGCTTCGGTCCCGTACGAAGTTCGAGGTCAATTATCAGGCGCTGGGCCGGGAGCAGCCTTCCGGGAGCGCTCAAGGAGAGAAGTAGCGGGACCCAAGATGAATAACTGAGTACCCTGAAGAAGACCCAGAGGGGAGATGAAGAAATACTCCCGAACAGACGAAGGCCCTATACTTTTCTCCGGGTGCACTGTGGTGGATTTTGACAATAGGGGGAAAAGCGAACGGAGCGAACAATGAATAAGTATTTTCTGATCATATCGACGGTGTGCGCCATGCTCTTTGGTCCGGGTCTGCCGCGATCAACGGGTGCGTCCGTTGTTGTTGACCGCGTGGTCGCAGTGGTCAATGACGAGATCATTACGCTGAGCGATCTGCAGCGCGAGGACCTGAAAAAGAGCGGCGCGGCCAGGAACGAGCACATGGTCCTCGAGGACCTGATCGACCGGAAGCTCCAGCTGGCAGCAGCCAAGCGGTCCGGCGTCGATGTGACGGACCCCGAGCTTGCCGAGGCCCTGACCGAGATCATGAAGCGCAACAACATGGACCGCAAACAGTTTGATGTCGAACTGGCAAAGGACGGGCTTACCTATAACGAGTACCGGTCCGAACTCCGGGAGCAGATAACCCTCTCTCGCGTGTTCAACAAATATGTGCGGTCGGGACTGATCCTGGACGAAGCCGAACTGCGCGCTTATTATGAGCGCAACCAGAAGCTCTATGCACAGCCCGAGGAGATCCGCGTGCGCCAGATCTTCATACGCCAGCCGGACAACGCGACGCCTTCCCAGGTGGCGGCCGTCAAGGAGCGCGCCAGGACGGCCTACGAACGCGCACGCAAGGGAGAGGACTTCGTCAGCCTGGTGCGGGAGCTTTCCGAGAGCGAGAACGCGGCAGCAGGCGGCGACCTGGGCTTCATGCGCCGGGACCATGCGCTTCCGGAGATCGAGCAGGCCACCCGGTCGCTCAAGCCCGGCGAGATCGCCGGGCCGCTCTCCTTCGCCTCAGGCTACCATATCATCAGGCTCGAAGAGGTCAGGACGCCGATTACGCCCTTTGACCGGGTGAAGGACGAGATCCAGTCGACCCTGTACCAGCAGAAGCTCGAGAACACCTACCGTACCTGGCTCCAGACCCTGCGGAGCGATTCGCACATCGAGAACCGCCTTTAAAAGAGAGGTCAGAAGTAAGAAGAGAGAAGTAAGAAGAAGCATTCAAATGCCCGTACCTGGAGGTCGCAAAGTGTTCTTCTGACTTCTGACTTCTTACCTCTGTCCTCATCTCCCCACTTATGAAAACCGTACGCTTGAAAAAGAAAGAAGAGCGCCGCATCCTGCGCGGCCACCCCTGGGTGTTCAGCAATGAACTGCAGGGCATTCCCGCGGGGACAACGCCCGGCGAGATCGTGGATGTGCTTGACTTTGCGGGTGCGTTTATCGGCCGCGGGTATATCAATCCGCATTCGCTCATTAGCGTGCGGCTTTTGACCAGGAAGCAGGAAGAGATCGACCGTGATTTTTTCCAAGGCCGCATCGCACGGGCCCGCTCGTTGCGCACCATGCTCGGGTTCGGCGATTCGTTCCGGGCGATCTTCGGAGAAGGCGACGGCCTGCCCGGGTTGATCGTGGACAAATACGCCGGCACGCTCGTGGTGCAATCCACGACCGCAGGGATCGAAGCACAGCTCGATCTGATCATCGCAGCCCTGGTCGAGGAATATGAGCCCGAAGCGATCGTGCTCAGGAATGATACGGCCTCACGCGAGCTTGAAGGACTGACGCAGGAAACGCGTGTTGTCCGCGGAGCTGTCACCGGCCCGGTGACGATCGAAGAGTCGGGTATCAAGTATACCGTCGATGTTCTCGAAGGGCAAAAAACGGGTTTCTTTTTCGACCAGCGGGAGAACCGGCAGGCGCTCCAGGATCTTGTCCAGGGCAGGCGCACTCTTGACTGCTTCTGCTATGTCGGGGCCTGGTCCTTAAGCGCCGCGCGTTACGGCGCCTCTGAAGTGGTCGGCGTCGATTCGTCGCAGAAGGCCGTGGACATGGCCACGCGGAATGCGGCCCTGAACGGGTTGCCGGCGCGGTTCGTAAAGGCTGACGTCTTCGAGGAATTGCGGCGGCTCGAAAAGGAGCGCGAGCGTTTCGGCTGTATCATCCTGGACCCGCCTGCATTCGTGAAGAGCCGGGCCAAGGTGCGGGAGGCGCTCAAGGGGTATAAAGAGATCAATCTCCGGGCCATGAAGCTTTTGGAGCCCGGCGGGGTGTTGGTCACCTGTTCGTGCTCGCATCACATCGACGAGGACCTGTTCCGCGAGATGCTGATCGATGCGGCCCAGTCTGCCGGGCGGCAGGCGCGGCTCCTTGAGATGCGCTCTCAGGCGCGGGACCATCCGATCCTGCTCGCGGCGCGCGAGACGCAGTATCTGAAGTGCGCCGTGCTGGTGGTGGATTAGAAGAGCCGGAACGTAGGAACGTAAGAGGGAGCGAAGTAAAGATGGAAAGTAACCCATCCCAACCTCTTAACTTCCTACCTTCCTACTCTCATTCCTTCGTTCCCTCTGCCCAGGAAGAGAAATACCTTGACTAAGCAGCGCGGCCTGTGTTAAAAAGTATCCGTTCCCGGGCGATTAGCTCAGCGGGAGAGCACTGCCTTCACACGGCAGGGGTCGCAGGTTCAAACCCTGCATCGCCCACCATGGTAATCAAAGGGTTACAGCATTTTGCTGTAGCCCTTTTTCATTGGCTGTGCTCTTTTTGTGCCCCCCAGCGTCAACACCGTGCCTGAGGGACTCGGGGTAATGGTGAGCATACCGCATGATCATGGAAACGAACATCTGCAAGCTTTGCGGTTTCGCAGCCTGAGTATGGGGAACATTCCGTAATAACATTTGACATTATGTCAGATATGACATATATTATTTCGTAGATGATAAAACCCCTTGTATGGTTGCATGGTGAAGTGAAAACGCCGCCACTCTCTACAGAAGCACGACTAGAGGCAGGATATCTGTTGCGGCAGCTGCAAAACAGCGAACGGTTGTCACTTCCGCATTCCAGGCCCATGACAACCATATGCGCGAAATGTCATGAACTGAGGATCAACGACAAGTATAAAACATGGAGAATAATATACCGGCTGGATGACGACGCGGTTGTGATCCTTGAGGTATTCGAAAAGAAAAGCCAGGCAACGCCGAAAAATATCATTGATATCTGCAAAAAACGAATTATTGCTTATGACCGCTGCTGAGAGGTAATCGCCATGAAAAAAGAGAAGATCAAAAAGCTTGAGAATCAGGGTTGGAAGGTAGGTTCGGCTACGGACTTTCTCCAATTAAGCCGTGAAGAGGAAGAGTATATAGAAATGAAGTTCATTCTTTCAAACTATTTTCAGGAGTTGAGAAAGAAAAAGCATCTTACCCAAGTTCAGGTTGCCGAGAAAATAAAATCGAGCCAGTCGCGGGTAGCAAAGATCGAGCGCGCCGAGGCATCTGTGTCTCTTGACCTTATCGTACGCTCTATTATTGCCCTCGGTTCATCAAAGAAGGAAATCGGCAAGATCATGCTTGCGAAGACGGCATAGCCTTTTGCCATTGCGCGGCACTGTGCCTTTTTTGTGCCCTTTGCGAGGGGAAAGAATGAAATTTGTAGATTTACCTGAAATGATGGAAACATTAGAAGGTGCCAAAAAACAAAACGTTAGGGAGACCAGCCACCTATCAATGGTTTAAAGGTTTTTGTCTTTTAGCTTTCACACGGCAGGGGTCGCAGGTTCAAACCCTGCATCGCCCACCATGCAAATAAAAAAGCCAACCGGTTCCGGTTGGCTTTTGTTGTTACGGTACATAAAGAAAAGAGCTATCCCGCCTGCTGCTTCTCTTCCGCTTCCTGCCTCGTCTTGCACTCGATGCAGAGCGTGGTCACCGGCCGCGCTTCAAGCCGCTTGGTGCTGATCTTTTCGCCGCAGGATTCGCATACACCGTAGGTGCCGTCGTCTATTCGCGCAATGGCTTCGTCGATCTTTTTGAGCAGCTTGGTTTCCCTTCCGCGCAGCCGGAGGACAAAACTGTTGTCGAGCTCCGCAACGGCCTGATCGGTCGGATCGGGGAAGCTCTCCTTTTCCGTGCTGATCTTGCTGCTCAGCGTTTCTTCCGCTTCCGTGAGCAGTTCGGTCCGCTGTTTCACGAGCTTTTTTTTGATTGCCAGAAGCTTATTGTCCATCGTCACAACCTCATCATGCTGCCCTGAAGCGCAGCGATTGCAGAGAAACATGCGGCACCAAGGCCGGAATGGCGTACTATATCAAAAAAGCGCGGACGAGTCAATCGTAAATTGGCTTCGGGAGCGCGATGCCGCGTAATTGACAAACTCGGAGCGAATAGGTACTATTAGGCATGCTGACGGAAAAACAGAAACTGAACCTGGTGATGAGGCTGGGAGTCGAGCTGACCGAGATTAAGGACGTCGATGTGCTGCTTGAGCGGATCCTGCACGAGGCGCGGGGGCTGGTGAATGCCGATGCCGGTTCGATCTATATTAAAGAGAACGATAAGCTGAAGTTCAGCTATACGCAAAACGAAACGCAGCAGAAAAAACTGCCGCCCGGTAAAAAGCTGATCTATTCCACCTTCTCCATCCCGATCAATAATCAGACGATATCGGGGTATGTGGCGAACACCGGCGAGGCGCTCAACATCCCCGACGCTTACAAGCTTAAACCGGGCCTGCCCTATTCCTTCAACCGCCACTACGACGATGTCTCGGGGTACCGGACCCAGTCCATGCTGACCTTTCCGCTCAAGACGAACCGGGGCGACACCATCGGGGTGCTCCAGCTGATCAATGCGATGGATGCCAAAGGAAAGGTCCGGGCGTTCTCGAAAAAGGACGAGCCCCTGATCATGCATTTTGCCAACATGGCGGCTGTTGCCATCGAGCGGGCTCAGATGACCCGCGCCATGATCCTGCGGACCATCAAGATGGCTGAGCTGCGGGACCCCAAGGAGACCGGCGCTCACGTGAACCGTGTTGCCGCCTATTCCGTTGCGATCTATGAAGTATGGGCCGGCAAGCGGGGCGTGCCGCGGGACGTGATCGACAAGAATCGCGACATTCTCCGCATGTCCGCCATGCTCCATGACGTGGGCAAGGTGGCGATCTCGGACGCCATTCTCAAGAAACCGGCACGGCTCGACGATGCAGAGCGCGAAGCCATGAAACTGCATACCATCATGGGAGCGCGCCTGTTCTCTGAAAAATATTCAGAGTTCGATGAGGCTGCCGCGGTCGTCGCCCTCAATCATCACGAGAAGTGGGACGGCACCGGCTACCCCGGGAACGTCAACGCCGGTGACGGAAAAGTGATCCCCGGGTACGAGAACAGCGATGGAACGCCGCTCCCCAAAAAGGGGGAGGAGATCCCGGTCTTCGGCCGGATCGTGGCTCTCGCCGATGTGTACGATGCGCTGGGATCACGCAGGGCCTATAAGGAACGGTGGGACGAGGCACAGGTGCTTGATGAGCTGAAGGCCTGTTCAGGAACGCATTTTGATCCGGAGATGGTTGAAACGTTCTTTTCCTGTCTTGAGACGATTCGCAGTCTCAGCGAGCGCTATCCCGACCATTAACAACAATAAATCACTGTTTTACGCAGGGGCAGGTTTAAAACCTGCCTCTGCCTTCTGACAGGCTGTGCCACTGTGCGTGTATGAAAAAACGAAAATCAGAAGAAAAACCTGCTGCTGATTTCAAGACCAGTCCTTTCAAATCACTTAAGGGATTTGCCCCCCAGCCGGTTCTCAAGGAAAAAAAACAGGCGGCCCCTTTGCCCCGTCCTGCGAAAAAACAGCAGGAGGGCGAAGAGGACGATGCGTCGCTTTTTCTGCGTTCGGTCGAAGGAGCGCGGAGGATCGCGGGTGAGCCCGAAGCCGCCTTGCCCCGTGCCGGCCAGGCGTTTGCAGCAAAGCCCCCGAGGGAGTCGCAAGAGGACCTGCAGCTCTTTCTTCAGGCCATGCAGGAGATCGGTACGACCGTTACTTCGGTTGTCCCCGATGAGGAGGACGAAGGTGGGCAGCGATCAGCGTCCAGCAGGATGCGCCAGCTAAAGCGCGGAAACATCGGCATTTCGGAGACGCTGGACCTGCATGGCTATGTGAAGGACGAGGCATTGCAGCGGCTGGCACGATTCATCTCCCAGGCGTACCACCGCGGCAGCAAAGCAGTTCTGGTGATCACGGGCAAGGGTCTTAATTCGCCGGACGGGCCCGTGCTTCAGGGCAGCGTGGACGCATGGCTCCGGGACCAGGGCAAAGCCATGGTCGTCGAGGTGGCGCAGGCCCCGCGGGACAAGGGCGGAAGCGGCGCCGCCGTTGTATTTCTGAGAACGAAAAAAACAGGATAGTTCGGTCACCGATACGGACAACGACGGTTTACCCGGTGTCTGCGTCATCTGCCATTTCGTCGGCGTTGCACTCGTAAAATAGTCAGTGTTGATCTCCGGGGCTGTGTGCACTGAGTCCTGCACGCAGCCCGTCCCCTTCCTCCTAACACTTCCGGAGCGCGATACAGCACGAACCGCAATGTTTTGTTGACAATCCGGCCCCTGCGCATTACAATTCCGTCCGAGTCTCTGCTGAAAATCCGACACAGAAATCAAGGAGAGTGCCGTGGCTATTACCGTAAAGAACCCCATCGTCGAAATGGACGGCGACGAAATGACGAGGATCATCTGGAAGATGATCAAGGACAAGCTGCTCCTGCCCCACCTTGCGATGGACCTCAAATACTTCGATCTGGGCGTCAAGCACCGCGATGAGACCGGGGACCAGGTCACGATCGACGCGGCCAATGCCGTGATCGAGTTCGGCGTGGGCGTCAAGTGCGCCACGATCACTCCGAACGCGGCACGCGTCAAGGAATATAACCTCAAACAGGCCTGGAAAAGTCCGAACGGCACGATCCGGTCGATCCTGGACGGCACGGTCTTTCGGAAGCCCATCATCGTCAAGAACATTCCCCCTGCGGTGCGGAGCTGGAAGAAGCCGATCAGCATCGGCAGGCATGCCTACGGCGACATCTACAAGTCGGTGGAGTTCAAGGTCCCAGGCGCCGGAACCGCGGAGCTGGTCTTCACGCCAAGCACGGGCGGTGAAAAGAAGACGCTCCTCGTGCATGAGTTCAAGGGGCCCGGCGTGATCATGGGTATGCACAATACGGAAAAGTCGATCAGGAGCTTTGCCCAGGCCTGCATCAGCTATGCGCTGGCCGAAAAGACCGACATCTGGTTCGGCGCCAAGGACACGATCTCGAAGACGTACCATGGATTCTTCAAAGAGGTGTTTGATCACGAGGCCGAAGCGAAAAAGGCCGAACTGGAGAAGCGGGGCGTCACTTACCGCTATATGCTGATCGACGACGCCGTGGCGCAGATCATGAAGGCCGAGGGAGGCATGCTCTGGGCCTGCATGAACTACGACGGCGACGTGATGAGCGACATGGTCGCATCGGGTTTCGGCAGTCTGGGGCTCATGACCTCGGTGCTGGTCTCGCCTGAAGGCAAGTATGTCTTTGAGGCCGCCCACGGTACGGTGATGCGCCATTACTATGAACACCTGAAGGGGAATCCCACGTCGACCAATTCGGTGGCTTCCATTTTTGCCTGGACCGGCGCGATCGCGCGGCGCGGCGAGCTTGACGGTACTCCCGAGGTGGTGGCCTTTGCGCGAAAGCTCGAAGCTGTCGTGATCGGGTTGATCGAGGGCGGCGTGATGACCAAGGACCTGGCATCCATCGCCGTGCCCGGCGTTTCTGGGTATGCGCAGACCGAAGAGTTCATAAATGCTGCAGCAGCGCGCTTGTAGGCAACGAGGCGAGAACGAGATAAGCGTTGACATTTTCTTTTACGCCGTGCTAATATCAGTGTGTTTTCAAGCGGGGGAGCTGAATGGCAGGTGAAAAAATACTCGATATAGACGATAGTCCGACGGTTCAGCGGCTTATCGAGATGATCCTGGCCTCGCAGGGTTATAAGGTCGTTCTTGCGTCTGATGGGGAAGAGGGCATTGCCATGGCGCGGTCCGAGCGGCCGGCCTTGATCCTCGTAGATTTTGTGATGCCCAAAATGAACGGGTTCCAAGTCTGCAAGACGCTCAAAGAAGACCCCGAGTTCAGGGACACGCCCATCATCCTGGTAACCTCCAAGGGTGACAAGGTTGGCAGCAAGTTCGTTGACGTCCTCGGCATCAGCGAATACTTTACCAAGCCCTTTCAGCCGGAAGAGCTCCTCGCCAAGATCCGGGAGGTGCTCGATCGAAAGAAGGCAACAGCACCGCCGCCGCCGGCAAGAGAGATCCGGCCGCCCGCGCCACCCCCTCCGCGCGAAGTTCCCCGGCCTTATGTACCGCCACTCCCGCGCGAGGCTCCTCGGACTTTTGAGCCGCCACCGCCGCGAGAGGTTCCCAAGGCCTTTGAGCCAGCGCCGTTGCGGGAGACCCATCGATCGCAGGTTCCTTCCCCTGTTTCGCCCCCGCATCACGCGGCCGCTACCGGCATAGAAGCTACGATCCGGGAGATCATCACCCAGGTGCTTGATGAATTCATTGAGACGGCCCTGCCTGAACTGATTCGCAAGGAGCTTGCCAAGGCACCTCATGAGGCAGGTGCCGGGATCAAGGGAAACCTCGCCAGTTTCAGGATCGTCGAGGTGATGCAGATGCTCAGTATGCAGCGTCAGACCGGCAGACTCACCATCCATTCATCGTCCGAAGCAGTGGAGGTCTACTTCCGCGAGGGAGCGGTAGTCTTCTCCTCGGGAAACTGCGGCGATGCAGTGGGCGGCATGGACACGCTCCTCAGAAAGTCCTGCCGCGTCGATAGTGACAGCCTGCAGCATGCCGTGAGCATCGCCGGAATGACCGGCGAGCAGGTCGACAAGGTCCTCATCCGGGAGAAACTGCTTGACGTAAGAACCTATTCCGACTGCCTGCGTCGGCACACCGAGTCGGTCGTGTACAAGGTTATGGCCTGGAAAGAAGGAGATTTTTCCTTTGAGAATGTTCCTCCGCCGGTCCTTGCCGTACCGCTTCAGATCAAGGTGGATGACCTGTTGCTTGAGGGTGCACGGCGGTCCGATGAGTGGACGCTGATCCAGCAGAAGATTCCGAATTTTAACATCGTGTTCGAGCCGATGATCGGCAATGCCGAGGAGCTGACGACCCGCGGTATGAGCGACACGGACCTCAAAGTGTTCTCGCTCATCGACGGCAGGAGAACGGTCCAGGACATCATTGATGCGGACTACCTGGGCGAGTTCGATGTGGCGAAGAGTATCTTCATTTTGCTCTCGGTCAATCTGATCCGGCGGAGGCGGTAAGGCCCGGAGGCCGCGGAAAATAAAACGAAAACTTGACACTACCAAAGAAATGTGTTAATTTTTGACATTCATTGCAGCATTGAAAAAGGAGAAAAAAATGGCGAAAATCCTGATTGCCGACGATAGCCTGGCGGAACTTCAGATCTTTCAGGCCGCATTGCAGTCTACAGGCCACTCCATTGTGACCGTTATGGATGGTGAGGCTGCCGAAGCGAAAGTGAAGTCGGAAAAAATAGACCTCATCATTCTTGATGTCGTCATGCCTAAAAAAAATGGTTTTCAGGTGTGCCGGGATATCAAGAGCAACGACCAGTACAAGAACATCCCGGTTATCATGGTTACGTCCAAGGACCAGGAAAGCGACAAATTCTGGGGCATGAAACAGGGTGCAGATGAGTACTTGATCAAGCCTTTCAAGCCGGAAGACCTGCTGAAGGCTGTTAAGAAGTACATCTAGCCCTGGAGGGAGGCCGTTTGGCCGACATGCACAGTGATGCAGCCGCGAACTCAAACGAGGTCATGCCCGAGGTCATGCCCGGCGAAGAGATACGGGTGTGCCTTTTCCGCATTGGCGAGGATTCCTATGCCATACCGGTCGGCATGTTGACGGAAATCATCATCCCCCAGAAGCTGTTCCCGGTCCCGACTACACCGCCGCACGTCCTCGGGATCATCAACCTGCGAGGCAATATCGTTCCAATTGTTGATATCCGCCCGGTGCTTTCCCTGCCACGACAGTCCGAACCAGGCCAGATCGCAATTTTAAAGCACGGATCGATCACCCTGGGCATCGTTGTTGACGACGTCTCCGAAGTGGTCGCTGTGCCGGAAAGCAGTCTCATGGCGATCCCGGCGGAGAGCGCCCTGCAGTCAACCGGCAAGAACCGGAGCCGCTTTGCCCTGGCCCTGATCCCGCGGGAGCACTCCGTTGCGGCGCTGTTGAACGTTGAAAAGATAATCGACGAGATCAAATTGTCGTGATCGAACTGTTGTTCGCTGAGTCTTCCGGCGGCAGGACCTCCTCCGCTACATGCGTGAAATATCCACACGTAAGGAGCAAACCATGAAACTCAAGAATCCCTTCAGACGCATAAGCATCCAGACCAAGATTGTGTTCATGATCCTGAGCATGTCGGCCGTTTTCGGCGCGGGCCTTCTGGTTTTCATTTATGCCCAGATCCAGACCACGATCAAGGACGAGGCGATCAATAAGACGCTCATTCTGGCCGACGGCCTGAGCGTGAAGGCCGCTGAGCCGGTGCAGGTGGAAGACCTCAATGCGTTGCAGTTCATACAAGGTGAAGCGATCAGCCAACCGGACGTGGCCTATTGCTTTATCCGTGACGGCAGGGGACGGGTGCTCTCGTCCTCCTTCGAGGGAAACGTGATCCCGGCCGAGTTGCAGAGCATTAACATGCTGAAGGCCGGCGCGCCCTTCGGGACGCAGGCAGCCACGGTTTCCATGAGGGACCGTGTTATCGAGATCATCGACATCGCATCACCTATCGCGAACGGCACGCTCGGCACGGTGCATGTCGGTCTGAACATGACGCTGATCAAGCTGAACATCAGGAGGCTTCTCACCACGATCATGTACTGGGGCATCGGGGCGCTGGGGATGATCGTCTTCTTCACCCTCTTCGTCACGTACCGCATCATCCGGCCGGTCAAGGACCTGATGGTCGTGGCCGAGGCCCTTGGCCGCGGCGATCTGTCAAAAAAAGCAAATGTGAAGACCGGTGACGAACTGGGGCAGCTGGGCGAGACGCTGAACCAGACCATCGACCGCCTGCAGGGTCTGATCCAGACCGAGACCGACCGCGACAAGATGCAGCACCAGGTCATGGATCTGCTGTCGGTCGTGAGTTCCGCAGCCGAAGGCGACCTTACGGTGAAGGCCGAAGTGACCGCCGACGCCCTGGGTTCCGTGGCCGACGCATTCAACCTCATGATCACCGGTCTTATGTCGCTGGTCACCCAGGCGCACAATGTGGCCCTCGAGATCCAGCGCTCCACGACGGACATCCTCCATTCTTCGGACCGGATGAAGCAGGGCGCCGAGCAGCAGACCAATCAGATCAAGAACGCGTCGGACGCGGTGAACACCATGTCCAATACCACGCAGCGCATGGCCCAGAACGCCGATGCCGCCACCCAAACCTCGCTCAAGGCCACGCAGGCGGCCATCAAAGGCGGGGCGTCGGTGACGGAGACCATCAAGGGCATGCAGCGCATCCGGGCTGCGGTGCAGACCACCGGGAAAAAGATCAAGGGCCTGGGCGAGCGCTCGCTCGAGATCGGCGCCATCATCGAAGTGATCAACGAAATCGCGACCCAGACGAACCTGCTGGCACTGAACGCCGCCATCGAAGCCGCGCGGGCCGGCGAGCAGGGCAGGGGCTTCGCGGTCGTTGCCGACGAAGTGCGGAAACTGGCGGAACGCGCCGCCCGCGCGACGAAGGACATCACCGGCCTGATCAAGGGCATTCAGGTGGAAACGAGCGAAGCCGTGACGGTCATGGAAGAAGGAACGCGCGAGGTGGAGGAAGGAACCAAGCTTGCCGACCAGGCCGGCGCCGCACTTCGCGAGATCGAACAGATCGTTAAACAGACCGCCGTGCTCATGACGGACATCACCAAGGCGGCCGACGACCAGGTGGAGGTCACGGCGCAGGTGGTGCACTCCATGGACACCATATCCAAACTGACCCAGGAAACCACCCATGGCGTGCAGGATACCGTGTCGACCATCGGCAAGCTGGCCGATCTCTCGACCCGGCTGACCAGCGCCATCGGCCGGTTCAAACTGGGCAAGGGGTATCAGCTTCCAGCGGCCGAATCGGAGCTCCCCGCGCTCGATGGTTTCCCGGCGATCACCACGGACATCACGACGAGCGATGAAGAGATCAAGCTCGGGTTTATTGAGTAGAGACCTATGGCCGCACCCTTTGACAAATCCGGGATCATAGAGTTCTTCCTGATGGAGGCCGGGGAACACATCCAGAACCTCAATAAGGGACTGTTGTCCCTTGAGAAGGACCCGAAAAACAGCGGCATGATCGACGAGCTCTTCCGGGCGGCACACACGCTCAAGGGATCTGCCGCCATGATGGGCTTTCAGGGGATCAGCGATGTGGCGCATAAGGCCGAGGATATGCTCGGCCAGTTCCGCGCCGGCTCAGCCCCGATCCGGAAGGACACGCTGAATTTCCTTTTCGACAGCGTCGACGCCATCAACATCCTGGTCGACGGCGTATCATCGAACAAGCCTGAAGATCCCCTCCTCGTTGAAAGCATCTCGCAGTCATACAAGGACGTTGTTGACACTCTGCAGAAAGCCGCTGCCCCCGCACCTCAGAAAAAAAAGGAGGAGCCCGGGGGAAAGGCTAAAGACTCCCCGCTGTCTGCTCCCGCCGCCGTGTCTCCTCCCAAGAAGCAGCGGGACGAACTCGACGAAGCCTGGGAAAAGAGCTTCGCCCCTGTTCCTCCGGGCGGAAAAGCTGCAGCTCCACCTCCTGCTGCAAAAACAGCTCCTCCGGCTCCGCCAAAAAAGAAAAAAGACGAGGTTGACGAAGCCTGGGAACGGACCTTTGATATCGGGATCAGTGCGCCGTTGCAGACTCCTGCGGGAGGAACTGCTCCTCGTTTCGGGAAAGGCCCGCTGGACGATGAGCGCAAGCCCTTTGCCGCCGGCGGTGAACGGGCAGCCTATCCGGCCGCGCCGACGCAGTCTTCGGACGCGACCGCAGCCGCAGAAACGGCATCGCTCAGAGACGAGATCGAAGCAGCCAAAAAAGAGGGGACCCCGGAACGGCGCGGCATCGGACGGCGGGCAGTGGACGCGATCGACGTCGAGAAGCAGTTCATCCGCGTCAATATCGAGCGGCTCGATAACCTCATGAACCTGGTGGGCGAGATGATCGTCAACCGCAACCGGCTGGCACGACAGGTGGATTTCATCAAGTCGCTTCGCGAGGAGCTCGCGTTCAGCCAGGGGCGGCTGCTCCACGAGATCAAGAAGTTCGAGGAGAAGTACGAGTACACCATGAACGTTGAGACGCCGGGTCCCCAGCAGCCCGCGGCCGAGCAGAACCAGGATTTTTTTGAGCTCGAGTTCGACCGGTATGACGACTTCAACCTGCTGTCACGAAAATTGACGGAGATCACGAACGATACGAACGAGATCATGACGGAACTTGCTGGATTCTTCGATTCCTTCGAGCTGGATACGGCGCGGATCTCGACGATCACGACCAACCTGCAGGACGAGATCACCATGGCCCGCATGGTCGAGATGGATAAGCTTTACCAGCTGTTCCAGCGGCCCGTCCGCGACCTTGCACAGGCTGAGAATAAAAAAGTGAACATGGTGGTAAAGGGCGGAGAAACGAAAATCGACAAGACGATCTTCGAGATCATCTCTGACCCGCTCATGCATATGATCCGGAATTCCATTTCCCATGGGATCGAGACCGTCGAAAATCGTAAAAAAGCGGGCAAGGAGCCGATCGGGTTGATCCTCCTGAACGCACGACACGAAGGAAACAACATCGTGATCGAGATAGAAGACGACGGCAGTGGCATGGACCCGGTTGTACTTCGCAAGGCAGCCGTGGACAAAGGTTTCATGAGTACTGCCGAAGCGCAGGCATTGTCCGACACCGAGGTCCTGAACCTTATCTTCCGCCCCGGGTTCTCGACGACGGAAACCGTGGGCAAGGTCTCCGGACGGGGAGTGGGCATGGATGTGGTGTCTACGCATCTGGCCAAGATCAACGGCCGAATAGAGATCAAGACCGAAAAAGGCGTAGGCACCAAGTTCGTTATCCGGTTGCCGCTCACGCTTGCCATTGCCCAGGCCCTGATCATCAAGTTCAAGGACCAGGAGCTTGCCGTTCCGATGACCCTGGTGGAGGAGACCACCCGGTTCTCGGAGAAGGATATTCAGCGTGCAGCGGGAGAAGAGATGGTGAACCTGCGCGGCACGCTGGTGCGGCTTCACAAGCTGAATGAGGTGCTCGGCGTCGGCAAGTTCCCGAAAAAAGAGGATACCTACCGGCATCCTACGCTGATCCTCGGCATGGCTGAAAAGCGACTGGCCCTGATGGTGGAAGATATCACCGGCCGGGAAGAGATCGTCGTGAAGTCTCTGGGAGATTATCTTCGGAGCGTAAAGCTGTTCTCCGGAGCGACCATTTCCGGAGAAGGCAACGTGCGGCTGATCATCAATGTTGCCACGCTCTTTGGCGACGAGGCGTCGGTCACGATGACGGCCAATATTGTAGCGGGCAAGGATACCGCGCCGGAACTCTCCAAGCGAAAACCGCGCATCCTGGTCGTCGACGATTCTATCAGTATCAGGAAATACGTGCAGCGGTTCCTGGACCGCGTGGGGTATGATGTCGAAGTGGCGCCCGACGGCATGGAGGCGCTCAATATCATGGGCAGGGCAAAGTTTGATGCGGTCATTTCCGATCTGGAAATGCCGGTTATGCACGGCTACGATCTTATGGCCGAGATGAAGAGGAACCCGGCGCTCATGAACATTCCCGTGGTCGTGCTGACGTCGCGTGCGGGAGACAAGCACCGGCAGAAGGCGATCGAAATGGGCGCCCAGGACTATCTGGTAAAACCGTTCGAGGAGCAGGAGATGCTCGGGGTGCTCAAGAAAGTCTTGAGCAGTGCAGTTCTTGCCGGCCGCGGCTGATCTCCAATAGAATAAAGTATGGATGAAGGAACACGGTATCTTATACTCTCGCTGCAGGGAGAGGGCTACGCCATTCCCATCTCCCGTTTACTGGAGATCACGGTGCCGCGCGATATCCAGAAGGATAAAAGCCTGTCCGAGGTGTTCGAGGGAAAATGCGAGTTTCGCGGTAAGTTCGTCCCGGTGCTCAACCTGAAAAAGATCTTTAACCTTTCAGGAAACAAGGGTGCGGCGCTGCTCATGGTGCAGAGCGCCAAAGGTACGATAGGCCTCCTGGTTGATGAGGTTTCTGAGATTTTTGACACGGCGCAGAAACCGGCTCCCGTGCCCACAGGTGTTCTGAACCCCAGCATGCGGTATTATGGCGGGATCCTCCGGCATCGCGACAGTCTGGTGCTGCTTCTGAACGAGGACGGCCTGCTGCCATGACGACCAACTATTTGCTCTTTTTACTGTCAGGACGGTTGTTCGGCGTTAAGCTCGACGGTGCCATTGAGATCCTGCCCTGGCGCCCTTCCCGACGCGTGCCACTGTCCTACTCGTATGTAGAGGGGCTGCTCGATTACCGGGGGGTCGTGTATCCCGTTTTCAATATTGCGCAGCAGCTGGGCATGGTCAAGCAGGGGCCGATCGGCTTTACCGCTGAGGAGTCGGCAGGCAGGAGAAGCGGACAGAGCATTATCCTGCTCGAGGTGAAGAAGAGCCCCTTCGGCATCGTCGTCGATTCTGTAGTGAAGATGACCCCGCTGACAAACCCGGTGGCAGGTACGACCAAGCCGCAGGGCGTAAATCCGAATTTTGTTCAGGGGTTTGTCTATGAAGGCGATAACGAAATTATGATACTCGATGGTGAAAGGTTGCTACATGCCGGTTAAAATTCTCTTAGCAGACAAGAGCATCACCATTCAGAAGGTGGTGGAAATGCTGTTCTCGGGCAGGGAGTACGAGGTCAGTTGCGCCAGTGACGGCGAAACGGCGCTCAATGAGGCCGGGAGAACGCTGCCCGATGTCGTCCTGGCCGATGTTGATCTGCCGCGGATCGACGGTTACAGCTTTTCCGAGCGGTTGAAACAGGTTCCCACGCTTGCTCAGACGCCGGTGATCCTTATGCTGAGTCGTGACGATGTGTTCGACGAAGCAAAGGCAAAGCGGGCCGGGATCGTGGATAATATCGCCAAACCCTTCGAGTCGCAGGATCTGATCAGCAAAGTCCGGAAAGCGATCTCGGCGGCGCCGCCCCGGGCGGCCGAGCCTGCCGGTGCGGCGGCCAAACCGGCAGTGGTCGCCAAACCCGCCCCTGCTGCTGCCGCGCCCTCGCAGGCGCCTCAGGCCCAGAAGCCGAAGCAGGCGGCCCCGACGGATATTTTCGATATTATCGAGGAAGCGCCGAGTCCCGTTGATCTGAGGCCGGGTGCAGCGGCACCGGTTGCCGAGGAAGAGGCGGTGTTCGAGGTCGAACCCGAGTTCGAGGCAGAAGAACAGCAGGCCATTGATGTAGAGGAGGCGCTGCCGGTTGGAAAGAAGGCAGTTGAGGAGATGCGTGCAGGGCTCGGGCTGTCTGGTGGTGCAGAACAGGCGGAGCCGGAGGCTGGTGGTGTCGATTCGCTCGGCCTGGCCGCCGTTGCCGCCCTTGATACCTTTGAAAAACCCGCTCCGCGCCGCCCGGAAATACCCAAGCCCCAGCTGCCCGAGGCGCGTGAATATGTTCCTCCGGTCCGCTTCGAGCCCGCGACCGAGGCGCCGTCCGTTGCCGTGTCAGAGGACATGCTTCGCAATATGGCCCAAGAGACGGTTACGAGGATGGCGAAAGAAGTCTTTGCGAAGCTGCCGCCGGTCCAGCCCCCGCCTGTCTCCGAAGAGATGCTCCGGAAGGTCCTCGAAGAGAGCGTAGCAAAGATCGTACGGGAAACGGCACGTCAGGTTATCGAGAAAGTCGCGTGGGAGGTCATTCCGGACCTGGCAGAGATGCTGATCAAAGCTGAGATTGAGCGGCTGAAAGCGGAGCCATAGTATTTCGGATTGCGGATTTCCCCCGTGGAGATCCGAGGGCAGGCGGATTGCGGATTCAAAATACGAGGGGACTTGTTCCCCTCTTTTATTTTTAGTTAGCGATGTGATCGCTCAAGGAGATCGTTTTCATGTCAACGAAAGAATTGCCCAAAGCATATGAACCGAAATCAGTGGAAGAGCGGTGGTATGCTTTCTGGCTGGAAAAAAAATATTTTCATGCTGACGAGAACGATCAGAGCGAATCCTTCTCGATCGTAATCCCTCCGCCAAACGTGACCGGTTCGCTCCATATCGGCCACGCACTGAACTCGACGCTCCAGGACATCCTGGTGCGATGGATGCGGATGTCCGGCAGGAATACGCTGTGGGTGCCGGGAACGGACCATGCGGGCATCGCGACCCAGAACGTGGTGGAGCGCCAGCTTGCGAAAGAGCATGTGGACCGCCACGCCCTTGGCCGGGAAGGGTTCATCGAAAAGGTCTGGGAATGGAAAAAAGAGTACGGCGGCAGGATCATTAACCAGCTTAAGCGCATGGGCGCGTCCTGTGACTGGGAGCGCGAACGCTTCACCATGGACGAAGGTCTGTCGCGCGCCGTGCGCGAGGTCTTTGTGACGCTCTACGAAGAGGGGCTTATCTATCGCGGCGAGCGGCTCATCAACTGGTGCCCGCGCTGCCACACGGCGCTCTCCGACATTGAAGTGGAGCATGAGGACGAGAAAGGCAAGCTGTACCACCTCGCCTATCCCCTGAGCCACGACCCCAACATCCGCCTCACGGTAGCCACGACAAGGCCGGAGACCATGTTGGGTGATACCGCAGTTGCGGTACATCCGCTGGATCCGCGGTATAAGGACCTCATCGGAAAGACCGTCGATCTTCCGCTCACGAACCGGAAGATTCCGATCATCGGAGATGCGATCCTCGTGGACCTGGAATTCGGCACAGGCGCGGTCAAGGTGACGCCGGCCCACGACTTCAATGATTATGAGGCGGGCCAGCGGCAGAAGCCGGAGCTTGCCCGCATCAAGATGCTTGACGACAAGGCCCAGATCCTATTCGACATCCCTGACGTGCTGCCCGAGGTGCAGAAGCTCGTTTCCGGGAAGCCGGCAAAGAAGGCGCGCGGCATCGTGGTAGAACTGCTGAGCGAACAGGGCAAGCTCGTAAAGACCGATGACCATGCCCATTCCATCGGGAAATGCTACCGGTGCAGGTCCGTGGTGGAGCCCTATCTCTCGCCCCAGTGGTTCGTCAAAACCGCTCCGCTTGCCGAGCCGGCGATCAAGGTCGTTGAGGACGGCCGCGTTCAGTTCTATCCCAAAGGGTGGGAGAACACTTACTTCGAATGGATGCGCAATATCAAGGACTGGTGCATTTCGCGCCAGATCTGGTGGGGACATCGTATTCCGGCGTGGTTCTGCGACGACTGCGGCCATATCTCGGTCAGCCGCACTGATGTCGCCTCCTGCGGGAAATGTAAGAGCACCAACATCCGGCAAGAAACGGATGTGCTCGACACCTGGTTCTCCTCGGCCCTCTGGCCGTTCTCGACGCTCGGCTGGCCGGACCAGACCAAGGAGCAGTCGGCATACTATCCAACCTCGGTGCTGATCACGAGCTTTGATATCATCTTCTTCTGGGTGGCCCGGATGATCATGATGGGGCTCCACTTCAAGCGCGAGGTGCCGTTCCGGCATGTTTATATCCACGCGCTGGTGCGCGATGCCGAAGGCCAGAAGATGAGCAAGTCCAAGGGCAATGTCATCGACCCGCTCGTGATGATCGAGCAGTACGGCACCGATGCCTTCCGGTTCACGCTCACGGCCTTTGCGGCCCAGGGCAGGGACATCAAGCTGGCTCCTGAGCGGATCGAGGGCTACCGGAACTTCGCGAACAAGATCTGGAACGCCAGCCGGTTCGTCATGATGAACCTGGAAGAGGGTTTTACTCCAAACTCCGAACTCCTGACCCCGGACTCTTCCCTCGCGGACCGCTGGATCATCTCTCGCCTTAACGCGGTGGTCAAAGATGTTGAGGCCGCTCTTGCCGATTACCGGTTCAATGATGTTGCTTCGGCACTCTACCATTTCACCTGGCATGAGTACTGCGACTGGTACCTGGAGCTTTCCAAGCCGGCACTGATGGGCGATCTTGGCGCTGCGCCGCGCAGGTCGACCCAAACGGTGCTTGCCCATGTGCTCGAGACCACGCTCAGGCTTCTCCATCCGATCATGCCGTTCATTACGGAAGAGATCTGGCAGAACCTTCCGGAGAGCGTCAGGGTTCAGGGTTCAGGGTCCGGGGTCCAAAAGGGCAAGGGCACGGTCGAATCGATCATGGTGGCGGCATTCCCCCTTGCGAACGATAAGCTAATGAACGCGGGGATCGAGCAGGACATGCAGATGGTGATGGACCTGATCCTGGCGATCAGGAACATCCGCGGCGAGATGAACATTGCGCCGTCCATGCAGATCACGGTGATCGTAAAGGTGGAGAACGAGGCTCTCGGCGAGCATCTGGAAAAGAGCGCAGGGTATGCGAAGACCCTGGCGCGGATCAAGGAGCTTCGCATCGGCGTTGCCGAGGACAAACCGAAGAACGTTGCCACAGCCGTGATCAAAGGCGCGGAGGTCTATGTGCCGCTCGAAGGCATTCTGGACCTGACCTCGGAGCGCGACCGGCTCCAGAAAGAGATCGCAAAGATATCCAAGGACATCGAGGTGTTCTCGAAGAAGCTTTCGAACAAGAATTTCGTGGACAAGGCGCCGAAGGAAGTTGTAGAAAAAGATACGGCAAAGCTCGAGGAGTTCAAGGTGAAACGCGAGAAGCTCGAGGAAAGCCTGAAGATGCTGGGGTAGGGACATGCCTACGAACAAGGCAATCATGGATCTGATCAGCCACGCACTGTCCGAAGACATCGGCTCTGGCGATGTTACCACCGAAGCGACAATCCCGGCAGAGTTGCATTCCGAAGCCGTGATCCTGGCCAAGCAGCATCTCGTGCTTGCCGGGATCGATGTGGCCCGGGAAGTGTTTCGCACTCTTGATCCGGGCATTCAGTTCTCGCCCTTCGTAAAGGACGGCGAGGTCATTCACGCGGGGACCGAACTGGCCCGATTATTCGGGAACACGCGGGCCCTGCTTGCGGGTGAGCGTGTGGCGCTGAACCTGCTGCAACATATGTCGGGGATCGCAACACTGACTGCCGCATATGTCGATAAAGTCAAAGGACTGAAAGCCGAAGTACTGGATACCCGTAAAACCCTTCCCGGTCTGCGCCACCTTGAGAAATATGCTGTTCGCATTGGTGGCGGGAAGAACCACCGCATGGGGTTGTATGACATGATCCTGATCAAGGACAATCATATCAAGGCGGCAGGCAGCATCACGAAAGCGATGGAGAGCGCAAGAAAAAAGTCCGGCCTGTTGAAGATCGAAGTGGAGACCGGCAATCTGAATGAGGTGCGCGAGGCGCTGGCATCAAAGGCAGACATCATTATGCTCGACAATATGCCGCTTGACCTGATGAGCGAAGCTGTTCAGATCATCAAGGGGCAGGCCTTAGTCGAAGCATCAGGCAATGTGACGCTCGAAACGATCCGTGCAATTGCGGAGACCGGCGTAGACTATATCTCCTCGGGAAGCCTGACCCATTCGGCGCCGGCCACGGATATCAGCATGAAGATCAAGTAACGGGGTCCAGGGGCCAGTAGCCAGGGGCCAGGGAAAACAATGTGTCTCGCGCTTATCCGAACCCTGATAACTGACCCCTATCCCCTGGTTTAACTATGTCCAAAGAAAAAATCCTTCAGCTCTTGCGGTCTTCCAAGGCCGGCTTTCTTTCCGGTGCAGACCTGGCATCACGGCTCGGTATCTCTCGCACCATGGTGTGGAAGCACATTAAGACGCTCGAGCATGAGGGGTTCGGGATCGAGGCGGTGCAGTCTCAGGGATACCGCATCACCCTGACGCCCGACTTGCTGCGGCAGGCCGACATCAAGCAGGGGCTCAAGACGAGGACCATCGGCAAGGACATTCGCCTGTTCGCCGAGGTGGTTTCCACGAACACGCTGGCCATGGAGGCGGCGTCGCAGGGCGCGCCCGAGGGTACCGTCATCATTGCCGAGATGCAAACCGGTGGTAAGGGCAGGCTCGGCAGGCAATGGATCTCTCCGCAAGGGAACCTCTATCTCAGCGTTATTCTGCGGCCGAATATCCCTACGCACAAGGCGCCGCTTATCACGCTCGTCGGGGCCGTGGCCGTGGCCTCGGCGATCCGGAAGCATTGCTCCGTCACGGCGGCAATCAAGTGGCCCAACGACATCCTCATCTCCGGAAAGAAAGTGGCCGGCCTGCTTACCGAGATGAGCGCAGAGCCGGACCGAATCCGGCACATTGCCCTCGGTATCGGCATTGACGTGAATATGGAGCTCCAAGAACTTCCGCTTGATGTCAGGATGCACGCAACGACCCTGGCCAATGAAGCGGGCGCGAAGATAGATCGCAAAGCGCTCGTTCAGCAGCTCCTTCAGGACCTGGAGCACTGGTACCGGATTTTCCTGACCAGTGAAGCAGAGGTGCTGAAAGAATGGGAACAGCTGAACATGACCATCGGTTGCCGTGTAACCGTCAGCGGCATGGGCGAAGTTTTTGAAGGTCTGGCGCAAGGGATCGATCAAGAAGGCAGGCTCAAGGTCGCGCTCGATGACAATACGATACGGATCGTTGCGGCAGGGGATGTGACGATAGTTAAAAAATAGGGTCCGGGGTCCCAAAAGACAGGGTACAGGGTTCAGTAGTCAGGATCCAAAAGACAGGGTACAGGGTTCAGTAGCCAGGGTTCAGGAAAAGCATAAGGTCAAACAATTGCTTTGTTTTCCCTGGACCCCGGACCCTGACCCCTGTACCCTGGAGTTCACGGAGGAACCATGCTTCTCGCCATAGATATCGGCAACACGAATGTCGTTCTCGGCGTGTTCGACCAGGAGCGGCTCGTAGAGAACTGGCGCGTGGGCACGAACGCGCAGATCACGCCCGATGAGTATGCCATGAGCTTCAAAGACCTCTTCGGCTTTGTTGGGCTCGAGTTCAGGCAGATCACGGGTGTTATCATTTCTACCGTGGTGCCGCCGCTTCTTCCGGTCATGGTCGAGATGTCCCGGAAATATTTCCGGATAGAGCCGATGGTCGTGACCCACGAGCTTAAAACCGGCATCACGATCCGTTACGACAACCCGAAGGAAGTGGGCGCGGATCGCATTGTGAACGCGGCGGCGGCTTTCAAGCTCTTCGGCGGACCGCTCATTATCGTGGATTTTGGCACTGCGACCACGTTCTGCGCGGTGACCAGGGAGGGAGAATACCTTGGCGGCGCAATCGCTCCCGGCATCAAGATCTCGGCGGAAGCACTGTTTCAACGTGCATCGAAATTGCCGAGGGTTGAGCTTTCCAAGCCCCTGAAGGTCATCGGCCGAGATACCATCAGCGCCATGCAGGCCGGCATCCTCTATGGGTATGCCGGGCTGGTGGATGGGATCGTGGAGCGCATGAAGAAAGAGCTTGCAGCAGACGCCCGTGTTGTGGCGACCGGAGGTCTTGCCGAACTCGTTTCACCCGAGACGAGGAGTATCCAGGAAATAAAACCGCAGCTGACGCTGGAAGGTCTTCGGCTGCTGTATGACATAAACCGCTGATATTTCAACCGGCTATGGCATTCCTGGTGTACATTCCCTCAATCGTTCAGCGCCTGCTCTCAATTACCGCGCCTTGACGATTCACAGTTTTTGTGTTATTTTTCACCTACTGACATTGTTTCAGAAAAACAGGCGGTTGGAGAACAGATGAAGATTCTTGTTGCAGATGATGAAGAAGGCGCGCGCGAACTTTTTTTTACCATTCTCTCAGACGAAGGGCACTCGATCACCCTGGCCAACGATGGGGCCGAAGCACTTACGTTGTTCAGCGGCAATTCCTTCGACCTGGTGATAACGGACATCAAGATGCCGGTGATGGATGGCCTGCAGCTGGTGCAGGAGCTCCGGAAGGCCGGCTCGAAGACCGATGTGATCATGGTCACGGCCTATGGCGAGGTTGAAACCTATCTGAAGGCGATGAGCCTGGGTGTTGCGGAATATATCAACAAGCCCATCCGCATCAAGGAGCTGAAGCGGATCGTTCACAAAGTCCTTACCGAAAAACAGGCGAGGTCGGGAAGCTGATGTCCCGGTTACGGAAGGACCCCATTGTCGGCCGGTGGATCATTGTTGCAAATGACCGTCCGAAGAAGCCGGAAGAATACCTCTTCGAAGAACCTGCCGACGATGTGACCCCTGCCGAATGCCCCTTCTGCTCTGGCAACGAATCCAAAACCCCTCCGGAGATCGCCGCATTCCGCGCGGAAAAGACGCAGCCCAACGCCGCCGGCTGGTGGGTGCGGGTCATACCCAGTAAATTTCCCGTCCTGCACGTCGAAGGCAGCCTTGAGCGCGAAGGCACCGGCATCTACGACACCATGAACGGCATCGGCGCCCACGAGCTTATCATCGAAAGCCCAGAGCATGCTTTGCGGCTCGAAGATCTTCCCGAGAGCCAGGTCGAAAAGGTCCTCTGGGCCTATCGCGACCGCATCCTCGACCTCGAACGTGACAGCCGTCTCCGGTATGTGCTCATCTTCAAGAACCAGGGCTGGACGGCCGGCTCCCTGGTGAACCACACCCATTCCCAGATCATTGCCACGCCGGTCATCCCCAAGTTCGTCAAGGAAAAGCTGGACGGCGCCAAGTCCTATTTTGATTACAAAGAGCGCTGTATCTTCTGCGACATCATCAGGCAGGAGCTGGCAACGCCCGATCGGATCATCGAGGAGACACGCCATTTTCTGGTGATGACGCCCTTTGCGCCGCGTTTTCCGTTCGAGACCTGGATCTATCCCAAGAAACATCTCTGCTCGTATACGGATGTGACCAAAGAAGAGACCATGGATTTCGCGCGGACCTTGAAGCATACGCTCAAACGGCTGGGGACGGTCCTGAACAATCCTCCCTATAACTATATGTTGTACACGGCGCCGAACCGGGTGGCCCGCCGCGGACACTGGCACACGCTGAATGACGATTTTCACTGGCACCTCGAGATCATGCCGCGGCTTACCCGCGTTGCGGGTTTCGAGTGGGGCTCCGGGTTCTACATCAATCCCACGCCGCCGGAGGATGCGGCAAAGTATCTGAGGAATGTGAAGTTGTGATCGGTGCTGCTCATGATCGATCCTGCAGAAGATAAAAGCCGCACCTTTTTTGGTGCGGCTTTGCTTTGTCCTGGAGGATAAAATTAAAGCAGGACACGTTTTCGACAGGATAACAGGATTATCAGGATGAAATGCTTTTGGAGGAATTAGATTCTTCTCAAAACGGATAGAATACAAAAACTGTAAATCTTATCTCGCGCAAAGCCGCAAAGGCCGCAAAGAACGGCAAAAGCAAAAGAGAATATTGCTTTAAACCAAGAAGTCTCCGCTTTACTTTGCGCGCTTTGCGGCTTTGCGCGAGACGCCCTTTGATCCAGGTTTATCCGGGTTGGGTTAGAAGCCGCCAAAGAGAGAAGGTCACACGAAATGCTCAACTACGAAGTCAAATCCGGACGGAGCGCCATCGAGGGAACGGGCGTGTTTGCCGCTGTACGCATTCCGCGCCGTGCAAAGATCGGCGAGGTCACCGGCCAGATCATATCCATCCGCACCGCGCGAAAGCGCGCCAAGGGCAAGTGCCGCATGTGCCTCATCGACTTGGACCACGCCCATGCGCTGGATTGCACCAGGGGAAACGCGCTTCGCCATCTGAACCATAGCTGCGGGCCCAATGTGTTCATGCGCATCTTTTGGCAGCGGGTGGAGATCTATGCGAAGCGCGACATCAAGAGTGGCGAAGAGTTGACCCTTGACTACGGCGAAACGCCGCATGATGACGAAATGAAGTGTCGGTGCGGACATCGGGAGTGCAGAAGCAGGATTTGAACAGAAGAAAACAGTAACCGCGAATTACGCGAATAAACGCGAATACCGTGAACCCCGGCAGGGCAAAGTCGGACGACAACCCCTCACCCTACCCTCTCCCCTCAGGAGAGAGGATAAAGGTGGGATTTTTAGGGTGAAAAAAAGCCGCACTTCATGAGAAGTGCGGCTTTTAATTTTACGGTTCGTTGACTCCTGATGATTACTTTGCGTTCATCTTTGTGTAGTTCAGCATACCGCCGGCAAGCAGGATATCCCGCTGCCTGGTGCTGAGCGAATACTTGAGAGCTACGTTCTTGCCATTCGTCTTGTCCGAAAGCGCAAGCTCCGCACCTTTCTTGAGCGCTTCCATGATCCCGGTGATCTCGACCCGGTCGTTCGCATTGATCGCATCGAAATCAGCCTCGTTCGCAAAGGTTAGCGGAAGAATTCCGAAGTTGATCAGGTTCGCAGCGTGAATGCGCTCGAAGGATTTGGCAATCACGGCCCTGACGCCGAGGTACATGGGGCAGATGGCCGCATGTTCACGGCTCGATCCCTGGCCATAGCTCGCGCCGGCGATCACGACGTTGTGCACTCCTGCTTTTTTGTTCTCCAGCGCCTTCTTCGAGAACGAAGCATCCAGCCCCTCGAACACAAATTCGGCATACTTGGGAATGTTGGAGCGGTATTTGAGCCGCGAGCCGGCCGGCATGATGTGGTCCGTGGTGACCTTGTCTCCGACCTTGATGGCGACCACGCCCTTGATCGTTTCCGGCAGCGGCTCGGCAGCGGGCGGGGCGCCGATGTTGGGACCGCGGTAGATCGTGACGGCCTGGGGCTCTTTGGACGGAGGCAGGATCATCGAGTCTTCGATCCAGAACTCGGCGGGAAGGCTGATCTCCGGATAGGGCATATCGAGGGTGCGTGGGTCGGTGATGACCCCGGTCAGCGCCGCAGCCGCGGCAGACTCGGGGCTTGCCAGATAGACCTTGGCGCTCTTGGTGCCGGAGCGCGCCTCGAAGTTGCGGTTGCTGGTGCGGATCGAGACTGCATCGGTCCGGGGCGCCTGGCCGCTGCCGATGCAGAAGCCGCAGGTGGATTCAAGTATCCGTGCGCCAGCGGAGACGATGTCGGCAAGTGCGCCGTTCTTCGCGATCATCTCAAGCACCTGGCGGGAACCGGGAGCAACCCCGAAGCTGGTGTCGGGACTGATCTTCCTGCCTTTGAGCATTGAGGCCACGATCATCAGGTCGCGATAGGATGAGTTGGTGCAGGACCCGACCATGACCTGGTCCACTTTAGTTCCTGCCAGCTCGGTAACGGTGCCGATGTTGTCCGGAGAGTGCGGTTTGGCCATGAGCGGCTCAACGCTTGCAAGGTCCAGTTCTATCACCTTTTCGTATGTCGCATCAGCGTCAGCAGCAAGGGCAATCCAGGCGCCTTCGCGTCTTTGCGCTTTCAGAAATCCGCGCGTGATCTCATCGCTCGGGAAGACCGAGGTCGTGACTCCCAGTTCTGCGCCCATGTTCGTGATGGTTGCGCGCTCCGGGACCGAAAGCGTTTTAACGCCTTCTCCGGCGTATTCGATCACAGTTCCCACATTTCCCTTGGTGGTGAGCATCCTGAGAATGGTGAGAATGACGTCCTTGGCCGAGACCCAGGGCTGAAGCTTTCCGGTGAGGTTCACCTTCACCACCTTGGGGCAGGTGAGGTAGAACGGCCCGCCACCCATGGCAACAGCCACGTCAAGGCCGCCGGCGCCGATGGCGATCATGCCTATGCCGCCGCCCGTTGGCGTGTGCGAATCCGAGCCCAGGAGGGTCTTGCCCGGTTTACCGAAGCGCTCGAGATGGACCTGGTGGCAGATGCCGTTGCCGGCCCTCGAGTAAAAGATTCCGTGTTTTGCCGCAACGGTCTGGAGGTAACGGTGGTCGTCGGCGTTTTCGAACCCGTCCTGAAGCGTGTTGTGGTCCACATAACTCACGGAGAGCTCGGTCTTGACCTTCGGAACGCCCATGGCCTCGAACTGCAGGTAGGCCATGGTGCCGGTGGCGTCCTGCGTCAGGGTCTGGTCGATCCTGATCGCGATCTCCGTGCCGGGCTCGAGCTTTCCTTCAATGAGATGGGACCCCAATATTTTGTAAACAATGTTTTTGCCCATGCGATTGGTACTCCTTCTTTGTACTGGTATGTCCGCGACATTATATTTGATGCAATGTTATAAGGCAACTGGAAATTGTGAAAAAAGCGGCTTGTACTTGGGGAAAAGACCGATACGGCACAGACCATGATCGGGGATAGCATGCATTCTTCCATGATTTTCCAGCAAAGATCCGGCTGGAGCGTAGATTCTTTTTTGACTTGAGCAAAGCAGTGTGGTACATTTCACGCCTACTTTTAAGGAAGAGGTCTTATCTATGAAAAACCTGTTCGACAAAACAACGATCAACGGCATGGAGCTCAGGAACCGCTTCGTGCGGTCCGCCACATGGGAGGGCATGTGCGACGAGCAGGGCAGGCCGGGCGAGCAGCTTCTGAACTGCTACCGGGAGCTTGCCCGCGGAGGGGTCGGTCTGATCATCACGGGCTATGCCTTCGTGCGGCCCGACGGCAAGCAGATGCCTGGGTCCATCGGGGCGCAGAGCGACGATTTTGCGCCGGAGATGCAGGCGCTCTCTAAGGCCGTGCATGACGAAGGCGGCAGGCTCTGCATGCAGCTGGTGCATACGGGCGGACAGGGCAGGGCCCAGGGCGGGAATAAGCTGATCGCCCCATCGGCCGTCGAGACGGCGCAGTATACATCTCCTCCGGTGGAAATGAGCCGGAAGGACATTGATGACGTGGTGGCCGCCTTTGGCGCAAGTGCCGCAAGGGCGAAACAATGGGGCTTCGACGCGGTTCAGCTTCATGCGGCCCATGGCTATCTTATCAACCAGTTCCTGTCGCCGCACACGAACCTGCGGAACGATGAATTCGGAGGCAGCATCGAGAACCGCTCTCGGTTCCTTATGGAAGTTTACCGGAGCGTACGAACGGCTGTCGGCACCCGCTTCCCGGTGCTGGTCAAATTGAACGGTTCGGATTTCCTCGCTCATGGCCTGGAGATCGATGAGGCCGTGGTCGCTGCGAAGGCGCTTGACCGCGAAGGCGTGGACGCCGTCGAAGTGAGCAGCGGTACGCCTGCTTCAGGGGACAATAACCCGGTGCGGAAGAAGATCGACAACCGGGAACAGGAAGCGTACAACCTTCCCCTTGCACGGCGCGTCAAGCAGTCTGTCGCTTGCCCCGTTCTCGTCGTCGGCGGATTTCGGAGCTTCGATCTGGCACAGGAGGTCGTTCAACAGGGCGATGCAGATTATATCTCGTTGGCGCGGCCGCTGATCCGCGAGCCCGGGCTCGTCAGGCAATGGCAGGATGGCAATACGGCACGCAGCCGCTGCATTTCGTGCAACGGGTGCTATCGTCCCGGCCTCCGGGGAAAAGGGATCGCCTGCATTATCGAACAGGCTGAGCGCAAAAAGGCCGCTGGCGTCTAAGGTTATTCCTGCTTATTATCGATTTCCATCACCCTCCCCAACCCCTCCCATCGAGGGAGGGGCTACCTCTTTCCTCGGGGGCGAGGATAAAAATTGAATGGTGTCTCGAAAGAAAAGCTCCCGATTCTGTGCTATAGTTAACGCATCTGCGGATGAACCGCATAACTAAGGAGGAACATTATGGTACAGAAGGCAAGCCCCAAACTGACGGATATGATGAACCAGGCCATTGCCGGAGAACTCCAGGCGATCGTCCAGTACATGTGGCACCACATCATGGTCAAAGGCATGAACTCCGCATCGCTCATGGACGTGTTCGAAGATGTTGCCATGGATGAGATGAAGCATGCAGAGAAGATCGCGGAGCGGCTTTTCTACTTTGACGTAAGCCCGACGACCAAGCCGAATCCCATCGCCAAGGGCGGCACTCCCGAGCAGATGCTTCAGGCCGATGTGAAGGCCGAGGAAGAGGCCATTACGCTGTATAAGGACATTATCAAGCAGGCTGCCACGGAGGGCGATGAGACCACGCGGCTGCTTTTTGAGAGCATCCTCTCCGAGGAGGAGAGCCACCACGATACCTTCACCACGCTCTTAGGAAAGTAACGAACACGGGCAGGCCTTAGTGGCCTGCCCGTGATAAGCTCCAAACCTCAAGCATCAAATCCCAAATAAATAACAAACTCCAAAAGCCAAATTTAAAACGTTTCGATCATTGGCGTTTGAGATTTGGATATTATTTGGGATTTGTTGTTTCGTGCTTGAAATTTGCCCGCGCGATGCTCCGGGGGTCACGGCATCTTGAATTCTTTGCCAGCGATGCGGACCGTTAATACCGGGCAGGGCGCTTTGCGCACCACCTTTTCTGCCGTGCTGCCGAAGAGCATGTGGTCGATGCCGGTCCTGCCATGGGTCCCGATGACGATCAGGTCAGCCTTCTTTTCTTTCGCTGTCCTGATGATCTCGACAAAGGGCACGCCCCGCTCCACGATCTTCTCCACGTCCTTCACCCGGCCCGCTGCCTCAGTGGCCCACTTGTCCATCTCCTTCTGAGCGCTTTTTTGCATATCTTCCACGAGGTCGGCGACCGACAGGGTCGAGGGAATGTACCATTCCGCGATGCTGATGTCCTGAATGACGTACAGCAGGATAAGCTTTGCCTGGTAGTCCTTGGCCAGGGACAGGGCATAGTCCATGGCGGCGCGCGCTCCGTTCGAAAAATCGGTCGGGAAAAGAATGGTTTTGATCTGCATGGGGCCTCCTCAAAGGTTAGGAACGATTAAATTCTATCTCTCATCCTGCGCAATGTCAAACCGAAATCATGGGACAACCTAGACCTCCCATTCCTACGTAAAGCTGCTGAATTCACGCGGCCTGTCTGGGGGAATAGCGGCAGCAACGGCACAGTGAACGCTCAATAGATCAGGAAAAAAACGATTGACAATTATGGCGCAGGCTGTTATAAATGTCCTCTATTATGCTGCCAGCCACCGAGAAAATATGGATGAACGGCACGTTCGTGCAGTGGGACGATGCCAAGGTGCACATCCTGACCCACTCGATGCATTACGGTACGGCAGTATTCGAGGGCATCCGCTGCTACAAGGCGGAGGCAGGGTCGGCGGTCTTCAGGCTGCAGGAACATGTGAACCGCCTGTTTGAGTCCGCCCACATCTGCCAGATGGATATGCCCTTCACCCGCGAAGCGGTGGTCGAGGCGATCCTGGAAACAATCCGCGTCAACAAGATCGACGCGTGCTACATCAGACCGCTTGCGTACCTGGGCTACGGCGCCATGGGGATCTTTCCCAAGGAAAATCCGGTCCAGATATCGATAGCGGTCTGGCCCTGGGGCAGCTACCTTGGCGAAGAAGGGATCAAGAACGGCATCCGCGTCAAGATCTCTTCCTACACGCGGCCCCATGTGAACTCGACCATGGTGCGCTCCAAGACCACGGCGAATTATGCGAACTCCCTTCTTGCCAAACGCGAGGCGCTCAAGGACGGGTACGACGAGGCCATGCTGCTCGATACCGACGGCTATGTGGCCGAGGGAAGCGGCGAGAACGTGTTCATGGTCCGCAAGGGCGTGATCAAAACGCCTCCGCTTACCTCCATCCTCGAGGGCATCACGCGGGAGACGATCATGCAGCTTGCTGCAGAGCGCGGGATGAAACTTGTTGAGGAGCGGTTTACCCGAGATGAGCTGTATATCGCTGACGAAGCTTTCTTTACCGGCACGGCAGCCGAGATCACGCCGATCCGAGAAGTGGACAACCGGATGATCGGCACGGGCAAGCCCGGACCGGTAACGAAAGAGCTGCAGACCGCCTACTTCGATTGCGTGCATGGCCGCGAAAAGAAGCACGGGAAGTGGCTCACCTACGTACAGGCAGCAAAGAAATAGGCCCCGCACCGCGGGACGGCCAGCACTCCAGATGGTTTCCCTCAGCGACCGTCGCACGTCCCCGGATCACATACGCAGTAGAAAAAATGCCGAAGTGGTGGAACTGGTAGACACGCACGTTTGAGGGGCGTGTGGGGCAACCCATGGGGGTTCGATTCCCCCCTTCGGCACCATTTTTATCTGACAACCGTACAGAGCGCGGTTCTCCTCTTGTTCTCCTGAGCCGTTCACCATGAAAAAACCTTTCCCCATAGCCGTCCTCATCAGCATCCTTTTCCTTGTCCTGTCCATTGCCCATGCCCAGGAGCCGAAAGCCAACAGCCGCGGCATCATCTCGGTCCCTCTGGCGAATGTCCATGAAGAACCGCTGCCAAAGTCCCGATTGGCCACGCAGGTACTTATGGGGGACGAGGTGCGCATCCTGGAAAAACAGGACTACCGCTACCACATTGCCATTCCGAGCCAGGATGGTCGTGAAGGCTGGATCCAGCAGGAGGCCGTGCTCATCCCCCGGGACCAGGGCCTGGCATATTTGAACAATTCCCGCAAAAAGATCGTCATCACCAGGGCCAAGACCGAGGCCCTGATCCTTGATAAGACCGGGGACCATAACGTGCCGCTCTATGCCGGCACGCAGCTGCCTGTGATCGACCAAACGGCCAAAGGTTACAAGGTACAGTTCCCCGACCGGACCCTGGCGATCATCGATGTCGCTGATGTTATGCCGATCAAGACCTCCGATCCGATCATGAACGATACAACGCCGGAAGAACTCGCCAAGACCGCGCAGCAGTTCATCGGCGTACGCCATCATGCCGGAGGGCTCACGTCCCAGGGCATGGATACGGACGGCCTTATCCATATTGTGTACCGCATCCACGGCATGGCCCTCGGCACGGACCGTTCCTCGCTCAAGGCCCATGCAGAGCGAGTGGACAAGAAAGATATCCAGGCCGGCGACATCCTACTGTTCTACGGCGAGAGCGCCGGCCTCGCACTCGGCAACGGGCGTTTCCTGCAGGCCACGAACAAGCGCACGGTCCAGGTCGCGGGTTTGGGCGACCGTCGCCATGCCAATGCCCTGCAATACGGGCTCCGGGTTATCGGATCGGAGCCTGGCCGGAACAAGGTCCCGGCAGCCATGACCGCTGACGAGATCCTGCTGACCCAGGCGCGGATCGCGCGGCTTCCGCTTAACAAGCGCATTGCCTTTTGGGCAGGCCGTTTTATCGGCACGCCTTACGATCCCGACCCGCTCGGCCTCTATGTGCGCACGAACCGCATTGTGGCTGATGAAAAGGTCGACTGCATGTACCACACCTTCCGTTCCGTCGAGCTCGCGCAAAGCAGCGCGCCTTTCGAAGCGATCAACCAGGCGCTTTCGCTCCGGTTCATAACCGAAGGAATGCAGGTTGACGGGCTGGTCACGAACTATGACCAGCGCTACCAGTACGGCGAAGATATGGTGTTCGGCGGCAAATGGGGAAAGAACGTGACCGCGGAAATAGGCATTGCCAAGACGATCCCAGGCTCGCGCGGCAAAGATACCGTCGACATCCTACCCAAGTCCACACTCCTCATGCGGGGGCTCCAGAAGAACCTGCAGGACGGGGACATCATCTACTGGGTCAAGGACCCGAAGAAACGCGTCGTGGAAGAGATCGTGGCCCACCTCTCCATCGTCCATATCAAAGGGGGCAAGCCCTACCTGATCCATGCTGCTGGCGACAAGGACCGGGTCGACCGGCCTGGGGGCGGAGTGGTCAAAGAAGTTCCCTTTGCCGACTACGTCCAGAAGATGCGCTTCATCGGCGCTTTCGTGACGCGCTTTGAGCAGTAGATTTTACATTCAGGTTGATAGGTTGAAGGCTGAAGGTAAAGAATAGCTCTCGGTTTCATTTATACGTTGAATTCCCGGCAGTCTTCAGCCGAAACACCTGCCTCGCGAGCCTTATATCCCGAATGGATCCCCCTCACCCTACCCTCTCCCTCGCTGGGGAGAGGATGAAAATGCGAGAGTCACCAGAAGGTCGTACACGTCAAGGTTATCTGATCCCGCATTCGTACCAATACTTTCGGTTTGACATCCCTCGCTCTTCTCTGTTATTCTCCTACACATATCTTTCCTCTACGGGATCAGGGCCTTGCTCTCATTCCGCAATCCGCGATCCGAAATCCGCAATTGAACAACAAGGAGCCCTATGCTCGCGAAGGTCATCAGCTCGGCAGTACTCGGCATTGACGCCTATCCTGTTGAAGTTGAGGTCGACATCGCGGCCCGGGGGCTTCCCTTCTTCTCCACCGTCGGACTTCCCGATGCTGCTGTCAAAGAGAGCAAGGAGCGCGTGCGCGCAGCGCTCAAGAACACGGGCTTCGACTTTCCGCTCAAACAGGTCGTTGTCAACCTGGCGCCGGCTGATATTAAAAAAGAAGGCTCCGCCTTCGATCTGCCGATTGCCATCGGCATGCTGATCGCCGAGGGGGTCCTGACGCAGGAACAGGTGTCGGGCTATCTCATCGTGGGAGAGCTGGCGCTGGACGGAAGGGTGAAGCCCGTGCGCGGCGCGCTGTCCATGGCAGTGCATGCAAAAAAAGCAGGATACCGCGGCATGATCATTCCCGCTGACAATGCCCAGGAAGCGGCAGTGGTCGAGTCCGTAAAGATCTTCGGTATGCAGACGCTGCCGCAGGTGGTGGAGTTTCTCCTGGGCAGGCAAGTTGTCGAACCGATCGTCATGGATGTGAGGAACGCTTTTGAGGCCTACTCCGCCTATCAGGAAGACTTCTTCGAGGTCAAAGGTCAGGAGCACGCCAAGCGCGCCATCGAGATCGCTGCTGCCGGCAGCCACAACATCATTATGATCGGCCCTCCCGGATCGGGCAAGACCATGCTCGCCCGCCGCTTGCCGTCCGTGCTGCCGCAGATGAGCTTTGACGAGTCCATTGAAACCACGAAGATCCACAGCATCATGGGGCTCTTGAAGCACGGCCAGCCGCTCATCGCGACCCGTCCCTATCGATCGCCGCACCACACGATCTCCGATGCCGGACTCATCGGCGGGGGGCAGGTGCCGAAGCCCGGCGAGGTGAGCCTGTCGCACAACGGAGTGCTGTTCCTTGACGAACTGCCCGAGTTCAAGCGCAATGTGCTCGAAGCGCTGCGCCAGCCGCTCGAAGACGGCCAGGTCACGATCTCGCGCGCGATCACGTCGCTCACCTACCCCGCATCCATGATGCTGGTAGCCGCCATGAATCCCTGCAAGTGCGGGTTCCACGGCGACCCCTTCCATCAATGCCTCTGCACGCCGCACCAGATCCAGACCTACCGCTCCAAAGTTTCCGGCCCGCTCATGGACCGCATCGACATCCATATCGAAGTGCCTGCCATCAAGTTCAACGAGATCGCATCGGACACCCTGGGCGAACCCTCGTCGTCTATCCGCGAGCGCGTGACCCGCGCCCGCACGATCCAGCAGGACCGGTTCACCGGCGACGGCATCTACGCCAATGCGCAGATGAAGCCGCGCCATATCCGCAAGTACTGCAAGATCGACGAGTCCTGCACGACCCTCATGGAGTCGGCCATGAACCGGCTCGGCCTTTCGGCACGGGCGTATAATCGCATCTTAAAAGTGGCGAGGACGATCGCGGATATCGACGGCAGCGAGAAGATCACGACCGAACATATCTCCGAGGCGATCCAGTATCGAAGTCTCGATAGAAGGGTGAGTTGACCTGCTGGTATATGGCCGGCAGAAGTTATTATTGCGTCATCACTTTCGTTCCACCAAGGGGGCTCATGAAAAAACTTATAATTTTAATCGCTGTTTTGATGCTGTCAACTGCCGCAGAAGGAGGTGAAAGTGTAAATTCAGACGTCTATCTCAATAAGAAAATAAAAATTACAAAAAATACCCGGTTTGCAGTTCTGCCGTTTGAATTAACTGCCTCTTGGGCACAGGTTCCCAATGAAACGAGCACGAAAAAGAGTGTTGAGAGCAAAAACACTGAAAAATTCGAGCTGAGTCTTCTGAGTGCCGGGGTCACGGTCATAGAAAGAAATAAATTGGATACGCTTCTTTCGGAACAATCGCTATCTAAAACCGGTTTAACCGAATCTGATTCGATAAAAATAGGGAAGATGCTGTCGGCCGACATCGTAGTATTAGGTACGATACCACTTTGGTCATACCACAACGACATTAAGAAAGGATTTATCGAAATATTAATTAAAGGCATTGCTGTAGAGACCGGTGAGATCGTTTTCAAAACAGCTTTTGATTCAAAGATTATTACAACCTATGATGACTTCAGATATGATATGGCCCAACTGGAAACGAAATCATACAAAATATTGGGAGATAAAATAAAGGAAGCACTTGAAAAGAAATAACCCATTTTAGGTTAGGCAAGTCCGTCGAGCTTTTCCGCTTCGCCTGGTGACCCGACGTCACGTCTGGGAATTCTGCACTAATGACCAGGCCGGCTTAAGAGAAGGGTAATCCCGGCCGGCCTCCCCCGTCAAAATCGCGCTTGAAAAGCGGCGCAAAATGCGGTACCCTCTTCCGTGACGCTCAATTCTGATACCCGTTCCCAGCAAGGAGACAGTCGCCGGTGCCGGACAGCCCTGAAACCCTCTTCCCCGATCCGTCTTCCTCTTTCAGCGTTCCTGCGCTTTCGATCATTCCGCTGGGCGGCGTGGGCGAGATCGGGCTGAACATGACGGTGCTCGAATACGGCGATGATATCATCGTGATCGATGCCGGCCTCATGTTCCCCGACGCTGAGATGCTCGGCGTGGACATCGTGATCCCCGACTTTGCCTACCTCATCGAAAATAAATCGCGCGTGCGCGGCGTCCTGATAACCCATGCCCACGAGGACCATATCGGCGCTTTGCCGTTCCTGCTCCGCGAGATGAACGTTCCGGTCTACGGGACGCGCCTGACGCTGGGGTTCATCAATGACAAGCTTCGGGAGCACGGGCTCGATGCCGACGCGAAGCTGGTCACGGTCAAGCCCCGGGACGTGGTGGAGCTCGGCTGCTTCTCCGTGGAGTTCATCCGCGTGACCCACAGCATCGTGGACGGCTGCGGCCTGGGCATTACGACGCCGGTGGGGCGCGTGGTCCACACTGGCGACTTCAAGATCGACCCCACGCCCGTGGACAACCAGATCATGGACCTCCGCACGTTTGCCGAGTACGGCGACAAGGGAACGCTGGTGTTCCTGTCGGACAGCACCAACGCGGGACAAGGCGGCTACACCTTCTCGGAAAAGGAAGTGCGGCGCGGCCTGGAGGACATCTTCCACCGCGCAACCGGCAGGATCGTGGTCGCCACCTTTGCCTCGAACATCCACCGGGTGCAGCAGATCGTGGACGTGGCGGTCATGTACGGCAGGAAGGTGATCTTGAACGGCAAGAGCATGATCTCCAACGCCCAGATCGCCCTGGACCTCGGCTATCTCCGGATGCCGCCCGAGACCTGGCTCAAGATCGAATCGCTTAAGAACCTGCCTGACGACAAGGTCGTGCTGATCACCACGGGCAGCCAGGGCGAGCCCATGAGCGCGCTGTCGCGCATGGCGGCCAACGACCACAAGCATTTCCAGATCAAGAAGGGCGACACCATCGTGCTTTCGTCCAAAATGATCCCGGGCAACGAGCGCGCCATCACGGGCATCATCAACCATCTGTTCAAACGCGGGGCCGAGGTCTTCTACGAAAAGGTCTCGGAGATCCATGTGTCGGGCCATGCGTCCAAGGAAGAGCTGAAGCTGATGCTGAACCTCGTCAAGCCGCGCTACTTCATCCCGGTCCATGGCGAGTATCGCCACTTGGTGTATCACGCCCAGCTCGCGAAAAAGGTGGGCATCCCGGAGGAGCATGTCTTTATCCTGGAAGACGGCGAGGTGATGGAATTTACGGCAACCACCGCGACGCGGGCAGGCCGGGTCCAGTCCGGCCGCGTGCTGATCGACGGCAAGGTCGCAGGCGGCGTCGAGTCCGTGGTGATCCGCGACAGGATGCGGCTCGCCCACGACGGCGTGGTGATCGTGATCCTCGCCATCGAAAAGCAGACCGGCGCCGTCATATCGGGCCCGGACATCGTATCGCGCGGGTTCGTGTTCGAAGACGCCTCGCAGGAGCTTCTGGCCGAGGTGAAGGACCTGGTGACGGACACGCTCCGGACCATGATCCCCGAGGCCAAGGGCGACTGGGCGCTCGTTTCCGCCAAGGTGCGGAGCGTGCTCAAGAAGTTCATCAACAAACGCATGGAGCGGCGGCCCATGATCCTGCCGATCATTACGGAGATCTGACGCACTGTTCCTGATAGCGTGGAGCCTGGGTTTTGCCCCGGGACGGAGCGCGTAGGGTTGTTTGCACGGGAGTCGTCATGACCATCAACAATAAAGACGGGTTCGAATACAGCAAGCGCGGACAGGACCGGGCGTCGCTCAAGCACTCCTTCGCCAACCGCCTTATCTATTCGCTCGGCAAGGACCCGATCACGGCCACGCACCGGGACTGGTTCCACACCACGGCCTATGCCGTGCGCGAACGGCTGATCGAGCGCTGGATGGAGACCATGCGCAGCTACTACGAGTCCGATGCCAAGCGCGTGTACTATCTGTCCATGGAATTTCTGACGGGGCGGCTGCTGGCAAACAGCCTCCTGAACATGGGGTTCTACGAAGAATGCCGCGAGGCGCTCGGCGACCTTGAACTGGACATCGAGCAGATCCGCGAACTGGAATCGGATGCCGCCCTGGGCAACGGCGGCCTCGGCAGGCTTGCCGCCTGTTTCCTCGATTCCATGGCCACGCTCGGCCTGCCGGGCTACGGCTACGGCATCCGCTACGAATACGGCATGTTCACCCAGCGCATCGACCACGGGAACCAGGTCGAGCATCCCGACAACTGGCTGCGCTACGGCAACCCCTGGGAGTTCCCCCGCCCCGAGGTGCTCTTCACGGTGAAGTTCGGCGGCCGCGTGGTGCAGTTCAAGGATGAACATGACCAAACGCATTTTCACTGGGTGGACACCGAAGACGTGATGGCCATGGCCTATGACACGCCGGTGCCGGGCTACGACACGAGCACCGTGAACAATATGCGGCTCTGGGCCGCCAAGGCCTCGCGCGATTTCAACCTCAAGTACTTTAACGAAGGCAACTACATCAAGGCCGTGGAGGACAAGAACGAGTCCGAGAACCTTTCCAAGGTGCTCTATCCCGACGATACCACCCAGATGGGACGCGAGCTCCGGCTCAAGCAGCAGTATTTCTTCGTCTGTGCGTCACTGGAGGACATCCTGCGGCGCTTCACCAAGTACCACCAGAACCTGGACGAGCTTCCGGACAAGGTCGCGATCCAGCTGAATGACACGCATCCGTCCATCGCCATCCCCGAGCTCATGCGCGTCTTGCTCGACCTCCACCATATGGACTGGGACCGGGCCTGGGATATTACGCGCCGCACCTTTTCCTATACCAACCACACGCTCATGCCCGAAGCGCTCGAGACCTGGCCCGTTTCCCTCTTCGAGGCCATCCTGCCGCGGCATTTGCAGATCATTTATGAGATCAACTTCCGTTTTCTGCAGGAAGTGATGCACTGCTGCCCCGGCGATGCGGACCTGCTCCGGCGCATGTCAATCGTGGACGAGGCCGGCGGCCGGCGGCTGCGCATGGCGCACCTGGCCATCGTCGGGAGCCACAAGGTGAACGGCGTGTCCCAGATCCATACGGACCTCATGAAACAGACAATCTTCGCGGACTTCGAAAGTTCTTTTCCGGGAAAGATCATCAATATCACCAACGGCATCACCCCGCGCCGCTGGCTCAACCAGTCCAACCCGCGCCTGTCCGCGCTCATCACCTCGCGCATCGGCAAAGCCTGGTGCCGCGATCTTGCGGAACTGAAAAAACTGGCCCCCTTGGCCGAAGACGCGGCGTTCCGCCAGGAGTTCCGGGCGGTCAAGCAGGAGAACAAGAAGCATCTGGCGGAGATCATCAAGATGCGGCTCAAGCTCGACGTGAACCCCGCTTCGCTCTTCGATGTGCAGATCAAGCGCATCCATGAGTACAAACGCCAGCTCCTGAACGTATTGCATATCGTTACCCGCTACAACCGGATCCGCGAAGGCCGCAGTGCCGACCTGGTTCCGCGCACCGTGATCTTCGGCGGCAAGGCCGCGCCCGGTTATGCCATGGCCAAGCTCATCATCAGGCTGATCCACAGCGTGGGGGACATCGTGAACCACGACCCGGCGACCCGCGATCTCCTGAAGGTGGTCTTCATCCCGGACTACAATGTTTCGAATGCCGAGAAGATCATCCCCGCCTGCGATCTGTCCGAGCAGATCTCAACTGCTGGCACCGAAGCGTCGGGTACGGGCAACATGAAGTTCGGGTTGAACGGCGCGCTCACCATCGGGACCCTGGACGGCGCCAACATCGAAATGAAGGACGAGGTCGGCGACGACAACATCTTCATCTTCGGCCTTACGGCGGCAGAGGCGGCCGCGCTCCGTGCGCAGGGCTACCATCCCGGGGACCACTACCAGGGGAACGCGGAGCTCAGGCAGGCGCTTGACATGATCGGCTCGGGGTTCTTCTCCCCTGACGCGCACGACCGGTTCAGGCCGATCGTTGATACCCTTACCCGGCATGGCGACCATTTCCTGCTGCTCGCGGACTATGCGTCGTATATCGCCGGCCAGGAGCGTGTTGACGCGCTCTACCGCGACCCCGAGGAATGGACCAGGCGCGCGGTCCTGAACGTGGCCAACATGGGAAAGTTCTCCAGCGACCGCACGATCAAAGAATATGCCGACCGCATCTGGAATGTGAAGCCCGTGGCCGGGAAGTAGAGCGTTCAATCCAAAAAACGGGAGAGAGGGAACCATGAAAATATCCGAGAGTATCAAGCAGGCGCTGGACAAAAAGAAATTCAAAAATCTGAAGGATGCCGCAACATTCCTGGACATCAGCCCCGAGCTCCTCCGGGTCATTCTCAACAAGGGACATCTTCCGAAGGACAGAACGCTTGCCACCATAGCGAGCAGGCTGGGCCTGGACAAATCAGGACTGATCCTGGCCGCTCACCGGGAAAAGGTCCCGGCCGACGTGAAAGGGTTTTTCCTCTCACCCTCGGCAACGCACTACAAGGAGGGAAAACGGATCTTTCCGTTGTCCTCGGAGCAGAGCGATTATCTCGGCAAGATCCTGAGCCCCGTGGAAATACAACTGATCAGAAAGTATCGGCAGATCACGGAAGAAGGCAAGACGCAGATCATGGGTTTTGTTGATTATACCTACGCGGCAAAGCGGAACGGGTAGCGCGTTTTCACTTTTGTTTTGTCTCGGTGACCTATATGATTTCTGTGGCTGCCTGCCGCTGATCCGAGAATGACAGTTTAACATGTATTTATTACCACGGAACACACGGAATATACGGAAGAGGTTATAAAAAGGCTTTTATCCGCGTGGTCAGTGTATTCCGTGGTTAAAAGACTTTAAAAACGATTCGTTCGATCTCAGCCTTTTGTCCAGCTTTCTGCCGCATCCAGCTCTTCTTCCAGCCGGTCCATCCTGAAGTACAACAAGGTTTTTATGAATAACGGGGAATGCAGCGGGTCTTCTGCCATGCCGAAGAGATGGCTGTCGCAGCTGCAATCCGCTGCGCCGAAGCCGGGAATGGACCAGGCTGCGATAGTCCGGAGCGCATCTGCTATGCTGCAGGTGAGGTCTCTGCTGGCACGCACCGGCAAGACGGCGGTCACAACCGCCTGTTCCCGGAGATGGTCCAGAGGGGTCACAAGTGTCCGGCGCTTTCGCTGATGATGGGCAGCGCGTTTGCTCAGATCGTCCGGCGCGGAACCGACATAACAATAAAACCCTTTGGGAATGGAGATCATGCCGGGCTCGCCGGTCATGATCCTGCCGGTCCGCGCAAGATGGAGGAGCACGATGTAGCTCCCGCGGTCCTGCGCTTCCCGCTCGATGATACCCCACGGGATCAGCAGCTCCCGCAGGGAACTGCCGAGCGAGAGATCGCTTTTCCACTCAACGGCCATTGCCCTGATCATGACCCGGTCCCTGACCGCAAGCAGCGTTCGGCTGAACTCGAGGTCGGTGTGATAATCAGGCATGAAGTACCGCGGTCTGGGCGAGTGAACAACGAAGAGCACCGCTGTTGCCATGCCCGAGCCGGCAAGCCCGGCCAGTTCGAGCAGGTGCCGTTTGCCCCGCTCTGTCACGGCATCGGGAAACATGGCGATCTTGTTCCCGAAGAGGGTGCAGGATTTTACCTCGAGCACCCACGTCTTTTTTCTCCCGGCGGAGGAGGAAATCGAAACGGCTGTGGCCGATCGCGTGTTCCGCTTTCAGAACAACGGCTCCTTCGAGCCCGGGTACCTGGTGGCGCTCGACCAGGTGTCGTGCCACCAGGTTATTGGCATGGGTGTGGAGCATGACCGGAAGGCCGTCCCGCTCCACGGCAACGACCAGGTAAGGGATCTTTCTGCCCTGCGACAGCTCTTGTCGAACGAGGAAGAGCTTTGCCTCGGGCAGAAAGAGCTCGTGGAGCCTTCCCGGGTTCGGGAGGTAGGCGCGCACGAGCCGGTCGTTGACCAGGCATTGGACGATGAACCGGTTCGGCCTGGAACGGAAAACAGCGCGGATGATGTTTGGAAAGAAGCTCATAATGTCCAGGGTGGTTTGTAGGGGCGGGTTTGAAACCCGCCCCTACGAGGTCGTAACCGGAGCAGGAAAAGGCGCGTTAGGGATTGCCCGGACGTTCTACGCCCAGCGCTTCCCGGACTTTCCTGAGCAGGTCAATCGGCGGGGCGGGTTTTGCGATAAAGAGCAGTCCCTTTTCGAGGATCCCCTTTTTGTGGATGATGTCGGCGGTGTAGCCGCTCATAAACAGCGCTTTGACGCCCGGTTTCAGCTTCTGCAGTTCGTTGTAAGCATCGAGGCCGTTTTTCTTCGGCATGACCACATCCAGAATGGCCAGCGAGATCGTGTCCGCATGCTCCTTGAATTTTTCCACCGCATCTTCGCCGTCCCGTGCATCAATGACGCGGTAGCCGAACTCTTCCAGAACGGCCCTCGTCAGGCCGCGAACCGTATCGTCGTCCTCGGCCAGGAGCACGGTTTCGCTTCCCCGGGGCACGGGTAAAGCCGCGGCAAAGTTCTCATCCCAATCGCCCTGGTCCCCTGAGATGAGCGGGAGATAGATCCTGAAGCAAGAACCCTTGCCGGGTTCGCTGTACACGGTGATCAACCCGTCATGCTGTTTCACGATGCCGTAGACCATGGACAGTCCCAGGCCCGTGCCTCTCCCGATGCCCTTGGTCGTGAAGAAGGGGTCGAAGATCCGCTGGCGCGTTGCTTCGTCCATGCCCAGACCGGTATCCGTGATGGCGATGAGCGCAAAAGCACCTCTGCCTTCAAAGGCATGGAGTTTTCCGAATTCCTCGTCCAGGACGGTCCTCGTTGTCTCGATCAGGAGCGAACCGCCTGTTGGCATGGCGTCGCGCGCATTGGTGCTGAGGTTCATCAGGGCCTGATCGATCTGGACGCTGTCGGCCATGATCATAAGGCGTGCGTCCGCAAGGTTCGTCCGCAGGTCGATGTCCTCGCCGATCAGGCGCCGGAGCAGCAGGGCGGTCCGGTTGACCTGGGCGTTGATGTCGACCGGCCTGGGAGCGATGATCTGTTTGCGGCTGTAGGTAAGCAGGCTCTGCGTCAGATGGGCGGCCCGGTCGGACGAGGAAAGGATCTGCTCCACGTTATGCCGCAAGGGGTCGTCGGCCCGCAGCTTCATCAGCAGAAGGCTGCCGTATCCCGAGATCGCGGTCAGGATGTTGTTGAAGTCGTGCGCCACGCCTCCGGCGAGCTGGCCCACTGCCTCCATCTTCTGGGCCTGGCGAAGCTGGCTTTCGAGCTGACGGCGCTCCGTGATGTCCGTTGCCATGACCAGTTTTGCGCGCAGGCCGGAAAAAACCACCGAATGCGTGGCGATCTCAACGAAGATCGTGTTCCCGTCCTTCTTCCGGTGCCGCCAGATGCCGGCGGCATCGGGACCCTCAACCGGGTGCGCGACCTTCTTGAGCAGCGCAGGGACGTCCTCAGGGGGCCGGATGTCCGCGATGGTCATGGAGAAGAATTCCACCTGCGAATAGCCATAGGCCTGTTGAGCGGCATCGTTGACAGCGAGGAACCGGAGAGTCTGCAGGTCATAGACCCACATAGGGTGAGGATTGTTCTCGAAGAGCAGCCGGTATTTTTCTTCGCTGCCTGACAACAGTGCCTGCTGCTGCGCGAACCTGCGCGTTGCCAGAAAGATACCGCCCAGGCCGATGCACCACAGGACCGCATGGGTAAGGCCGATGGTCCGGCGCTCCTGCTGCTCCGTTGCAAAAAAGGGCTCCAGCGGAACGGCAATGCTGATGCCTCCCCGGATATCGCCCACCGCATACCCCTGGTGGCCGTGGCACGCGAGGCACCCTTGCTCCGTCTTGAACGGTTTCATGATCCGCAGGTAGTCATTCCCGTCGATCTGCACGGCGGCGCTTGCTTCCGCGCTGCCTTGTTCGAATGCGCGAAGGGCCTGTTCTTCCCAGGCATCGGGCTTGTTGACCGGATTGAGGAACTTGAGGCTCGTCAGGTGGTTCCTGATGGGAAGGGCCGACTGCCGGCCGAGGATCTCAAAGACCTGGCGGGTCATCCAGGCGGGGTTCACCAGGGTAAGGTTGCTGCCGCCTTTTGTTGTTACATCACGATGGGGCACGTTCAGATAGGGGTTCGGCTGCAGCTTTTCGGTCACGGGTACATAGACGCCGCCGTGTCCCGCAGCCCAGCTGCGGTAGGCCAGGTTCAATTCGTAGAACGTTAATGCCGCTGTGCGGGCTTTTTCCAGAATGTTCCGGTGAGCGAGGTACAGGTTCCAGGTCAGTGAAATAATGATGATGGCGGTCCAGCCCAGCATGAGGCTGCCGGTGATCGTTTTGGAGAGGCGGAGGTTGTCAGGCTGACCGGTCTTTGTCATGAGATCTTCGGTTCGGACTGGAGGTGATGCGGCGCTTTAAACCGCTGAGGGTAGTATAACAGATTCGGCGGGCGTCGGATGCGGTTTCACCCCTTCATGGGGGTGCCGGATTCGATCCAGATATCCACGGCCGCGGGGTCCATGGCCCGGGAGAAGAGGAAGCCCTGACCATAGTGACACCGAAGGTCCTTGATGCTCGAAAGCTGGTGGCCGAGCTCGATCCCCTCGGCAATGACCTGCAGGTTCAAGCTCTTGGCCAGCGTGACGATGGAGGTGATGATAGCATCGTTCTCGCCGTTCTCCAGAAGTTTCCCGACGAAGGCGCGGTCGATCTTGAGCGCGGTGATCGGGAAACGGTGCAAATGGCTGAGCGAGGAATAACCCGTCCCGAAGTCATCGATATGAATGTGAACGCCCATTGCACGCAAACGGTCCATGGTCGCGATGGCGCTATCGATGTCCACCATGATCATGCTTTCCGTTATTTCCAGCGCCAGGCAGTCCGGCGAGAGTCCGGTTTCCTGCAGGATCCGCGTGATCACCTCGGCCAGGTCGGAGCGGGAGAACTGCTTTCCCGAAATGTTCATGCTCATGGTGAGCGGCGGGTCCTGGGGGTATCGCTGCTGCCACAGCTTGAGGCGGCGGCATGCTTCGACCAACACCCATTCTCCCAGCGGAGCGATCAGGCCGGTCTCTTCCGCCAGCGGAATGAACTCCATGGGATAGATCAGTCCGTGCCGCGGGTGGTTCCACCGGATCAGGGCCTCGAAGCCGGTGAGCCGGTGCGCCTGCAGGTCCATGATAGGCTGGTAGTGCAGTACGAACTCCTGCTGGTCCACGGCCCGGCGCAGGTCAGCCTCGAGCTGGAGGCGCGCGATGACGCCGGCATGCATCCGCGAGTCGTAGATCTCGTAGCAGGCGCCGCCCCGCGCCTTGGCCTGGTACATGGCGATGTCGGCATCGCGCAGCACCTGCTCGGGCCGTTCATAGGCCGGGGCGCCCGGGGCGATGCCGATGCTGACCCCGGTAAAGACACTGTTCCCCACGAGGAGGAACGGGTGCGCCAGCGCCTGGCGGATGCGTTCGGCGATGTCCACGGCGTCGCTGACATCGCTGATATTCTCGAGCAGGATGGCGAACTCGTCGCCGCCTAAGCGCGCCACGGTATCGCCCGGCCGCAAACAGCCGGAGATCTTATTTCCGACCGCGATGAGCAGCTGGTCGCCGGCAAGATGGCCCAGGCTGTCATTGATGACCTTGAAGCGGTCCATGTCGAGGAACAGGACGGCGAAGAGGGTGTCGGTGCGCCGCTTGGCGGTGTCGATGACGTGCTGCAGCCGGTCCGTGAACAGCGCCCGGTTCGGCAGCCCGGTGAGGGCGTCATGAAAGGCATCATACAGGAGCTGCGCCTCGGCGCGCTTCCGCGCCGTGATATCGGTCTGGGAGCCTGCCATGCGGTAGGCCTGTCCGGACTTGCCGCGCACGGCCATACCGCGGTTCAACACCCAGCCGTAGGTGCCGTCCTTGTGGCGGATGCGGAACTCCCCTTCAAAGTGCTGATTATCTCCGATGACGTGAGCGGCGATCGTCGCTTCCAGCGTGGCCCGGTCGTCGGGATGGACCCTGCCCAGCCATTCCTCGGGGGTGTTCGATATGGCCTGGTCGCCGAAGCCCAGCATGGCCTTCCACCGGGGCGAGTAGTAGATCGTATTGGTGCGCAGGTCCCAGTCCCAGAGGCCGTCGTTGGCGCCGCGTGCGGCGAGAGCGTAGCGGTCCTCGCTTTCCCGGAGCGCCTCCTCGGCCTTCTTGCGCTCCGTGATGTCGCGGGTGTACTCGACCACATGCGAGAGCTGCCCGTCCGGCGCAACAATGGGGTACGTATAGATCTCAAGCCACATCCGGTGGCCGTCGGGGGCGATCACAAGCTTGTCCTTTGCGCAGGAGTCGCCGGATAAAAAGGTTTTCTGAACAATGCAGTTGTTGCAGTGCGAGGTCCGGCCGTAGAGCACGTCATAGCAGGAGCGCCCTGCCAATCCGGCGAGCTTCATCCGTTTGAGCTCGGCATACGCGTTGTTCGCCCGGACGATGCGGTAGTTGCGGTCGAAGATGCAGAACGGGTCGTGGATGCTGTTAAAGATGTTGTTCAGGAACGCCTCGGACCCCGTCAGGGCGGATTCGGTCTGTTTGCGGCCGGCGATCTCCGTCTCGATCTTGGCGTAGCCGTCCTTCAGCGCCGCGCTCATGGTGTTAAAGCGGGCGGCGAGTTCGCCGAACTCGGTCTTGTCGGCGACATCGACCTGGTATCCCAGTTCGCCCGCCGTGATCCGCCTCGTGGCCTCTACCAGGAGGTTAATGGGACGCGTAATGGCCGCGGTCAGCTGCAGGGCGATGGCGGCGCCGAAGACAAAGGTGGCGACCAGCATGATGAAAATGATCACCCATGCCTTTCTGATCTTGCGCATGACGTCGCGCGTCAGATTCTCCAGTCGTTTGCTGGCCTGGAGGGACATCCTCTCGGTTTCTATCAGCAGCTTGTTGCCGGTGGCGGCGGCGTCCATCTTCATCTTCAGGATGTGCCGGCTGTTGGCTGATGCGGTTATGAAATAGCTCAGGTGTCTTTCGTATTCGAGGACAGTGGAGCGGATACTGTTAAGCTGCGCGGTGATCTCGGGCGAGTGGTGGCAGGTGGTGCAGTTTTTCGAAGCATTGTCCAGGCGATTGACGTTGTCCGCGATCTCGTCAAGCCGGCGGCCCAGGGCGGTGTTCACGGTGTACAGGTCGGACTGGACCGCCTGGATGGACATAATGAGGTCCTTCCGGAGATCTTCGATCTGGTGAAGCGTCACCAGCCTGCTGAGCGTGCCGGTGGTGTTGATGATATAGAGCGTGGCAAAGCCTGCGCCCAGGACAGTGAAGAGAAACAGGGCGAGCAGGTACCGCAGGATCTTTCGTTTCATAAAGCGTCCGCCCCTGCGGCAGAGGAGCTCTGGACCTGCGTGTTATTTGTTCCGGTAGTCATACTGTTTTATATTGATCCCTGCTTTTTTCGCCAGCTCAAAAACCGGCAGGTAGTCGCTGACGTTCGTGTCAATGAACCGGAGTGCGCCGAACTGCTGCAGTACGGCAGCCCCCTCGGAGTCCTTGTCCAGGCCCAGCAGCGCCTGCTTGAGCTTCTGCTTGAGCCCTTCATCGAGCCCCTTGCGAACGCACAGGCCGTTCGAGGGCACCCAGGGCGATTCGGCAAGAATGATCAGATCGCGGGCAACGCGCGAATCGTCCGCTTTCACCCGGTCGTAGATGCTGTGCTTTGCCGCGCCGACGTCGGCCTGGCCTTCCAGCACCGCGTGGATCGCCGCATCATGGCTTCCGGCAAAATAGGAGCTGCTGAAGAAGTGGTCCGTGTCCTTGATGCCCTGTTCCTTAAGATAGGCGAGCGGAAAGAGGTATCCGGCCGTTGTCGCCTTTTCGACAAAGGCCATTCTCTTGCCTTTCATGCCGTTGACATCCCGGATCTTGCTGTCCCGCCGCGCGAAGAGGTATCCGCGGTATGACGAAGTGCCGTCGAGGTTGACCGGGCGGGCAAGAGGAATGACCCCCAGCTTTTCGATGGCCAGCGCGCCGGTAAAGGAGCCGAAAAAAGCACCGTCCATGTTCTCGGAAGTAAAGCGGTCGAGGATATTGCCGTAGCGGCTCAGGATGGTGAATTTGATCTCCACGCCCGTCTTTTTCGAGAGATAGTCGCCGAGCAGGAGGAAGCGCTCCTTCTGCTTGAATACGTTCATCTCCGGAATGAGGCCGATGAGGAGCTTTTGCTGGGCAGCCTGGGGAAAGGCCAGAAGCGGAACAAGCATAAGGATGGCGATAAAGAAAACCGTACGTGCGATCCGTTTCATTATTACCTCCAACAGGCATTCAAAAAGGTATTTGCAACCCCGGTATTTTAATATATTGCAATTAAAAGTCAACAATATTGTACATTCTTTTGGCTTGAACAAATTTAATTGTGAGGCCGGCGGGCGCAGTAGATTGCGGAATGTGATTGGATCAGAGTTCCGGAATATTCGCGTTTCCCCTGGCTTAGAGGAGTTTGCTCCGGTCATCGGCCCTCAGGTTCATGATCTGACTGCGCACAAAACGTGCGCGCGTCTCTGTGGCAGGTTTTGCAAATGCGTCAAGTTTGAAGCGCTCCGACAGGCCTATACCTCCGTCAAGGTTTTCCGTTTGCCCCTGGCGCGGTAACCGGTTATACTGGTACCTGTGGGCACTGCTGTCCATGATGCTGCGCCTTCCGGAGTAAGAGCCTTGTCATAAAGCAAAGGACCAATGATGTCAAAGATCCCTGCCATCACCCGCCATCGTGCCGCGTTCTTTCGTATCCTGCTTGCCGCCGCACTGCTGGCAATATCATTTCTGGCAACGACCAGCCTCGCCATCCCTATTGCCGAGGATATGAACGACAAGATCAACCACGTCATCGCTTTTTTTCTCCTCGCCCTGCTGGTCGACCTCTCCTTTCCCGCGTGGTCGTTCCGGACCAAAGTGTTTGTGTTGATCGCCTACGGCCTTTCCATCGAGGTCGCGCAGGCCTATCTGCCCTATCGCAGTTGCTCGCTCTTTGACCTGGGGGCCGATGCAGGCGGCCTGGCTCTCTACGGCATCTGCCAGCCCGCGCTCAGATATGTCCCGTTCCTCGGGAAGAGACCGGAGGAGGTTAACGGGAAGAACCTGTGAAAAAAAACATTCGGACATTTCAGATCGGATTACCTCCGATAAGGTTATACATGCCGCTGATTCGTCGGAGCATGTACAGTCTATTACGAGACCATTAATAAAAAGTCATTTTTTACCGCGGAGACGCGGAGGCACGGAGAAAAGCTCTCGCTTTCATATGTTCTTCTCGGCGTCTCCGCGCCTCAGCGGTGGATGTGGAAAACTTTTACGAATTCGTCAAGTTTCTTCCATAGGAAAATCCTGCTTCGGATTGCGCGGAGGCCTTTTATGAAAAAAAGTTCCGTTGCCCTGATCATCGTCATGGTGTTTCTCAACAGCTGCACGGTCCGCCATGGCAAAGAAGCCGGACAGGCGCCCTCTTTCGAGGACCGGCATATGAAGAACGTGACCCGGCTTACCAATGACGGCGACAACGGCGAGGCTTACTTTTCCTTCGACGGGCAGAAGCTTATTTTCCAATCAAACCGCGAGAACCAGGCCTGCGACAAGATCTGGACCATGAACATCGACGGGTCAGACAAGAGGATGGTCAGCCCGGACCACGGGGCCAATACCTGCTCATTCTTCTTCCCCGACAACCGGATCGTGTTTGCCTCCACGAACCACCTTCCCGGCGCTTGTCCTCCGCGGCCCGAGACGCCGAAAGGGGCGCGCTACGTCTGGCCGCTCTATCCCTACGATATTTTCACGGCCGACGCCGACGGCTCGAACCTCAGGAAGATAACCGATAATCCGAAATACGATGCCGAACCCGTGGTCTCGTCCGACGGGAAGCAGATCGTCTTCGGGTCGCAGCGGGAAGGCGATTTCGATATCTACCTCATGAACGCCGACGGCACGAATGTGCGGCGGCTCACGGACCGCGTGGGCTATGACGGCGGGCCCTGGTTCTCTCCGGACAGCACCAGGATCGTCTGGCGCGCCTGGTATCCGGTCACGGATGAGGAGAAGGCCCGATGGCGGGACGCCATGGACAAGGACTACATCATTGCCGTGCCGCTGGACCTCTGGGTCATGGACGCCGACGGTTCGAACAAGCGCCTGCTGCTGCGGAACGGGGCAACGAACTGGGCGCCGTCGTGGCACCCTGACGGCAGGCGCATAATCTTTTCAAGCAACAGGGACGACTGGCGCGAGGACATCAAACAGTATGGTCACAACTTCGAGCTCTACCTGATCGATCTCGACGGCACGAACCTTACGCGGCTCACGTTCAACACAACCTTCGACAGCTTCCCCCTGTTCTCGTCTGACGGAAAAAAACTGGTTTTCGCCTCGAACCGGAACCCGCTCCGGCCGCGGGAGACGGACATCTATATCGCGGATTGGGAAGAATGAGTCGATTGCGGAATGAAAACCAGGGTTCAGGGTCCGGGGTCCGGGGTTCAGGGGTGATGCGATTTAAGCTCAGTGTCGTCATTGCGAGGAGCGCCTTTAGCCCCGGACACGATCCGGGGGACGCGGCAATCTCGGTTTTTCAGGCGGAAGCGAACGACGAGATTGCTTCGCTATGCTCGCAAAGACGCTTAACAGAACCATGTGTATACTTTTTGGCATCTGAAAAAATGGAGACCATTGCCCATGAGCTATTTATCGGTTCTCTTATTATTGTTATTATTTTCCTCGCGTCAGGCCGTCGCCGCCGAACTGCCCCACCACGACATCAAGGTCACGCTTTCGCCTGCCGAGCATCGTCTGAGCGCCAGTGACACGATAACGTTGCCTGCCGGGACCGGGAACGAGCTTACCTTTGTTCTGCACGCCGGTCTCACGCCCGAGTCAACAACCCCGGGGGTGAAGATCACGAAAGAGGCAAGGGCCGTTCGTGCCGTTCCTGTTGAGGTCTACCGGGTTCGGCTTCCGGCCGTAGCCCGTACCTTCACGCTCCGGTACAACGGCGTCATCTACCATCCGCTTGCGGCTGTGGGCGCGGAACAGGCGCGGGGGTTCCAGGATTCGCCGGGGCTGATCACCAGTGACGGCGTGGTCCTGTCGGGGAACACGAACTGGTACCCCGATCTTGGCACGGGCCTTATGACCTTTGATCTTGAGGTCACCCTGCCGGAGAAATGGGACGTTGTGAGCCAGGGCGAACGGACGCTCCACGAGTTGAAAAAAAAGACCCTGGTGCGCTGGCGATCTTCGGAACCGCAGGAGGAGATCTATCTCGCGGCGGCGAAGTTCATAGAATACGACAAGTCGGCAGGCACTGTCGAGGCCATGGCATTCCTGCGCACGCCCGATCCGGGTTTGGCAGGGAAATATCTTGACGCAACGGCGAGCTATCTTGCCCTGTACGATAAGCTCATCGGCCCCTACCCGTACAAGAAGTTCGCGCTGGTCGAGAATTTCTGGGAAACGGGCCTCGGCATGCCGTCGTTCACGCTGCTGGGCCCGAAGATCATCCGCTTGCCGTTCATCATCAACACTTCCTATCCGCACGAGATCCTGCATAACTGGTGGGGGAACAGCGTGTTCCCGGATTACGAGCAGGGCAACTGGTCCGAAGGTCTCACCGCATATCTGGCGGACCATTTGATGAAAGAGCAGCAGGCAGGCGGGGCCGAGTACCGGCTGAACACGCTTCAGAAGTATGCCGACTACGTGCTCGGCAGCAGGGACTTTCCGCTGACGCAGTTCCGCTCGCGCCACAGCTCGTCCTCCGAAGCGATCGGCTACGGCAAGGCGCTCATGTTCTTCCATATGCTGCGGCTGGAACTGGGCGATGCTGTTTTCAAACAAGGCCTGCAAGGGTTCTATAAGAACCATGCGTTCCGTTCGGCAAGTTTTGCCGACCTCCGCACCAGTTTCGAAGCTGCTTCAGGAAAAAACCTGGCGCAGCAGTTCGAACTGTGGGTCGCGCGAACAGGCGCACCTGCCCTGAAGGTGAGCGAAGCTACTGCGCTTGCAGTTCAGGACGGGTTCGTGCTCACCGCCCGGCTCGAACAGACACAAGCTGGCGAAGCCTATGCTCTTCGCGTGCCCGTTGCCGTGACCATGGGCGGCAAAGACAAGGCGTTCCAGGCGGTCGTCACCATGTCGGGAAAAAAACAAGAGCTGAAACTTCGCATCCCCGGCCGTCCGGTGAGGCTCGATGTGGACCCCGAGTTCGATTTGTTCCGCAGGTTGGATTTCTCGGAACTGCCGCCTGCCATCTCGCAGGCCCTGGGCGCCAAAAAGATGCTGGTCCTTCTGCCGTCTTCCGCGCCCAAGGAACTGCTCCGGGCTTACCGCGAACTTGCCGCGACCATAGGACGGTCCGGTCCGGACGAGGTCGAGGTCAAGCTTGACGCAGACGTAGCGGCTCTTCCCTCGGACCGGGCAGTGACGCTTCTCGGCTGGGAGAACCGCTTTCTGAACGAAACAACGGCAGCCCTGTCCGGCTATGATGTGCTCATCAATCCAGAGTCCGTTCGCATCGGCCGGACGGAGATCGAAGGTCGCGAACATACGTTTGTCTTTTCCGCACGGCTTCCGAAGAACCGGGACCTGGCCCTGCTGTTCATTGCAGCGGACCGCATAGACGCCCTGCCCGGCCTGGGCCGTAAGCTGCCGCATTATCACAAGTACAGCTATCTGGCCTTCGAGGGCAGTGAACCTGCCAATGTGGCAAAAGGACGCTGGCCGATCGTCGATTCTCCCCTGACCGTGCTGCTGCCTGATGTTGACGGAAAGGTGCACAAGGTCGAGATGGCTAAACTGGCTGCGCGCGAGCCGCTGGCCAGGCTTCCGGAAGTCTTCTCAAAAGAAAGAATGATGGAGACCGTGCAATACCTGTCGGATAAACAGCTCGAAGGCCGCGGGTTCGGCACCCCTGGGCTCGACAAGGCAGCTCAATATATTGCAGAGCAGTTCAAGCAGGCCGGGCTGCTGCCAACAGGCGATCAGGACAATGCCTGGTTCCAGGCCTGGGAAGAGAGCGGCGGAGAGCCGCTCAGGAAGGCGGTCTTAAAGAACGTGATCGGCATCATCCCGGGAAAGAACCCCGCACTGCAGGGCCAGAGCGTCGTGGTCGGCGCGCACTACGATCACTTGGGGCTCGGCTGGCCGGAGGCTCGGGAAGGGCAGAAGGGCAAGGTCCATCCCGGTGCGGACGACAACGCGAGCGGCGTGGCCGTGCTGATAGAGCTTGCGCGCGTCCTCGCCAAAGCTCCGCCGCCGGACCGCACGATCGTGTTCGTCGCCTTTACCGGCGAGGAAGCGGGAAAACGGGGCTCGCAGCATTACGTTGTGAACGAAAAGAAGTACCCTGCCGACAAATGCATCGGCATGGTGAACCTTGACACCGTGGGCAGACTCGGGAAAGGGAAGCTCCTGGTGCTCGGCGCGGGTTCGGCAACAGAGTGGGTGCACATCTTCCGGGGAGCCGGGTTCGTGACGGGTGCTGATATAGAGACCGTGTCACAAGAGCTTGATTCAAGCGACCAGAAGAGCTTTCAGGAAAAGGGCGTGCCCGCAGTCCAGCTCTTCTCCGGCCCCCATGCCGACTATCACCGCGTAACCGATACGGTCGATAAGATCGATGCTGACGGGCTTGTGAAAGTGGCGTCCGTTGCCAAAGAAGCTGTTGAGTACCTTGCCGGCAGGTCAGAACCGCTGACCGGAGCAGGAAAAGCAACGGCCGGCGCCCAAACTTCCACGAAGAAAGAACGGAAAGTGAGCCTCGGCACGATCCCTGACTTTGCCTATCAGGGCACAGGGTTCAGGCTTTCCGGCGTTATGCCCGCTTCCCCGGCAGAAGCCGCGGGAATGCAGGAGGGCGACGTGATCACCAAGATCAACACCGCCCCGGTCAGCGGGCTTAAAGATTTTTCCGATATTCTGAAGACGTTGAAGCCCGGGGACCGGGTGAGTATACTATTTCTCCGGGAGGGTAAGGAGAGGAAGGTTGAAGCAGTGGTGAAGGAGCGGTAGCGTCATGGCCGTTTTTTTATTAAGCGTCTCAAAATAGAAACAACGTAATCGGAAATCACCTCCCCAACCCCTTTAACATCTCCCCTCACCCCTGCCCCTCTCCCCCAGTGGGAGAGGGAAAAAGGAAGAGGGGGCTTAATCTATCGAGGGGCTACGGCTTTCCCTCCCCTTGCCAAGGGGAGGTTAGGTGGGGTGATTCGCTGTCATCTTGGTTAGAATTGAATGCCATAAATTATATTGAACGTTTCGTATCTTCCACTTAAATCTCCATCAGTCCACCGGCCGCTATTCGACCATATTTCGAAATCGCCCCAGAACTTCTGCTCACCCACTTCAAATCCGACCCGACTCGTGGAATCTTCAAACAAATAGTAACAACCGATAATCGGCGATACCGATTTATAGTCGCCTGTTTTCGTGGCATACCGGTTGACTCCGGGGCTGTCCAATGTCAGCTTTGCCCCGTCGCCTATCCCCAATTCGACTTTCCCTTCAAGGCTCCAGGCATCGTTGATCCTCAAACGCAATCCCGGCGCGATACTCACGCCGTAAGCCGAGTAGCCCACCTTGATTGGGATCGAGAGATCCTTAATTTCTCCCGGGTGCTGCCGGTAAAACAAACCGAGCGCCATAATAAATCTGGCAGTCGTGTCCCACTTCGGATGCTCATTGAGGACAACTTCAACCTGGACGTTGGTTCCAAAATGATCCGGACCGTGCCCGATCGTGGTGTAATCGCTTGCTATTCTGTCGGCCCCCGCGGCACTGCCCAATTTAAAGCGCAAATCCATGTCGGTCTCGGCAAAAATCACGCAGGGAAAAGCCAACAGGATAATCAAGACCAGCAAAATTGATTTTCTCATAAACCCCTTCGGCGGTGATTTACTGTAGTTTTTTCGCGGATGTCCGATTTCGGAGCGTGGAATAAAAGAGAAAACGATAAAGATGAAACTATTCTCCTCCTCGTACGCACCGTACAAAAAAAGCATTTCCCTTAAAGGAACTGTCGACTTCGCCGTGCCAGAAATTGACGCGCCAGGCCGCAGCCGGGTTTGCTGCAGAGGTTGTAGACGACCAATAGGAATCCGATCGTGTGTTCGGGAAATATCCGGCGTATGCAGCCGGTGCATACGTTCCGGAATTGACTATGGATCTCAGTTCCTTTACGTTCGGCAGTCGCCAGTCAGGATTTCCACCCAGGAACAACTCTTCACACATTGCAATCGCATCCTCCCATACAGCGGCTGTCCCTTCATCCTGCCTCTGCCACACGAGCCCTGTTATCCTGTCGGAGATCGTTCCGTTTCTCTTGTCTTCAAAAACACGCCGCTGATTTTGTCCGCCCCGTACGCACCGGGTATAGCTGGTGCTTAAAAAAAACCGCGTACCGAGATTCCCCGTTTCGAAGTCCACTTCCCATCTACCCGTAAAATGCGACGACGATAGTCCGCCAGTCAGCGTCAACCAGGGAGAATCATAACGGGTGTTCGGGAAATAAGTCCCATTGATCGCAGGAACAGCCATACCGTAATCGACAATGGTCATAAGCTCAAAATCAGAAGGCACGCGCCAGTCGGAAAGATCCGCCTGTGTGAGACCCGCGCAGTAGTCATCGCCTTCGACCGATAAAAGCCGTGAACCGTTATACTCCTTCTGCCACATCAGCCCTGTCACGTTATCGGCAATCGTTCCATTGCCATTGTCCGAATACGAAGGCGGATGGAGCAGATAATCGCTGTCCTGGCCGAACGATGACGTATATGATTGCGTCTGGCCTGAATCGGGAACAGGAACCACTGTAACGGATATGGAGTGATCGTCGGGCCCGCAGCCGAAAAGGATTGCCGAGAGTACTGCAATTCCTATTATCCAATGACCTTTCATTCCTCCTCCTGATATGCAGACTCGTAATGTCAAAATCTAACCACAGAGAACACAGAGAATCTTTAAATATCAAAATGATTAAGTCTTCTTCCGATCATGATAATAGCAATCTCCGTGCCACGGATAAAATGGATCGAAGGCGTTTACAATCAGCTAGTTAAGCAAAGGAAGGCCTGTCTGGATCGTGGTAAAAATGACGAGGGGTCATGGACATTGTTGCAGAAAAACGACAGTGCGTTCGAGCGGGTGCAGCAGCGTATCAGGCTGTGTTCACTGTTGAACTATTGATCGCTTTTTTTGTGATGTTTCAGTGTGGTCTTAATGAACTGTCCGAATTTCTTGTCCTTTTTGCGCTTTTCAACGTAGGACAACTCATTATATTCAGATTCCTTCATCAGCTTTAAATAGCTCTGGTACCGGCCCGTGTGCAATGTGCCATTTTCGATTGCGCTGAGCAGCGCACAACCGACTTCCTGAGTATGAGTGCAATTGGAAAACCGGCAGTTTTTGGACAGGTCCAGAATATCAGCAAAGCTTTCCTCAAGCCCCGAGCTGACGCCGATATTCCCCAGTTCCCTCATTCCAGGGGTGTCGATCAGCATCGCCCCGTTATCAAGGACGATCAGTTGGCGTTGCGTCGTTGTGTGTTTGCCTTTTCCGTCGCTTGCGCGGACATCGTTTGTCTCGAACAGATCGCGCCCTATGATATAGTTCAGGAGCGTTGTTTTGCCCACTCCGGAAGACCCGACCAGGCAGTACGTTTTGCCCGGCTCCAGTAATTGTCGCACGTGATCCACTCCGGACCCGGTCACGTTGCTGAGCGGAAGGACTGTGCATTTGATGTTCGCTTGACGCACCTCCGATATTTTTTTCTCCAGTTCCTCCGGGCTGACCAGATCGCTTTTTGTCAAGAGGAGTATCGGTTCGATATGCCCTTCGTTTACCATAACGAGGTAGCGCTCAAGCCTGCGCAGATTGAAATCGAAATCGCAAGCTTGCACGATCAAGGCGGAATCTATGTTGACCGCGATCATCTGGTAATCGATCTTCTTACCAGGAGTTTTCCGTCGCAAAAACGATTTGCGCGGGAGCAGGCCATGAATGATGGCAAAGGTATCGGCGTTGTGGTACTGGACAAGCGCCCAATCGCCTACGGAAGGAAGGTCGATGCTCGACTCAGCGGAGTAAACGAAACTGCCTGCCAGTTCCGCGGGCACCTCGCTGTTTTCATTTCTTACGAGATAGCTGTCCCTGTGGACCGCGGACACGCGAGCCACCCTGCAGTCAGGTCTCAGCGCTTCCGATCTTTTGTCTTGAAACCACTGATCAAATCCGAGGGCTTTAAGTTCCATATTTAGTTTACACCGCCGTGAGGCGCGCGTTTCGCAGCGACCCTCTCGGCATTGTTGGCATCATCATATTTAATCTACTGTGCGCTTCCGCCATACCGAAAAAGAACATCATTTCACCGGAAGTTTGCATTGTGGATTCTCCACTTTTCTGTTCCAGGGCATCAGCTTCAGCACCAGCGCTATGCCGCAACGATCGAAGAGCACCACCATTACCGTGCCGATGGCAAGAAGAGCGTAACAATAGAAGCGACCTGTCTGCCAGAGGCCGAGCAGTGTGTAAGCGAAGTAGACGATCCGAACCTGAGATGGAAAGGATATCGCGCTGCCCGTCCGCGCGATGATAAAGGCCGTCTGCACAAGGCTTATTACGATGACTGCCATATATCCCTGCGGCCATCCGGATAGGGCCGCAATAATAAACACCAGCGTAATCGTCCAAAACCACCATTCTAAGCTCGACATATCAATTTTTAGCTTCATTATTATTCCTCCTATGTGAGGATTTTACGGCCAACGATGAGTACACGCGCCGAGAAGCGGTCGGCGAGGAATGATTTGTTAGGCGCAGCCTTTTTGTGCATCTAATTCGAATGGCAGCTGCCCCTATTTCCCAAAAGAGGGAAGCAGATGGTTGCCACTTTTCATGATCATATGCCACCTCTTCCGCATTTCAACGGCATTCAGCGTCCCAGATTGCACGCTCCTTAGTATCCGTAGGAGGCGGATCTAAACAAGGATTCTGGTAAGAACCCTTGTCAGCAGGGGCGAAATTCCCAGGAGCATTGCTGCGATGTTGTTTCGTGGTGCTTTCGGCGCGCAATCCCGGATACTTCGCCTGAAGGAAATCGCTGACTTGCCAGAGTGTCAGCACATTCACCAGCGTCGCGACACCGATAGCTGCGATACTGGCGATGCCAAAACGCCGCCGAAGCCATTCAACTAAGCCGCCGATCAGCGCACATATTGCCGCACCGGCGATCATGCCGACGAAAGCGAAAAAAACAGCAAAACCCCACACGAAAACCGGCGCAAAGCTATCCGCGTTCATGTGTGACATACGGGAATAGGGACCCCGAAACAAGACCCACGCGCCCCACGCGCCGCCGATTAAAGGCCAGAAGATTAGGACGATCCACCAGTAAGGACCCTCGCGCTTCATCGTTTGCCCTCCCCTGGCTGCAATTCGTCAATGACTCTGCGTGCCCGATCAAGGTGATGTTCCGTTGTTCCGATCTTTTGCAGTTGGCAGCCGGAGGGCAATGTGTTCCAGGTCAAGCTCAAAGATTGATTGAATCCGCTCCGGAGAACAAATTTTGCCAAGGGCATGATACGCCGTTGGGTTGAGGTTGCTAACGGGATGATCTTTTCGACCTGAAGCGACTGTTGCCGATTGCGCCATTGCATTCGAGCGCCAAGCCAGTCACCCGCCCCGCCATCGATGAGCACCCATCCCCAGCCATCAGCGCTCAGATTAAGATAGCAGTAGGCGCCCTGTTCACCAGTCCCTGCCCATTCGCCCGCAAAGAATCCTGGAGAGCTGTCAGGAAGAGGCGTTAAAGCATTTGCGGTCCCCAACCAGGCAAATATTATGGCGAGACCTGTGACATATCGCATGTTCTGTCCTTTTCTCCGGATAGGTTGTTTATGCAACGTAGAATACCGACCTAACGCGGCGCAGATCCACGAGCGATGCCCGTTGGTGTCGAGCGTCCCGGTCAGGCCAGTTCTATTTTGAGGTGCTTCCCAAGAGCGAGAGCTGCCCTTTCGAGCGTTTGCAGTGTGATCGAGGCGTTGGCGGGATCAAGAAGTCTATCCAAGGCGGAGCGGCTGGTGCGCATTTTCTCGGCCATTTCGGATTTTGAGAGCTTTGCCTTTTTCATTTCCAATTCTATGCGATACGCAAGAACTCTCTTGATCGCCACGGCTTCCGTTTCCGCCCGCAGACCTTCCTCTTCAAGAAAATCATCAAAATTAGAACCTTTTCGTGTTTTTTTCATTGTTAACCTCTCCTGTAATGTCCAAGACGTACAAGCGCCGTCTTAAGTTCATGCTGCGGTGTCTTCTGCGATTTTTTAATGAACCCGTGCAGCAAAATCATATGTTCCTCATCAACCGTGAAGAAGACCCGAGCAATACCGCTATCCAGTTTTGTGCGGACTTCCCACAAATCTTTTTGAATTTTCCTGATGAGCGGCATTCCCAGTGGCCACCCAAGTTGAGCCGTCTTAATGTCCTCGCCAATCTTCCGTTTATCCTCTCGTGCAAGCTCCTTGAGCCACTCTCGCACCGGCTCATTTTCGGTCTCGCTTCGGTAAAAGACAACGGTAAGTACGTAAGGGAGATCAATCATGTGATATTATTGTACCATAATTGGTACGCATGTCAACGCAAGAATTTTCACAGGGTTTTTGGGTCCATCGGAAACGTCAGCGGGGAGCTACCAGACCCGCAGTTTGCTGGTCGAAGATTCCGACTTGTCTCAAGCCAATGCCCGCATTCTCCGTTGACAATCCCTCGATGCCCTGTTACAGTGCCGCCATGATCGCCATCTCACTCCAGTCGGGCAGCAGCGGCAACTGCATCTACGTCGAGACCTGCGGCGTCAGGCTTCTGCTCGACGCGGGCATAACCGGCGTTCAGGCCGCCGAGCGGCTGGCAAAGCACGGCCGCGACATCCGGAAGGTGGACGCGGTCATCATCTCGCATGACCACGGCGACCATATCGGCCATGCCGGCGTGTTCCAGCGCAAGTTCGGCCTGCCGATCTACGTCACGCCGGCCACGCTCGCCGCGGCAGCGTCGCGCAGCAGCACGCTCGGGAAGCTGAAGGACGTCCGTTCCTTCCGGTCGGGCGACCGGCTCAAGTTCGGCGACGTCCAGGTCCACACCATCTCGACGCCGCATGACGCTGTGGACGGTTCGGTCTTTGTGATCGAGGCGGGCGCAAAGCGGCTGGGCGTCATGACCGACCTGGGGCATGTGTTCAAAGACCTCATTCACCTCGTTTCCTCCCTCGACGCGGTCTTCCTCGAAAGCAACTACGATCCGGACATGCTTGCCAACGGGCCCTATCCCGCGTTCCTCAAGCAGCGGATCAAGGGGCCCAAGGGCCACATCTCGAACCACGAGGCTGCCGAGATCCTGCGACGCGCCGGCGAAGCAGGCCGTCTCCAGTGGGCTTGCCTGTCGCACCTTTCCGACAAGAACAACCGGCCCGACGTGGCGCTCAAGACCCACCGCGCCGTGGTTGCCGGGCACATCAAGCTCTATACTGCCGACCGGTACGCCGTATCCGACCTGTTCTCCCTCTGAGGATCACCCCGATTCATCTGAAACTTTCTGCGCCAATTGACATGCCTTTTCTGGTATATTTGCGTGTAGGGGCGGGTTTTAAACCCGCCCCTACAATAACAAACCAAACACAGGATCTTTGCCTATGACGCCCAATGAACAGCAAAACGCAAACATGAGCATTGAAAAGCGAGGCCGCATTATCGATGCCGAAGCGCAGCTTGTTCTCACGATCCAGAACATGCCCCTCGGGTACATTGTGTGGGACCGGGACCTGCTCGTACTCGAATGGAACCGGGCGGCCGAGCGCATCTTCGGCTGGTCCGCTGCCGAGATAACGGGAAAACACGCGTCCATTCTTATGCCTTCCTTGGCCGAGGACACCGCACCGGACCCCCTGCAGACAGCGCTTCTCCCGAAAGGCGAATCCGGCACCACCGTGTTGAAATGCGCTGCCAAGGACGGCCCCACCCTGGTCTGCGAATGGCACACGTCCGTGCTGCGCGAAGCCTCGGGTGCGGTGCAAGGCTACCTCTCCATGGTCAAGGACTTCACCGCCCGGGAGCAGGCGGAGCGCGAGCTGCGTCAGAGCCGCACCTTTTTACAGACCATCATCGATACGGAACCGGAATGCGTGAAGCTCATCGCCGAGGACGGCTCTCTGCTGCTGATGAACCAGGCCGGACTCGACATGATCCAGGCTGGATCGCTGGAGCAGGTCAGGGGCGCTTCGATCGGCTCGCTCGTGGCAGCCGGGGACCGAACGCCCTTCGCGCAGCTGCTCACCGAAGTGTTCCAGGGAAAATCCGGCAGTCTTGAGTTCGAGATGGTCGGCTTAAAGGGAAGAAAGCTCAGGCTCGAAAGCCGTGCCGTGCCGCTGCGGAATGAAAAGAACGAGATCGTCGCGCTCCTGGCCGTCACGCGCGACGTGACGCAGCGCCGCGAAGCCCAGGAGGAGCTCAAAAAAGAACGCGATTTCATTGCCAAGGTCCTGGACATCGTCGGCGCCATGGTGCTGGTGCTCGACCGGACCGGAACGATCGTCCGGTTCAATCATGCCTGCGAAGAGGTGAGCGGATACACGGCAGCGCAAGCGCTCGGCAGGCACGTCTGGGATTTTCTCATACCGCCCGAGCAGATCCCCGGGGTCAAGCAGACCTTTGCGAACCTCACCGCCGGCATGTTCCCGAACAGGTATGAGAACCACTGGGTCACGAAGGACGGCAAGCACAAACTGATCGCCTGGTCCAACACGGCGCTTTTGAACGGCTCGAACGAAGTGGAGTATGTGATCCCCACGGGCATCGACCTCTCGGAGCGCGCCAAGCTCGAAGAACAGCTGCGCCACTCGCAGAAAATGGAGTCTCTGGGCACGCTGGCCGGAGGCATTGCCCACGATTTTAACAACATTCTTACGGCCATCACCGGCTATGGAAGCCTGCTGCAGTCGAAGCTGGCGGACAACGCGCCGCTCAAGGCCTATGTGGTGCAGATGATGACCGCGGCGAACCGGGCAGCCACGCTGACGCAGGGTCTTCTGGCATACGGCCGCAAGCAACTGCTCTACCCCGTGCCCACGAACCTGAACGAGATCGTGGGCCGCGTCGGGGATTTCCTCAAACGGTTGATTGGCGAGGACATCGAGCTCAAGATGCTGCTGGCGGACAAAGACCTTACGGTCGTGGCCGATGCTGTCCAGATCGAACAGGTGCTCATGAACATGGCGACGAACGCCCGGGAGGCCATGGCAAGCGGCGGGTATCTTTTCCTTGAGACCGCAGTGGAGGACGTGGATGCCGCATCGGCGGCGGAGCACGGCCTGAGCAAAGCCGGGGCCTATGCCGTGGTCACCTTGACCGACACCGGAAGGGGGATGGATGACTCGACCCGGGAGCGCATCTTCGAACCCTTCTTCACGACCAGGGAGCGGGGAACGGGAACCGGCCTGGGTCTTTCGATCGCCTACGGCATCATCAAGCAGCACAACGGCGCGATCAGTGTCATTGGCGCGCCCGGAATGGGAACCACGTTCAAGGTCTATCTGCCCCTGGCGCAGGCCCGGGACGCGGAAAAAACCGCATCTGGCGAGTCCGCGGTCATCGGCGGAACCGAGACCGTACTGCTGGCGGAGGATGATGAGGTCGTCCGGCAGGTGATGGCTGACATTCTTTCGCAGTACGGCTACAGCGTTATCGAGGCCAAAGACGGCGAAGAGGCCGTGAACCGTTTCATGGAAAACCAGGACAAGGTGAAATTGCTGCTCCTGGATGCCCTGATGCCGAAGAAGACCGGCCGCGAAGCCTATGACAAGATCAGGATCTTCCGGCCCGAGGTGCGGGCTTTGTTCCTGAGCGGCTATCCCGTCGATGTCATGGTGGCGAAGGGCCTGATCGAACCAGGGACGCCGGTCATGGTCAAGCCCGTGGGCTTGGACGAGCTGCTGCGGAAGGTGCGGGCGGAGCTGGACAGTTGAAGCGGCAGGATTCAGGTGTTGCGACTGAAGGCTGAAGGTTATTCTTGGAAAAAACAACGATGCAAAAAAATCCAATTTTAAGTGTCCCGATCTCCTAGCAGTCTTCAGCCTTCAGTCTATCAACCTGAATAGTTCCCAGGAACCCATTCATGAGGCTCTGGTCCCTCCACCCCAAATATCTTGATTCCCGCGGACTCGTCGCGCTCTGGCGCGAAGCGCTCCTTGCGCAGAAGGTGCTGCAGTGCAGGACCCGGGGGTATCGCCATCATCCGCAGCTGGAGCGGTTCCGGGCCGTTCGCTCTCCCCAGTCGGCCATCGCGTCCTATCTCCGCGCTGTTCATGATGAGTCGCTGGCGCGGGGCTTCTCCTTTGACCGGACAAAGATCGGCCGCGGCCGGATGCGGAAAACTCTGCCGGTCCCGCAGGGACAGCTTGCCTGCGAATTCACCCACCTTCTGTCAAAACTGAGGATCCGGGACCCGGAAAAGTATGGGAGCATCAGGAGCTCGGCCGAACCGGAGCCACACCCGCTGTTTCATGTCGTGCCTGGCGCCGTGGCGTCATGGGAAAAAACCGGAAGACCGATCAGATGAAGAACGGACCGGAAGATATCCCGTAAACAGAAAGTTTTCACGATACGAGAAATTGCTTTTCACCTTCCACCAAAACTGGTATATTTCCTCACGATCATTCGTGAAGCATATTCCGCATACCCTGTCCCGCCAGAGCATCTCGCAGGATCACAAAGGAAGGCCATGGGAGTTCTTGACTGCATCGGCAACACCCCGCTCGTAAAACTGGAAAAGCTGAACACCAATCCTGCCGTAACGGTCTTTGCCAAACTGGAAGGCAACAATCCCGGCGGCTCGGTCAAGGACCGCATTGCACTGGCAATGATCAGGGATGCCGAGGACTCGGGGCGCATCAAAAAAGGCGACACCATCCTGGAGGCCACGTCGGGCAACACCGGCATCGGCCTTGCCATGGTCGGCGCGGCCCTGGGGTACAAAGTGCTCCTGGTCATGCCCGAGTGCGTCAGCCAGGAGCGGCGCAAGATCCTGGAGGCGTTCGGCGCGGAACTGATCCTGAGCCCGGGATGCGAGGCCACGGACGGCGCGATCAAGCGCGCCCGCGCCATGATGGAGGAGGCGCCGGGCCGTTACTTCATGCCGAACCAGTTCGACAATCCCGCCAATGTGCGGGCGCACTACGAGACCACGGGGCGCGAGATCATCGACCAGACGAACGGCGCCATCGACGTGTTCGTTGCCGGCATGGGCACGACCGGCACGCTCATGGGCGCGGGCAAGCGGCTGAAAGAATTTCGGAGCAGCATCCGGGTGGTGGGCGTGGAGCCGCTTTTGGGCCACAAGGTCCAGGGGCTCAAGAACATGCAGGAGTCCATTGTCCCCAAGATCTACAACCCCGCCTTCCCCGACGAGATCGTGAGCGTGAACGACGACAATGCGTTCGCCACTACCCGGCGCCTGGCGCTGGAAGAAGGCATTTTCGCGGGCATGAGCAGCGGCGCTGCCGTGTACGGCGCGCTCACCGTGGCTGCCCGGCTCGAACGCGGCACCATCGTGGTGGTCCTGCCCGACCGCGGCGACCGCTACCTCAGCACGGCGCTCTTCACGTCGGTCTGCGCCAAGTGCCCGCCATGATGAAATCACTTTATCTCATGAGGCTCTAAAGGCGACTCTCGCCAAGGCGCAAAGCTCGCAAAGGAAATCTAGTCCTAGTCTTTACACCAAGTGATTTGCTTTTCTTTGCGAGCTTGGCGCCTTTGCGAGAAAACTTCCTGCCCTTCTTTCGACCCTCCCTGAAATTCTTTGCCCAATCCCCGCAAGCATAGTATAATCCCCGCATGTCCCGAAAACTCTTCGAAAAGACCGATGCCCTGCTCGCTGCCGAGCGCGGGACCATCTATAAATCCCGTGATGTCGAGGTAGCGATCGCGCTTGCCTATCCGAACACCTACCACGTGGGCATGTCGAACCTCGGCATGCACCAGATCTATGCCGTCCTGAACCGCCGCGAAGACACGGCCTGCGAACGCGTCTTCCTGCCTGATGAAGAAGATATCGAAGAATACGACAAGAGCAACACCCGCCTTTACAGTTTGGAAAGTAAACGACAGGTCAGGGAGTTCGACATTCTCGCCTTCTCCGTCTCTTTTGAGCAGGACTATCTCAATATCCTGGAAATGCTGCGGCTATCCGGCATCCCGGCCGATAAGAAGGAAAGAAAAGCGGATGACCCGCTCGTGATCCTCGGCGGCATCTGCTCCTTTTTCAATCCCGAGCCCCTTGCTGATTTCTTCGACGTGGTGATCGTGGGCGAGGGAGAAGAGGTTGCAGGCGAGTTTATTCAGGTCTACAAAGAGAACAGGGAACAGGGCCGTCTCGGGCTGCTTCGGGCCTTGAGCCGGATCCCCGGCGTTTATGTCCCGGAGTTCTACGATCTTTCCTATAACGAAGATAACACCATTAAGGAGCGGATCCTGCTTGAGCCGTCCGCGCCAAGGCAGATCGTAAAACGGATTGCACGGGATTTTAACCGGCTGCCGGCTGCGACGGTCATTCTGACGCCGAATACCGAATTCAGCGATATGTATCTCTCTGAGATCACGCGCGGCTGCGGCAGGCACTGCCGATTCTGCATGGCCGGGTATATCTATCTTCCGCCGCGCAATCTTAGTATCGATGCAGCAAAGCAGCAGGCAGCTAAAGCTGACGAGCAGTGCGGAAAGATCGGGCTTGTCGGGGCTGCGCTGTCGGACTATCCCGACATCGGCGAGCTCTGCTCCGCCATCGAAGGCGGCCTGTCGGTCTCGTCGCTCCGCGCGGACTCGGTGAGCAAGGCGCTCCTTGACCGGCTGGCAGCGAGCGGGCACAAGACTATCGCCATCGCTCCTGAAGCCGGGTCGGAGCGGCTCAGGAAAGTGATCAACAAGGGCGTGACCGAGGACGACATCCTGCGCGCGGCAGACCTGGTCTTCGGCAGCGGCATTCCGAACCTTAAACTTTATTTCATCCTGGGCCTGCCGACCGAAACGCAGGAGGACGTGGACGAAATCATCGCGCTGGCGCTTTTGGTTCGCGACGTACAGCTCAAGCATGCGCGTCCCGCAGGCAGGATCGGCAGGATCACGCTCTCGGTGAACTCCTTTGTGCCGAAGCCCTGCACTCCCTTTCAGTGGGACCCCATGGAGGCAGTTGAAAGTCTGAACAAGAAGCAGCGGGGGCTCGAAAAAGCGGTGCGCAAGATCGGGAACATGAACATGATCCACGATCTCCCCAAGTGGGAGTATGTCCAGGCGCTGCTCTCGCGCGGCGACCGGCGGATCGGCAAACTGATCCGGCTTGCTCATACGAAGCAGAGCGAGTGGAAGCGGGCGGCAAAAGAGCTCGGCATGGACATGGACTTTTATGTCACACGCCAGCGCGCCTTTAATGAGGCGCTGCCATGGGATTTTATTGACATCGGAGTTCGGAAAGATTATCTTATGACCGAACGCGAGCGGGCGCTGGAAGGCAAGTTCACGCCGATCTGCAGGGTCGGTTCGTGCACGGCCTGCGGGGTGTGTAAGTAAGTAGAGGATCGAAGGCAAAAGAGATTTTTTGACACGGATCACGTCGGATAAAAAACGGATTTTCACGGATAGGGCAGGGTCTTATCCGATCTTATCATAAGTAAATCCGCCTTGATCTGTGTCAAAGGTTTTTTTGACTCAATACATAGCCATATAAGTAGTTACTGTCTTTTATGAAAATAGACACAAAAGAAAAACCAGCTCTAATAACACTGCCTGCACTTAACAGCGTCAACAGCATCCAGCATGCTGTCACTACGCGGCAGGGCGGTCTTGGTGCACGGAACAGCGGCATCAAGTCGCCTGACGACTGGAATGCCGTGGCTCACGCCTTCGGCATCATACCGGACCGGCTGGTTACGGTGAATCAGGTGCATGGCGAGGCCATCGTTACGGTCGACGATCAGAATTATACGAACCTGCGCACAGCACAGGCCGATGGCCTGATCACGAAGGTTCGCGGGATCGCCATCGGCATAGAGACCGCCGACTGTGTCCCGATCCTGCTCATTGACCCGGTCACGCCTGCCATCGGCGCAGTGCACGCGGGCTGGCGCAGCACGGTGCAGAAGATCGTTCAAAAGGCAATAAAAAAGATGCAGGATGAATTCGGCACCGACCCTTCCCGCATGATCGCAGCCATAGGTCCCGCTATTTGCGGGAAGTGCTATGAAGTCGATGAGCCGGTGATGGGGCCGGTGCGGCAGAACTTCCCGTTTTGGAACAAGGTCGCTCAATCCCGTGGCAAGGGCAAGTGGGGGCTGGACCTGGTTGAGCTGAACCGCAGGGAGCTGCTCCTGGCGGGCTTGGCTGAAAAGAACGTGCATTCGCTCGGCATGTGCACATCCTGCAGAAAAGACCTGTTCTATTCGTTCCGCGTCGAAGGCCGGACCGGCAGGATGCTGTCGGCGGTGATGCTGAAACCGTAGGGCAAATTTGGACCGAGCCGACCATGTCGGCGTGCCTTTGAACGGCAACATGGTTGCCTTGATCCATGTGCCTTTGAACGGCAACGCGGTTGCCTTGGTCCATATACTCCATGTCGATAGCAGATAACTTAAAGACGGTCATGAACAGGATCGCAGCCGCAGCCAAGCGCGCGGGCAGAGACCCTGCTTCGATCAGGCTCGTTACGGTCACTAAGACCGTCAGCATCGAGAGGATCCGCGAAGCGCTGTCTTCCGGCGCGACGGTCCTCGGCGAGAACCGGGTGCAGGAAGCCAAAGAGAAGATCGAGCAACTCGGCTCTCTTGCTCATTGGCATCTGATCGGCCACCTCCAGACGAACAAAGCAAAATATGCAGTAAAGCTTTTCGACCTCATTCACTCGGTCGATAGCCTGGAGCTTGCAGCAGAGATCGACAAGCAGGCGGCAAAGACCGGGAAGGTCCAGGACGTGCTGATCGAGGTGAGCATTGCAGGCGAGGCAGCCAAGGCAGGGGTAGGCATCGACAATGCGGTAAGCCTGGTCAGGCAGGCAGCGACGCTCAGGAACATCAGGATCAAAGGTCTCATGACCATGCCGCCCTATTCGGACGATCCCGAAGATTCACGGCCCTATTTCAGGAAACTGAAAGAACTTTCGTCTATTATAGAGAAAGAGAACATTCACGGTGTTTCAATGACAGAGCTCTCCATGGGCATGAGCGGCGATTTTGAAGTTGCCATTGAAGAAGGCGCGACCCTGGTGAGGGTGGGAACGGCGGTGTTTGGCGAGAGAAGCGGCGGAAGGTAGGATGGCAAGAAGGTAAGATGGTAGGAGTAACGGCGTTGAAAATGACGATAGTTTTTCTCAACTTCTTACTTTCCACTGTCTTTATCATACCTTCCTACCCTCCTACCTTCTTAACGTCATATTTTTAGAAGAGAGGTTCTATGTCGATAGATAAAAAGATCGCTTTCCTCGGCGGCGGGAACATGGCCGAGGCGCTTATCAAGGGGATGCTGTCGGCGGATGTGGCGAAGTCCCGCCAGATGGTGGTGACCGATACTTCCTCTGCGCGGCTGGACTATCTCAAAAAATACAACATCTTTCCGGCAAGAAGCAATAAGGAGGCGGTAGAGCAGGCGGAGATCGTGCTGCTTTGCGTAAAGCCCCAGGTGATGGATGTCGTGCTGGCAGACATCGCGGCCGTGGCAGATTCCTCGAAGCTCGTGATCTCCATTGCCGCAGGCATCACGATCGAGCGCATTGAAAAGGCGCTCTCATCCAACCCCCGGGTCATTCGCGTGATGCCGAACACGCCCGCCCTGGTCCTTTCCGGAGCAGCCGGTCTGGCAAAGGGAAGCAGCGCGACGAATGAGGACATGGAGCTGGCGCAGGAGATTTTCAGCGCTGTAGGCAGGGCTGTAGTTGTGGACGAGAAATTGATGGATGCGGTGACAGGGCTCTCCGGGAGCGGTCCTGCCTATGTGTTCACTGTCATCGAAGCATTATCCGATGCAGGCGTGAAGGTCGGCATACCCCGGCCGCTTGCCCTGGAGCTGGCGGCTCAGACGGTGTTCGGTTCGGCCAAGATGGTGCTCGATACCAAAGAACACCCCGCCAAACTGAGAGACATGGTGACCTCGCCCGGCGGCACGACCATTGCCGGCATGCACGAGCTGGAAAAGGGGAAGCTCCGGGCAGTGCTGATGAACGCTGTGGAAGCGGCGACCAACAGGAGCAGGGAGCTCGGCGGGAAGATCGTGAGCACGCCGCGTACACGAGGCGGTGTTAAAAAGGCTGTGAAAAAAGCTGCCAAAAAAGGGGCAAAGAAGCGATAAACTTTAAAGACCTTTGACACGGATTTACACGGATAAAAATCGGATAACTGCGGATCTAGCGATTTGTCAGGGGTAACGTCTTTCCAGCAAAGCAATTCGTTTTATCCGCCGTTATCATACGTTCATCCGCCTCTTCAGTGTCAAAGAACTTTTTTCACGCTGTTTGATCTGTACTAAAAGGTAAAGGAGAAACCATGGGCAATATCATTCTCGGCGTCGCCAGTGTGCTGGACGTAGTGCTTGGCATCTATAAGTGGATCATCATTATCCGGGCGCTCATCTCCTGGGTGAACCCCGATCCTTACAATCCGATCGTGCAGGCCCTGACGCGGCTGACCGAGCCGGTGCTCCGTCCGCTCAGGAAGCTGGCGCCGCCCTACAAGGTCGGAGTAGACCTTTCGCCGCTGATCGCCGTACTGATCATATTGTTCCTCGAATACGCACTGATCGCGAACCTCAAGCAGTTCGCGTATGGTTTGCGATAGCCAGGAGGCTTCACCATGAACATTACGCCCATCGACATTCAACAGAAGCGGTTCCATGTGACCTTTCGCGGGTTCGAACAAACAGAGGTCGAAACCTTTCTCGACCAGGTGCGTGAGGAGATGGAAGCGCTCATGCGCGAAGTGACCGAGCTGCGGGAGTTCCGCCAGGTCTACGACGACCGGATGTCCGAGGTCCGTCAAAAAGAAGAAACGGTCAAGAACACCATGGTCATGACGCAGAAGCTCATGGAGGACCAGAAGGACAATGCCCGGCGCGAGGCCGCGCTCCTTATCAAGGACGCCGAGATCCGCAGTCAGCAGATCATCGCCAGCGTGCATGAACAGCGGGTGAAGCTCGAGGCCGAGATCCAGAACCTCAAGCGCATGCGGCACCATTTTCTGGAAGACGTGAAAAAAGTTGTCCAGATGCACCTGGAGATGGTGAACTTCGAGGAAGGCAGCGATGCGGCTAAAGAAGAGCCGGCCAAAGGATAAGAGCGCTCCATCAGGCGTTACCCTGACCGTGCGCATCCAGCCCCGCGCTTCGAAGAACGAGGCTGTCCGGCTGGAGAACGGCGGCCTCAAGATCAGGCTCACGGCGCCGCCCGTGGACGGCGCGGCCAACGAAGCCCTGGTCAAGTTCCTGGCGGACCAATTCTCAGTTTCCAAATCACAGGTCGAGATCGTCTCGGGCCACACCTCGCGCGACAAGGTCGTAAGGATCAGCGGGGTAGGCGCAGAGGACGCGGAAAGTCTGTTGCTTACCGGAGGCGAATAGAGTAGTATACATTCGGAAGGTATGATGGAAAGAGGGAAGGAGGGTAAGCATTTGCCTAACTTCTTACCCTCTTAACGTCTTACCTTCGCGATTTAAAGAAAGGGGGGCGACAGGCTTCGACGGGGACACGGAGGTTAGGAGTTGCATGCCGAGGTACCATGGGGCTCGTTAAACACATGGTAAAGATCAACTGCCAACAATCAAGAACTGGCACTCGCCGCCTAAATAGGTAGCGCGTTTCGCGACCGGGGCCTGAACAGTCGCAGAGACGTTATAAACCAGGCTGGTTTTCCCGACTTCGTCCGGGGCGGGAAGACAAGACAAACCGGGCTGGCCGAATCCAAAGCTTTCCCCAAGGCGCTGGATGAGGCGAGAGCTTAAAACGAGGGGATAAGCATGTATGAGCTTCTGGCTGAAGGTTTTCGGACGCGGGTTCAATTCCCGCCGCCTCCACCATTTAACAATCCAAGGTAGTCCAATGAAGCGCAAAAGCCCCTGAATTTAGGGGCTTTTTCTTTGTCTGTTGTCCTTTGCAGTCCATTATAATCCATTGACATTTGGGTAACAAAGAGAGAGATCAGCTGACCTCCTCAATTTAAGAAAGCAACAGGCCTGGATTGCTTTCCCAAGCCTGTCGCAGTTCATGCACCTTGAGCGCTTGCCTAACTCCTTGGATATCCTGGAGGATAGGGCGCATACCCATCGTTATCCCACAACCTGTTTTTCCGCTCGTGGCCGCATGAAATAATACCTTTTTTGCAGAGCATTTCCCGCCACTCATATTTGACCAGGGTCTTCTGGACCGGGACGCTCTCGGGTTCGAACTCGACGCGCACCACCGGAGAATAGCGCGAATCACCGAATCCGGTGCCCGCGCTTTCGCCGGCGCGCGCTTTTCCCTGGTTCTGCGCTGATCTGTCCAGGGAAGGTGCCGCAGGCGTAGCCTCTCTCCTGCTCATATCGAAGAGCGGCTTCGGCCGATTCTTTTCCCGGAACACAGCGACGGCTATCACGCCCATGGCTGATGAGTCGGCAAAGGCCCGGACACTGTAGGAGTCTGCGGGCTCGGTAAAGTAGAACTGGTGGACCTCGTTGTCAGTGGTCCTCCACCCGTCGTACCGCACGTGCTCATAGGCATTCACTATGTACATCGTTTCATTGTTTTTGAGGTCCGATCGTGATCCGCTAATGATATTCCTGCCGTCAACGGCAATGACCACCCCCAGGCGTTCCGGCGAATTGTTCCTGATCACGATCCCATAGTTCTCTCCCTTTTTCGCCTCAAGATACTTCTTTATAAGACGGCTTTCATTCTTCCAGCTGTCTGAAGCCGGAAAGCTCCTGAACATATTCCCGTTTTCCGAGATGATCTCGACGGACACCTCGCCTGCGAGAGGTGCGCTGCCATGCCCGAATACCGGTGCAGCTGACAGCAGTAGTACTGCCATGATGATCCCTGATAAACTGTTTCTCATGTTTTTTCTCCTTTTTTGTCTCCCCGAGGTAACAAAGACGGCCGTCTTTGTGGTTTCTACCTATGAGACAAGGCGAGCAGGGATTTTGTTCCCGAACGAGCACAGAATAAGAATTCTATTGGCAAGGACAGGGAACTCTTTGATATTTCGCGAGAGATTGCGGCGATGATCCCGGAGGGGAAGTCAACGGTTTACCGGGAAAATGCGCTTATGCGCAGCAGTCCTCACGCACAGAGGAAATAAAAAAGCCCCGCATGACGCGAGGCTAGAAGGATCGACCAAACGGCCGCGATGCTTTTATGCCCTTCCGGGGCTCCCAGGTTCCGCTTAACATCACGTTTCTGCAGTAGCCATCTGTCGCAAACTCGTGATATCCCGCAGTGGCGGAGCGCCGAACAAACGGCCGTACTCTCGGCTGAATTGGGAGGGGCTCTCATAGCCGACCTGGAATGCAGCGGTCGTAGCATCTTGATTTTCGGCCAGCATGATTCGCCGCGCTTCATTCAAACGCAGCCATTTCTGGTATTGCAGCGGGCTCATGGCCGTTACCGCCCGAAAATGATGGTGGAAGGTCGATGTACTCATATTGACCTGCGCTGCGAGGTCATCGATGCGCAACGGCTGTGTGTAGTTACTCTTCAACCAATCGATCGCCCGCGCTATTTGCTGGCTCTGACTTCCCGCTGACGCCATCTGGCGCAATCGCACACCCTGATCGCCTACAAGCAAACGGTAAAATATTTCCCGCTGGATGATCGGCGCAAGGATCGGGATGTCCTTCGGTTCATCAAGCAGTTCGATCAACCGCAGAAAGGTGGAGAGCATTGGTAACGTGACATCGCCGGTTGCCATTCCACGGCTCGATTTCTGCGGACGCGGCGGCGGAAGATTGCTGTCCACCATCAACTGCGAGATCTCGCGCTGGTCGATTTTCAATATGATCCCCAGGTAAGGCTTCTCCCGGCTCGCATTGATGACCTGTGCGACCGTGGGCAGGTCCACTGACGTGATCAGGAAGTGCTGCGGGTCGTACACATAGGTCTCCTCACCGAGCAGTACGCGTTTGGCCCCTTGTGCGATCACGCAGATGCGTGGTTCGAACATGAAACTCGCCGGCGGGGTCGGTGCGATCCGCTGAAAAAGTGACAAGCCCGGGATTGCGGTCGTGGGCTGGTCGCCCTTGTCGGTCCATCGGGCAATGCTTTCCCCCAGCGCATCGAGCGCGATTTCCATATCATTATTTTTAATAACCGCCTTATTAGCTTGCTTGTGCATTCCGTGCCTCCTGACCATATATTACCAGACTTCATCGCAGGGTTCAATATTTATACAAGGATTAGGACTATTAGGCAATAAATGCCCAGGATTAGTCTACCACCCTTTGTTCTTTAGAGGTAGGATATGATTGTCAACGAGGTGGCACATGGTGGAATTGAAAGGAGAACAATTATGAAGAAAGTTTGGTTTATAACTGGTGCCGGCCGTGGTATGGGTGTCGATTTCGCCAAGGCCGCTTTGGCCGCAGGCTTCGCTGTCGTAGCCACCGGTCGAAACACCGACGCCGTGACCAAGGCCGTGGGTAAGTCGAACGACCTCTTGGTCGTCAAGCTGGACGTCACCAGCCCGGCCGAGGCTGAGGCGGCCGCACGGGCCGCCGTCGAGCGCTTCGGGCGCATTGATGTGCTGGTCAACAATGCGGGCAACTTCTATGCCGGCTACTTCGAGGAACTGACGCCTGAGCAGATCGAACGTCAGCTTGCAGCGAATCTCATCGGTCCGATGAACGTGACTCGCTCGGTGCTGCCGGTGATGCGAAAGCAACGTTCGGGCCACATCATCTCGATCTCGTCAGCCGCTGGCCTGCTTGGCTTCGAGTTCTGTTCCGCGTACGCCGCAGCGAAGTTCGGCCTGGAAGGCTGGATGGAGTCGCTGCAGGCCGAGATCTCACCCTTCGGTATTAATACCACCGTCGTCAATCCAGGCTTCATCCGCACGGAGCTCATCTCAGAGAAGTCGATGACCCCCGCAGCACTGTCGATCGAGGACTACGCCGAGCGCAGGGCGCAACAGATGAAGTGGTGGGCGTCTCAGGCCGGCAAGCAGCCTGGCGACCCGGCCAAGGTCGCCCAGGCGCTGATCAGGATCGCAAGCGAAAAGCAGCCGCCGCGCCGCTTTATCGCAGGCGCCGATGCCATCGGCCTCGCAAAACAGAAAGTCGCCGATCTTCAGGCGCAGATCGAAGCTTACCGCGACCTATCGACCTCTCTCGCTTTCGACGAGCATAAGCCAGAAGGAAACGTGAGATAGATCGCGTTGTGTGAAACTGTCATGTACGTCAGCCATCAGCCGCGCCCGCATCCGCGGTAGCGACCGGTGACCATACAAAAGGAGGATATATGAAAAAGAATGAGCACATAATTGGATCAACCACTCAAGATCGCCGAGCCCTCAGTCGCCGTGACTTTTTGGCTGGTACTGCCCTTATCGGGGCAGGATTGGCCGTCGGGCCATTGTTGGGGACCGCATTATCAGCGGAGATCAAGAGCGGGAACGACAAAGGGCTCCGTAAAGAGAAAAACAGGATGAAAACACGAAAACTCGGAAAATTGGAAGTCTCGGAAATGGGATCCGGGTGCATGAGTATCAGTGCCAACTACGGCCCTCCCGCAGATAGAAACCAGGGCATTAAGGTCATTCGTACAGCCTATGAAAAAGGTGTTACGTTCTTCGATACAGCCGAAGTGTACGGCCCCTATACAAGTGAAGAGCTTGTCGGAGAAGCGCTCGCGCCTATCCGCGACAAGGTCGCTATCGCGACCAAATTCGGTTTTGACCTTGAAGCTGGTGGCCTTAACAGCCGACCTGAGCACATCAAGAAAGTGATTGAGGGTTCACTTAAGCGCCTTAAGACCGACCGCATTGATCTCTATTACCAGCACCGGGTTGATCCAAAAGTGCCGATCGAGGATGTGGCTGGTACGATCAGGGATCTTATCAAGGAGGGAAAAGTATTGCACTTCGGTCTCTCCGAGGCGAGTGCAAAAACGATCCGCCGGGCGCATGCTGTTCAGTCGGTTGCTGCAATTCAGACCGAATACTCGTTTATGGAACGAGATCCGGAACGCAACGGTGTACTGAAAACGTGTGAGGAGCTGGGGATCGGCTTCGTGCCATGGGGCCCGGTAGGCATGGGTTATCTGACCGGGAAAATTGATGCTCGCACGAAGTTCGACCCGAAAACGGACCTTCGCTCCGGATTCGATCGTTTTAGCCCTGAAAACATAGCGTCAAACATGCCGATTGTTGATTTTCTCAGACGATTTGCGGAGAAGAAGAACGCGACACCAGCCCAGATTGCCCTTGCCTGGCTTCTTGCGCAGAAACCATGGATTGTTCCAATCCCGGGTACACGCAACTTGGATCACCTGAATGAGAACCTGGGGGCAATCAATGTTCAACTGACGCCGGCTGATCTTCGCGAGATCGAAACGGCTTTCTCTAAGATCAAAGTTTACGGCGGCCGTATGGGTGAAAAATACATGCGAGACGTTGACCAAATAAAGTGACTGCCGTGATTAGATTGAGTAAGTGGTGGCAACGTCGAGGAGAAACAATGCAAAAGCGTAAATTGGGAAAAAGCGGCCTGGAAGTTTCGGCTCTCGGGCTCGGCTGCATGGGAATGAGCATTGCCTACGGTCTTCCCGCAGACAAGCAGGAGATGATCGTTCTTATACGTAAGGCTGTGGAACGCGGCGTCACATTCTTTGACACTGCCGAGATTTACGGACCCTACACGAATGAAGAGCTTGTGGGCGAAGCCCTCGCTCCCTTCCGTGGGAAAGTTGCGATAGCCACCAAGTTCGGAATCAAGATGGGTCCCAAAGGGAAGCAGGTCCAGGACAGTCGGCCCGAGGGCATACGGGAGAGCCTCGAGGGCTCGCTCAAGCGGCTCAGGGTCGATGCAATCGACCTCTACTATCAGCACCGTGTCGATCCGAACGTGCCGATCGAGGACGTTGCAGGAACGGTAAAGGACCTGATCCGGGAAGGGAAGGTGAAGTACTTCGGCCTTTCTGAACCAGGAGTGAAAACGATCCGCCGCGCGCACGCGGTCCAGCCGGTTACCGCGATCCAGAGCGAATACTCGCTTTGGTGGCGACGGCCCGAGGAGGAACTGCTGCCGACGCTGGAGGAGCTCGGGATCGGTCTCGTTCCCTTCAGTCCTCTTGGCAAAGGCTTCCTCACCGGAAAGATCGATGAGAAGACGGAGTTTGTCAAAACCGACTTCCGCAACATCGTACCACGCTTTGCGCCGGAGGCCCGGAAAGCGAATCAGGCTTTGGTCGACCTGCTTATGAAGATCGCAGAGCGGAAGAAAGGGGCACCTGCCCAGATAGCGCTCGCGTGGCTCCTGGCTCAGAAGCCGTGGATCGTTCCCATCCCCGGTACCACGAAACTTTCTCGGCTGGATGAGAACATCGGTGCAGTTGCAGTTGAACTCACGCCGGACGATCTCCGCGAGATCGAAGGCGCGGCCTCAAAGATCAAGATCGAGGGGGATCGGTACCCCGAAGCCCTGGAAAAGAGGACCGGTTTATAACCGGTATATATACGATGAAGCATGAATACCCCCTCACCCTAGCCCTCTCCCCCTCGGGAGAGGGGACTCTTTTATTTCCTCGCCCCTTCAGGGGAGAGGATTAAGGTGAGGGGTGGTTCAAGGATGATTTAAAACTTGACTCAAAATTCAACATGTTTGTAAAATTCATTAACTAAGGAGGAATAAAACCATGACAATGAATGTACTCGGTTACGCAGCACAGTCCGCCAAGGATGCCTTAGCGCCATTTCGCTTTGACCGCCGCGATCCGCGGCCTGACGACGTGGTCATTGAGATACTCTACTGCGGCGTATGCCATTCAGACCTGCATACCGTCCGCAATGACTGGGCGAGCTGGTTTCCCACGACGTACCCGGTCGTGCCCGGCCATGAGATCATCGGCCGCGTAACAAGCGTCGGACAGGATGTTAAGCGTTTCAAACCGGGCGATCATGTCGGTGTCGGCTGCATGGTCGATTCCTGCCAGAAGTGCACAGCCTGTGAACAGGGACATGAACAGTATTGCTCGGAGATCGCGACGTTCACGTATAACCATGTTGATCGGCACGACAAGATGCCTACCTATGGCGGGTATTCCGAGAAGATCGTCGTTTCGGACAAGTTCGTGCTCAAGATCCCCGATGGGCTGGACCTGAAAGGGGCGGCGCCTCTCCTTTGCGCAGGCATCACCACCTGGTCGCCGCTTCGCCACTGGAAAGTGGAGAAGGGCAGCAATGTGGCGGTTGTCGGCCTCGGCGGACTGGGTCACATGGCGCTGAAGCTCGCGAATGCCCTGGGCGCCGGTGTCACGCTGTTCACCCGTTCAACGGGCAAAGAGAAGGACGCGCGCCGTCTGGGCGCCCACAATGTCGTGCTCTCTACCGACAAAGGCCAGATGGCATCCGTGCAGGGACGTTTCGACCTGATCATTGATACCGTGCCCTATGTTCACGACCTCAACCACTATCTGCCGACGCTGGCGATCAACGGCACGCTGGTGCTTCTCGGGTACGTGGGTGATCTGGAGTCGATGCTGAGCACTGTTCCCTTGGTGATGGGGCGGAGATCGGTCGCGGGGTCTGTCATCGGAGGCATTGCCGAGACCCAGGAGATGCTCGACTTCTGCGGCAAGCATGGCATCACGTCCGATATTGAAGTGATCAAGATCCAGGACATCAACAAGGCCTATGAGCGCATGCTCAAAAGCGATGTGAAGTACCGTTTCGTGATCGACATGGTATCGCTGAAAGCGGGAGCGTGAAGAAAGCAGGATCGATAGAAAGGAGTTACCCGTGGCAGACAGCGATGTGAAAAGAGCGACTGATGAGTTAAAGGCTTTAGCACCGGATTATGCGCAACTTACGCAGGATGTTCTTTTTGACGATGTTTGGAAACGTCCTCCGCTTTCGCAGCGCGACAAAAGCCTGATCACGGTCACCTGCCTGGTTGCGCTGAATCGTATCGAACAGGTCGAGTTCCATCTCAAGAAGGCTTTCGAGAACGGACTGACAAAGGAAGAGCTCGTGGCCGCGATCACGCACATCGCGTTCTATGCCGGGTGGCCGACCGCAGCCTCGGGCCTGAGCCACTTGAAAAAAGTTCTTGATCAGAAATAGGTTGGTAATTAAGGAATCAAATTCTACTCAAAACGGCAATAATGTTTTCGCGCGGAAGACGCGGAGGCGCAGGGAAAGGCACTGCTTTTGGTTTTTAACCCCCGAAAGATTCGACGTTCTCCGTGTGTTCTGCGGCTCTGCGCGAGACCCCATTTTTGTTCCGGCTTGTCCGAGTTAGGAGTGTTTCATTATGAATGTAACTGATAAAAAATTCCTGATAGCCTTTTTTTCTAGGAAGGGACAAAATTACGTCTGCGGCAGGATTGTCGATTTGAAGGTCGGCAATACCGAAGTTGTCGCAAACATGATTCAGAAAATAACGGGAGGCGATATATTTCATATTGAATCCGTCACCGCTTATCCCACAGACTATACGGAAACGACGGAAGTCGCCAGGAATGAACTTCGTGCCAAAGTCAGACCGAAACTGACAGGACAGGTTGAGAACATGAAGGCATACGAGGTGATTTTTCTGGGGTATCCGAATTGGTGGGGAACGATGCCCATGCCGGTGTATACGTTCCTGGAGAGCTATGATTTCACCGGAAAGAAGATCGTTCCATTTTGCACCCATGAAGGCAGCGGCATGGGCCATAGCGAAAAGGACATTGCCAAAGCATGTTCCAAGGCTGATGTATTAGAAGGAATCGCGATTCACGGAACCGGTGCAGCATCCGCTGAATCGAAGGTATCGAGTTGGATAGATGGATTGGGTATTTCCCGCCCGTGACAGAGGAATATATACTGCGGGGTGCCCGCCGCTGGATATTCTCACAAGCTTCTTTTCGTTGATCGTGGTCTCCTTCTTCTCCCTGAGGCGGTTAAAGCGTCTCGACGCCTCCTCTTCGATCGAGATCGTGCATGTGCTTTTCGACCCCTGGGACCCCGAAGGACGGTAGGGTCAGCTCCTCGCCTTGCCGGCAGTGCCGATCCGGCCACGGAACCTCTTCCTGAACACGCTCCAGCATGCTGAAAATGAAAATGAACTCAAGGGTACCAGCCTCTGCTCCCGATGCTTGCGCAACACTATGCTTGACATCGGAGAATCTTTTGCTATTATGAGCTTCACCATTGCTGTTTACCCTTGAAAGGAGAAATTGATATGAAAAAGTCTTTATTAATGGCAGTTGCTGTTATGGTCCTCATGGTCTCACCGGCCAAGGCGAAAGAAGGGTTTTACCTCGGAGCGTTCATACCGACCAATACTCTTTCAGGAGATGCGGGCAGCGGTGTTAATTCAGGAACAGGCTGGGGAGTGCGCGCCGGCGTGGGCTTTAACCGGTATATCGCGATCGAGACAAACTACAGCAGGACCAAACACGACGCAACAGGAGGTTCCTTTGACCTCAAGGGTCTTGCAGCGGACCTTAAGCTGAATTTCCCGTTGACGACCCTTGACAGCGCGCAGGTAATGAGCCTTGAGCCATACCTCATGGTCGGCTACGGCCACTACGAAGCAACGGATTCCACCGTGACGAATAAGAGCGATGGCGGTCAGTGGGGGTTCGGCATCGAGCTGTATCTCTTCCGGGAGCTTTCCGTGCATGCAGGGTGGACAAAGACCAAGGTCTCTTTTGATTCGCCTTCTAATCAGGACGGCGCCGTGAAAACAGTCGATTTCGGGCTCATCTACCATTTCATGTAAGCACGATTTACTATTTTCCGCAGCCGGGCTCGTAGTTGTGGCCCGGCTTTTTTTATGGTGACATCGTCCGCTCGTTGCACATGCTGGCGTGTCGATGATATCCGGGCGCTGATAGAGCGAGTGGTGTTGATGCAGTGAATGGCAGGTTGCTTAACGGTAGAAATGCCTTGATATATGCGTCATTATGGATATAATAACATTAGGCAAAGGTGCTCTCTATTTAGCAGATTTCGTAATTTTGTGCATGGCAAGCCATAAGGGTCATCGCCAATGAATGAAACATTATTGCGGATACTGCATCTTGTTCAAAGTGGCGATGTAAAAGTATCCGATCATGGTTATGACGAACTTGCGGCTGATAATATCTTCGTCAGAGATGTTATGGCAACGGTCGCCGATGCTGTCATAGTAGAGAATTATCCAAATTATCCCAAAGGGCCGTCCGTACTTGTGCTGCAAAAAGATCGAACGGGTAATGCAATACATGTGGTATGGGGTATTCCGAAAGGGGCATCATCACCGGCAGTTCTCGTTACTGCCTACAGGCCTGACTTGGAGCGCTGGTCGGATGATCTTTTAAGGAGAAAGAAATGAAATCAAAACATTATACGAAACTCGTTCATGAGCGGGAATACGCGGCAGAAGTAGATGTTGAATTGATCTATTCAGATGACGGGTGGTCACCTTATCTTTCTGTGGAAGATGCATACAAACTGGATGATGTCCGGGCAGCTCTTCGTCAAGGCAATTTGAAGGCAGCGTCCCGTTTGGCAAAGGTCTATACCCTCACCCCGCTCACAGCATAAACTTCGTCGCATGGAAATGATTTGACGTTAGAAAAGTACAATAAAATTCCATGAAGTGCAAAAGCCCCTCGAAAAGGAGCTTGTTCTTTTGTGATCTCGCTTGAAGGGAAGACGCCTATTCTCATCGTGCCTGCTATCGCTGTTCATTGTTTTCTCCCGGTAAAGGGGGGTTGACAGCGGACGCGGGCACAGGTAAACTACGCACACTTGATCAATCACAACTGAACATCCGGGAGGACATCGATGGAGAAGCCAAGCAAATCCGCAGCAGGTCTGAAAAAGCTCATTAACGACGCCATCAGCGACCTTGAGATCACGCCCAGCGAATATCAGCAGATCATGGACTTCGCGACCGAAGACGGACATCTGGACAAGGAAGAACAGGCCCTTCTTGCCCAATTCCATCAGATGATCAACAACGGCACGCTCAAAAGAGTTCGCGGGTAGGCGTTGCATAAGTAGTCGAAGCTCTTGTTCAGGCCTGTGGTTTCACCGGGGGCCGCGGAGCGACATCCTTGTTACGCAAAAAGCCGTCAGGTCTTGACCCCTGGCGGCTTTTTTTGTTCAGCATGCCTGATCGCGGCATATGATGGCAGCTCAAAAGAGCATCAAGTTCCCGAGCTCCTTCTTTTCATGGATTCGGTGAGCGTTGCAATGATCTCTTCGGGAGTCCTGTGCGGCCGGTGGGGGCTGGATTGGACCGTCCGCTCCTGGATAAGCCGCTCTTCATCGCGGGTAAGCGGCACTAACCGCATGACGGCCCGGTATCGGCCGTAAAACGGCTGGCACCATATGACGAGGCCACCTTTGTGCCCTCTCACCCGATCGTCGAACCACACAAAGCCGGGGTCTATCGCTCCATCCGACTCGACGCGCACACTGCTTTCGGTCACATCCACGATGCGTGCCGTGTGGTCAGCCCAGTTGGTGTCTTTAAATGTGACGACGCCCTGAAAACCACTGCTTTCTCCCGCATTGGGCTGATTTGATACCTCCGTACCTTTCTCCATGTCAATACCTCCTCGAAACATCCGTTGGCATTAATTCTTTGTTGACGCCCGAGACACTTCTGCAAACAGACGAAAAACGTTTGCAGTTGCCGGAAGCTGCATATTCCATATATAGCCGAAAAATGAAAAAAAAGAAAGTGGTTATTCGTATTTTTATTTTCTGCAACTTTGTGTGATTTTAAGGCAGATGGCAACCGACGCGGTGAAAAGTATAAAAACTCTTAAAACTGATATCCCAGATCAAGAACCTCTTCGGAGGAGAAAGAAGAAGTTGGAAAAAAAGGAGTAACTGCCTCTCGGTGAAAGTTAATCCCCATTTCACCATTCTTCTCCATTTTCCTGAAAGACTCTTCCTCGATTTTCTGAAGCGAGCTGTTTGATCGTTGAGAGCGCCTCACAAGGCTCAATGGTGGAGCGCTGACAAAAAGAGCTATAATTTACTTGAAGAGGGGGTACTTTTGAAATGATCAAGCTCACCTTCAAATACGGGTTCCTTCTTTCGCTTCTCGTGCTCACGCTGCAAGCCTGCGCAATCGGCAAACAGCTTGCCACCACCCCGGCAGACCCTGCTGAACTGACGGGGAGCTATACCCTCCTTCTGTATGGCTGTCATTATCCCGATGACATCAAGAACATTGCCCTCCTGCTGGATGAAAAGAGCACGTACCCCCTTGAGATCTACGACCTTCCGACATCGTACCAGGTAAAAAAAGGCGTGCCGGGCCCGGAGGCGTTGGCGGACGCTGATGTTTTTGTTCGCTGCAGCGTGCGGCTCCTGTCCGGGACGCAGCTCCGCAGGATTCTTGACGAAACCGGGGGGACCCTCGGTTATGAGGTGAGGCCGCTCTATTCTCCGCTGGAGTTCGGACGGCTCGACGTCCTGCACATTTCCTACTCTCTGCAGAACGGGACCGTCAGGACCTATATCAGGCTGGACCCTGATGTGGAGCGGGCACTGGAATTCACCGGTGCGGACCGGCCAAATCCTTTTCACAATTGATCGCTCTTCGTGCAACGCTTTCCGCTATCGCACCGCATTGATCAGCCATCGCAAGGTGGCCCAAAATGGACCAGTGGTCTCAAAACGAACCATTCCTTATACGCCCCAGCGCAAATTTCATTTTGCCTCTAAAAATAACCTATTGATTTACTGGATCTTTCATAAACATAACTACTGGCACGGGGCTTGCTAATATTTACCCGCCAGTGTCACGGATATTATGATGAAGGAGTAAATATCATGCCCTGTCCCTTTCTAACCGGGAACTATTTAAAATCCTGCACTGTCAGCAGAGAGGTATACGTACCCAGTATCTTCGAGACCGGGGAATACTGCACGACCAAACAATATACCATGTGCCCTTTTTACGGCAAGCGTCAGTCCGAGCAGTACCCCATAAGCCGCCAGCAGCTGGCTTCCGGCGTTCGTTGATGGTTTTCATTGCGCCTCAAGCCGGCACGAACCGGGAACCCTCCCTTTGCGCAGCGCGTATGAAATCTGAACAAGCCCTCCACCAGCTCAAGCCCGCTTCCGCCGCGGGACCATCATCGAAATCGTTTACTTTTCAACGCGAAGTTATTATACTGCAGCATTGTGTGCCTGGGACACAGGGGTCGGCCTTAATAAAAGAGCACACAGGGAAATCCGACGGAAGGCCAATGAAAAGTGAAAAGTCTCAAGAAAACCGCTGACGCGCTTGCCAGTCTCCGAAAAAAAGCGGAAAAACAGCTGAGGGAACAGCAAGAACGTATTCAAGAGCTTTCCGCCAAGGGCGTTCTTGACCTCGTCCAGGAACTTGGCACCCACCAGATCGAGCTGGAGATGCAGGTTGAGGAGCTTCAGCGTGCGCAGGCGGAGTTGGAGGCGTCGCGCAACAACTTTGCGGACCTCTATGATTTCTCGCCCATCGGCTATTTCACCTTCGATACAAGCCGTGTGATCCGCGAGGTCAACCTGACCGCTGCAAAAATGCTGGGCATTGAGAGGCGTTACCTGGTGAGCAAACCGTTCTCCGCCTTCGTTAGCAAGGACGACAGCGGTGCGTTCCGCCTGCATTACGACGCGGTCGCGGCGGACCGGACAAGGGAGACGATCGAGCTCAGGCTCAAACGCAGGGACAAGACCGAATTTTTCGCGCTGCTTGAAAGCATCGCGGTGGTAGACCCTGAAGGAAATACCACCGCGGTCCGGACGGCGGTCAGCGACATCACCGACCGGAAAAAAGCGGAGGAAGCGCCTCAGCAAAGCGAGCTGCGCTACCGCTTGCTGGCCGAGAACATGCTGGACGGCTACGCTTACTGCAAGATGCTGTACGACGACCGGGGCCGGCCTGCGGACTTTGTCTATCTCTCTGTCAACCGTGCGTTCGAACGCTTGACCGGCCTGAAAAACGTGGTGAACAGAAAGGTCACCGACATTATTCCCGGCATCAGGGGGTCGCAGCCGGATGTGCTGGAGATCTGTGGCCGCGTTGCCGCCACCGGCAGGACCGAGAAGTTCGAGACCGAGTTCAAGCCGCTGGGGATGTGGCTTACCATCGCGGTGTACAGCACGGAACGGGACCACTTTACCGCGGTCTTTGATAATATCACCGAGCGCAAGGATGCGGCGCGGGTGCTCGGCGCGAGCGAAGAGAAGTACCGCCTGTTGTTCGAGAGCATGGCCGAGGGTTTTGCGCTCAATGAGCTGTTGTACGATGACCAGGGCAGGCCTGCGGACTGGCGCGTGCTGGAAGTGAATGACGCCTATTCGCGGCACACCGGTATATCGCGCGAGGCGATTGTGGGGCGCCGTATGAGCGAATTGTTTCCGGAAGCCATTGCGGAATATCTGCCACAGTTCGCGGAGGTGGTCGCCAGGCAGGGATCGGTGGAATTCGAAGCCTTTTCAAAACGCACCAATTTGTACCAGCAGGTTGTGTCCTTTCCCGCCGGACCTCACCGTTTCGCCAGTACGATCACCGATATTACCGTACGCAAGCGCGCGGAGGAAGCTTTGCGGACAAGCGAACAACGCTTGACGCTGTTCATTGAATACGCACCGGCGTCTTTGGCCATGTTCGACCGCGACATGCGCTACCTGAGCGTGAGCCGCCGCTGGCTGAGCGATTATGGGCTCCGCGACCGTGATGTGCGCGGACTTTTGCATTATGACGTCTTCCCGGAGATCACCGAGCGCTGGAAGGCGATCCACCGCCGCGCTCTCGCCGGCGAGGTGGTGCGCGAGGAAAGCGACCGGTTCGATCGGGCCGACGGATCGGTGCAATGGCTTCGATGGGAAGTGCATCCCTGGCACGATTCCACGGGAGCTCTTGCCGGCCTCGTGGTCTTCAGCGAAGACATAACCGAGCGCAAGCGGGCCGCGGAGGCGCTGCGGGAGAGCGAGAAACAGTTCCGCACGCTGGCTGATTCCATCCCGAACCTTGCGTGGTGGGCGAACGCCGACGGCTACATCACCTGGTACAATCAACGCTGGTATGAGTATACCGGCACGGCACCGGCGCAGATGGAAGGCTGGGGCTGGCAAAGCGTGCATGACCCGGAAGTGCTGCCGAAGGTCCTGGATCGGTGGAAGGCGTCGATCGCCACGGGTAAGCCCTTTGACATGGAATTTCCCCTGCGGGGAGCAGACGGGGTGTTCCGCTCCTTCCTGACGCGTGTGCTGCCGTTGAAGGGTCCCGACGGTCAGGTCCTTCGGTGGTTCGGCACCAATACCGACGTCTCTGCGCTGAAGCTGGCCGAAGAGGCGTTGAAACAGTCCAACGCCGAGCTCGCGGTCGCCAACAGCGATCTGGAGGCCTTTTCCTACGCCGTGTCCCACGATCTCAGGGCGCCGCTTCGCGCCATCGAAGGTTTCACGACCGCGATCATCGAGGACCATGGCGCGTCCCTGAACGAGTCGGCAAAAGATCATTTCAACCGCGTGGTATCGGCAAGCAGGCGGATGTCGCAGCTTATCGACGCCATGCTGAATATGGCCCGCCTGACCAAGGGCGAGATGCGGGAAAAGACCGTCGACCTGAGCGGCCTCGCGGAGATCGCCGCCCATGAGTTGCGGAAGCGGGACCCCGGCCGCAGCGCGGACTTCGTGATCGCACCGGGTCTGAAAGCGCAGGGCGACCGGGAGATGCTCAACACCGTTGTCGAAAATCTCCTGGACAACGCGTGGAAGTTCACCGGCAAACATCCCGCGGCGACCATTGAATTCGGCGCGAGCGAGAGCAACGGCAAAATGGTATTCTTTGTGCGCGACGACGGCGCGGGCTTCGACGTGCAGTTCGCGGACAAGCTCTTCATGCCGTTCCACCGTTTTCACTCGTCTGGCGAATTCCCGGGCCTGGGCATAGGCCTGGCCATCGTCCACAGCATCATCGCGCGCCATAATGGAAGGATCTGGGCGGAAAGCGCGCAGGAAAAAGGCGCGACGTTCTTTTTTACGCTGTAATAATCGTCTCAAAATAGAAACGACAGAATCTGAACACACCTCCCCAACCCCTCCTTATCAAGGAGGGGCTACACTCCCTCCCCTTGCCAAGGGGAGGTTAGGTGGGGTGGTTCGAAACAGAAACCCGAAAGTGAACGAATGACACCTCCCTTCGACAAACCATCTCGATCGCAAAAAGCGCTCCCCGTGGTATTAGGCATCGCCGCGGTATCGGGCTTGTACGCCAGCAGCCTTTACAGCTACCTGCTCTTCCACACGCTCATCGAATTATTCAGCATCGTGGTGGCCTTTGCGATCTTCATCCTGGCCTGGAATACGCGGCAGGTGCAGGAAAACCATTACCTCCTTTTTCTCGGCATCGCCCTTCTGTTTACCGGCGCCCTGGAGGCGCTCCATACCCTTGCCTATAAGGGTTTCGGGGTCTTCCCGAATCACGATGCCAATCTGCCCACGCAGCTCTGGATCGCCTTCCGGTATTTGACCGCGCTCTCCTTTCTCGGCGCCCCGCTTTTCATCACCCGGAAGCTGAATATTCCCCTGATGCTCGCGGCGTACACGCTGGTCACGTCCCTCCTGATCGCGGCGATCTTCCTGGGAATGTTCCCCGATTGTTTCATCGAAGGCCGCGGACTTACCCCCTTCAAGATCTTCAGCGAATATGTCATCATTCTCCTTTTTCTGGCCGGCCTCGGCCTGCTCCTCCGGACCCGTTCAGCCTTTGACCGGGGCGTACTGCGGCTCATGACGGGTGCCATCCTGGCTTCGGTCTTTTCCGAGCTTTCATTCACGCAGTACGCAAGCGTCTTCGGGCTTGCGAATATGATCGGCCATTTCTTCCTGCTCGCCTCCATGGCCGGCCTCTATCAGGCTATCGTCGTTACGGGCCTGGTCGAACCCGCCCGTCTCCTGTTCAGGAACCTCACGCTGAGCGAAGAGGCGGCGAAGGCCAGTGAGGCGAAGTACCGGTCGTTGTTCGAGAACATGATCGATGGTTTTGCCTTCCACAAAATCGTCGTGGACGACGACGGCAAGCCTGTTGATTATGTTTTTCTTGAATTGAACAACGCTTTCGAGAAGTTCACGGGATTGAAACGGGACGAGCTCATCGGCAAACGGGTGACCCAGGTTTTGCCCGGCGTTGAAAAAGACCCTGTTGACTGGATCGGCACCTACGGCAAGGTCGCGCTCACCGGCCGGGAGATCAAATTCGAGCAGCATTCCGCCGCCCTCAACAAGTGGTATTCCGTGGCGGCCTATAGTCCGAGGGAAGGCCATTTTGCGACCGTGTTCGAGGACATCACCGAGCGCAAGCAGATGGAGGAAGCGCTGCGCCGCGCCCACAGCGACCTGGAAATAAAGGTCCGGGAGCGAACGTCGGACCTGGCGCGGGCGAACGAGGAAATGGAAACGGAGATCGCCGAGCGCATGCGCGCGGACGCGAAAGTGCGCACGCTCAACCGGGAGCTCGAGCAGCGCGTGACCGAACGCACGGCCCAGCTCGAAGCAGCGAACAGGGAGCTGGAGGCTTTCTCCTATTCCGTGTCGCACGACCTCCGGGCCCCGCTTCGGGTCATCGACGGCTTCAGCAGGGCGATCGAAGAGGAACAGGCCTCCGCGCTTGATGACGCGGGCAGGGACTATTTCAAACGCGTGCGCGCCGCTGCGGGGAGAATGGGGCAGTTGATCGATGCGCTCCTGGACCTGTCGAAGCAGACCCGGGGCGAGTTGAACCGCGTCCCGGTGGACCTGTCCTCTCTTGCCAAACGCGCTGCCGAAGAGCTCTCGAAAACCTATCCGGATCGAAACGTCGACGTTGTTCTTGCCGAAGGGGTGACGATGCAGGGCGACCCCGTCATGCTGCGCGCGGTGATCGAAAATCTTTTCGGAAACGCATGGAAATTCACCGCTGGGCGCGAAAGAGCCAGGATCGAATTCGGCATATTCAAATCTGAAATCCGCAATCCGCAATCCGAAATGATATTTTTTGTCCGGGACAACGGTGCCGGTTTTGATATGGCCTACGCGGACAAGCTTTTCATCGCTTTCCAGCGGCTTCATGGGGCCGAGGATTTTCCCGGCATCGGCATCGGCCTGGCCACGGTGCGGCGCATCATCAATCGCCACGGCGGTCGTATCTGGGCGGAGAGCGAGCCGGACAAGGGAGCGACGTTCTACTTCACTTTGTAAAACCCGAAACTAAACTATGTCTTTGAAAACCAGGCTCATCATTTTATTCATCACCTTCACGCTCGTGCCGCTGGCGATATTCGGCCTCCTTATATTTGCGCGCGCGGAGGAGATCATTACGACCGTCCGCATCGCCCAGTTGAACAATATCGCGGACCTGAAAAAGGACAAGATCGAAACGTTCTTTAAAGAACGGGCGGCGGACGTACGGTCAGCCCAGAAATTCCGCAACATCAGGCGAAACCTCCCGGTGCTGCGCAGGAATTCCGGCAACAGGACCAGCCCGGAGTTTGCAAGGACGACGAAAGAACTTGACGACCAGCTCGGGACATACCAGGACTCGTATGGCTATCTCAATGTGATCCTTGCGGACCCGCAAGGCGGCGTGGTGTATGCCAGCAATCCCGGACGCGATACTGCCGGGCTGGGGCAGTTGCACGACGACAACGTTCTTGCCGGCGCCCGGAAAAGTATCTACTTCAGCGACGTTTTTTTCAGCGAGGGCGCCGCCGGAAATTTTGAAATGCTCGCCATGGCGCCGGTGCAGGATCTAGGGAACTCGCCCGCCGGCTTCGTCGTTCTGGAGATCAACATGGAGCCGATCTTTAATTTCATCCAGGACGCCACGGGCCTGGGCGGGACGGGAGAGGCGTTGATCGCCAGAAAGGAAGGCGAGAAGACGCTGTACCTGAGCCCGTTGAAACATGACCCGAACGCCGCGTTGCAACGGACCGTCACGTTTCGGGGAAAAATCGGGGTGCCGGCGCAGAGGGCGGTACAGGGAGAAAACGGTTCGGGCGTCCTGGCTGACTACACGGGCAAGGAGGTGATAGCGGCCTGGCGCTACATCCCCTCGCTGCGGTGGGGGCTGGTAACGAAGATCGACGCCGAGGAAGCCTTTGGTCCTGTCCGCGCCCTGAAGACCATGGCGATGGCCGTGGGGTTCTTCGTGGTCCTTTTCGGCGGCGTCGTCGCGATCATGATGTCCAGGACCTTCACGCGCCCGATCCAGGCGCTGCAGCAGGGCGCCGAGGCGATAGCCGCGGGCGATCTGGGCCGGCGCGTGGGGACCGGCGCGCGGGACGAGATCGGCCTGCTAGGGCGGAGCTTTGACGCCATGACCGAGGCGCTCGAGCGCGATATGACGGGCAGGAAAAAAGCGGAGGAAGAGGTCCGGGCGCTGAACAAGGACCTAGAACACCACGTGCGGCAGCTTGAAGAATCGAACCGGGAACTGGAGGCATTCAGCTATTCGGTGTCGCATGATCTGCGTTCACCGCTCCGCAGCATCGACGGCTTCAGCATTGCGCTGCTCGAGGACCAGAAAGACAAGCTCGATGCGGAAGGCAGGGACTACCTGGACCGCATACGCGGAGCTACCCAGCGCATGGCGCAGCTTATTGACGACCTTCTCACGCTCTCCCGTGTTGCGCGTTTTGAAATGAAACGCGAGCGGGTGGACCTGAGCGCCGTGGCTGCCGGCATGGCGGCGCAGCTCAGGAAGAACGACCCCGGGCGGTCCGCGGAGTTCGTCATTGCCGAAGGATGTATCGCGTACGGAGATGAACGGCTGCTGACGGTCGTGCTCGATAATCTTTTTGCCAATGCATGGAAATTCAGTGAACACAAGCCGGACAGTGTGGTAGAATTCGGGGCGGAATTGCGGTCCGATGCGGTTGTCTATTTCATAAAGGACACCGGCGCAGGCTTCGACATGGCCTATGCCGACAAATTGTTCAATCCGTTTCAACGGCTTCACAAGATGTCGGAGTTCCCCGGCACCGGCATCGGCCTGGCCACGGTCAAGCGCATCATCAACCGCCACGGAGGGCGGGTCTGGATCGAGAGCGAGCTGAACAAGGGAACGACGGTGTATTTTACGCTGGGGTAAAGACACAACGGCCGCGTCAACAGACAACAACCGGCCCTTTGTTCAGAGAATCGCGGATTGGTAGCCGCAGGCTTCAGCCTGCGTGGTTTTTAATTTTGGAATGAGTTGCCCGATGGAAACAAGAAAGATCTTCGAGGAAAAAAAACACAGACTGCCCGCGGAATACTACCGGGGGGAAACTTCAGTCGCGTTCACGTTGTGTTTAAGGGAGCGGAGGGAGGCATTCATCCGCACCGAGATAGTCGCGATATTCAAAGGCTATCTTCACGACAGCATCAAAAATTCCGAATGTATTGTCCCGGCTTATTGCTTTATGCCGGATCATCAGCATATCGTCGTTACCGGGATAAACGCTCAGGCCGATACTTGGAAGACCGTTGTACGGTATAAACAGAAGACCGGTTATTGGATGAGCAAGAACATGCCCCAGGCAGAATGGCAAAAGGATTTTTATGATCATGTCATCAGGAAAAAAGAAGATGTTGCCCGTCAAGTGAAATACGTGCTCGACAACCCTGTCAGAAAAGGACTGGTAACGTCGTGGAGAGACTATCCTTTTCAGGGTTCTCTCGGATGTGATCTGGAGGCTGTACTGTCGGGTTTATATTGATTCCGTTTTGCATTGGAGCCGGCAGGACGCAGGCTGAAGCCTGCGGCTACAAAAGAAAAAACCAGGGGGAAATGATGAAAAACAAGATCATTCTTTTAGCCGAGGACAATCCCGATGACGTGACGTTGACCCTCCGGGCGCTCAAGAAAAGCAAGATCATGAACGAATTGGTGGTTGCGCAGGACGGGGTCGAAGCCCTGGACTATCTGTTCGGCACGGGCAAATACGCCGGCAGGGACACACGGGTCCTGCCGCAGGTCGTGCTGCTTGACCTGAAGATGCCGCGCATGGACGGGCTCGAGGTGCTGCAGCGGGTGCGGAGCGACGAGCGGACCAGGCTGTTGCCGGTGGTGGTCCTGACCACCTCCAGCGAGGACAAGGACCGGATCGAGAGCTACAAGCTGGGCGCCAACAGTTATATCAGAAAGCCCGTGAACTTCGAGCAGTTCGTGGACGCCGTGCAGAAGCTCGGACTTTACTGGCTTGTCTTGAATGAAGCGCCCTAAATTCCGCAGAGCGCAAAGAGTAACTGTCTTACGCCATGCTCCATGCGCTATGCGCATTTCAAAACATGACCAAACTTTTAAACATACTGATCGTCGAGGACAATGAGGACGATTGTCTTCTCGTTCTGCGCGAACTGCGAAAGGGCGGCTACGAGCCCGTGTTCGAGCGCGTTGACACGGCCGAGGCCATGCTGCAAGCGCTCCGGCAGCGTCCGTGGGACGTCATTGTATCGGACTACCTCATGCCGAAATTCAGCGGCCTTGCCGCGCTTTCGGTCCTGCACGATATCGGCCTCGATTTGCCCTTCATCATCGTTTCCGGCAACATCGGGGAGGACATCGCGGTCCGGGCCATGAAGGCCGGGGCGCACGACTATATCATCAAGGGCAATTTCACCAGGCTCATCCCCGCCATCGAACGGGAACTGCGCGACGCGGACGTGCGGCGCGAACGCATCCGCGCCGACGAACAGCTGACGGAGTCCAGGCAGCGGCTCTTCACGACGCTGGAGAACATGAATGAGGGGTTCTTCACGCTCGATGCCGCATGGCAGTTTACCTTTGTGAACGCCGAGGCGTCAAAACTCTGGGGAATCGTCCGCGCTGAACTGCTGGGCAGAAGTCTCTGGGAGGTTGCGCCGGCCGCAATCGGGAGCATATTCGAGGAGCAGTACAAAAAAGCCGTCCAAGAACAGGTCCCGGTCAGGTTTGAGGCCGTCTCTCCCCTGGTGGACGCCTGGGTCGAGGTGCGGGCCCATCCGAATGAAGACGGCCTCGCTGTTTATTTCCACGACATTACGGAGCGCAAGAAATCCGAGGAAAAGATCGCGCGGCTGAACCGTTTGTACGCCGTGCTGAGCAAGGTGAACGAAGCCATCATCCGCATCCAGGACCCCGGGACGCTCTACCAGGAAGTGTGCCGCATTACGGTTGAAGCCGGTTCCTTCAAAATGGCCTGGATCGGCCTGGTTGATCCGGAGACCAAGCGGGTCAGCCCGGTTGCCAGCTCCGGCGACGGAGGGTACCTGAATAATATTTCGATCGTCGCGGCGGAGGTGCCGGAAGGCAGAGGGCCCACGGGCAGGGCTGTCTTCTCCGGGGCCTATTTCATCTGCGAGGACATCGAACACGACCCCCTGATGCTGCCCTGGCGCGACAGGGCCTTGGCCCACGGGTTCCGTTCCTCGTCCGCCTTCCCGCTCCGTTCCGGCCCGTCGGTCATCGGCGCGTTCACCGCCTATTCCGACACGGCACGGTCCTTTACGAAAGATGAGATCAGCCTTCTTTCGGCCCTGGCCGAGGACATTTCCTTTGCCGTCGAAGCCATGGCGAATGACAAGAGGCGGCGCGAGGGGGAGGCGGACCTGCGCAGGTCGTCGGACGAGATCAGGGACCTCTACAATAATGCGCCCTGCGGATACCATTCTCTGGACAAGGACGGAACGGTCCTCCGTATCAACGACACCGAGCTTTCCTGGCTGGGATATGCGCGGGACGAGGTGGTGGGCAGGAAGAATATAACGGATTTCTATACGCAGGAAGGCGTCAGAACCTATCGCGAGACCTACCCGGAGTTCGTGCAGCGGGGGTCGGCGGCCAACCTTGAGTACGACCTGGTGCGCAGGGACGGGACGATCATGCATGTCCTGCAGAACGGCACGGCGGTGCGCGACGAACAGGGCAGGTTCCTCATGACGCGCACCACGCTGTTCGATATCTCCGAGCGCAAGGAGGCGGAACGGAAAACGGCGCTTACCAACGCGCTGCTTGCCTTGTTTCAAAAGAAATACACCCGCCGGGAGTATCTGGACGAGGCCTGCGACCTGATCCGTGCGTGGAGCGCATTGCATAATATCGGTATCCGCCTCGTAGACCCGAACAACCGGGTGCCCTTCATGTCGTGCAAGGGCTACGACGAGTCTTTCCTGCAGACCGAGAACGAGCTCTCGCTCATTGAGGACCAGTGCATCTGTACGCGCATCATTGCCGGGACACCGGAGCCCGCGGACCGCAGCGCCATGACCCCGAACGGCTCCTTTTTTTCCACCGACAAAACAAAATTCGTGGAGAAGCTGGCGGAAGACGAAGCGAAACAATATCGGGGCGTGTGCATGAAGTTCGGGTTCCGGTCGCTTGCGGTGATACCCATTCGCTACCGCGACAGGACGATCGGTGCGATCCATCTGGCCGATGAACGGCAAGGACTGATCACGGAACAGAATGTCCTGTTCCTCGAGCAGCTCGCCCATATCCTGGGTGAAGCGGTATTCCGTTTCAACGTGGAGGAGGAACAGTCGCGCCTCGTCCTTGCCGTTGAATCTTCCGCCGATGCCGTGGCGATCACGGACCAGCGCGGCTACCTCAGGTATGTCAACCCCGCTTTCGAACAGATCACGGGATACCGGAAGGAAGAGGTGCTGAACAACACGCTGCACCTTCTCGACAGCGACAAACAGGACGAGGCATTCTACAGCAGCGTACGGGAGGCGATAGCGCGCGACGGCGTGTGGCGGGGACGGCTCTGGAGCAAAAAAAAGGACGGCACCCTGTACCTTGAGGACTGCACCTACTCTCCCGTGCGCGATGGGAACGGCGAGGTCATCAACTACATCTCCGTGAAGCGGGACGTGACGGAGAACGCACGGCTCGAGACCATCGCCGAATCCGTGAATATGATGGACAATATCGGTTACGTCTTCTCCGGCGTCAGGCACGAGATCGGCAATCCCATCAATTCGGCAAAGATGATCCTGAGCGTCCTGCAACTGAAGCTCGAGACGTCTCCGAAGGACGTCATCAAGGGCTATGTGGACCGCTCGCTCGTCGAGATCGGACGCGTTGAGCAGCTGCTCAAGAACCTCAAAAATTACAACCTCTATGAAAAGCCCGAGCTGCGGAACCTTGACGCGGCGGTCTTGCTGCGGGAATTTCGCGGCCTGGTCGCCCACGACATCGAGGCGAAGGGCATAGCGCTCTCGATCGAGGTCCCCGCGGACTCGGTCCAGGTGTGCGTCGACCCGCGCTCCCTGCATCAGGTGCTGATCAATCTGGTGACGAACGCGGCAGCTGCCGTCGACGGGCGGCCGCACCCTTCGATCCGCATAACCGCGTCAAAGAAGGCCGGCCTGGTGCACATCGCGGTGGCGGACAACGGCGTGGGGATGACGGACAAGCAGCAGCAGGACCTGTTCAAGCCCTTTTATACGTCCAAACACGGCGGCACGGGGCTTGGGCTGGTGATCGTCAAAAAGATGCTGAGCAGAATGAACTGCGGCATTGCCATAACAAGCGAGCTGGAAGAAGGCACCATGGTGGATATTTCCATCCCGGAGGGAACCCATGAAGGAAAAAAGTAGAAGAACGCTCCTGGTGATCGATGATGAAAAACCGTTCTGCGATGCCGTGCGGGACTATTTCGAAGAGGACCGGATCGAGGTGCTGACCGCGCAGAGCGGCGCCGACGGCCTCAAGATCTGCGGCCAGCGGAAGGTCGATGTCATTCTGCTGGACCAGAAACTTCCCGATTGCGAAGGCCATGCCCTGGCGCCGAGGATCCTCGCCATGAACGAGCAGGCGAAGATCATCTTCATCACAGCCTACCCGAGCTTCGAGAATGCCGTGGCCGCGGTGCGCATGGGCGCCAGCGATTACCTCTCGAAGCCCATTGACCCGGAAGAACTGAAAATGATGGTTCAGAGCGCCATGCGCACGCTGGATCTGGAGCAGGTCGAGCAGTTCCAGAACTACACCCGGGAAAAAGAGCGCACCACGGCGGTCCTGATCGGCAAAAGCGGCCCCTTTGCCGAGGTCCTCCGCTTTGTGGACATGGCGGCCACGACGGACGCGCCGGTGCTGATCACCGGCGAGACCGGCACGGGCAAGAACCTGGTCGCGAAGGCGATCCACTTTAAGGGACCCAAGGCCAAGGCGGCCTTTGTCAGCATCAATTGCGCGGCCCTGCCGGAGAACCTGATCGAGGCCGAGCTCTTTGGTCACGAGAAGGGGGCTTTTACCGGGGCCCTGGGCGCGAAAAAGGGCCTCTTCGAGATGGCGGACGGCGGTACAATCTTCCTGGACGAGATCGGAGAGATGCCGCTCCATCTGCAGTCGAAGCTCCTGAGCGTGCTCGAGGAGCGGTGCATACGGCGCATCGGCGGCACCACGGTCCTGCCGGTTTCGGTCAGGATCATTGCCGCCACGAACGCGGACCTGGAGCAGAACCTGGGGAAGAGCTTTCGCAAGGACCTGTACTACCGCCTGAGCGTGATCCGCATCCACATCCCGCCGCTGCGGGCGCATTGCGACGATCTGCCTGCGCTCTGCACGCACATCCTTGCGGAGGTCAGCAACGGACGGATCACGGACCTCTCCCCGGCAGAGGTGGAAACGCTCAAGACCTATGACTGGCCGGGCAACGTCCGCGAGCTCAGGAATATTCTGGAACGCTCCGTGCTGCTGCAAAGGGATGGACCGCTGACCCCTTCGCGCTTGATCGCAAAACCGGCGGCTCCGGCGCGGACGCATCTTACCGATCAGCAGGAGCCCGGTGAACTGAAGACCATCGAACAGATGGAACGGGAAATGATCCAGCTCACGCTGTCGAAAATGGCGGGCAATGTCACCCATTCGGCGCGGGTGCTCGGGATCTCTTTGTCCACCCTCAAGAGGAAGATCGTGGAATACGGATTTTCAGCCCGGTAGGGCCGCTCCTGCACAGGTGAGGTGACGCAACAAAATAGTTGGTTCTTTAGCCACATAAGTCGCAAAATACACAGAAATAATCTTTTATTCTTGAAGGTCTTCCTTATGTGCTTTATGTGAATTATGTGGCAAATCTTGACTTCTTACGAGTTCATCAAAATTGATGGTCTCGTAAGAAGTCTATAAACCCTCTTTTGACGTCATTCCCCGCCCATGTCAAAAGAACAGGATGCGGGGCGCTGCCGGCCTGCCCCGACTAGTCGGGGCTTGTCCGGAATCGTTTCTTTTCAGTATGTTGAAAATCACTACGATTCCCGACAAGCGGGAATGACGACTTTTTACGAGTTCATCAAAATTAATGCATTTGTAAAAGTCTGATTTCTGCATATTCCGTCATTCCCGTGCAAACGGGAATCCAGTCATTACGAACATATACTTGACCACTGGATACCTGCTTTCGCGGGTATGACGACTTTTTACGAGACCATCAAAATTAATTAACTGTCTCTTACGCACACCTGCCGTTTTACCCCCCTCATAACCACGCTGCTCCGGCTTAAAATGAGCCGTTGGTTCAACCTGGGCCTTCATTCCGGGCCCAATAGGACCATTATCATCCTGTTCACTCTCTATCATCTTGATTCTCCAGGCTATTTTTTATTCATACGTCCTGGCATTCTCTTTGCTAGTACCGTGGAGGAGTGAATGCGACCATGAATGTAAAAGACGTATTGCTCGTCGATGACGAACCCGAGTTTCTCTCGGCTCTTGCGGAAGGCTTGAAGAGTCTCACCGGCAAAAGGTGCAATGTCATCACGGCCCGGAACGGCAAAGAGGCGATCGATATCCTCCGGACGGTCATGGTGGACGTGGTGGTGACCGACCTGCAAATGCCGGTCATGAACGGGCTTGAGCTGGCGGAGCATCTGAAGATGCGTTACCCGGACATCGCGGTGATCGTCGCCAGCGCATTCATGGATGCCAACATTGAACTTGCGCTCCGGAGCCTGCTGGTGGACCATCTGGCTGACAAACCGCTGGACCTGAGGGAGCTTACCCATACCATAATGGCGGTGAGGACCCGCCCGTCGATGGACGTCAGGCCGCTCAGTAATGATATGAGAGGTTGAAGAGGAGAATACTACCATGACAACCGCTTTGACCAGCGCGCCACAAACGATCCGCAGCTTCGCGCCGGAGCGTAAAACGATGAAACGCATTCTTCTCGTGGATGACAACCGCGGGACCCGTGACGCGCTCACGAAGCGCTTGAAGGAGTATCTCGCCGATGTCTCCGTGACCGCAGCCGGCAACGGGAACGAGGCGCTCGATATCATAACCACCGGCTCCATCGATATGCTGATCACGGAAGTCGACTTGCCGGGCATGGACGGCTACGAACTGATCGGCCTGGTCCGACAGCAGCGGCCTGCCATGCCGATCATGGTCACGACCGACGATTGCTCGAAGAAGGTCGTGGAGCTTTTGACGTCCCTCGGGGTCAATTGGTGGATAGAGAAGCCCTTCGAAGGACGGGCCATTGCCGCGGTGGTCAGGAACGAGCTCGACCAGCTGCCCCGGCGGGACGGGTGGAAGAAAAATCGTCCCGAAGTGCTGGACAGGCCGGTCGGATTTTGACATTACGCATATTGCAGGAAGGGAGTCATATGAAAACGCTGATGGAAGTGATGCCCCTTGAACAATGGGCCGAAGAGGTTGAAGTTGAAAGCGGTCAAGAAGACGAGCATGCTCTCTATGAGGATACCGGCGCAACCGACGCTGAGGATGGGAGCGTCAGCGGCAGAGCAGCAGGCGGATATGAGGACCCGGACGCCGTCAAGCTCTACCTCAAGGAGATCAGGAAATACCCGCTGCTGACCCGCGAGGATGAGCAGGAGCTGGGGAGGCTCATGGAACAGGGCGATGAGGCCGCCCGGACGAAGATGATAGAATCGAACCTCAGGCTGGTCGTCGCCGTGGGGAAGAAATTCATCAACCGGGGGCTCTCGTTCGCGGACATCATTGAAGAGGGAAATCTCGGGCTGATCCGTGCTGTCGATAAGTTCGAGTACCGGCGCGGGTTCCGGTTCAGCACCTATGCCATGTGGTGGATCCGCCAGTCGATCTCCCGCGCGGCGGCGAACCAGGTGCGGATCATCCGCATGCCCGTGCACGTGGCGGAGATTGCCCATGCCTATGCCAGGGCGGTGCGCAAGCTGACGCAGGAATTGGAGCGCGAGCCATTCCCGGAAGAGGTGGCGAAAAAAATGAAGGTCAGTGTTGAACAGGTGCGCACGCTTTCCCAGATGACGCGGGACACCTGTTCGCTCGACATGCTTATCAGCGATGACGGCGACGATACCCTGAAGGATGTCCTGCGCGACGATACCCTGCCGTCTCCGGCAAGCGCGATCGACGAGCAGCGTACGCGCACGTTTCTGAACGAGTGCCTTTCGGAGCTTTCGGACACGGAGAGCAGCGTTGTTCAGCTGCGGTTCGGCTTGAGCAGCAGCGACCCGCGTACGCTCGACAGCATCGGCAGGGAGATCGGCATCACGCGGGAACGGGTCCGCCAGATCGAAAAGCAGGCCATCGGCAGGCTCCGGGACATGACCCGGAGCCGCACCAGGGAACTGGCCGACATGCTGTAAGAGCAGCAGCATTCGGCTGCGTTCCAACAATAACCACAGAGCACACAGAGAAATCATTAAATCAATAAGGTTAAGGCTTTATCCCGCTATCCTCGGTGTCCTCTGTGGTTTCATGCCATTGCCGCTCCGATTTTTTAAAAATCTTTTGACAGTACCCCAATTCCTCACCAGTCCAGCATCAGCAGGCCCTCTCGCGCGCCGGTAGTTTCGTCCTCCCCGGTCCGGTAGGGCACCATCATCGACCGCGCCAGCCTTGACAGGCTGACGAACCGGCAGTATCATTCAAGTAGGACAAAAATGGTCCCGTTGTAATGCTTCCTGCCTGTCCCGAACACGGACAGGGCGAAAGGAGGACACCATGGCTGCTGTGGATAAAAAGGTGCATATAGCGAACTGGTTCGAGATCCCGGTCAAGGACCTGGATAGAGCGGCTCGATTTTATGAAAAAGTTTTCGATGTGCAGTTGTCCCTCGAAGCGATGGGAGGCATGAAACTGGCAATGTTTCCCTTTACCCCGGACGCGCCGGGCGCTGCGGGAGCGCTTATCAAGGGAGCCTCCTATGAGCCGTCCCATGCGGGAACGGTCGTCTATTTCTCCGTTGAAAACATCGACGAGACCCTGCGGAGGGTGAACGCATACGGCGGAAAGACCTTGATGCAGAAAACGAGCATCGGAACCTACGGGTCCATTGCCCATTACGAGGACACGGAGGGAAACCGACTGGCGTTGCATTCCATGGCCTGAGCGAGGGTCGGATCGCTACAGAGGCGAGCATTGATAAGGAGGAGTGGCGCGGTCAGTGCCCACTTCTCTTTTTTTATTGGCCAGGCGCCATTGATAGAGTCGCAGGAAGTTCCCACTGCTGTCATTGCGAGGAGCGGAGCGACGCGGCAATCTCGATTTAACAGACAGATACGAACTACGAGCTTGCCCGGGAAAGGCTGGACCTGAAACTGATCGATACCCGGGACCGGCAGGATGAACCTGAAGCTGCAGGAGAAGGAGGCAGTTATGATACAAATAATCGCTATCGCGGTCGTTTTTCTGATCGCGGGCCTTCTCGCTTTTGCCGCGACCAGACCGGACGAGTTCGAGGTGCAGCGCACAGCGAGCATCAAGGCTGCACCGGAGAAGATCTTTCCCTATATCAATGATCTTCACAGCTGGGGCCTCTGGTCGCCCTACGAAAAAAAGGACCCCGCAATGAAAAGAACCTACAGCGGATCAGCAGGCAAGGGCGCAGCCTACGAGTGGGAAGGCAACGGGGAGGTGGGCAAGGGGCGCGTGGAGATCAGGTCAACCGTGCCGTTTTCCGAGGTCCTGATCAAACTGGATATGATAAAGCCGATCAAGGGCCACAACAGCGTCAGGTTCCTGCTGGAACCCGAAGGCGAGGTGACGCACGTTACGTGGGCCATGCGCGGCGACCGGTCGTACGTTGCAAAGGTCCTGGGACTGTTTATCAACATAGACCGCATGATCGGCACGGACTTTGAGGCAGGACTCGTCAATCTGAAGGCCCTTGTGGAAAAGTAAGGGGGCGCCTATGACCTATGAAAGAAAATGACCGCGGCGAGGCAGGTCTTATTGGTCCCCTAACTTTTCCTTGTGCCCGTGGTGCCTGGCGCGGTATAATCCGGCCTATCGCTTCAGGGAAGATGCTGAAAAGGAGAACGTGTCCTCATGGGAATTTTTGAAAAAATAGGCGCCTTGTTCGGCGGCGGCGAAAAGACCGGCCCCGCGGAAAAACCGGAGCGGAACGACCTCTGCTGGTGCGGGAGCGGCAAGAAGTACAAGAAATGCCATCTTCCCGAGGACGACAGGAAAACCGCGAACAGCTGTTCCCTGAACTGCGGCCCCACGTGAAAATGACCATGAGCTGAGTTTCAGCTCAACGAGGAGCGCGGCAAAACCCTGGAGGACAACGATCATGGAAGGCAAGCGAGTCAGGGACAGCAGCGTCACCATCGCCCAGGTGATGATCCCGCAGGACGCCAATCCTGCCGGGAACATTCACGGCGGCGTGATCATGAAGCTCATTGATACGGCAGCGGCCGTCGTGGCGGCGCGTCACGCGCGATCGAACGTGGTCACGGCGTCCATCGACCGCCTGGATTTCCATCACCCCGTGTTCGTCGGCGACCTGCTCTTTTTCCGGGGCAGTCTCAACCTGACCGGCAGCACCTCAATGGAGGTCGGTGTCAGGGTCGAGGCCGAGAACCTGCTCACGGGCGAGCTGAAGCACACGGCGTCCGCCTACATTACGTTCGTGGCGCTCGACAAGACCGGTCGGCCCAGGGTCGTTCCGCAGCTGATCCTCGAAAACGAGGACGAAGAGCGCCGGCATCGCGAAGCGAAGGCGCGGCGCGAGGTCAGGCTGGCGGAGCGGCGCAGCGAAGCGACCGGCCGGCGCGATCCGGGAAATTGCGGCTGAAGACGTTGTATTCAGGTGGATAGGCTGAAGGCCGAAGCCTGAAGGAAAAAGAGAACAATGGCCGTTCAACCGCACAAGGAAATCCGAACCGGCAAGGTCAGACATCCCGTTTTGCCACCGTCAGCCTTACAACCTTCAACCCGAATAGTCGCCGGTCGCAGGCGCCAAAAAAAGGAATCACCTAATGTCTGATCTTCCTGATCTGCCAGCCGCCCCGAAACAGCATCGTGTGCGCCTTACCCCGCTCAGGATCGCCGTTCTTTATGCGCTGCTCGGCGGCTTCTGGATCCTGTTCTCGGACAGGGTGCTGGCTATCTTCGTCTCCGACCCCCTTTCGCTGACCCGCCTGCAAACCTATAAAGGCTGGTTCTACGTGGCCGCGACCGCCGCGCTGCTCTATGTCCTTATCCGCCGTTTTGCCGAAGAACGCAGGCATGCCAATGAAGCGCTGCAGGAAGCGGTGCAGAAGTCGGAAGGGGAACAGGCTCGGACCAAGGCGATCATTGCGGCCATGGGAGACGGCATCAGCATTCAGGACGCGGATTTCCGCATCCTGTTCCAGAACCAGAAGCACCGGGACCTGGTGGGCGACCACGTGGGGGAGCTTTGCTACGCGGCATACCAGCATGGCGACCATGTCTGCGGCGGCTGTCCCGTTGCCCTGTCGTACCAGGACGGCGGTATTCATACGGTCGAGCGCAGCGCGACGACGGCGAACGGAAAGCACTTTGTCGAGGTCACCGCGTCGTCGGTGCGCGACGCGGACAACAGGATCGTGGCGGGCATCGAGATGGTCCGGAACATCACGGACCGCAAGCGGATCGAGGCGGCGCTCAGGGATTCGGAGAAAAAATACCGGGACCTGGTGGACACGGCGCTGGTCGGGGTCTACCGGACCACCACGTCAGGTCAATTCCTCTTTGCCAATGAAGCGCTGGCGCGCATGTTCGAGTACGATTCCCCGGAGCAGCTGATCGCTGCGGGCACTGCGGCAGACCACTATGTTAACCCGGCGCAGCGGGAAGTCCTGCTCGCGGCGCTGCGGCAGAAGGGTACGGTAACGAATTTCGAGCTTGAACTGAAGGCGCGTTCCGGCACGGTCAAGAACGTCCTGATCAGCGCCACCGTCGATCACGACACGCTGTCGGGGATGATCCTGGACATCACCGAACGAAAACAGGCCGATGATTTTGTGAAGAACGTGCTGGAGGCGGTGGATGAGGCGTTCATTGTCATTGACCGCAACTTTCGGGTGCTCCTGGCGAACCATGCCTACGCGGCCCAGGTGCGGATGGATATCGACGATATCATCGGCAAACACTGCTATGAGGTATCGCACAAGCAGCAGCGGCCCTGTTATGAGACCGGCGAGGAGTGCACCGTGCGGAAGACCTTTGAAACCGGGAATTCCTATACTGCCCTGCACACGCACCATGACAGCCAGGGAGATGCGGTCTATGTGGAGACCAAGTCCTTTGCCATGCGGGACAAGGCGGGCACGGTCGTGTCGGCCATCGAGATCATCCACAACGTCACGGCCAGGCGCAAGCTCGAAGAACAGCTGAACCAGGCGCAGAAAATGGAGGCCGTGGGGACGCTGACCGGCGGGATCGCCCATGACTTCAACAATATCCTGACCGCCGTGCTCGGCTATGCCGACATCCTGAAAAGAAAACTGCAGCACGACGGGGCACTGGCGGGGGTGACCGACCACATTGCAGCGGCAGCAAAACGGGGGGCGAACCTGACCAAAAGTCTGCTTGCCTTCAGCAGGAAACAGGCGATCACCCCGGGGCCGGTGGACCTGAACGAGATCGTGTCGGGCGTCGAAAAGCTGCTGCTGCGGATCATCGGCGAGGACGTGGAACTGATCACGGCCCCGGCCGCGGGCGAGCTCATGGTCATGGCGGACCGCGGCCAGACCGAGCAGATCCTGATGAACCTCTGCTCCAATGCCCGCGATGCCATGCCGAACGGCGGGCTCCTGACCATCGCAACGGAACGGGTGGACCTGGACGACCACTCGGCCCGCGAACGGGGGCTCGGCAGGCCGGGCAGCTACGGCCTGCTCTCGGTGGCGGACACGGGCACGGGCATGGACGAACGGACGCGGGAAAAGATCTTCGACCCCTTTTATACGACCAAGGAGGTCGGCAAGGGAACGGGCCTCGGTCTGTCGATCGTGTACGGCATCGTTAAACAGCATGGCGGTTTCGTCGAGGTGGCAAGCAAACCTGGAGACGGCTCGACCTTCAAGGTCTATCTGCCCATGATACTCTTTCCCGCCAGCGCCATGAAACCGGCAGCGGCTTCGGTCTCCACAGCGCGCGGGACCGAGACCGTCCTGGTTGCCGAGGACAGCCCTGAAGTGCTGCGCATGGCGAGCAGCGCGCTCCAGGATGCCGGGTACCAGGTCATCGAAGCCGTGGACGGCGACGACGCCCTGCGCAAATATGCCGCGAACAGGGACCGGGTCCATCTGCTGCTACTCGACGTGATCATGCCGAAGAAGAACGGACGCCAGATCTATGACGCGGCGATCGTGTCCAGGCCGGACATCAAGGTGCTGTTCATGAGCGGCTACACGGCGGACATTCTCGACAGTAAACGCGTGCTCGCCGAGGGCCACGACTTCCTTTCCAAACCCTTTCTGCCTGAGGAGCTGGTCGCTGCCGTACGCGCGGCCCTGGACAGAGAAGCACCGGGCGCACGGCGTCCCTGAACGGCTCCCGCCTGCTTTACAAAAGAACGATCCCGTGCTATCTATAATCCTGAGAGAACAAGAGACCCCGAAAAAGCGGTCAGACGGACGAACACGCACTACAGAGAGGGAGCAGGAAACCATGGAAGAACGAACAGTATGGCATCGCCTGGGCAGTGATGAAGCGCTGAAGCAACAGGGAAGCTCTTCCGCCGGGCTCACGCCCACTGAAGCGGGCCTGCGCCTCGAACAGCACGGCCCCAACGAGCTGATCGAGAAAAAGAAAAAGACGCTGTTCATGATGTTCCTCGACCAGTTCAAGGATTTCATGATCATCGTGCTGATCGCCGCGGCCGTCATATCGGGCGTTATCGGAGAAGCCTCCGATACCATAGCGATCATCGTGATCGTGGCGTTAAATGCCGTCATCGGCTTTGTGCAGGAATACCGGGCGGAAAAAGCGATGGCCTTGCTCAGAAAAATGGCCGCCCAGTACGCCCTGGTCATTCGGGACGGGAACCCCGTTAACCTCCCGGCGTCCCAGCTCGTTCCCGGCGACGTCGTTCTTCTGGAAGCGGGAAAGATCGTTCCCGCCGACATGCGGTTGATCGAGACAGCCCAACTGAAGGTCGAGGAGGCCGCCCTGACCGGCGAATCCCTGCCCGTTGAAAAGCACACCGGCCCGCTGCACGACGAGCGCCTGTCCCTCGGCGACCGGAAGAACATGGCCTATAAAGGCACGATCGTGAGCTACGGCCGCGGCAGGGGACTGATCACGGCAACGGGCATGGCGACGGAGCTCGGAAAGATCGCGACCATGCTGCAGGAGGAAGAGGAGGTAAAGACGCCGCTCCAGAAAAGAATGGCGGCCTTTGGCAAGAAACTCGCGCTCGCCGTGCTTGCCATCTGCGCCATTGTATTCGGCGTCGGCATCCTGAGAGGGGAAGAGCCGCTGCTCATGCTGCTTACGGCGATCTCGCTCGCTGTTGCCGCGATCCCCGAGGCCCTTCCCGCGGTGATCACCATCTCCCTCGCTCTTGGCGCGAAGAAGATGGTCAGGCAGAACGCCCTGATCCGTAAACTTCCGGCGGTCGAAACGCTCGGCTCCGTCACCTACATCTGCTCCGACAAGACCGGCACGCTGACCCTGAACAAAATGACCGTGGAAGAAGTGTATGTGAATGGCGGCATAGTCCTGAGTGCGGAGTTCGGAGTTCGGAATCGCCCCTCACCCCAACCCTCTCCCCAGGGGGGAGAGGGGGGTTCTCTTATTTCGCAATCCGCAATCCGTAATCCGCAATCGATGCTGATGACCGCCCTAGCCGTAAGCAATGACGCGGAGGGGGACGCTTCGGACAAAGTGATCGGCGACCCGACGGAAGTCGCCTTGTATATCATAGCGAAAGACACGGGCTTTGACAAAAAAATCCTTGAGCAGGACCTCCCGAGGGTTGCCGAAATTCCCTTTGATTCCGACAGAAAATGCATGACCACGTTCCACAAAAGGCAGGGGTCAGGGGTCAGGGGTCAGGGGGGAGTGGGAGACGGCAACTACGTTTCGTTTACCAAGGGTGCCATGGATGTTCTGCTGGACAAGTCCTCCGGCATATTGACCGACGGGGGGCTGAAGGCCGTTGACGTCGGGGAGCTCCAGAGGGTCAACGACAGAATGTCCGCCGACGGACTCAGGGTCCTCGGCATTGCCATGAGGACCTGGGACGCATTGCCCGGCGATTTGTCACCGCAGCACGTTGAAACCGGGCTCACCATCCTGGGCCTCGTCGGCATGATGGACCCCCCGCGCGAAGAGGCCAAAGAGGCCGTACGCTTATGCAAGACCGCGGGGATAAAGCCGGTGATGATAACCGGCGACCATCCCCTTACCGCAACGACCATTGCCAAACGACTGGGGATCCTGGAGCAGGACTCCCGGGCGGTGATAACCGGCAGAGAGCTCGAACAATTATCGATGGAGGAGTTCGAGGAACGGGTCGAGCACCTGCGCGTGTACGCGAGGGTCGCGCCTGAGCAGAAGCTGAAGATCGTCAAGGCGCTTCAGGACAAGGGCCAGTTCGTAGCCATGACCGGCGACGGCGTGAATGACGCCCCCTCGCTCAAGCGGGCCGATATCGGCGTTGCCATGGGCATTACCGGAACGGACGTTTCAAAAGAAGCGTCCCACATGGTCCTGCTGGATGACAACTTCGCCACCATCGTCAAAGCCGTGAAGGAGGGCAGGCGGATCTTCGACAATATCCGCAAGTTCATCAAGTACACCATGACGAGCAACTCGGGTGAAATATGGACGATCTTCCTCGCGCCGTTCCTGGGGCTCCCCATCCCGCTGCTGCCTATTCATATTCTTTGGATCAACCTGGTCACCGACGGGCTGCCCGGACTCGCCCTTGCGGCCGAGCCCTCGGAAAAAGGCATCATGGAAAGACCGCCGCGCCATCCCAAAGAGAGCATCTTCGCCAATGGTCTCGGCGTCCATGTAGTCTGGGTGGGCCTTCTCATGGGCGCCGCATCCCTGTTCACCCAGGCATGGTCCCTCAAGACCGGGCACGCCCACTGGCAAACCATGGTCTTTACCGTACTGTGTCTGAGCCAGATGGGGCACGTCCTTGCCATACGGTCTGAAACAGAATCGATCTTCACCCAGGGATTTTTCTCGAACAAGCCGCTGGTGGGCGCTTTTCTGTTGACGTTTGCCCTTCAGATGGCAACCATCTATCTGCCGGTGCTGCACCCGATCTTTAAAACAGAGACGCTGACCGCGGGCGAGCTGCTCTTTACGCTCGCGCTGTCATCCGTTGTTTTCATTGCCGTGGAGATCGAGAAGTTCTTTAAGAGAAGAAGCAAGCGTGCAGGCGATCAGGCAACGGCGCTCTGATCGGGAGACAGGCTGAACAGCTATCCCGTACAAAAGCCCTCTTTCGTCTTGAAAGAGGGCTTGATGTCCGATACCAGTTACTTCATCAGTCACACCATCCCGCACTTGAAATATTGGGCCGCAGAACGTATAAAGTTTAAGGTTCCGCATCACCCACACGCCGTCGGAGCATAAACGAATACCGGGCATCGAGGACATGAGCGGGCGCCCCTCAAGCAGGAAGCAGCAAATAAAGTAAAGCTGCAAAATAAGCACTATCCGTATTTTACTGGCATGGTAAGATATTTTCTGGTACCCTGTACCAGCTGATAAGTATCCTAAATTCAAGGAGGGCAAGCATGTTCAAGAGACCGCAGTACCCTGTCATGGCAGTTCTGCTGTTGATCGTCGGCATTTCTTTTCCCGTCAGTGCTGCAGCCGCCAAACAGAAGCCCGCAGTAAAACAGTCCGCACCGGAACGCATCACGCTCCAGATCGACAAAAATGCTTTGAACAACGGCGGCACGATCAAGGTCACGGGCAAAGCGCCTGCGGGATCACCGGTCTACCTGGAGATCTCGTCCGAAAAGAAGGTGCGCGCTTCGCGGTTCGACGCCGAGAAGGATAAGGAGACCGGCAAGCGTCCGTACATCCTGTACATGACCCACGACATGCCCGCCTACTACAAGATATTCACGCCCAAGGACCAGGCGGAGAAGCTGGACGGCGTAAAAAAAGAAGGCAGCAAGTGGTCCTACTCGAAAGCGCTCAAGGATGTGGGGGCCGACATCGCGTTCACGGCACCCGCGAAGATCGCGATCGACAAGTACCAGGCGACCCTGACCGGGAGCATCATCGGTTCGCGGGGCACCCTGCTGCCGGCCATGGACCCGAAGGAAAATGCCAAACGCTCCATGCAGCTCGTGAAGGCGAGGTTCCGGTCCGTGGACAAGGTCCTTGCCGCGGCCGTGGACATTGCGCCGGACGGGACCTACAGCGCAGAGGTCAAGATCCGGAAGGGCCTCGCCCCCGGCAAATATACGATCGTAGCGATCTCCGGCAAGGACATGAAAAGCGAGCCAACGCCTTTTGAGAACACGATCAGCTTTCCGATCGTGTACCTGAATAACGCGGGGACGAGCCTCAACCTCTTTGGCCCCTTCTTTCTCACCCTGGCGATCGCCATCTTCGGCGTGTTGATGGGCGCGGGCGGCGGCTTTATCATGAACCCGCTCCTGATCTCGCTCTGGCCCCTTCCTCATACCGTCGTGGCCGGGACCGTGATGCCCACGGTGCTTTTCTCCCAGGGCAGCGGCATCTATAACTACTCCAAGATCAAGTTCATCAGCTGGAAACTGGGGGTCGCCATCGGTCTTTCCATGGTGGCCGGCGGGTTCATCGGACCCAAGCTGACCGAGCTGATCACGCTCGATCAGTTCAAATTCGTCTTCGGCTGGATCCTGCTGGTCCTCGCCGGGCTGATGTTCTGGCAGACCACGCCGGGGTACCTTGAGAAGAACAAAAAAGAGCAGGCAATCCTGAACGAGTTCAAGAAAAGAGCCGAGGCCGAGGCAAAAGCAAAGAAGCAATAACACTAACCTATTTCTCCACAGGAGGATTATTATGATCGTTACATTCTGGGGTCACGAATTCAAGGTCAATATCGTGGTGGGCTGCATCGGCGGATTCCTGATCGCCATCATTTCGTCCATGTTCGGCTTCGGCGGCGGACCCTTCATGGTGCCGCTCATGACCATCGCGCTGGGACTGCCCATGTACGTGGTCGTCGGAAGCTCGCTCCTCGCCATCTTTTTCAACACCCTCATGGGGACCATGCGCCACTATCAGTTCGGCAACTTCGACTGGCTGTTCTTCGTCATCATGTTCCCGGCGGCCATTCTGGGCGGGTACATCGCGCCGAAGATCGCCAAGCGGATAAGTCCCACGACCATCAAGCGGGTTGCCGTGGTCGGCCTGATCATTCTTGCTATGAACCTGCTGGGGTTGTACTAAATGCGCAAAGCGCATGGGGCATAGTGCATGGAGCAGAGCGCAGAGTGTAAAAGCATGCTCTCCTAGCCCTCTGCGCTATGCCCTATGCGATGTTTTTTGAAAGGAGTGTATTATGATCGATTCCCTGGAACTGCTCGACGATGTGGCCTTTGCCAAGGCCATGCTCGCAAAACCATCCCTTTCGAACGCCGACCTCGTGCTCGCGCTCAGGAACCTGCTCCGGATGAAGTATTATCCGGTGGCCGTCAAGTTCTTTTATTCCCCTGACGAGCTCGCGGCCTTCAAGAAGAACACCGATTACAAGGTCTCTGCCCACCCCTTCACCTTCTGCCACTTTCTGGCCGCCTCGCGCCAGCGGGGAGATGTCCTGCTGATGGACGCCAAAGGCCTGGGCTGCACGAACGCCCATTACGTCTTCGGCTGGAAAGGCATGGACGAAGGAGAGATCAAAAGCCACCTGAAGTATGCCAAGGACATGGCCCAGGCAGAGACGATCGTGAAGCAGAAAAAACGGCTTCCCGACAAGCTGCTTGCCATTGCCACGGCGCCGCTCCACAAGACGCCCTTTAAACCTGATGTGATCCACGGCATGAGCGATGTGCTCCAAGCGTACCATCTCGGGAACGATTGGCAGGCAGCCATGAACATCTTCCCCTTTGAAATGACCATGAACACCAACAGCTCGGCCTGTCATGGCGTGGTCTCGGTCTTCCTCGCGCAGAAGCCGAACATCACGCCCATGTGCAGCGGAAGTTATACCGCCGGCAAGACCGAGCAGGGCGAGCTCAACTGGATCTGGCCGGGAGACCAGCTGGAGCCCACGGTGCGGCGGCTCCTGGAGCGCACGGTGCGGGACAGCGGCGCATCCTTCCCGCGCACCGGCGAGACCTATCCGGGCTTCAACATGTGCAAGCTCTGTCCGTTCCTGGTGTGGCATAAACCGGTGGAGAAGTAAGCCCCCGGTTCTCCCTTTCCAACAGCTTTTTGGTGCGGACGGCGCGGAATTTGAATTTGACAAGGTTGTGCCTGAGTGCTATACATTAAAGTAGATATGAGCACCCGGTCCTGATAAAGCCTACCCCTTCGCAAGGAGGGCGCGGAAAGCCTTCGGATCTTCGATTCTGAAAGATGGCCGGGCTGCCAAAGGATGATTTCTTTGGCATGCCCGGCTTTTTTATTTTGTCCAATCAAACAGACCAAGGAGGTACGGCTCATGCCTACGACAATGACGGTTGGCCAGGTATTGAAAAAGAAAGGGTACGGTTTCCACGGCATTGGACCCGACGCCACTGCCTATCATGCCCTGGAACTGATGGAGGAGAAGAACGTGGGCGCGCTTCTGGTGGTCGAGGCCGGTGCTCTTCTGGGCGTGTTCTCTGAGCGTGATTATGCGCGAAAGGTGATCCTGAAAGGGAGGTCGTCCAAGACGACCACCGTGCGGGACATCATGAGCGGACCGCCTATTGCGGTAAAGCCGGACCAGACCCTGCAGGAGTGCATGGTGCTGATGACCAGGAACCGTGTGCGGCATCTGCCGGTCTTGAATAACGACACGATCTTGGGTGTTATCAGCATCGGAGATGCGGTCAATGCCATTATCTCTGAGCAGGCATCGACGATCGAGGAGCTGGAAGAGTACATCGCAGGAACCGGCTATCAGTGATAGCATGAACGTGCGCAGTCGCATTCTTCTTACCCGGACGAGAGAGACCTTGGGCACTTTCCGTGTCCAGAGGCTTTTTCCGGTTCACAGCCTGCGCATTCCCTCCGGCCTGAGGAGGGCCCTGTCCCCATCCCTGAGATACTGCCTGATCGTCTCAACTGCATGGTCCCGGCCGGACGGCATCCGGACCCGGAGGGGCAGATAATTCGACGCGTGGTTCGAGAAAAAGAGCCCCCGCATCTCCGTATGCTCCAGCATCTCGCCGAGCTCTGCCAGGACCTCGAAGGGGGAAGGAATGCAAAAATCACCAGCCTGCTCAAGCCGGTAAAGCTGCGTGCCCGGGACCACCATGGTCGTGAGCGCGCCGACGTAATCAGGAGAGATCTTCGACAGCAGACGCCCCGTCGCCCGGGCGTGCTCGCTGCTGTGCGTTCTTCCGCCGATGCCCAGAAGGATCGTGACCGATAGTTTGATCCCCGCCGCCTTCACCCGGAGACCGGCCTCGGCAATCTCTGCCGCGGTAACTCCTTTTTGCATCCAGGTTAACAGCTCATCGTCGCCGGACTCAATGCCGAGATAGAGGATCCCGAGGCCCTGTTCGCGGAGCCGTACGAGCTCGTCCGGGCTCTTGCCAAGAATGCTCCTGGCATTCCCGTACATGCCGATCCGCTGGAGCTGCTGGAAATGCCCTTTCAGAAGGGCAAAAAGAGTGAGCAGTTCCTGCTGCGGAGCTGCGAGCGCATCGCCGTCCGCCAGGAAGATCCGCCGCGCATCTTCAAAGGCCGGGATGCAGCCCAGAATGTCCTGCTCCATCTCGCCCATGCTCCGGACGCGGTAAAGCTTCTCCTTATAGGCAGGGCAGAAAATGCATCGGTTGTGGGAACACCCGATGGTGTACTGAAGGATAAGACTGTCGGCCTCGCTCGGAGGCCGGATGATAAGACCGTCGTATTCAGGCATAGTGGCAAAAGTAACAAGCAGAAGACACCCTCGTTTTCAGAATATTGAAGTTCATCATACCCTTAACAGGTTGTTGAAAAAGACGGAACCATCCTACTGCTCCTCCGGCGGGACCGCAAGCTCGGTTGCTGTCTGGATGCCGGTAGCGACCTCGGGTATGATCCCCTTCTGGCGGTAGACGGGGATGATATGCTCCCGCAGGCTGCGAAGGTTGCGCGCAAAGACCAGCGACCCCGCGAAACAGAGCGACCCGCCCAGGAACATCGTGGCGGTCACGCCGATCCTGCTTGCCAGCGCGCCTGCCAGCAGGCTGCCAAAGGGCGCCATGCCCATGAACGCCATGGTAAAGAGGCTCATGACCCGGCCGCGCTTGTCGTCATCCACGACGGTCTGCAGAATGGTATTGCTCGACGCGATCTGGGCCATCATGCCAAGACCGGCAAGGAACAGCAACAGGAGCGACAGCCAGAGCGAACGGGAGAACGAAAACGCCGCCACGGCAATGCCGAAAAGGCCCGCGGCAAGGGGGATGATCTTGCCCAGGCCCACCACGCTCTTTCGCGACGCCAGCAGGATGGCGGAGACGAACGCTCCCAGGCCTGCTGCCGCCATGAGAAAACCGAAGGTGTTGGCACCGCCGTGCAGGATGTCCCGGGCGAACACGGGGAGCAGCACGGTGTAAGGGACGCCCATCAAACTCACCAGCGCCAGCAGAAGAAGGATGGACCGGATGGGCGGAAAATTGTACGCATAGGTGAAGCCTTCGCGCAGTTCGTGCAATACCGATGTTTCCACGGCCCGCGCCGCTTTCTTCTCCACGCGCATTGCCAGAAGCGCCGCGATGACCGCCAGGTAGCTTGCGGCATTCAGCAGAAAACAGATGCCCTCTCCGAATGCCGCGATCAGGATGCCCGCCAGGGACGGCCCGATGAGGCGCGTGCCGTTCACCATGGAGGAGTTAAGAGCGATGGCGTTCCCCAGGTCCTCCCGCTTCTCGATCATTTCAATGAGGAACGACTGGCGAGCCGGAATGTCGAAGGCGTTCACCGTGCCGAGGACCAGGCTGAGCGCGACAATATGCCAGACCTGCACCAGGTCGGCAAGCACCAGCACGGCCAGTACCCCTGCCTGCAGCATGGAGAGCGACTGCGTCCAGAGCAGCACACGACGCTTGTTCCACCGGTCGGCCAGCACACCTGCCACCGGGGAAAGCAGAAATGAAGGCACCTGGCTTGCGAACCCCACCACGCCCAAAAGCAGCGCAGAGCCCGTCAACCGGTACACGAGCCAGCTCATGGCCACCTGCTGCATCCAGGTGCCGATGAGCGACAGGGTCTGGCCGCCGAAGAACAAACGATAGTTCCGGCTCTGCAGGGCGCGCATCAGGAGCCTCATGCGCTCGCTTGCTTTTTCCATGTATGATCCACTCTGCATAACCATCAGTCCCGCGGGAAGCTCCGGATTGAAAACGACAGGGTTCGGGGTCCAGGGGCCAGGGTTCAGGGTAGACTTACTTCTGACTTCTTACTTCTGATTCCCGGCTTCTGGCTCCTGACTACTATCAGGATAGTCCGCTTTTCCCATCCGTATGCTTGTACATGATCTTCTCAAGCATGCGGACGATCCCGGTTCCGAGCGCGAAGAGCGAATCCATGGTCAGGTTCTGCGCCGCCGTATCATCGAAGAATACATGCAGTTTCGACCCCATGCCGTCCTCGGGCTTCCAGTAGCAGATCAGGATCGGCACCTTGGGAAGCGGGTAGAGGACGACCGAGATGTCCGAAGAGAACTGATCAGAGCGGGCGCCGCTGAACATGCTGATGAGGTCTTCGAAGAGCTCGGCGTGGGCATCGGCAATCCGCTTGAGCGGGGCCTCGCAGCGCCGCTCGAACAACCGCTCCCACATGCTTCCCTGCTCCAGCTCCCGGAGCGGCACCCAGCGCCCGGAAACTGGCGCCCCCTTGCTGTACAGCACGTAGGTAAGCAGCGGAATGGAGAACCAGGCATGGCTGTGGCACGACGACAGGACCCGCCCCTGCCCATCGACCTCGAAATCCCTGCCCAGGCAGGGGACCACGATGGTGCTGCCCGTGCTCCGCGCTCCCAGAAGTTCAGCGCGCGAGGTCATATCGATCGCCTTGATCTGCTCCTGCAGATCCTTGAACGTTCTTTCCTGGATCTTTTCGATGTTCTCTTGAAGCTCGATGTTCCCGTCATATTTGCTGAGAATATCCTCAGCCAGGTGCGGACAGTCGGCAAGCCGTTTCTCCTGCTTGATGACTGCGGCGGCAAAGGCCATGCAGGTCGCGATCCCGCATTCTCCGCAATTGGACCTCGGCAGCAGTTTATAGACCTCCAGGGGCGTTTTCAGTCTGGTCATCGGGACGCACTCCTCGCATCAGAAAATGCCTGCGAGAACAAAGTACCTCATGGAAAGAATTATTGCAAGATGGATATGGCATCGCGGAACAGGCAGGGGACAGGGCGACTCTAACCGGACAGGAAATACAACCGTGAAAAAAACCTTTGGACACGGAAGGAGCGGATTAACACCGGATAAAAGCGGATACATCGCAGGAAACGCATTAACCTATTGAATGAACTACGTATCAGGGAAATTGCCGTTTTCAGGATAACACTGTGCAGTCCCTACCGCACCGGCGAGATCGACGCGAGGTCGATGCCGAGCAGACGAATCTTCTGCTGCAGGTTCTGTCGGTGGACGTTCAAGAGCCGCGCGGCCTCTGAGATATTGCCGCCCGACTCGACGAGCGCGGCGATGATGAGGCTTTTTTCGAACCGGCTCTTGGCGTCCTTGAGCGGCATGATCGGTATCTTCTGAGCGTCCTGGCTCAGCTTCCGGTCCTCCAGGAGATACTTGGGCAGATCGTCCTTCCCGATCTCGGGGCCCGCGGTAAAAGCAATAGCATATTCAATGGAGTTTTCGAGCTCGCGCACATTGCCCGGGAAGTGATAGTTCAGGACCGTTTGCATGGCGTCTTTGGCAATGCCGGCGATGTTCTTTTCCGGCGCCCTGGTCTTGTGCTTTTCGATGAAATGGTTCACGAGCAGCGGGACATCCTCCTGCCGCCTCCGGAGCGGCGGCAGCTCGATGGGGATCACGTTCAAGCGGTAATAGAGGTCCTCGCGGAACAATTTTTCGGCTATCGCTTTTTTCAGGTCCTTGTTCGTGGCTGCCACCACGCGCACATTCACCTTCCGGGTCTGCGGGTCGCCGATGCGCGTGAACTCCCCTTCCTGCAGCACGCGCAGGAGCTTGACCTGCAAGGGCGGCGAGAGCTCGCCGATCTCGTCCAGGAACAGCGTCCCCTTGTCCGCCTCTTCCACCAGCCCTTTCTTGTCCGCGATGGCCCCGGTAAAGGAGCCCTTTACATGGCCGAACAGCTCGGACTCGATCAACCCGTCGGGAATGGCGCCGCAGTTCACGGTAACGAATTTCCTGCGCACCCGCACGCTGTTCGAATGGATGGCCCGGGCGACCAGTTCCTTGCCGGTCCCGCTCTCTCCGGTGACGAGCACGTTGGACTCGCTTGACGCGGCATGGCGCATGACCCGGAAGGTCTCGCGGATCTCGGGGCTGTTGCCGATGATGCTGCGGAAGGAGTAGCGGGTCTCGAGCTGGGACCGGAGGACGATGTTCTCTTTTTCGAGCCTCCGCTTTTCCATCGCCCGCCGGAGCGGCGCCCGGACCTCGTCCGGGGTGAAGGGCTTGGGAATATAGTCGTAGACCCCCTTCTTGACCGCATCCACGGCCGACGGTATGGTCCCGAAGGCGGTGATGATGATGAAAATGCTGTCCGGCGCCGCGTCCTTGACGGCGTCGTACAGCTCAAGCCCGGTCATCTTCGGCATTTTCAGGTCCGAGATGATAAGGTCGTAGGCGTTCTGTTTAATGTCCTCGGACGCAGCCACGCTGTCCGTGAAGGTGGTCACGTCGATCCCTTCAAGCTCGAGAATGGCCTTCACTGCTTCGCACACGCTCGATTCGTCGTCCACGACAATGGCTTTAAATTTGTCCATGATCAGCCCCGGCCCCCTCCGAACTCTGTACTAGCACAGCTCCTCACACCGAGATACAAGTACGGGCGCACTGCGGTGCGCCCCTACGCTCCGAACGTTACGCTGAATTGATCGGCAAGCTCACCGTAAATGTCGTTCCTTTGCCCACGGTGCTCGCAACCTCGATCTCTCCGCCATGCTTCTTGATGATGCCGTAGCTTACCGCCAGTCCGAGCCCCGTTCCCTTGGTCGCATCCTTGGTCGTGAAAAAGGGATCGAAGATCTTGTGGATGTTCTCCTCGGGAATGCCCGCGCCGCTGTCGGTGAACACCACCTCGACGCGGTTGCCGGCCTTCCGCGTGAGGACCTCGATCTTTCCCGGCGGGGTGATCGCGTGGATCGCATTCAGCAGGAGATTCATGACCACCTGGCCGATCTGGGCCGGGTCCGCACTCACCTCGGGGAGATCGTCGCCGAGCTTCATGTCGAGCCCGATGCCCTTGAACGCGTCCTGCGCCACGAGCGAGTCCGCGATTTCCGAGACCGGCTGGTTGATATTGATCCTCTCGGGTTTGATCACGGTCTCGCGCCCGAAATTGAGCAGCTGCCGCACGATGGTGCGCGCCCGGTTCGTTTCCCGCGCCATGAGCTTCAGTTTGTCGTGCCGGGGGTCTCCCGGCGGGCACTGCTCCAGCATGAGGTTCGAGAAGGTGAGCACCGAGGTGAGCGGATTGTTGATCTCGTGCGCGATGCCCGCGGCAAGCTTGCCCACCAGGGCGAGCTTTTCCGCCTCCACGAGCTGGTCCTGCTTTTCCTGGAGCTTCTTGATGATCTCCTCCAGCGCGGTCATGGCGTGGTCGAGCTTGTCCTCCATCTGGTTGAAGGATTCGGCCAGCGAAGAGACCTCGTCATGCCCGTGCACCTCGATGGTCTCGGAAAAGTCGCCGCGGGTGATCTTTTTTGTGATCCGCTGCAAATTCCGGATCGGCGTCGCAATGCTGGTGGCAAGTTTAATGTTGATGAAGATCCCGACACCGACGACCAGTGCGAGGGCCAGGACCTGCAGATTAATGGACATCTTGATCGTCGTCGCGATGTCCGACCGTTCCTGCTTCGAGAGATTCTGCGTAAAGGCCTGGATCTCCCGCGCGGTCACCCGCATCTTGTCCAGGGATTGTTTTTCCTTTTCGTACAGGCTGTAGAGCCCGGCAACGATGGCCTGATAGCGCCGGACCTCGGGGTGGGAAGCGAGCCGTGAAGTTTCATAGGTCCGCCTGAACACATCGTAGGCCTGCTTGCTCTTGTAGAGCATGATGTTCTTCTCATACCGCCGGAGCACCAGGAGCGACTGCAGCTCCGCGCTGGTGACGGCCCGCTCTGTTGCCCGGCCTTCCTTCCGAACCAGGGACTCCTGCTCTTCCTGCGCGATAAAGTTCCCGGCTATGGCCGTGACCAGCCGCTCGTACTCGGCAATGGCCGATTTCATCATCGTGTAGTTGTCGCCGCCGATCTCGAGAACGATCTCCGACTGGATGTCCGCAATGCTGTCCTTCAGCGTACCAAGATATTTTTGCAGTTCTGTGAGGCTCTCCTTGTCCTTGAACAGGAGGAAGTTCTTTTCATACCGCCGCACTTCGAGGATGGTATTGGTGATGTCGTCCGCCGTTTCCACCAGGGCCAGTTTTGTGGAGATCATGCGAAGCTCTTTGTACGCGAAAAAACCGAGGATGACCGCGAGGAGGATATACAGACCGAAGCCGAGGAAAAGTTTGTCCCGTATCTTCATAGAGCGCCATTATAGCGTAAGCCGGTTTAAAAAGAAACAGGGGTTCGATGTTTCCACCGAACCCCCGCCATGGGAACTCCTTATATCCAGGATGGCTCCCGGACCACGTAGACGCACGAGGGGCTGTGGCGCACCACATTCTCCGCCACGCTTCCGAGATGGAAGCGCTGGTTCGCGCTCCGTCCTCTGCCGCCGATCACGATGAGGTCGATCTTTTCCTTTTCCGCATAGGACACGATCTCCTGCGCCGGCGACGGCGCCGTCGCCAGGACCGTGCTGACGTTGCTTACGCCCAGGGACCGCATCTGCTCCTTCGCCTTTGCCAGCAGTTCCTCGCCCCTGCTTTTCAGACTTTCCAGCAGCCGGTCGCGATCTGATGCGGAAAGCTCAAGGTCGATGTCCGCCACCGACGGGATGACCGTGATGAGGTGCAATTGCGCATTTTTGGTCGTTGCGTAATGCGATGCCACCTTGAGGCCTTCTGATGAGTGTTTGGACCCGTCAACCGGTACCAATACTTTCATGTCGCCCCCTAGACCTCTTTTTTCACTTTGGCTTTCTTCATGGTCAACCCGATGCCGTCGAACATGTAGAAGATGGCAAAACCCCACCACATGGTGTAGACCACGTAAAAGACGAGCAGCCCGGTCATAATAGCGGCCTTTTCTGAGACCTTCTGCGCATCGACCTTATAGTAGTTATAGGCAGGCTCTACAGCCTTCTTCATGACGTCGGAGACGATCTTCGCCTCGGCGATCTTACCCTGCTTCTTCAGCTCCTTGTCCATGACCTTCAGGACGTTCCACCAAGAGGCCATTGCCTCCTTTTCGTCAACACCGTACCGGGTAACGAGCTTCTGGCCGTCGTTCTTGTACATATCGTCAGCATCCTGCAGGACTGCGGACATGAGGGAACCCAGGTTCGCATTGATCTGCAGCTCGGGACTGGCCGTTTTTGCTTCGGCCCCGGCGGCTGCCAGCATCTTTATCGTCAGATCGTTCTGCTCAACATTGCCGAGCTTCACCTTCATGGCAATGGTCGTGGTGTTGAACTTTTCATTGCTCTTCGCCACCTTGGGGATGAAGTAGGACGACCCCTTCGAGAGCTTGTTGAACATGTCATCGGCGTATACGAGCCCGTTTTTCCCTTCGCCGAAAACAGGCGAGAACATAAGCGCGAGCATGCCGGCAAACCCCAATGCCAGGAGTACACCGGTGAAAAATGTCGATTTATTTTTTACGATCATGACTATGCCTCCTGCCTGAGTGTTTTTATGTTCGCAAAGAACTTGCTGAAGATCCAGATCCCGAAGATTGCGACCACGATCCAGAATACAACATTGCCCGCTGATTCGATGGCGTTAACAGTGGTTTTGGACATATCAATGTACTCAAGCTCCACCATCTTCTTCGGCAGCGTGGAAGCGCGGTTAATGAATCCCGCGATGATCGAGACGGCATAGAAACCGCGGATCTGAATACCTTTCACCACCTTGGTCGTGAGCGCACCAACCTGGATGCCGATGAGCGAGCCGATCAGCATTCCGATGGCCAGCGTATAGAACACATAACCGTAGATGGCGTACTGTGCGATTGAAGCGAGTCCTGCGGTAAAGATGATCTGAAAAATATCGGTGCCCACGGTCGTTGCCGTTGACACGCCGAAGGTGTAAACGAACATGGGAAAGGTGACGAACCCGCCGCCCACGCCCATGATGGCGGCCAGGATGCCGACGATCAAACCGCCTATGGCGATAAACACGCCGGAGATCTTCTTGCCGCCCTCGACATAATCCTCGTCAAAGGTGATCATGGGCGGGATGTTTATTTTCTGAAGTTTTATCGCGAAGTCGGTTGTGCCCGAGGACCCGCCGTGGGCGTCGCCGCCCGTTGCATTGCGTGATTTCCAGAAGTCTATCATCGCATAAAAGCCGAGGAATCCGAGCAGAACGGCATAGACCAGGCTGATGAAGGCCTCGGACAGGATCGGGTCCTTGTCATAGAAAAACCTGTTGATGGAGCCGCCGATGAAGGTGCCGGCGCCCGAACCGACCAGGAACGCCAGGGCCAGCTTCGTGGAAACGTTGCCGAGCTTCTTATGGACCGTCGTGCCCATGATGGCTTTGGCAAAGATGTGGAACACGTCCGTGCCCACCGCCAGAATGCCCTTGACGCCTGCCGCCATGAGCGCCGGGGTGATGATGAACCCGCCGCCCGCGCCGATGCAGCCGGTGATGAGCCCCGCCGCCAGGCCGACGGCGATGGACACCATGAAGATCGTGGTGGAATAGAACGCCGGCGCGTAGGCGGTCTTTCCGCCGAGCATGCTGCCCGCCTCGACCCACGATACCGCCACGATCGGCAGGAGCAGCAGCAGCATGATCCACATCTTCTTCCGGTTGTGGATGATGCTCATGGAGACCTCATAGTCCCATTTTGCATGCGCGACCGACGCGGCTTTTAAATATTCGTACGTGCTTCTCATTGCTCCCATGTCAAACCCTCCTTTGAAGTGCAAAGGGCAAAGCGCAGAGTGCAAAGCGTTTATCTCTGTCGCCATGCACCATGCACCATGCGCTCTGCTGATTATTAGTTCGTGTATATTTTCAGGTGATCTGTATCAGTTCAGTCTGTATCTTGTACTTCCTGCCGCCCCCCATGAGCCGGGTATAGGCGATGGGCCGCCCGTCGATCCCGACCAGGAGCCGGTGCAGCAGCAGCACTGAAGTGCCTTTTCCGTTCTTGAGAATGGCGGCGGCATCATCGTTCATTTCCGTGATCTCGATCATCTGCACGACTTTGAAGATCTTTTTTACAGCCTTCTTCTGCATCATTTCGTAAAAAGGGGTCTGGCAGACCTCCACCTCGTCGATGTCGGGGACGCTTTCGAGCGGAATGAACGATTCCTCGAGGTATGCCGGCTCATTGTTCACGACCCGTTTGCAGAGGATATAGTAGATGTCGCCGTCGGACTTGAGATACCCTTTCACGTCCTCAGGCGGCGCCTTGATCCCCTTCACCAGAAGCTCCTTGCGCGCGTTCACCCCCTCCCCAAACATGTCTTCGGTCAACTGCGTTTTCATGGTAATGCCGAGGTCCGGCATGGCATGCATGACGAACGTGCCCTTGCCCTGCAGCTTCTTGAGATAGCCGCTCCGCACCAGATCGGCGATCGCCATGCGGACCGTTGCCTTGCTGACGTCGTAGTTCCTGCAGAGCTCATCCTCCGTGGGGATCTGCGAACCCACCGGCCATTCGCGCTGCTCGATCCTCTCCTTGATAATGGAGAACATCTGTACGTACAGTTTTTGCTGGCTCTCTCTATCAACCGTTTTTTCTGTCAACATAAGGTCATCTCGTCAGATTGTTATAATGTTCTTTTTTGAGCAAAAAAATTCCGGTCCTCTTTTTGAGAGGGCCGAAACGCCAGCCTGGGCCAGCAAGCAATGGCAGGACAACTGCCGCTCCTGCTGGTTGACTGCCTATCTTCCGGTTGCAGCTACTGGAGTCGATATCTTTTCTTCCTGGATTCTCTCGTTGCCGGCGATCCTGTTCGCCTCATCAAACTCGCCTGCTTCTGCAAAAGTAACTGCTACCATGATGTCTTCAACCATTTTCATGAGCTTTTCCATTGGCAGCCTCCATTGTGTTTGCCGTAAGTATTACAATAGGCGTGCCAAATTATATTACCTTGAAATTACAGTGTTTTTATTTGATTATGGATTGTGGGGCAATTTTATGTTGCGCTTAATGTGGCAGAAGTGAGGGCTGTGTGAGTAATTGGTGCAGGATTATGTTGCGTACTTATGTATTATGTTGCAATTTTGTACTGCTTGATCTTTCTCTGAAGTTGCTGGCGAAAGATTCCGAGTGCTGTAGCTGCGCGGGAGATGTTGCCGCTGGACTCCAGGAGAGCTGCAACTATCGTTTCTCTCTCAGCGGTCTCAATGGCGTCACGAAGCCGCTGTGCCGCAGGTCGGGGCCGGACCGGCGTCGCCTGCAGAAGATAGGGGGGAAGGTCGGCCGGCATGATATCCGACGTGTTTGCAAAGGAGATGGCCCGCTCAATGACGTTTTCCAGTTCCCGCACATTGCCGGCATAGGTGTGGTTCATGAGAATATCAAGGGCATCGCTCGTGATGCCCTTGATCATGATGTCTTTCCGCTTGACCGCATGTTCCTGGATCAGATGTTTTGCCAGGAGCGGCACATCTTCCATCCGGTCCCGAAGCGGCGGCAGATGAATGTTGATCACGTTCAATCGGTAAAAGAGGTCTTCCCGGAAGGCGCCGCGCTGGCAGGCTGTTTTGAGGTCCACGTTGGTGGCGACAATGTAACGCACGTCTACCTTGATCTGCCGCATCCCGCCGATGCGCATGATCTCTCCTTCCTGCAGGACCCGCAGCACCTTGGTCTGGAACATCGGCGAGACATCGCCGATCTCGTCGAAGAAGACCGTGCCGCCGTCAGCCTGTTCGAGGAGGCCCTTCTTCAGGTACTGGGCGCCGGTAAAGGCGCCCTTTTCAAAGCCGAAGAGCTCCGATTCGAGCAGCGTGTCCGGGATGGCGCTGCAGTTGATGGTCATGAAGGACTTCTCGCTGCGCGGGCTCCACCGATGGATCGCCCGGGCGATGAGTTCCTTGCCCGTGCCGCTCTCGCCCGTGATCAGCACGTTGCTTTCGCTGGCCGCTGCTTTTTTGATCAGCCCGAAGACATCCTGCATGGGCTTGCTCATTCCGATGATCTCGTCGAACCCGTATTTATGGTTCAGGATCCGTTTCTTGTGCCGTTCGATGACCAGGCTCAGCGCGTCGCCGGTCAACGGCTTTTCCAGAAAATCGCTGGCGCCGAGCTTCATGGCCTCTATGGCCTTCTTCAGGTCAGGAAGCGAAAAAGCGATGACCGGCATACGGTGACGCAGATCGAGCAGCCGCTGCTGCCAGTTCTCCGTAGCGAGGTCAAGAAAGGCGATATCGTAGCCTTCCGCTTTGGGCGGCGCAGCTTCAGAAACGCTGTTCGGCTTTGACGAGTTCTGAGTGTCGGAACTGAACCCCGAGGCCTTGAACAGGGAAGCGATGTTCTTCGCTTCATCGGATATGATGAGGATATTCAGCATAGTAATCGCCAATCAACCACAGACAAAGTGAGAAGGTTTCCTTTGACACTGTGGCACAGCTGGTAAATATAATCTTTGACACGGAAGCAGCGGATTAAGCCCCTGATAAAGGCGGAGACGGCAAGACGTATCATGCCTCTTCATAGATCAATCCGCCGTTATCCGTGACAAAGGTTCTCTTTCTTGTTGTCGCAGGCTTCGCACAACGATACTACTTCCCCTTCACCACCAGCACCGCGCAGGACGACATCACAATCACCCGCTCCGCCACGCTGCCCATCAGGAGCCGCTCGATGCCCGTCCGTCCGTGGCTCCCCACGATGATGAGGTCGGCGTTCTTTTCCTTGGCGGTCTCGATAATGGCATCGGCCGGCTTGCCGGTCATGACAAAGGCCTGCACCGCGACGCCCTCTTTCTGCGCCGCTTCCTTCACTGCTTTTGCGTTCTTCTCGGCCACCTGCATCTCTTTGTCCGCCAGGAGCTCGCGCTGGGTCGCGGCGAAATCGACATCCGTCGGCGTCGCGAGCTCGGCCGGGACCACGGAGATGACCGTCAGCTTGCTGCCGTTCCTCTTGGCGATGCCGATGGCCTCCGATGCCGCTGCTGCTGAATAGGGGGAACCATCGGTTGCAAGGACGATGCTCTTGAACTCTACGACCGCGGCTTTCGGCACGACCAGCACATTGCAGGGCGCGTGGCCGATCACGCGGGCAGCCGTGCTGCCCATGGCAAGCCGCTTAAGGCCGGTCCGTCCCCGCCTGCCCATGATGATCATGGACATTTTATTTTTAGTTGCTTCGTCGGCAATATAATTGTAAGAGTCCTCTCCTTCGAGGATGCTGGTAGTGCAGTCGACGCCCTCCTTCTTTGCCTGGGCCTTCACGGACTCAAGATGCTCGCGTGCCGTTTTCTCGGATTTTTCGAGAAGCTGGGGAGCGATGGACTCATACTCGGGGTTGGTTTCGATCACCGATATCGCCGAAAGCTTGCTGGAGCATTTTTTTGCCAGCCTGATCGCTTCCCGGATGGCGCCTTCGCTGAATTGTGAGCCGTCTGTGGCAAGAAGCAACTTCTCGGTATTTACGACCGGACAGATCTCTACCATGATGACCTCCTGATATAGTGAATTCGCCTTCTTTTCATACTGAGAAACGTCACCGTGCAACATTTTGCGGCAGTACACATATTGATGCACCGGCTTTATGATAGTGGTAAATTCATGATATGTCAACCTGTTTTGGTCTGTTTACTCCTGTTGGATAAAAGGCCTGTCCCCCTTTCTCCCAACCTCCCCCTTCTCCTCTAAAGAGATTGACCTTGAAATCTGCGATCTGAAAATATCCTCATTTCCTTGACATGCGCCAAGCCTACCATTATATTGTTGCTGGTCATTCACAATGTATATCCTGCAAGGAAAGCAACAACACTCTTATGGAAAAAGCTCGTGTCCGCAGCAATATCCGCCAAAAGGTCGACCCCTTCCTGACTGACCCGCAGGAGCTGTATCTCGTGGTATCCATCGAGGCGCAAAAGCTCTTTGTCTGCTCGGGCGACACCATCGTCGATCGCTACGACGCTTCCACCTCCCGCTTCGGCATCGGCAATCGGGAGAACTCGCTCAAGACGCCGCTCGGTATGCACCGGATCAGGGAAAAGTTCGGGTCCGACGCTCCCGCAGGCCGCGTTTTCCGGGACCGCGAAGACACGGGCGAAGACTGGGACCACAGCCAGACCGGAGATAATCTGATCCTCACCCGCATTCTGCGGCTCGAAGGCCTTGAGGAGGGGATCAATAAGGGCGGCAGCGTGGATACCTATGAACGCTACATTTACATCCATGGCACCGGCCGGGAGGACCTGATCGGCACCCCGCTGTCGCACGGGTGCGTCTGCCTGCGCAATCTCGACATCATCCGCCTCTTTGAAACGGTGAGGGAAGGCACGCTCGTGTACATCGACCCTCCTCCCCTCATGGTCAACGAACGCCCCTGCCGCGGCATTCATTTTACCGGCATTTTCGGCAGCGGCATGAGCGCGCTGGCGCAGTACCTGCGTTTTCAGGGGATCTCGGTCTCGGGGTCCGATCGCTTCCATGCCAGTGAGGATACTGCGGCTATCCGAAGGTCGCTTGAAGGGCTTGGGTGCACCATCGTTCCCCAGGATGGTTCAGGCGTGGGCCTGGACGCCGATGCCGTCTGCATCTCGACGGCAATAGAAGACTCAAATCCCGACATTGCTGCCGCAAGGACACGCGGCCTTCCCGTCATCCACAGGTCCGACCTGCTTGCATCCATCATCGCAACAAAAAAGACGATTGCCGTTGCCGGCACGAGCGGCAAGTCCACGGTAACCGCCATGATATTCGAGTTCCTGACCGCCTGCGGAAAATCGCCATCCCTCCTGAGCGGCGCGGCCCTGCGCAGGCTCGAAAAGCAGGGGCTCATCGGCAATGCCTATAGCGGCGGGTCCGATCTGCTGGTGGTGGAGGCGGACGAGAGCGACGGAACGCTGGTCAAATATCGCCCCGAGGCAGCGGTCATCCTGAATGTTTCCAAGGACCATAAAAGCATTGAAGAGGTGGCAAAACTTTTCCATACGCTGGCAGCGCAATCATCATGGACAGCTTCCAATGCCGACGATACGGTTCTCGCTTCCCTTCCCGCAACCGTGCGCTTCGGCCGCAATGGGTCCGGCTCGTGGCGGCCGGACCGGGAAGAGCTCCTGCCGACCGCGGTCAAGCTTGTTAAGAACAACATTGAATATCATCTGCCGCTTCCCGGAGAGCACAATCTTGAGAACCTCTTAGCCGCGCTCTGCGTGTGCGAGCATTATGGATGCGAACCCGCGGCGCTCGCTGATGCCGTAAAAACATATGAGGGTGTGGCGCGGCGTTTTTCCGTGACCAGAACGAAGAAGAACGTGCAGGTCGTCGACGACTTTGCCCACAATCCTGCGAAGATTGCGGCCGTTGTCCGCGCCAGCCGGGGTCTTTCCGACCGCATCATTGCCGTGTACCAGCCGCACGGGTTCGGTCCAACGCGCTTCCTCAAGGATGAATACATCGCAACCTTCCGGACCGCCTTCCGGCAGCAGGACTCGCTCTATCTCCTGCCGATCTATTACGCAGGAGGCACGGCGCAGAAGAATATCTCCTCGGACGATATTATTAAGGGCCTGGGCGCCGTATCATTCAATGCACAAGCAGCCGATCGCGATCAGCTCCTGGTCAGACTGCAAGCCGATGCGAGGTCGGGAGACTGCATTCTTCTCATGGGAGCACGGGATCCGTCGTTGCCTGCGTTAGTAAATAAGATTGTGGAACTGTTCGGCGGGGAAATAACCTCGGGGTAGAATATCCTCTCCGGGGCAAGTACGATCCGGTACTGCCCCGGTGGTCGAAGGCCACAGTGTACCATTTTCAAGCCGCGAGACCTTGCGCTAAAGATCTATTTGCTTTTTATGTCAGACAAGCTTTTCTGCTGCTTGTTCTTATGCTCCTGCACGTCATGGTCATGCTTTACTGTTTTCTGCTTTTCGCTCTTTTCCTTGCCCTTTTTTCCGCCCTTGTCTCCCATGGTGTGTCTCCTTTTTGCATCTGAATAGAATGCCTGTGATCAGTATACCATGTTCTTTCTCCCGTGAGCTGCGCAGGGGAGATCGGGAGGGATGATGGTGCGTAAAAATGAAGGGAATGTGAAATGATGCTATACTTTAAATACAAAAGGGCTTAGGAAAGCGGCGTGAAGCAGGGCACTCAACCCTTTTGAGAAAAAAAGAGGAAAGGAGCAATGATCATGAAAGAGGAACGCACATATAGGGAAGGCTCGATCTTGACGACGGTTCTGGTGGGCGGCGCCGTGGGGGCCGGGTTAGCGCTCGCGCTGGCGCCGAAATCGGGAAGCGAGATGAGGAAAGACCTGAAGCGGGCCGCCGACCGGGTCTCACAGGCCGTTGCTATCGGCAAGGACCTCTACGGAGAGGGCAAGGGGTTTGTGAACAAAGCTGTTGAAGCAAGCAAGAAGGCCTACGTGGAGGAAAAACCCCTTGAGCACATTATCAACGGGAAGGGCTCACTCCTGGTGCCGATCCTGACGAGCGGTATCATCGGGGCAGGCATCGGGGCAGGCATTGCACTCCTCCTGGCGCCGAAATCGGGAAGCGAGACCAGGAAGGACCTGAAGCGGCTCGCATCGAGCTCACGGGAAAGGGTTGTTTCCGCCATTGACAAGGGCAAGGACATCTACGGGGCAGGAAAAAGCGCGATAACCGAGGCCGTGGAAGGCAAGATACCGTACGTCGAAGGGAAGCAGGAGGTTATGCATGCAGTGTAAAGCCGGCGTCAGTCTGGCCGGAAAATGCAGTGGTACGCACGCACGAAATCTATCTTAAGCTGTGTTCCTGTCGCCTCGGCGGTCCGCTCAAGCGTCGTAAGGGTGAAACCTTCATACTCGCTGCTTTCAATTCGAGAGATAGCCTGCTGACCGGTCCCCATGAGCTTGGCCATCTTCCCCAATCGCCCCTCCCCGACATTTATGTTTTTGGGATCTTACCGCGCATGTTCAACCCGTCTAAGGCCACGTCCGCTCGACCGCGCGGGTGCCCCAAAAGTCAGAAGACTCAGTATAAAGACCCTTACCATATCCTGCAGACAATAAAGACCTCACCCTAAGATGCCTGTTTCTGGTATACTGCGCGCTTCGTTGAACGGTGAGCGCGAAACAAGGAGGCAATATGGATGTAATTACGAATCAGGATCTTGAACTGCTTACCCAGGAGAGGACGGGAATGTGCGTTTCCCTGTATCTCCGGACACACCCAAGCGGGTCAGAACAGGACTCGATGAATCTCAGCAACATGCTGGCAGCGGTCCAGGACGAACTGGTGGCCCAGGGTATGGACCGGCAGGCAGTGAGAAGTTTTGTCAGACCCGGCCGCGCCCTCGTATCGGACAATGCCTTCTGGCAGGCGCCGGGCCGCGGCCTGGCCGTCTTCCTGGCTGATGGTTTTTTCCGGTCCTATCGCCTGCCGATCGCCTTTGACGATACGCTCGTCGCAGCCGATCGCTTTCTCCTGAAGCCCCTGCTCCCGCTCTTGACCAAAGAGACCGACTATTATCTGCTGGTGCTGAGCCAGAGTAAGATCCGGCTGTTTCACGGCAATAGCTTCGGCCTGGATAAGGTTATGGTGCCGGGAGTTCCCGAGGGGGTGCTAGAGGCGGTCACCCAGGAGCAGAACGAAGCGTATCAGCAGTCCGACCTGCGCTCAGGCAAAGGTGCTGCACGAGTCGCACGCAGGGACGACGAGAATATTTCCCAATACTTCCCTGCCGTGAACAAAGGCCTGCATGATCTGCTTCAAGACAAGGACCTTCCCCTGGTGATCGCGGGGGTCGACTATCTGCTGCCGCTGTACCGGCAGGTGAATACCTGTTCCGGGCTGCTCCCGGTCGAGATCAAAGGAGACCTGGACATGCTGCGCGCTGAAGCGCTGCATCAGAAAGCATGGCCGCTGATCGATCCGCTCGTTCGAAAAAATCGGGCTGAGGCCCTGGAAGAACTGCAGGGAACCATCGGCACGAAAAAAGCCTCGTCGTCCACACCCGAGATCGTGGCTGCCTCGTATCAAGGCAAGGTCTCGACACTCGCCCTGTCTAACAAGAATCATGCGTGGGGCGTTGTGGACCGGTTCAAGGGCGGGACGGTGAGCCGAATGGGCGGACGGGAAGAAGCGGGGTGCGAGGACCTTTACGATCTTGCAGCGTTCTACACGCTGCTGAAAGGCGGAAAGGTATTTGTCGTAGAGGGTAGCTCGGTCTTTGAGGGAGTTTCTATCGCGGCTATGCTCAGGCAATGAGTATAAAGACCTGTATAACCATATAATGGGCACCTCCTAAGATGTTCCTTGACCATAAAAGGTTGCTCTAAAGGTTGCTACCGGAGTTGATGAGTTCAAACGTTCATGCTATAGTAGCAGCATTGTTTCGACCTGATGAATAAGGAGCAACTTTTTATGGAAGACAAAGTACCGGGACCGTTAAAAACAAAAGGGAATGATGCTCCTCCGCCGACTGCGCGGAAACGGCCCGCCCTTGTCGAAGCAACCGGGATCGGATCAGGAGTATTCTTGAGCGAAACAACCGCGCCGGTCTTTGCGATGGTTCTGGTGCTGATCGCCAGCCTGCTGTTCCTGGGTCGGGGTCCGATCGCGAAATGGTATTACGCAAAAAAGATCGGGCTCACGGGCCTTGCCTTTTCCAGCCAGGACTTCCTCACTGAAGTGTCAAAGAACCATGAGGAAGCCGTGGACCTGTTCATCAAGGCGGGCATTCCGCTTGATGCAAGGAATGATAAGGGGCAGACCGCTCTGATGATCGCGGCAGAAAAGGAGCACCTGAACCTCCTGGGCAAGCTCGCTGCGCTGGATGCGGCGCTGCTCACCCATGCGGACGCAAGGGGAAACACGGCGCTGATGACCGCCGCACGCCAGGGGAAGGAGCAGAGCATCAAAGTGCTCCTGGAAAAAGGCGCTGAGGTGAATTATGTGGTCCCGGCCATTGAGGGCGCTGCTACGCCGCTACAGGCGGTCCTTGCTGTTCCCGACTTCACCGCAGCGCATATGAACGTCGTCAACCAGCTCCTGCAGCACGGCGCGACCGTGACCGGTAAAAATACAGCAGGGCGGTTCCCGTTGCTGTTCGCAGCAGAGCATGGAAGAATGGAAGCGGCCGCCCTGCTGATCGAAAAAGGCGCTTACGTCAATGATGCGGACCTCAAGGGGAACTTCCCGCTGTTGTTTGCCGCCGGCAACGGGAATGTCGGCCTGGTGACGCTGCTTCTGGACAAAGGCGCGAATATGAAGATGGCATTGCCCGATGGACAGACCCCGTTCATGCGCGCTGCAAAAGAAGGCCGCGGTGATGCGGTCAAGGTGCTGCTTGAGCACGGGGCCGTGGTCAACGCTCGAACAACGGACGGTAGTACGGCTCTGACCGCCGCTGCCAGGACCGGGAACGTCTATATGGTGAAATTACTCCTGGAAAAAGGGCCCGATCCCTCCAGCGGGTATCTGCCCGATTCGTTCCTCAGCCTGAACGGCAAAGAGATCGTCCTCAACGCAAAGAAGAGCAAACTGAGCGACGTGCTCAGGCGCATAGCGAAGACCGCTTCTTTAGACGGCTATGCGATCACCCTTACCGCAAAGCCGGTGCAGAAGATCAACCTGCAGATACAAGGAGCCTGGAACAGGGTGCTGGCAGAAGTTGCAACGAGTAACCATCTTTCGCTGGTCGTCAAGGACGCGACAGTGTATGTCCTGCCGTATGATCCTGCAGCGATCAAGCGCGTGGCACTCGTTGTCGCACCTGCCGCCGCGGTCAGGTAGTCAGGGTCTGTTCACCAGGAATTGGTTTTCATAGGCATGTCCGGTTGACGCAGTACCGGCAGTTGTCATGAAGCACTGTCACTCCCCTGCGAACACCATCCTTCACACAGGCATCTTCCTCGCCCTCCACGATAATGCAGGTACTTGACCCTGAGAGGTTCCTAGATCCCTCCACAAAAAAAGGCCCCGCGGTTAAGCGGGGCCTTGCGGTGTTCAGATCAGCTGTGGAATTACGGATTCGCGACGTACCAGACATCCTTCACACCCTGCCCATTGGTATCCCCGGCGGCCTTGTCGCCGGCGAAGAAGTACAATGGCATCTCCTTGTAGGTCGTCTGCTTCTTGCCGTCGGCGCGGGTGATGGTTCCGAAATCCGCGTCCTTCAGGCCATCCTTGGCCGCCACCTTTTCCACGTAATAGATCGGCCATTTCGCGACACACTCCCCTTCGCAGGCGCTCTTGCCCGGCGTGTCCTTCTTGAAGGTGTAGAGCGTCATGCCCGTGATGTTGGTGAGGAAGCTCCCGACGCCTTCCTTCTTCGCCACCTTGACCGCATGATGCTCTGCCAGCGCAATGCCTGCGGATAGGAATGAAACCACGACAACTGCCAGAACTGCGAACTTCATGACGCTCTTCATACTTGATCCCTCCTTGGCTGTGATGCGTACAATACCTGTACGATATTTTCAGTATAGCAAACAATCAGGGGTCGTGCAGACCGGGGCAGCCGATACACTGACGGCCTTGCTGGCAGGTTCTCTTCCCCTCCGCGCACTCCGTCGGCCTACCTTTACGAACCTTCACTTGCGTGAGATGCCTTAGCCTAAGATTCTTTGCAGCTCAGCTGTACGCTTGACACAAAAGGGAATAATCTGTACTCTTACTCTGTCTGTGACATATTCGAAATATTCATAAAATACCCGTGATAAAGCTTAAACGAAAACATTTCTGCTGCGCCGCAATTGCGGGCTTCCTGGCGATCGTGATGATCGCCGTGACCGTAGTTGTCCCGATGTATCTGAACTCCGCGGGAATAAAAAGCAAGCTCCAGGCAGCGGTGGACGAGAAGCTCGTCGGCGGGAAAGTTTCCTACGGAAAGATCGATATTTCCCTGTTCCCCCGCCCTCAGGTCACGATCGAAGGGCTTCGCCTGGCTTACCCCCGCACGTTCAGAGGCACGCTCGGATCTCTCAGCATTTTCCCGCAGATCCTTCCTCTTTTCAAAGGCCGCGTGCAATTCTCAAAAATACGGATAGAGGAGCCCGACTTCAGGATCATCATGCCTGCTGCGAAGCCGGACTCGGCCTCCGGGGCCCCGACCCTGGAGGAGACGAAAGCGAACATCCGGTCAGTGCTCGGCTATCTGCAGATGATCGGCCCCGGGCTGGTTGTTGAGATGGACAACGGGAAATTCCTCTTGCGGAAGAACCACAGGGATTTTCTGTTACTCAAAAAGGTGACCGTCCATTTCAATGCCCCGCCCGGCGACATGCACGTCCTGGTCAAGGCCGGCACTGACCAGTGGGGGGATTTTCTCCTCCGCGGAACGTACTCCTTTACCGAAACCCAAACGGAGATCAGGGAGCTGACCCTGTCCCTGGGCCATTCCATTCTCACGGACTACTCCGCACTCCTGACCTGGGACCGCAAGCCGCGCATTGAGATCCATTCCGGCAAGGCCGAGCTTGCGCTGCACGAGATCTATACCTGGCTTTCTTCATCGGACAGCCTGACCCCCTTTATGAAGGAACTGTCGTCATTACAAGGCACGTTCGTCATCACGTCCATGCAAGGACAGGGGTTGATCTCCGAGCCAGGGAAATTGCGCATGCGGATGACCGGCGAAGCTCGCAAGATCGAACTAACGTCTCCGCGGCTTCCCGCTCCCGTGGCGGTCAATTACTCCTTTGTTGTGGAAGATAATCTGGTGGAAATAACCGATCTGTCGGCGCGCATGGGATCGTCTTCCCTGTCTCAGGTGTCTGCGCTGCTTACCGGGAGGAACGATCCCGTGCTCGAACTCCGAAGCGGCAGGGCGGCAATAAATATCACCGAGATCTTCGAATGGCGCACCTGGCATCCGGCACTGGAGCATCTTCTCCAGGGAGTGGACACCCTGTCCGGAAAGTTCACCCTGACCGCGCTGACGATCAACGGGCATCTGTACCGGCCCGAGGCATGGAGGATCACTGCGCAGGGCGCGCTGGATCGTATCGTTGTTCAGTCGCCGCTGCTCCCCGGGCAGGTCGGCCTCGTGAAAGGTACGTTCAGCTATGTGCCCGACAAACTGTCCTTCAGCCTGAAAGAAGCCACGATCCTCGACTCGACCCTGACCGGCATTGCCGTGGTGAGCAACATCACCACGACCGTGAGCGCCATAGACGTGACGTTGAACGGCAGCTCAGGCAAAAAGACCGTTGACTGGGCTTATGAAAACCTCAAACTGCCTCCCGAGCTCATGGTAAAGACGCCGCTTGCTCTTTCCGATGCCCATCTGGTCTGGCAGCGGGAAAAAGGCGTCTCGTTTTCCGGGATGGCGTCCGTGTCGGACGGACCGAAGTTCGACCTGGATCTCTCCCAGCAGGGAGCCGATCTGGCGATCCACAGGCTCTCGATCAGGGACCAGGAGACAAAGGCGGTGCTTACCCTGAACTGGCAGAAGCAGGCGGCGGACTTCTCCTTCTCCGGTCTTCTCGCGGAGTCCACCTTGAGCAGGATCTTCGAGCAGGGGACCTTCGGGAGCGGAACCATGCAGGGCGAGCTTCATTCCCTGGTCCGCATTGACGAACCGCTCAAGTCGCGGATACGGGGAAACCTTATGGGCAGCGAACTGTTCATTCCCTGGGGAATGCCGATCCCGACCACGGTGAACAAGTTTGTTCTCCACGCCGAGGGCGACGTACTCACCGTGGACTCCGCGAACGTGACCTGGGGCAAAAATCATTACGACCTGACCGGAGCCGTGACCACGTCGGACGAGGGGCTTGCCTCCAGCATGACGCTCTCTGCCGACGGCATCGATATCGATACGATCCAGCAGGCCCTGCAGCAGGCCGGAAAGAAGGACGTTGCACCGACGATAGATCAGAAGGCGAAGGTGAGGTCGTTCCCCCTGCCGCCCTATAAGAGCGAATTCACCGCCGACTCGGCGTACGTCAAATTCGGACGCTTTACCCTGGCGCCCGCGCACGCCGTCATGACCGTTGAGCCCGGCAGGGTGGGCATGGAGTTCAGCAATACCAGGACGTGCGGAATTTCGCTGGCAGGTGCGGCCATCATGTCCGGGCAAACCATGTCGTTCACCTTTACGCCTTCGGCAAAGGCGGAACCCCTGGGGCCGACCATCGACTGCCTGACCGGCAAGGAACTGCAAATAACCGGCGACTATGACCTGACGGCGAACATCCAGTCCCACGGTACGGGCACGGAGTTGCTTTCCTCCCTGGAAGGCCGGGTGGATTTCAAGGCGCGGAAGGGAAAGATCTATCGATACCCGACGCTCCAGAAAATACTGTCCGTCTTAAGCGTACTCGAGATCTTCCGCGGACGGGTCCCGGAGATCGGGGGAAGCGGCTTTCCCTACAGCTCCATGGCTCTCCGGGGGAACATTCACCAAGGCGTATTCACGGTGGAAAAAGCCTACATCGGCGGGCAATCGCTGGACATTATCGCAGAGGGAGAGGTTGATCTGGGGAAGCAGAAGATCGATGTGGTGGTGCTCGTCGCGCCCTTCTCAACGATCAACTGGTACATCAGGAAAACGCCGATCCTCGGCACGATCATGGGAGGCACGCTCATCTCGATCCCGACCCGCGTGTCCGGCGATCTGAGCGATCCTGACGTGGTCTTTCTCTCCCCCACGGCCGTGGGTTCGAGAATACTGAATCTTCTGAAAAACATCATCAAAGTTCCGATTACGATCATCTCTCCGATCTTGCCGAAGGAGAAAGAGCAGGAGAAGAAGTAATTCGCTTCACCCCTCACCCTTCTCACTTCACCCTTCACCCTTCGTACTTCTAACTAGGCGGCCTTTTTGATCTTCGAGGACCTGGTCGGCTTGGTCCGGGGTTCAATGGTCAGTTTTAGCCCCATGGAGTGCAGCAAAGTCAGAATGTTCTTGATCCCGGGATTGCCTTTTGATGAAAGCATCCGGTACATGCTCTCCCGGTTCAACTGCGTCTTTTCGGAAACGACGGCCATGCCGCCATGCGCTTCCGCTACGTTCATGAGGATCAATAGGAGGATCAATAGGGTCAAATCTTTACCGTCACCATGGCTATCAACATTAAAGATTTGACCCCATATCTACTTTTTGACCCCATATCTACTTTCTATAGGTTCCTGCACACTAATGAAGAGCGGAACGGCATTCGTCTTTGAGGGTAGTGCGGCCACTGAAGAATGGTTCTGAAGAAAAAATAGCAGGCGTATTAGGCAAAGTCAAACATGATGGTCTCGTAAGAAGTCTATAAACCCCCTTTTGACGTCATTCCGGCTTGTCCGGAATCGTTTCTATTCAGTACGTTGAAAAGCACTACGATTCCCGACAAGCGGGAATGACGACTTTTTACGACTTCATCAAACATTATAGACCCTGAGATTCCCACGGCCAGAAGGATTTTGATATTTCCAGACAGCTCGATTGTTTTCAGGCGCTCGACGATTTTCTGTTTCATCAATGATAGTCCATCGGATCAGCTAAGCACAGTTGTAGCACAATCCAATAAAAAAGAGGCTACAGCGTTTGCTGTAACCTCTTGATTCGTTTGGTAGCGGGGGCCGGATTTGAACCGACGACCTTCGGGTTATGAGCGGCAAAAAGCCATTTTTTAGAGACCATTTGTCAAATGTCAGGACATCGGTTACCCAATTCTAAATGGTCCCATATGTCAAGACATCGGTTACCCGAGACTGATAGCTTGCTCAACTGGTAGCAAATCGTCCGGCATTCGGTACTCAAAAGTATCGACGATGTCATTTCCTAAATAGAGTTGCACAGCAT